>WNFV01002021.1_pt1 | contig 48757 bp, 47 predicted proteins | sample 5400101 | NCBI WGS metagenome assembly WNFV01 (sample SAMN13153361, study PRJNA577476) | soil metagenome | isolation source: 115 cm soil or saprolite under grassland replicate 1 | place: USA:California | collected 2016-06-15
GATCGCCTCGAGCGCCGGCTCGTTGTGAAGAGGTGCCAGCGACGACAGCTCGCGGATCGCGTCCTTCACCTCCTCGTCGAGGACGACCGGATCGCGAAAGCGGCCGCCTCCGTGGACGACCCGATGTCCGACCGCGTCGCATTCGACCTCGAACGAGTCGACCGGCTCCGCCTCGTCCTCTCGAACGAGATGCAGCTTTAGGCTCGTCGAGCCCGCGTTGATAACTAAGACGGCCAGGTCCAGCTGCTGATCGCGGGATCGTCCTCGCCGTGCTCGCGGGTCCAGGCCCGGCAGCGGAGCCGCTCGTCCTCCATGTCCTGCCGGACATGGGCCGCCCGCGAGGCGAGGCCCGGCACGCGGTCGATCACGTCCATGACGAGGTGGAAGCGGTCGAGGTCGTTGAGCATGACCATGTCGAACGGCGTCGTCGTCGTCCCTTCCTCCTTGTAGCCGCGCACGTGGAGGTTGACGTGATTCCTACGCCGGTACGTGAGCCGGTGGATCAGCCACGGGTAGCCGTGGTAGGCGAAGACGATCGGCCGGTCGGGTGTGAACAGCGAGTCGAACTCGCTGTCCGAAAGCCCGTGCGGATGCTCGGGCTCCGGCTGCAGCCGCATCAGGTCGACGACGTTCACGACGCGCACCTTCAGCTCCGGCAGTCGCTCGCGGAGGATCGAGACCGCGGCAAGCGTCTCGAGCGTCGGGACGTCCCCGCAGCACGCCATGACCACGTCGGGCTCGCCGGCGCTGTCGTTGGAGGCCCACTCCCAGATGCCGAGGCCGCGCGTGCAGTGCACGATCGCATCCTCCATCGAGAGGTAGTCGAGCGCAGGCTGCTTCCCGGCGACGATCACGTTCACGTAGTGGCGGCTGCGCAGGCAGTGGTCGGCCACGGAGAGGAGCGTGTTCGCGTCCGGCGGCAGATAGACGCGGATCACCTCCGCCTTCTTGTTCACGACGTGGTCGATGAAGCCGGGGTCCTGGTGCGAGAAGCCGTTGTGATCCTGCCGCCAGACGTGCGAGCTGAGCAGGTAGTTGAGCGAGGCGAGCGGCGGCCTCCAGGAAATCCCGCGCGTCACCTTCAGCCACTTGGCGTGCTGGTTGAACATCGAGTCAACGATGTGGATGAAGGCCTCGTAGCAGTTGAAGAGGCCGTGCCTACCGGTGAGCAGATAGCCCTCGAGCCAGCCCTGGCAGAGGTGCTCCGAGAGCACCTCCATCACGCGGCCGTCCGGGGCGAGGCCTTCGTCGGTCGGCGCCGTCTCGGCCTCCCAGGTCCGGCCGGTCGTCTCGAACACGGCCGACAGGCGGTTGGAGGCGGTTTCGTCGGGCCCGAACAGGCGGAAGTTGTCGGGGTTGCGCGCGATCGTGTCGCGCAGGAAGGTGCCCAGCACACGGGTGGCCTCGCTGAAGGCCGTGGCCGGCCTTGCGACCTCTACCGCGTAGTCGCGGAAGTCGGGCAGGACGAGGTCTCTGCGGACGCCGCCGTTCGCGTGCGGGTTCGCGCTCATGCGGCGTGCACCGCGAGGGGGGAGGGCAGCGAGCTCGGCGACGAGGGTGCCGCGCTCGTCGAACAGCTCCTCCGGCCGGTAGCTGCGCAGCCACTCCTCGAGCAGGCGCAGGTGGTCGGGGTTGTCGCGCACGTCGGCGATCGGCACCTGGTGCGAACGCCAGGTGCCCTCGACGGGAACGCCGTCGACCTCCTTCGGGCCCGTCCAGCCCTTCGGTGTCCGCAGGACGATCATCGGCCAGCGCGGCCGTTCCGTCGATCCCGCCTCGCGGGCTGCACCCTGGACACGCGCGATCTCGTTCAGCGCATCGTCGAGCGCCGTGGCGAAGGCCTCGTGGACCCGGGCCGGGTCGTCTCCCGAGACCAGCAGCGGCCGGTACCCGTAGCCCTCGAACAGCGAGACGAGCTCCTCCTCCGGAATCCGCGCGAGCAGGGTCGGGTTCGCGATCTTGTACCCGTTCAGGTGCAGCACCGGCAGCACGGCGCCGTCCGTGCGCGGGTTGAGGAACTTGTTCGAGTGCCAGCTCGCCGCCAGCGGCCCGGTCTCGGCCTCGCCGTCGCCGACCACGCAGCAGACGAGCAGGTCGGGGTTGTCGTAGGCGGCGCCGTAGGCGTGCGCGAGCGCATAACCGAGCTCACCGCCCTCGTGGATCGACCCCGGCGTCTCCGGTGCGGCGTGGCTGGGGATCCCGCCCGGGAACGAGAACTGGCGGAACAGCGTGCGTAGGCCCTCCTCCCCGGCGCCGACGTGCGGGTAGAGCTCGGAGTAGGTGCCTTCGAGGTAGGCGTTCGCGACCACGCCCGGCCCGCCGTGCCCGGGCCCGGCGATGTAGATCGCATCCAGATCCCGGGCGCGGATCGCCCGATTCATATGGGCCCAGATCAGGTTCAGTCCCGGCGTGGTGCCGAAGTGGCCGAGCAGGCGCGGCTTGACATGCTCGGGCCGGAGCGGCTCGCGGAGCAGCGGGTTGGCGAGCAGGTAAATCTGGCCGACCGAGAGGTAGTTGGCCGCACGCCAGTACGCGTCGATCAGCCGGAGCTCGTCCGGATCGAGCGTCTCGACCTGCTCCTCCATGCCGGTCTCCGTTGTCGTCACGTTCGCTCGGCCGTCCCGGACCCTACCTCCGTTGGCCCGACGTGGGCTTTCCACGAATATGCCGGGCGAGCGATCCTCGGCTGGCCTTCGACGAGTGGCCGCCAGGCGTCCAAGGCCTCGGAAACGAGCCAGCGAAATGGCTCGTCGATCATGCCGTCGACGATCCACTCGACCTCGTGGCCCTCGAAGACGAAGACGACTTCTCGCGACGAGAGGTAGACGGCATGGCGGGTGAGCCCGCTGCCGGCGGGATCGAAGGGCGGTCCCTTTGAGATCAACTCGGCGGCCTTGGGCTCCGTGCCGCTCTTCAGGCGGGCAACGATTGCAAGCTGCTCCATGAGTCCTCCTTCGGTGTCGGTGCACGAACGGGAACGAGCATCACCGGCGCATGACCGCGCGACAGCGCCGCACGGACCACCGGCGCGCGCCCCTCGGCAAGTTCCTGCGCCCAGCCGAGCACGATCAGATCGGCCCCGGTCTCTCCGGCAACGAGCGGGACGAGCTCCTCGCTGCGGCCCAGGCGCGTCTCGAGTCGCACGCGGCCGATTCCCCATGGGCAGTACCGCGTCAGGAACTCGCGCGTCCACTCCTGGCGCTCGTGCTGCGGCTGATCGGTGAACGGCGGCAGCGAGGTCTCCTCGTGGACGTGGAGGACCACGACCTCGAGGTCAGCTTTCCGGCCGAGGGCGACGATCGCGCTGGGCACGAGCGAGGCAGGGAGGTTCCCCTCGAGCGGAACGAGGATCCGCCGCACCGCCACCGCCGGCGCATTCAGGGGAACGATCACGATCGGCTTTTGCAGAGACGTGGCGACGGCCAGGGCCGTGCTACCCAACCGCCGCCGGCCGCCGGGCATTCCGCGCGCCCCGATGACCATCGCGACCACGTCTTTTGCTCGGCCACACTCGAGCAGCCGATCGAGGACGGGCCCGGAAACCGTTTGGAGCGGAAGCCCTGCGACGTTCGCTGCGCTACGGGCGGTTTGCTCACCGTCGACGCTGACGTGGATCAGCTCCAGGTCGGCGTCGAGCAGCCGTCCGAGCGCAAGCGCGGTCGCAAGCACCGGCTTTGCGGCAAGGCTGTTGTCGAGAGCGGCGATCACTTTCGACATCTGGACACCACCTCCCAGTGTGGATCGCGGTAACAGAGCGTGAGCTCGGGCCCGGCGTCGAGCGTCACGCCGTTGCGGTCGATGCGCAGCCGCAGCGGTGTTCCCCTGTAGCGAAGGCGCAGCTCGAGCGCCCCCCACTGCGGCGGCAGCCGGGGATCGACGACGAGCCCGTCGCGGCGGGGACGCACGCCGCCGAAGCCGAAGACGAGCGCTTGCCAGAGCCCGCCCATCGTCGCCAGATGGACACCACCGGCCGTGCTGCCGGTGAGGTCGTCGAGATCGATGCGGGCGGCGATCCGGAGCGCGGCGAGCGCCTCGCGAAACCTGCCTGCGCGAGCGAGCAACGCGGCATGCACGGCGGGAGAGAGTGAGCTGCCGTGCGCCGTGCGCGGCTCGTAGAAGTCGAGGTTGGGCAGGAGAGAGCCGGAGGCAACCTCCTCGGGCACGAGGTGATGGAGCATGAGCACATCCGCCTGCTTCAGCACCTGGGCACCCCTCGTACGCTCGGCTCCGAGCAGCATGTCGGCGGCGATCGGGCGCCGCGGAGCGACGTCCGCGATCACGAGTGGCTCCAGCTCGAAGAACCCGGCGAATTGCTCGTAGAGGCCGCTCATCCGGTCGTAGCCGTCGACGAGCGCGTCGGCGAGGCGGAGCCACTCGGTCCGCTCGGTCTCGTTGCCGCCGAGCTCCGCCGCCTTCCGCAGATTCCAGCGGACCATCACGTTTGTGAATGCGTTGTCGTCGACCGGCTCGTGATACTCGTCGGGACCGATCACGCCGTACAGGTGGGCGCGGCCGTCCGAGCTCAGGCGCGCGCGCGAGGCCCAGTAGCGGGCCGTCTGGACGAGGAGCTCGCGGCCGGGAGCCGCCGCGAACGCGGCGTCGCCCGTCCAATCGAGGTAACACGCAGCCGCCCAGGCGACGTCGGCGGTGATGTGCTCCTCCAACTGCCCGGTGCGGATTGGTGCGACCTCCCCGGTCGGCAGGTGAGCGTGCGTCGGGGTGACGTCGTAACCGTCTCCAGCCGCCTCCCACGGGAAGCGTGCGCCGGTGCGGCCCAGGCGAGCTGCTCCGTCCAGCGCCTGCGGAAGTCGGCGAACGCGGTATTCGAGCATCGCCCGCGCGGCTGCCGGGTGGGTGGCTGCGAGGAACGGGAGGACGAACACGTCGCTGTCCCAGAAGACGTGGCCGCGGTAGCCCGAACCCGAGAGCCCGCGGGCGCCGACGGCAGCCTCGCCGCCGTCGGCGACGGACGCCATCAGGTGGAAGAGCGCGAAGCGAACCGCGAGCTGGAGCTCGGGGTCGCCCTCGATCACGATGTCAGCCTCCTCCCAGCGGTGCGCCCACGCCTGGCGGTGCGCTCCGAGCAGCCGCTCGAATCCCTCGCCCTCGGCCTCGCGTAAAGCGGCGAGGGCTTTGCGCTCGTCCTCTCGGTAAGCGCCTATTCGCTCCAGCCAGCCGTCACGGCGCGTATCGGCAATGACCGCTGCCACCCCGGGAGCGCTGAGCGAGCGACGCGACGCCGTTGGAAGCCGGGTCGCCGGGGCACGCACGCGCATCGCAACTGTTCCCGGGCGTGCGAGTGATGTGAGTTGGACTGCGTTCAGGGTGCCGCTCTGGAAGAGGAGCCCGGTCCGGAGGTAGAGCCACCGGCGGAGAGAGCTTCGCGGAACGCGGCCGGGCAGGTCGGTCCAGTCAGGGCAGCGGACGAGCTCGGTCTCGGGGCCCTCACCAGCGTAGACGCCTGCGGCAAGCACGTTGCGCTCTGCCGCGGGATGAGCGAAGAGCGGGACACCTCGAGTGCCCAGCCGGCCGTCGGCGATCGTGAGCAGCGCTTCGTGGACGCGCTCGAGCTGCGGGTCGAGGCCGTCGACCTCGATCGTCCACGCCGGATCGGGATCGACCTCAGGCAGGTCTCCGCGCCGGCGCCGCTCGAGCTGATCTTCGAGCAGCGCAAGGAAGCGCTCCGGACCGCCGCCGAGGTGCAGCACCTCCCGCGGCGTCCCCGTCGGCTCGGCGCCGACCGAAGCGGCGGTCACGCGGGGCGCCTCCGGCAGCAGGAGGAGGGAGTCGCTCCCCGGCAATCCGCCGAGTGGTCCGAACTCGTCGCCTGCGACGAGGAGGAGGCCCGGCCCAATGCCGCGATGTCCGAGCTCGGCGAGCAGCCAACGTGCCGAATCGGACTTGTCCGTCAAGCCGATCTCGAGATGCTTGGCGTCGCTCGTGACCCGCGGATCGGCGAGACCCGCCTCGCCGGCTTTGCCCTCCGCGAGCTCGACTGCTTCCCCGAGCCCCGCGAGGCCCGCCGCGCGGAGGCGTTCTTGGACGGCAGCGAGAAGCTCGCCGATCCGCGCCTTCGGTGGCTCGGCCCACTCGGGATCCGGGATAAGGTCGATCTTGCGGCGGTTGAGGCGCTGGGAAACGATTTCGGCACGAAGCCCGCGGCGGGCAAGTGCCTCGACTGTCGCCTCGGCGGCGGCGTCGAGCGCGGCGTCCTCCTCGGGGGACGCCTGGCGCCTGTCGACCAGCCGCACGCCTTCCTCGTCGGCGAGGAAGACCTCTGAGCCGCGGTTCAGGCACAGGTAGAGACGGCCCGGGCCGGTCGGGCGGGCCCGCAGCTGTCCGTCCACGTTTCCGACATGCGTCCCGGTGACGATGCCCAGGTCGAGCCCCAGGGCACAGAGCTCTTCGACGAGCTCCCGCACTCGAGCTGCGTTCGCCTGCCGGTCGGGCACCGCTGTTCCGTCCCAGTCGAAGACGATTGCCTCGAAGCGACGATCAAGGGCAGGCGGCAGCCGCTGGCGCTGGCGGCCGGGCAGCTTGCCCGGCGGGAGGCTTGCGGCGGCTGCTTTCCCGTCCGTCACTGGTAGCGGAGCTGCTTCTGCAGGATAGATGCGCGACGCGCGGGCGCGTACGTCGTCGCGAGTGCGACTCGCGCCTCGACGATCGGCTCCGAGAGAAGCTTCTCTGCCACCGCCACGGGCTGCAGGCTGTGCAACCGCGACTACCATTCGGCTCCCCCCTCTACGGCTCGTGGATGAGGACGGCCTCCTCCTCGTCCTAGCGCTGGGCGCGGTGGACGACGCTCGCATGGCCGCCCGGATAGAAGAGCGTCTCGCGGCCGTCCTCCCAGCGCACGCGGTAGTGCTCGTGGCCGGGCGTGCCCAGAACTTCGAGAATCTCACCCGTGCGGCGGGACTCGCCGACGTGTGCTCCTTCGATCTCGATCAGGTCGCCGATCTCTCCATGCCCGTTGTGATCGCTCACCGAATTCCTCCTCGGTCGTGGTGGAGTGAGCATTGCGCGGTCGGCGAGGGGCGCCATCAGGGCCTCTACTGAACCCTGTCCGCGGTTTCCCGTGACCGGCGCAGGAGGAAGCGGCGGAGCTCGTCTGCGCCCCAGACGACGAACGGGAAGGGGAGCAGAACCGCGAGGTCGAGCGGCCGCAGCGGCGCGGTGCCGAACGCGCCCTGGAACGGCGGCAGGTAGATGAGCGCGGCCGCGAAGGCAATCTCGGAGGCCATGCCCCAAAGCAGCAGGCGGTTTGTGAACAATCCGACCGACCGTAGCGACGCGTGCTCGGTGCGGGCGGCGAGCGCGGTGCCGATCTGGCAGGCGACAATTCCGGCGAGGGTCATCGTGGTCGCCCGGAGGTAATCCCCGTGGAGGGGGTCGCTGCTCGAGACGGCGGCGCCCGGATGCCAGCCCGCGCGGAGAAGGACGAAGAAGAACCCGCCAAGGACGAGAGCGGCCTCGATTGCCCCGAGGAAGACCCAGGCGCGGTAGAGCGTCAGCTCCACGGCCTCACTCCACGGCGCCCAGCACGAGTGCGAGCAGCGACATCCGCAGCACGACGCCGTTGAACGCCTCCTGCCAGTAGCGGGCGTGCCGGGTCGCGTCGACGTCCGCCGGCAGCTCGTCCATCCGTGGCAGGCTGTGCAGGATGATCGAGCCCGTCCTCGCCTTCTGGCGAAGCAGCTCGCGCGTGACCTGGTACGTCCTCGGCGTGGTCGCGACTCCGCCGCCGTTGCCGCGCTCCTCGCGCGACTTCGAGTAGTCGGCCTGGACGACCGGTTCCATGTAGATCACGTCGCAGTCGGCGATCACGTCGTCGACCGAGTCGGCCTCCTCGTAGCGGACGTTCCGCTCGTCGAGCTCGAGCATGAACTCCGGCAGGAGGGACATCTCGGGCGGGCCGACGACGTAGGCCTTCGCGTCGAACTGCGAGAGCGCATAGAGGATCGAGTGCATCGTCCGCATGCGCATGTCGCCGACGAGCAGGAAGGTGAGCCCGTCGATTCGTCCGAGCTCCTTCCGTGTCGTGTACAGGTCGGTCAGCACCTGCGTCGGGTGCTCGCCCCAGCCGTCCCCGCAGTTGATCACGGGCACTGAGGCCCACCTCGCCGCCTCGGCGGGAGCGCCCTGCTCGAAGTGGCGCATAGCGATAACGTCGCCGTAGTACTCGAGCATGTGAACCGTGTCCTTGATCGACTCCTGGTAGAAGTCGCCGGCCCGGGTCATCTTCGCGTCCGAGAACCCGAGCACGTGGCCGCCCAGCCTGTGCATCGCCGCCTCGGTTGCCAGCCGCGTGCGCGTGCTCGAAGTCGGCGCGCTCGAACTCGTTCAGCGACAGGATGTCCCTGCCCAGAAAGCTTCTCATCGTGGTCTCTCCTTCTGTCGATTCACTCCGGTGAACAGCAGGGCGACGCGCTCGTCGTCTCCGACCTCGCCGGCGGCGCGCAGATCGAGCAGGCCGGCGAGCCCGGCGGAGCCGGTCGGGTCGACGTCGATTCCCGTCGCCTCGACGGCGAGGGCGTTTGCGCGGGCAAGCGTGTCCTCGCCGACGACCACCGGCGTCCCGCCGGTGGCGAGCATTCCTTCGACGACCGCCAGCCAGTCGTAGGTCTCGTCGTCGAGGATGCCGTGGGCGATGCTGTGCGGCTCCTCGTCCCACGGCTGCATGAACTCCGAGCGGTGGTGGACGGCGTACTGGAGGTCCCCGTTCCGGACGACGGCGTCGAACGCGCGCTTGAGCGGCCACGCGCCCTCGGTCTGGACGGTGTCGACCCGCGGCATCGCCGCCAGCGCGCCCAGCGCGCCCGCTTCGCCGAGCCCGTGTATGCAGGCGCTCGCGAGCGCTCCGCCTCCGACCTGCACGATCAGACGGTCGACCGGCGGGCCCTCTGCGACGAGCTCGTAGGCGAGCGTCTGGCCGCCCTCGATCGCGAGCCCGTTCAGGTTGCCCTGGCAGGTGAAGGGCAGCGCTCCCTCGGCCAGGGCCTCGTGCAGGCGTCGGACGGTTGGGTCGCCGGTGACTCCGGGCTCCCGTGGGCATACGGTGACGTGCGCACCGAGGCGTGCGAGGCGCTCGAGCACGACCGGATCGGCATCGGCGGGGACAAAGACGCGGAGCGTCCGTCCACCCGCCGCGGCGACCACAGCGGCGGCCAGCGCCGCGTTTCCGCAGCTCGCGATCGCCAGGTCGCGGCGCCGTTCCGGGTCGGCGAGGGCGACTCGCTCGGCAACCTCGAGCCAGATCAGCACGCCGAAGAGGTGGCGTGCCTTGTGCGAGCCGGAGACGGTGCCCGTCTCGTCCTTGATCCAGACGCCGCCGTTCTCCGAGAAGGCGATCCGGTCGCTGAGCCCGACGGAGCGCCTGAACGGCGTCGCCGCCGTCGACGGGCACGGGTTCGCGGCGACGCCGTTCAGGCGCTCCACCACTCCGGTGAACTACGGGGCCGGGCGGAGGTTATTTGCGGATGGCCCGAATCGTTGTCGGCGTCGACGGCTCGAAGGAGTCGAAAGCGGCGCTGCGCTGGGCGGTCGAGGAGGCGGGGTTGCGTGGTGCCACGGTGCGTGCCGTGCTCGCCTGGTCGCTACCGTATGTCGGTGGCGCCCCGGGGCTCGCGTTCCCCCAGGACAGCCTCGAGGCGGTCGCGCAGGACGGCGAGGCGATGCTCGATGCTGCGATCGCCGAGGTTGAGAGCGAGGGCGTGGACATCGAGCGGGCGGCAGTCGAAGGCGGACCGGCACGTGTGCTCGTCGAAGCCGCCGAGGGCGCGGACCTGCTCGTCGTCGGCTCCCGCGGCCACGGCGGCTTCGCCGAGCTCCTGCTCGGGTCAGTCAGCCAGCAGTGTGCGCATCACGCGAGCTGCCCCGTCGTGATCGTCAGGGCCTGAGACCGGCCTCGTCAGAACTGGCGGAACAACATGCGGAGCTTGTCCATGTCCTCCGCATGGCGGGCTCTCGCCGAGGCGATCCGCGGCGTCGTGCCGACCGCGGAGCGCCCGTACGGCGAGCCGGGCTGGGCTGGAGGCTCAGTGCTCGCCCCGATGCCGGACCGGCTTGATTTCAGGCACGCTTCAAGAGCCGTGCACCGCTTTGTCGAGCACACCGGCGAGGTCGAGCTGGAGATCGTGTCGCCGACCGAGGAGGGCGTCTTCGGAGAGGCGCTGGCGGCGTTCGGCAGTCTCGTCGGCGATGGTGACGACGGGAGCGCGGCGCGTCACGAGATCGAGGTGTCTGCCGCCGATCACGCGCTGCTGCTTGTCGAGTGGGTGAGCGAGCTCGTCTTCCTGGCGGAAGTGGAGGGCTTCGTCCCGCACCGCGTGACCGGGCTCGAGCTCGCGGATGGTCATCTGCGCGCCACCGTCGAGGGCCGCCGTGGCCTTCCGCGCCACCTCGTCAAGGCGGTCACGCTGAACAACCTGGAGCTGGAGAGAGCCGATGACCACTGGTACGCAAGCCTCGTCCTCGACGTCTGAGCTGCGCCGCCTCGACGACACGCTCTGGGAGATTCCGGCCGAGACGAGACCGGACATGCGCGTGCCCGCCCGGGTCTTCGCCGACCTCGAGCTCCTGGAGGCGATCGCGCGCGATCGCTCGCTCGAGCAGCTGATGAACGTCGCAACGCTGCCGGGCGTCGTCGAGGCGGTACTGGCCATGCCGGACATCCACCAGGGGTACGGCTTCCCGGTCGGAGGCGTGGCCGCGACCGAGTATCCCGACGGCGTGATCTCGCCGGGCGGCGTCGGTTACGACATCAATTGCGGTGTCCGCCTGCTCGCTTTGCCGGTCTCCGAGCAAGAGCTCGGCGACAGGCGGGAGCCGCTCGTGCACGAACTCTCACGTGCGATCCCGGCCGGGACAGGGAAGCACGGCCGGCTCGCACTGTCCGGCTCGGAGCTCGACCGGGTTCTGAGTGAGGGCCCGCGTGCCCTCGTCGCCCGCGGGCTCGCCACGGAGGACGATCTCGAGCGCACCGAGTCGAACGGGTGCCTCGCCGGGGCCGACCCCGCCTCGGTCTCCGAGCGGGCGCGGCTGCGGGGCTCCGGCCAGCTCGGCACGCTCGGCTCGGGAAACCACTTCGTCGAGCTCCAGCGCGTCGAGCGGATCCTGGACGCGTCCGCGGCCGAGGCGTTCGGTCTCGAGGCCGCTCAGCTGACCGTGTTGATCCATTCCGGCTCACGCGGGCTTGGCCACCAGGTCTGCACCGACTACGTGAAGTTGATGGACGCCGTGCGTCTCCACTACGGGATCGAGCTCCCCGATCGGCAGCTCGCCTGCGCACCCGCCTCCTCGAACGAGGGCCGAGCCTACCTGGCAGCGATGGCCGCGGCCGCCAACTTCGCCTGGGCGAACCGTCAGGTAATGGCGCACGCCGTGCGCCAGGCGGTCCGGCGCGTCCTCGGCGCCGAGATCGCGGAGCGCACGCGGCAGGTCTACGACGTGGCCCACAACGTCGCGAAGCTCGAGCGGCACGGAGGTCGCGATGTCTATGTGCACCGAAAGGGCGCGACCCGCGCCTTCCCGGCGGGCTCACCCGAGATCCCCGCCGCGTACGCCTCGGTCGGCCAGCCGGTGTTCATCCCCGGGAGCATGGGGACGTCCAGCTTCGTGCTGGCCGGCCAGCACGGCTCGCTGGAGCGATCGTTCGGCACGACGTGCCACGGCGCCGGTCGGGCCCTTTCCCGGACGGCCGCGCGGAAGAGGATCGGCGGCGGCGAGCTGCGCCGGCAGCTGGAGTCGCAGGGAATCATCGTTCGTTGCCCGTCCAACAAGGGCCTCGCCGAGGAGGCGCCGTTCGCGTACAAGGACGTCGAGCGGGTTGTCGAGATCGTGGAGCGTGCGGGTCTTGCGCGCCGCGTCGTCCAGTTGCGACCAATCGGCGTTGTGAAGGGCTAGGCCCGCGGCGCGGGAGGTTGTCAGCGGCCGGCCTGATCGCGAATACGCAATCGTACGGATGCGCCCACTCGAGCGCGGTGGGAAAGTTTTTGAGGCATTCGCATGATTGCCGAACAGGTAGCCAAGGTGCTCGAGGGCGCTGGCGTCGAGTTCGAGTCGCTGGCTCACGAGCGTACGGAGACGGCAGGTGACGAGGCGCGGACCCTCGGAATCGCACCCGATGCAGTTGCCAAGACGGTCGTGCTCGCCACACCCGAGGGTCACGTGCGTGCGGTGCTTCTCGCATCGGAGCGGCTCGATCTCCACAAGGTGCGCACCATCCTCAGCCTGACGGCGAAGGAGGTGGGGTTGCTCGGCGAGAAGGAGCTCGCGCAGCACTACCCCGAGTTCGAGCTCGGTGCCGTACCACCCTTCGGCGGACGAGCAGATCGCGTTCTCGTCGACCGCCGCGTGGTCGACCACGAGCATGTGGTGCTGGAGGCCGGAACTCACGACACATCCCTGCGGCTGCGGACGACCGACCTGCTCGCCCTGACCGCAGCGCAGGTTCTCGACCTCTGCCAGGACTAGGGCGCCGAACGTCAGCGTCGAGCTCTCGCGCTACGTGGTTTCCGCTGACTGCGCGGCAGGTTCCTCCCGGATGCCGCTCGGCCCGCTGGGAGCGACGCTGACGACAGGAGGTGTGAGATGAATACAACCTTCGAGCCGTCTCATCGGATCCGACCGCTTCAGGATCTTCGCGTCATTCACGCGATGCACCCGGGCATGATCTCCTGTCCGCCCGAGACCCCGCTGCGGACCGTCGCGCGGATGATGGCGACGTACCGCGTGCATGCGATCATCGTCCACGCGCACGACGACGAGGAGCTTCCGGGCGGCGACCACTGGGGCGTCGTCACCGACGCCGACCTCGTCCGGGTGGCGCGGGACGGAGACCTCGACGAACTCACCGCTCAGCAGATCGCCGCCACGCCGGCCTTGCTGGTCGGGTCCGCCGAACCGCTCGAGAGGGCGATCCAGCTCATGGTCGAGCACGAAGTGTCGCACGTGATCGCGGTGGAGCGGCACTCGGGGCGCCCGATCGGCGTGGTCTCGACGCTGGACGTCGCTCGCGCCCTGGCCGGCCTGGCCTGATGGCAGTCGCAAAGGAAGCCGACCTCGCCGGCCCGGGCATCGGCGACTACGCAGAGCTCGAGCGGGCTCTGCCGGACGACTATCGGCCGTTGCTCGCTCCCAGAGGTCGAGGAGGTGCTACTCGATGCGGAGGGTGACTCCCGAGGCGCTCCTCGTTCGCGGTGAGAGAACGATCAAGGCCCCGTCAGTCGGATCCGCCGGCTGGTGCCAGGGCGAGAGCTCGTGCTTGTCGGCTCGAAGGTGCGGATGTAGTCGCGATCGGCGGAGCCCTCCTCGGGCTAGGTGAGCTCGACCGAGGTGACGGTGCCGCGCCAGTAGACGAACGGTCCAGCTCCCAGCGAACCTCGGCGCGGGTGGGGAGGCGGACGCCGCCCAGCTCCGCGTAGTCGCTGTAGATCCCGATCCAGTGCCTGGGGCACCCAGGCCAGCTCGGCGAGGTACCGCATCGCCTGACCCGCGCTCGTCTTCTGGCCGCGGCGGCGTGCCACCGGCACGCCGAAGACCCGCCCGTCGAGCGAGCCCCTTCCGGCCCTGTAGGAGTCGACGACGCGCATCGAAACGAGGGGAGCGATACGCACCGTCGCCCGCCAGGTGAAGCCGACCTCGCCGACGGAGAGCTCCTCGACGGCGTCGAACGGAACCGAAACGGGGGGCCGCGGCGGCGACGCGGGTGCCGGCTAGTCCTTGGGTTACCGCCTCAACACCGTGCGGGCGGCCTCCGCCCTCACTTCGCCGCAACCGTTTGGGGCTGGGCTGCCTTTGCCCGGGCGATGATCGGCTCGAGGACCTCGGAGATCGTCGGCGTTCCGACCTCCTCGAGCTCGTAGCGGACGTGCCGAATCGGGTGGCGCGACTGGATCAGCCGACCGAGGTCGATCGGCGTTCCGGTGACGACCACGTCGCAGTCGGCCGCGTTGATCGTCGTCGCGAGCTCCCAGAGCTGGCCGTCGGAGTAGCCCATCGCCGGGAGCACGTTCGTGATGTGCGGCCACTTGCGGAACGTTTCCTCGATCGAACCGACGGCGTAGGGCCGCGGGTCGACGATCTTGGCAGCGCCGGCGTTCCTGGCTGCGACCAGCCCGGCGCCGAATGGCATATCGCCGTGGGTGAGCGTCGGCCCGTCGTCGACGACCAGCACCACCTTTCCGCGCAGGTCGGGCCCGTCGTCGAGCTTCGGCGGCGACTTGGCGAAGACGAGCGTCGCCATTGGGTTGACGGCCTCGACGTTCTCGACGACCTGCTCGACGTTGTGCGCCTCGGCCGAGTCCACCTTGTTGATGACGACGACGTCGGCCATCCTCACGTTCGTCTCGCCGGGGTGGTAGAGGAGCTCATGACCCGGCCGCAGCGGGTCGGCGACCACGATCAGGAGATCCGGCGCGAAGAACGGGAAGTCGTTGTTGCCGCCGTCCCAGACGACGACGTCGGCCTCCTGCTCGGCGGACCTGAGGATCTGCTCGTAGTCGACGCCGGCATGTATGACCATGCCCATCCGCACCGGCTCCTCGTACTCCTCTCGCTCCTCGACTGTCGGATGCGAGGCGTCGATCTCCTCGAGAGTCGCGAAGCGTTGGACGCGCATCTCCTCGAGGTCGCCGTACGGCATCGGATGACGCACGAGCGCCACCTTGAGTTCCGCGTCGAGCAGCGCCTGTCCGACCTTGCGGCTGGTCTGGCTCTTGCCGTAGCCTGTCCGGGTTGCGCAGACGGCGACGACCGGCTTGGACGAATGCAGCATCGTCGCGTCCGGCCCCATCAGCCGGAAGTCGGCCCCGGCCGCGAGCACGATCGATGCCTTGTGCATGACCGTCTCGTGCTTCATGTCCGAGTAGCCGAGGATGACCTCGTCGGCGCCGTACTCTGTGATGAGCTGCGCCAGCTCCTCCTCGGGGCGAATCGGGATGCCGCGGGGATACCGCGGCCCCGCGAGTGCAGGCGGGTAGACGGGGCCGGCGATGCCTGGGATCTGCGTCGCCGTGAAGGCGACGATCTCGGTGCTCGGGTCGTGCCGGAAGGCGACGTTGAAGTTGTGGAAGTCTCGTCCGCCGGCTCCCATGATGATCGTCTTGCGCAACGCAGTTCTCCCTTCCGTGCAGCCCCCGGCGTTCAGCAGGCAGTCGCGTCGGAGTTGAAGAGGAAGGACGGGTGCTCGATCGGTACGAGGCGAGGCTCGAGTCTCGTCCGCGGTGCGTGGATCTCGAGCGTTCCGTGCTTTAAGAACACCTTGATCTGGTCGGCGTCCGCATCGTCCGGGAGGCGGAACGACTCCTCGAAGCGCTCGTGCAGGCGAAACGGCTTGCCGTCGTCCGCCGACGTCTCCTGCTGATCGCCGTGCACGGTCAGCCGGCGGCCAAACGCCTCGACGGTGAGCTCGCTCTCCGTGAAGTCCGAAACGTCGAGCTCGACCAGGTACTCGCGGCTGTCCTCGCGCACACAGGCGTGGGCGGGGAGCTGGTGACTCTCCCCGACCGCTCGCATGGCGGCCATGTTTCTCCTCCTTCTGTCCTCGTTTGGACCCACCCTCCCCCGTCTCGTGGGGCGTGGCATCAGCACACACCCACACCGGCGAGAGCGGAGAACTACCGATGCCTCATCAGCGGTCGAGCGTCAGCGGCGGCTGTCCGCGAGCAGGCCGCCGAGCTCGGAGAGCTGATGCTCGATCGTTCCGCAGACCTGCTCGCAGAGCGCGAAGACCGTCTCGTCGGCGATCCAGTAATAGGCAGCGGTCCCGACCTTGCGGCGGCCGACGATTCCCGCGAGCAGGAGGATGCTTAGGTGCTTCGACACGTTCTGCTGCGTCGTGCCGGCGATGTCGACGAGCTCGCCGACCCCTGCCTCTCCCTCCAGCAGGCGCTCGAGCAGGCGGATCCGTGTCGGATCGCCGAGCACCCGGAAGCGGCGGGCGATCAGCTCGACGACCTGATCCGGAAGTGGGTGGGAAAGCGGCATGCGTTCACAGTACGTCACAACTTCGTGCTTGTGAAGTAGGGAATTCCCGTACAGCGGATCGGACGAAGCCCTGATGGCGGCGTGCTTCGGGCGATCGAGAGTTGGCCTGTCTACAAGAAAGGGAGGTGAGCCGAAATGCGGCGCCTCATGCTCTTGATCCTCTTTGCACTCGGAGCCGGCCTGATCGTCGCGCCGCTCTCGATGTCGATGCTCAGCCGCGCGAACGACGGTCAGCGCATGGTCAACCAGTTTCGCCCGATCATGCAGCCGGCCAACGTCCAGACGACGGCCGACTACTACAACAACGTCTTCACGAAGCTGAGGCCGATCGCGCTGGCGATGACGCCGCAGACCATTGCGAAGTTCAACGCGTACCTGAACGGCTTCCAGGGGCTCCAGGCGGACGGGCAGAAGCTCGTGCCGGCCCTTGCGCAGGCGATGCACATGTCGCCGACCCAGGTCCAGCAGCTCATGGCCACCCAGTTTCCGGCCATGTCGCAGATGCTGGCGAACCTGCCGCAGATGCAGAAGGACTTCGGCGGGCTGCTCGGCCTGATGGCCGCGAACGTGAACACGTTCAAGCAGGTGCCGCCCGGCCTCGACCACTACCAGCCGCTCGTGACCACGATGCAGGCCAACGTCGACACCTACGCATCCGTCGACGCGCTCCCGCGGATGGGGCTCTTTCCCTGGTTCTTCATCATCCCGGGGATCCTGATCGTGCTCGCGTCGAGCTTCCTGCTCGTCGAGAACTGGCGGCCGCTGCACATCCCGTCCCTCCGGCGCCCGCTGCCGCACTGAGATGCCTCCGAAGCGGATCGTCATCCTGGGCGGCGGTACAGGCGGAACGCTGACCGCGAACCGCCTGCACCGCCGCCTGGGCGACGGCGCGGAGATCCACGTCGTCGACCGCAACGACCGGCACGTCTACCAGCCGGGGCTGCTCTTCGTCCCCTTCGGGCTGGCGGAGGTCTCCGAGATCGTGAGGCCGCGTCACCGGCAGCTCCACGACGGAGTCTCGTTCCACGAGACCGCCGTCGAGGCGGTGGACCTCGCCGCCGACCGCGTCCACCTCGAGAACGGGAGCGTGCTCCCGTACGACGTGCTCGTGGTCGCGACCGGAGCGAGGCTGCAGCCGGAAGAGACCGAAGGCATGACCGGCCCTGGTTGGCAGGAACGGGTCTTCACCTTCTACACCGACGAGGGTGCGCAGAAGTTGCACGAAGCGCTCGAGCGGTTCGAGCGCGGCCGCCTGGTCGTGAACCTCGTGGACATGCCGATCAAGTGCCCCGTCGCGCCGCTCGAGTTCGCGTTCCTCGCGGACTGGTACCTGCGTGAGCGGGGTATCCGCGACCGCGTCGAGCTCGTCTACTCGACGCCGCTCGACGGTGCGTTCACGAAGCCGATCGCGTCGGAGCACCTGGCCGGGCTCCTTGCCGACAAGGGCGTCGAGCTGGTCACCGAGTTCAACGCCGGTGAGGTCGACGGCGAGGGCGGTCGGCTCGTCTCCTACGACGGCCGGGAGCTGGCGTTCGACCTGCTCGTGACCGTGCCGCTGCACGGCGGCGCCGCCTACGTCGAGCGCTCGGACGGCCTCGGCGACGCACTCGGCTTCGTGCCGACCGATCAGCGCACGCTGCAGACGCCGGCGAAGCCGAACGTGTTCGCGCTCGGTGATGCGACCAACGTCCCGACGTCGAAGGCCGGGTCGGTCACACACTTCGAGGGCGAGGTGCTGACCGAGAACATCGAGCGGTTCCTCGCCGGCCGGGAGCTCGAGGCTGGGTACGACGGCCATGCGAACTGCTTCATCGAGACGGGCTTCCACAAGGCCCTGCTGATCGACTTCAACTACGAGACCGAGCCGCTCCCCGGCCGGTTTCCCGGGCGGGTGGGCCCACTGCCGCTGCTGCGGGAGTCACGGCTGAACCACCTCGGCAAGCTGCTCTTCCAGTGGCTCTACTGGCACGAGCTCCTGCCGGGGCGGGAACTGCCCGGGATCGGACCGACGATGCCGACCGCCGGCAAACGGCAGCCGGTGGCGGCGTAAAGGAGGCAACGATGACCACAGCGATGATCGCCGACATCCCCCTCGAGGTCGACGCGGAGGGGTTTCTCGCCCACGCCGACCAGTGGAACGAGGAGATCGCCGAGGAGATCGCGCACCTGAGCGGGATCCCGGAGCTGACCGAGCGTCACTGGCTGGTCGTCAGGTTCATGCGCGAGCGGTTCCTGACCACCGGCACGGCGCCGACGATCCGCTCGCTCGGCAAGGAGTCCGGCGTTCCGATCAAGGAGCTCTACCAGCTTTTTCCCAAGGGGCCGGCCAAGCTGGCGGCCAAGATCGGCGGCATTCCGAAGCCGCGCGGCTGCATCTAGAAAGGAGTCTGTGATGTCGCTATTGATGGAAGAGCCGCGGGTCGAGCCAGTCGAGCGCAAGACGATCGAGAAGGTCTCGATCGTGGTCTCGAAGGGTTCGCTCGAGGGGATTTACCCCGGGCTGATCATGGCCAACGGCGCCCGCATGGAGGGAATCGACGCGAACCTGTTCTTCACCTTCTTCGGCCTCGACGCGATCCGCAAGGATCGCTGGGAGAAGATCAAGGTCGCTACGGTCGGGAACCCGGGGATGCACATGCCGACCCTGGTCGGTGCGCTCCCGGGGATCTCCGGTTTCGCGACCTGGATGATGAAGAAACAGATGGAGAAGCTCGACATCCCGCCGATCCCGGAGTTCATCGAGCTCGTCGCCGACTCCGGTGCCGAGCTCTACGCCTGCAAGGCCTCTGTGGACATGTTCGGGCTGACCGAGGAGGACTTCGTCCCCCAGGTCGCCCGGATCCTCAGCGTCGGCGAGTTCTACGAGCTGGCGGCCGGCGGCGAGATCATCTTCACGTGAGCCTGCGTGCCTGGACGGAGGGCGCCGGGGCCGGCGCCCTCCACCGCTGCCGGCAAGAACTCAGCGGCCCGCCGCGGCGCCTGCGGGCTGCTCGACCTCCTCTGCCCTCCTGCCCCTGAGGTACACGAACCAGTAGACGGCGCCGACCATCAGGCCCCCGCCGATGATGTTGCCGATCGTGACCGGCACGAGGTTGGAGGCGAGGAAATGGCCCCAGGTGACGTTCGAGAGGTCGGGCGTCTTCTGCGAGGCGACGAAGGCTGTGTCGCTCTTGACGAAAATCCCGAAGGGGATGAAGAACATGTTCGCGACGCTGTGCTCGAAGCCGGCCGCGACGAAGGCGGTGATCGGCGGGATGATCGCGAGGATCTTGTCCGCAGTCGTGCGCGCGCTGTAGCAGAGCCAGACCGCCAGACAAACGAGCGCGTTGCAGAGCATTCCGAGGGCGATCGCCTGGCCGAACCCGTAGCCCGTCTTCGCCGCAGCGATCGTCAGGCTGGTGGCGCCGACAGCGCCCTTGCCGAACTCGTACTGCTGGCCGGCGTAGAGGAGGGCGGCAGTGGCGATCGAGCCGGCGAAGTTACCCGCGTAGACGATTGCCCAGTTGCGGAGGAGCCGGACGGTGGAAACCTTCCTGCTTGCCCAGGCCATCACGATCAGGTTGTTGCCGGTGAAGAGCTCGGCGCCGGCGACGATGACGAGGATCAGCCCGAGCGAGAACGTGAGCCCTCCGAGCAGCCTGGCCACCCCGTAGGGGAGATCCGAGCTCCCGGCGAGCGTGTTCGTCGCGAAGGCGGCGCCGATCGCGATGAAGGCGCCGGCGAGGACCGCGAGCGCGAACATCGTCGCCGTGTCCATCGCAGCCTTGGCGACGCCGACGTTCTCGGCTTTCTGGGCCATCTCGGGCGGCGGGAGCGCGTCGAAGGTCACACGTGCACGATCGCCTGCCCGGCGGACGGCACCCACCCGCGGCCCTCCGGAAGCCCGCTGCGGCAAAGCCGCACGCGGTTCGGGGTGAACCACCGATGGCCCCGGCCTCACCAGCCCCGAGACTGGTTGGTATGACTACCACTGCGAAGACATACGAGTTTCCAGTCGGCATCCACTGGCTCGACGGCCGGTTGACGCGCGCGTCAGCCACCGGCAAGCCCGACCTCGAGGTGGCCACTCCACCGGAATTCAAGAAGGGCATTCCGGGCGTCTGGAGCCCCGAGGATCTGCTCGTGGCTTCGGCCGCGTCTTGCTATGCAGTCACGTTGCTCGCGGTCGCCGAGCGGCGAGGCGTCCCGCTGCGTAGCCTCGACGTTTCCGCGCGCGGCTCTGTAGGACAAAGGCCGGACGGGCCGTTCGCGTTCACCGAGATCGAGCTCGACGTCGAGCTCGTCACCGATGCCGGTTTCGAAGAGGAGGCGAGGCTCGCGGGCGAGGCTGCTGAGCGCGGCTGCCTGGTCGCCGCTTCGCTCGACGTCCCGGTCCGTCTGGAGCTCGACGTCCGGGCGGCGCCGCTGCTCGTCGCGGCGACATGATCGCCGCGCATCCGTCCGCGTCCTTCAGCGCGACGCTGCGTGTCCGGCTCGAGAATCAGCCCGGTACGTTCGCCCGCCTGGCCGAGGTGATCGGCGAGGCCGGCGGCCTGCTCGGCGCGATCGACCTCGTCCGGGTCGAGCAGGGTACGAAGATCCGCGACGTGACGGTGCTCGCCGCCGACGCGGAGCAGATGGAGGGGATCGCCGCGGCCGTGCACGACGTGCCTGGCATCGAGGTGCTGAACGTCTCCGACCGCACCTTCCTGATGCACCTCGGCGGCAAGATCGAGGTCGCGTTGAAGGCTCCGCTGAAGACGCGTGACGACGTCTCGATGGCGTATACGCCGGGCGTTGCCCGGGTTTCGTCGGCGATCGCGGCTGACCCTGCGAAGGTCTGGAACCTGACGATCAAGCAGAACACCGTCGCCGTCGTCAGCGACGGGACGGCCGTGCTCGGTCTGGGCGACATCGGACCGGAGGGCGCCCTGCCCGTGATGGAGGGCAAGGCGATGCTCTTCAAGGAGTTCGGGGGCGTCGACGCCTTCCCCATCTGCCTGGCGACCAAGGACACCGACGAGATCGTCGCCACGGTCAAGGCGATCGCGCCGGTCTTCGGCGGGATCAACCTCGAGGACATCTCCGCGCCGCGCTGCTTCGAGATCGAGGACCGGCTGCGCGCAGAGCTCGACATTCCCGTCTTCCACGACGACCAGCACGGGACCGCGGTCGTCGTGCTCGCCGCGCTCCACAATGCGCTCGAGGTCGTCGGCAAGCGCATCGAGAACGTGCGTGTCGTCGTCACCGGGGTCGGCGCAGCCGGCGTCGCCGTCACGAAGATGCTGCGCGTCGCCGGCGTCGAGGACATCGTCGGTTGCGACCGCGAGGGAATCGTCCATCGCGGGCGCCCGGGACTGTCCGCCGTCAAGGCCGGCTTTGCGGAGCTGACGAACCCACGCGGGCTTCGAGGATCCGCCGACGCCGCGCTCGCGGGCGCGGACGTGTTCATCGGCCTTTCGCAGCCGGGCGCGGTCTCGGCGGAGGGCATCGGCTCGATGGCGGAGGGGGCGATCGTCTTCGCGATGGCAAACCCGACTCCGGAAGTCCTTCCGGAGGAGATCGAAGATTTCGTCGCCGTCGTCGGCACGGGCCGCTCGGACTATCCGAACCAGATCAACAACGTGCTGGCGTTCCCGGGCATCTTCCGCGGCGCGCTCGATGTGCGCGCAAGCGACGTCACCGAGAAGATGAAGCTCGCTGGCGCCGGCCGTCGCCCAGGCGGTAGCGCTGGCGGCGGAGGCGTCGGGAGTCGCCCGCCGCCCCGGTGCCGTCCAGCTCGCTCGATCATCAGCTCTCAGTTCGTCGCGTTCAGCGCCCTGACACGGGATCGAGCTCGACATGCACCCGCACGGCGCCGGGTCCGGGCGGCATGTCGCGGGTGACCTCGACACCGACGAGCGAGCCGAGAAATGGAGCGAGGTAGTGGCCGACGATCTTCGCCGGCGGCCACCAGAGGGGATCGGAGCTCGCCAATGAGGTCTCCTCGCCCTTGGTGAGCTCCCGGCGCAGGTAGCGCGGCTCCATCCCGGTGAGCAGGAGCCCGCGCAGGACCGGCCGGAAGGGGCGCGGGGTGAGGTCCGCGCCGGCTTCTGCGGCGATCGCCTCGGCTGCCGCCTCGGCCTGCTGGGCTGCGATCCCGCCCTGCTTGACAGGGAAGCTCGTGATATCGCCCGCGGCGTAGACGTCTGACAACCCGGTTACCCGGGCATGCGTGTCGACGGGGATGAAGCTGTCGGCCGTCTGCGGAATGCCCTCGATTCTCTGACCCTGGAGGCGAGGCATTGCCACGATGCGATCTGCCGCGACGGCGCTCTCCGGGACGAGGAGTAGCTCGCCGTCTCGAACTTCCACCGGATAAGCCTGACGGTGGACGACGATGTCTCGCTCGGCGAGCAGCTGCTGGATCGCGCGGCTGGCGTCGTGGCCGAAGAGCCGAAGCGGTTCGTCCTCGGGTGTGACCAGCGCGAGCTCCACTCCTGCAATCCCGCGCGCGGCGAGCCAGGCCGCGGTCATGAGCGCGAGCTCGTAGGCGGGGAGGCTCCAGACCGCGCCCGACGGCACGACAAAGGCAACACTGTGTACCTCGCCGGCCTCGATCTCCGCCAGCAGATGCTCGACCTTCTCTCTATCTGCAGGCCCGCGGAACGTCAGTGCGCCGGGAACCGCGGGCTCGGGGACGGCCCCGCAGGCGATCAAGAGCATGTCGTAGGGGATGGCGCCGCCGGGCGAGGTGTGGGCTAGATGCTTGGTCGGGTCGACCGAGACGAGCGTCCCCAGCGAGAAGGTCGCGCCCGCGGCGGCGGCCAGCTCCGGCAGCTCGAAATGGGTGACCTCTCCGAGCTGGAACGGTTCCGCGACCGCAAGCGGCCGGTACCAGAACCGGGGCTCGGGCGCGACGAGCTCGACGCTGACGCGCTCCTCACCCAGTGCGCGCAGCGCGAGGGCGGCCTCGAGGGCGGCGACTCCCCCGCCCGCGATCAGCACATTCGCCGCCCCGCCGCTTCTTATCACGGCGGCTCAGATCTCCTCCGGGACCATCTCGATCGCGCCGCACGGGCACTCCGCGGCGCAGATCCCGCAGCCCTTGCAGAAATCGAGATCGATCGCGTAGCGCTCGCCGGGCTCACCAAGCTTGAGCACGGCGTTATCCGGGCAGACGCCGAAGCAGTTGTCGCATGAGAAGCAGTTGCCGCAGGAGAGGCAACGGCGTGCCTCGTACAGCGCGTTCGACTCGTCGAGCCCGCCGACCACTTCCTCGAAGGTCGACCGCCGCCGCGTGAGCTCGAGCTGCGGCTGCACGGTTCGCGGCGCGTCCGAGTAGTACCACGCGTTGAGCATGTCGAACGAGGCGAGCCCGTGCTTCGGCGGAGGCTCATATGCGCGGCCGCGCAGCCAGGCGTCGATGTGGCGGGCGGCCTTCTTGCCGTGGCCGACGGCGACCGTGACGGTGCGCTCGGCCGGCACCATGTCGCCGCCGGCGAAGATGCCCGGGTGGCCGGTCATCATGTTCGGCTCCACTTTCACAACGCCGTCGGAGATCTCGAGGCCGGGCACCCCGTCGAGCAACGAGAGGTCGGTCTCCTGGCCGAGCGCGAGCACGAGCGAGTCCGCCTCGAGCTCCTCGAGCTCGCCCGTGGGCTGCGGGAAGCCGCTCTCGTCCAGCTCCATCCGCTCGAGCACGAGCTTGCCCTCCTCGGCCTGCTTGATCGTGGAGAGCCACTTCATCAGCACCCCCTCCTGCTCGGCCTCCTCGACCTCGAAATCATGCGCCGGCATGCGCTCGCGTGTGCGGCGGTAGACGATGATCGACTCGGCGGCGCCGAGCCGTTTGGCCGTCCGGGCCGCGTCGATCGCGGTGTTGCCGCCGCCGTACACGACCACCCGTCGTCCGAGCAGCGGCTTTTCCTCGCCCTCCATGCTGCGGAGCATCGCCACGGCGTCCAGGATCCGCGCCGCGGAGCCGGCAGGGATGTAAGCCCGCTTGCCGATATGGGCGCCGACCGCGATGAAGGCAGCGTCGAAGCGCCCCTCCCGCATCGCCTCGAGGATGTCCGTGACCTTCGTGTTCAGCTCGAGGATCACCCCGAGATCGAGAATGCGCTGGACCTCGGCGTCCAAGACAGCCCGCGGCAGCCGGTACTTCGGGATCCCGAAGCGCATCATCCCTCCGCTCAGCGGGCCCGCGTCCCGGACGGTCACGCTGTGGCCGAGACGTGCGAGGTGGTAGGCGGCCGAGAGCCCCGAGGGGCCGGCGCCGACGACGAGCACCTGCCTGCCCGAGGCCGCCGCGGCCGCGTCGACCTGCCAGCCGCGCTTGATCGCCTCGTCCCCGAGGAAACGCTCGACCGAGTTGATCCCGACCGCCTCGTCGAGTGAGCCCCGGTTGCAGGCCGTCTCGCAGGGGTGGTAGCAGACGCGCCCCATGATCGCGGGGAACGGGTTGTCCTCCATGATCTGGCGCCAGGCGTGTTCGTAGCCGGCGGCGCCCTCCTCGGCGTGGTAGAGCCACTGCTGGATGTTCTCGCCGGCAGGGCAGGCGTCGTTGCACGGCGGCAGCCGGTCGACGTAGACCGCTCGCTCCGTCCGCCAGCTGCCGGTCTTGTTGGCGAGGCTGGAGCCGACGTCGAGGGTGATCGCGAACGGCTTCTCCATTACGAGGCTCCTTCGTCGTCCAGCAGGCCGAAACGCCGGATGTTGCGGTCGGCCGTCGCCTGGATCCGCTCGATCACGTCGGTGCGCGGCGGATCTCCGAACAGGTGCGCGTAGCGGCGCTGGGGTCTCAGGTACTCCTCGACGGGCACCCGCCGGCGGATCTTCGAGACGCTCACGACCTCGCCGTGCTCGGCCTCGAAGACCGGGAAGAGGCCGGTCTCCTTCACGAGCCGGGCGATCCGGATCGTGTCGTTCGAGGCGCAGCCCCAACCGAGCGGGCAGGGGACGAAGACGTGGACGTAGCGCGCGCCGTGGAACTCCATGGCGCGCTCGATCTTGTACTCCAGGTCGCGCAGCTCGGCCACGGTCGCGGTGGCGACGTAAGGAATCTCGTGCGCCATCGCGATCAGCGGGGCGCTCTTCCCCTGCCCGAAGACATTGCCCGGCTCGCTCCCGACCGGCTTCGTGTTCGCCGTGCGCGCCGCGGGCGGCGTTGCGCTCGAGCGCTGCACGCCCGTGTTCATGTACGCCTCGTTGTCGTAGCAGATGTAGAGCACGTCGTCGTTTCGCTCGAACATCCCGGACAAGCAGGCGAAGCCGATATCCATCGTCCCGCCGTCGCCGCCCTGGCCGATCACGCGTACGTCGGTGCGGCCCTTGACCTTGAGCGCGGCCGCGATGCCGGTCGCGACCGCAGGTGCATTGCCGAACAGCGAGTGCAGCCACGGAAGCTGCCACGACGACTCCGGGTAGGGTGTGGAGAAGACCTCCAGGCAGCCGGTTGCGTTGGCGGCGATCAACCGGCCGCCCGTGGCACGCATCGCCGCGTCGAGCGCGTACCGGGCACCGAGCGCCTCGCCGCAGCCCTGACACGCGCGGTGCCCAGAGGTCAGTGTGTTCGAGCGCTCCATACGCGCCTGCACGGACCGCTGCTCGGGGTCGAGCAGGCGGTTGCCGACCGCGAAGGTTCCGACCTGGTAGAGCTTGATCGGCTGCTCGGGCATCGTTTGTCCTCCTTAGTGCGAGCCCGAGGCGACGACCCCGAGATCGCGCAGGATGTTCTCCGCGTGCGGGCCGGAACGGCGCTTCTCCCGTGTCCGCCGCAGCTCCCGCTCCACGAGCTCCCAGTCGAGGTCGAGGAAGGTGAGCCGGCCGGGCTCGAGCCGGTCTCCGAGGGCGTCCGCGAGTAGCCGATGGAGCGAGCGCTTCGTGATAGCTCGCCCGCCGAGGCCCGCGACGACGTCGTGGACTTGCGCTCCGAGGCCGGAGAGGGCGAGGCGGACGTTCTGCCCGACAATGCCCCCGATCCCGACCGCGAACGCCTTCTCGATCACGACGATCCGCCGGGCATGCTGCAGGGAGGCACGGATCTCCTCGAGGGGGTAGGGCCGGAAGCACCTGATGCCGACGGCGCCGATCTTCACACCCTGTTCCCGCAACTCGTCGACGACCTCCTCGATCGTTCCAAGCACGGAGCCGAGCGCGACGACGATCGTGTCCGCGTCCGCGCTTCGGTAGGGATGAATCAATCCGCCGGAGCTGCGGCCGAAGGCCTGGGAGAACTCGCTGGCGATCTCCGGGACCAGGTCGAGCGCCTGCATCTGCTTGGCGTGCATCAGGTACTTGACCTCGGCAAACGCCTCGGGGCCGACCATCGCCCCGATCGTCACCGGCTCGTCGGGGTCGAGCAACTGACGGGGCTCGAACGGAGGCAGGATTGCGTCCACCTGCTCCTGCGTCGGGACGTCCACCGCCTCGTAGGCGTGTGTGAGGATGAAGCCGTCCATGCAGACCATCACCGGCAGCGAGAGCTCCTCGGCGAGCTTGAAGGCCTGGACGTGTAGATCAACGGCCTCCTGGGTCGTCTCCGCGTAAAGCTGGATCCAGCCGGAGTCGCGCTGCGACATCGAGTCGCTGTGGTCGTTCCAGATGTTGATCGGCGCGCCGATCGCGCGGTTCGCCACGGTCATCACGATCGGCAGCCCGAGCCCCGAGGCGTTGTAGAGCGCCTCGACCATGTAGAGGAGGCCCTGGCTCGCCGTCGCCGTGTACGCGCGCGCGCCTGCGGCCGACGCGCCGATCGCGGCCGACATCGCCGCGAACTCGGACTCGACCATCAGGTACTCGCACGGCGCGAGCTCCCCCGTCCGGACGAGGTCGGAGAGCCCTTCGACGATGTGAGTCTGCGGCGAGATCGGATAGGCGGAGATCACCTCCGGCCTGCACCGGGCCACCGCCGCGGCGACCGCCTGTGAGCCTTCCATCTGCCTACGCAGGGCTCGGCGCCCCGATCTCGTGCTGCGTGTGGGCATACGCAGCCTCGGCGGCCGCGACATTGCGCCTGCCGGTCTCGCCGGGGAACTTCTCCAGGATTGCGGCCCTGACCGACTCGAGCGAGACGACGCCCGCAAGCGCCGCAAAGCTGCCGAGCAGTACAGCGTTCGGCACCGGCCGACCCAGATGCTCGCGCGCGATCTCCGTCGCCGGCACGGTCAGCAGCCGCTCCGCACGGAACCGCCGCACGAACTCGTCCAATCCGAGCTCCGCGAAACTCCGGCTCGTGTTGACGAGCAGGTAGCCCTCTGTGCCGAGGCCGACGAAGAGATCGACCTGGTGCAGCAGCGTCGGATCCTGCACGATCACCGCGTCGGGATCCGTGATCGGCTCGCGCAGCCTGATCTCCTTGTCGTCGATCCGGCAGAACGCGACTACCGGCGCTCCCGTCCGCTCCGAGCCGAAGGTGGGAAACGCCTGCGCATGCCGGCCTTCGCCGAACGCCGCCACCGAGAGCAGCTCGGCGGCGGTCACGACCCCCTGTCCGCCACGCCCGTGGATGCGCACCTGGAACATGAGCGGATGGTTCCAACGCAGGGGCCGCCCGCCGTCGGGGAGACCCCTTCTTCGGGTGCGGCTTTTCCGCATCCGGAAGCAAGTGACAAAATATGACGTCTGTCAGTTCCTTGGTTAGAGTCCAGCGGGTTCGCATCGCGACGAAGAGGAGGACTCCGTGAGAACGCGTTCACTCGGCTCTGCCGGCCCGCGCGTGTCCGCGCTTGGCCTCGGCTGCATGGGTATGTCCGACTTCTACGGCCCCGCCGACGAGGCCGAGAGCATCGCCACGATCCGGGCCGCGCTCGACGCCGGGATCACGTTGCTCGACACCGGTGACTACTACGGCATGGGCCACAACGAGCTGCTCCTGCGCGAGGCGCTGCACGGCCGCGCCCGTGAGCAGGTGGTGCTGAGCGTCAAGTTCGGGCTCATGCGGGCCCCTGGCGGCGGCATCGTCGGCAACGACCTGCGGCCGGAGGCGGTGAAGAACTTCCTGGCCTACACGCTCCGCCGGCTCGGAACCGATTACGTCGACATCTATCGGCCGGGGCGCGTCTTTCCCAACCTGCCGATCGAAGAGACGATCGGCGCAATCGCAGAGATGGTCGAGGCGGGCTACGTCCGCCACGTCGGCCTCTCGGAGGTTGGCGTCGAGACCGTCCGGCGCGCGCACGCCGTCCACCCGATCTCCGACCTGCAGATCGAGTACTCGCTCCTTTCGCGCGGGATCGAGGCTGAGATCCTGCCCGCCTGTCGCGAGCTCGCGATCGGCGTCACTGCCTACGGCGTGCTCTCGCGGGGCCTGCTCAGCGGGCACTGGTCGAAGGAACGTGCTCAGGCGCTCACTCCACGTGACTTCCGTGCCTCCGCGCCTCGCTTTACGGGCGAGAACCTCGAGCGGAACCTCGCCCTCGTGGACGCGCTGAGCGCGCTCGCCGAGGGCAAGGGCGCAAGTGTTGCCCAGGTCGCAATCGCCTGGGCTCTCTCCCGTGGCGACGACGTCGTTCCGCTGGTCGGCGCACGCCGGCGCGAACGGCTCACGGAGGCGCTAGGTGCGTCCGACCTCGACCTCACCGCCGGAGACCTGGCGCAGATCGAGCAGGCAATCCCGGCGGACGCCGCCGCAGGCGAGCGCTACCACGCCGAGCAGATGGCCACTCTCGACAGCGAACGCGGCGCGGCGTGACCGAGGGGGTACTCACGTCCGAGCGGATCCTCGAAGCCGCGGAGGACGTCCTCCGCCGCTACGGCCCCGCCAAGGCCAACGTCGTCGACGTCGCCCGCACCCTCGGCGTCAGCCACGGCAGCGTCTACCGCCACTTCCCCAGCAAGGCTGCCCTACGCGATGCCGTCACCGAGCGCTGGCTCGCAGGGATCTCGGCGCCCCTCGAAGCCGTGGCAAACGAGGAGGGCCCCGCACCGGAGCGCCTACAACGCTGGCTCGACCTCCTCGTCAGCTGCAAACGCAGCAAGGCCCTTGACGATCCGGAACTCTTTGCCACCTACATCGAGCTCACCGCAGACGCGCGCGAGGTGGTCAAAGCCCATGTCGACACCCTCCTCGCCCAGCTCGCCCGGATCGTCGCCGACGGGGTCGCCCAAGGTGCGTTCGAAGCCGCCGACCCAACCGCCGCGGGACGCGCGGTCTTCGACGCAACCGCCCGCTTCCACAACCCAGCCCACGCGCCCCAGTGGTCCGACCCCGGCATCGACGCAGCATACGAAGACGTCCGTGCGCTCGTCATGCTCGGGCTCGGAGCGCAGGCAGCCACGCGGCACACCTGACCTAAGCGCTCGAGGGCCGCGGAAGCGGCCCTCGAGCGCGGACGATCCTCCGGCTTAGGCGAACGCCTTGACGAAGACCTCGACCTCCTCGGCCGGGAACGTCTCGGTCTTGACGACTTCCAGCAGCCCGATCCGGGCGAGCACGCGGAACGCGGTCTCTGTGTCGGGGTACTTGACGATCGCGAAAAAGTCCCAGGGACCCATGATCGCGTACGTCTTCTCGAGATGACCACCCTCCTCCTCGACGATCTTGGTGATCTTGTCGAGGTACTCGGGGGCCTTCGCGAGGTTCTGCCTTCCCTCCGCCGTGAGCTGAATCAGAGCGACGTAAGTGAACATTCAATCCTCCCTCGATCCGGCAGGAACAACAACTCCGGGGCGAGCCTCGTGCGACCCGGCACGCCGCGCATCGGGGAGGTCGACGATCCTGTTGCTCGAAAGTACTGAGTGCCGCCGGTTGAGCTACCGCACGAGCTCAGGCGCCTGGGACAGCGTCGACAGCGCGTGGGCCTCGAGCTGCCGGACACGCTCCCGTGTGAGGCCAAGCTGGCGGCCGATCTGCTGAAGTGTCTGCGGCTCGCCGGAGAGCCCGTAGTGCCGGTCGAGAATCATGCGCTCGCGCTCGGGCAGTCTGCGGAGGGCACGCCGAACGACCAGCGTGCGCTGGTGTGCTTCCAGCTCCTCCTCCGGCGTGATCCCGGGATCGGGCAGCAGCTCGCCGAGCTCGGTGGGGTCGCCGTCCCTGCCGACCGTCTGGTCGAGGGAGAGTGTCGTCCGCGCGAGCCCGAGAGCCTCGTTCACGCCTTCGATCGAAACGCCGACGGCGGTGGCGAGCTCCTCCTTCGTCGGCTGACGCTCCAGCTCCGCCTCGAGGCGGCGGGCGGCCAGCTCGATTCTCCGGCGTCGCTCGAGCGCATGCACAGGAATCCGGATCGTGCGGGCGTTGTTGGAGATCGCGCGCTGGATCGCCTGGCGGATCCACCAGGTTCCGTACGTCGAGAACTTGTAGCCCCGTCGCCAGTCGAACTTCTCGACCGCTCGGCTGAGCCCGATCGCGCCTTCCTGGATCAGGTCGAGGAAGGGCAGGCCGAGGCCGCGATAGCGTTTCGCGATCGAGACGACAAGGCGAAGATTGCTCTCGACCATCCGATGCTTCGCCTCGATGTCGCCGCGCTCGATTCGCTTGGCTAGGAGTACCTCTTCAGCCGGCGTCAACAACCGGTGGGACGAGATCTCCGAGAGCAGGACACCGAGGCTGTCCTCGGCCCCGACCTGGTCGGCGAACTCGTGCAGCGGCAGCTCGGCGGTCTCGATCATGTGGTCAGTCTGCAATTCGGCTCTACCGGCGCCATCCGTGCCGCTCCTGACCCAGGGAGCGGGAAAACACGGACCCCGGAACGCGAAGCGGGCCTGCTCGTGCCGGCCCGCTTTCGGAGCGTAGAGGGAGAGGTTAGGTCGCCTGCACGGTGGTCTTCTTCGCCGCCCCGGCGACTTCCCTGGCGCGGGCCTCGTGTGCCGGCAGCCACCGGAGGGCCGTGAAGGCGAGGATCCCGAAGCCGAACCCGGAGAGCAGCAGCGCGATCGCGACCACGATGCTGAACAGCGACACCTGCTCGGCGAAGAACGATGTGTTCAGCGCCGTGGTCAGCGCGGTCTCGGTCACCCACAGGTCCCGCATGGGGTTCGCGACCGGCTGCCCGGTCTTCGGGTCGATCGCCGCGAGCGTCGCGTCGTTCGTGTCCTTGCCGTCCTTCGTCAGGAACCGGCCCAGCTGCGCGTACGTCTTCCCGCCGGTCGACTCCAGCGTGTGGATGCGCATGTAGCTGGCGAAGCACTTCGCGCGGGCGCCGGTGTCGATCGCCTTGCCGGCGACGTTGCACGTCGGCAGGTCGGCGAGGATGCTGGCGGGGAGCTTGGCCTGCTTGGCCTCCGCGAGGATCGCGGTCTTGTTCATGTCAGGCGAGCCGACGATCGCCTCGCGCGCCACGTCCCTGCGAACCTCGTTACGACCGTTGACGCCCAGGACGAGCGCCGCGATGCCGAAGGCAACGAGGACAGCTGCGGCGGTGTACCCGCCGAACTCGAAGAGCTTCTTGGCTGACATCTTCCTGCCTCCTTGCGGATCGGGGATGGCCGGATTCAAGAGGCGATCGGCCAGGACGCCATCCGCGCGACGCCACACTCGTGCTGCGGGCTACTACGGAAACGTCCGGGCGGTGACTACTGAGCAGGCGGAGCGGGCCGGCTGCACTGGGCAGCCGGCCCGCTCCTCGTGGGGACTAGGCGAACGCCTGGAAGAAGGTCGGGAAGGTCATCAGGAACCCGAGCGCGAGCAGCGCGCCCGTGACGACCAGCACCGCTTTGAGCGGGGGGTTCTTCCGCTGCAGGAGCGCCGAGAGGACGCCCCAGGAGCCGAAGAAGACCGCGGCCGCGATGATCGTCTTGCCCGAAAGCGGGCCGACCCGGTCGTTGAACTGGAGCCCGTCCTTGATCCCGGTGCTCGCTTCGGCCAGCGTCGTCAGGAGGCCCAGGACGAAGGCTCCGAGGCCGGCCGCAAACAGGGACGCGGCCATTAACCCGGTCGGACGGTCCTCGGCGGTTGGCGCGGACGCAGCGGGGGTTTCTACTGCCATCTCTCTCCTCCTACTTGACGGGGGCGGCCTTCGTGATCAGCGCTCCGAACACCCCGGCGATTGCGGCCGTTGCGAAGGCACCCGCGAAGATGACGATGACGAGGGTCCGAAGGGTCTTGTTCCGGACCAACGCCGGCCCGTAGAGAACGACGAGGAATGCCGCCACGGTGGCGAGCATCGGGGAGATCCAGGCGATGTGCTCCTTCCATTCCATCCCGAACTCGTGCCAGTCCTTCGTGTCCGGGTTGGAAAGCAGAATCGACTTCGCGCTCGTAGGTGCCGTCTCCCGATACCAGGGATAGACGATCCACGTGCCGGTGATCACCGTCAGCCATGCGAGCCCCGCCATCGCAGTCGTGCCGACTTTCAGCCTGAACAGCCGCTCCTTGATACCGGCCGAAGTGACGTACTCGGGCCGGAGGCTGTACAGACCGGCAAGGCCGCCGGCGAACGCGAGCAGAAACAGGGAGCCGATGATCATCCCGTGGATCAGCGTCCATGTCTCCCGATTGGTCAGCGACATACGCAAAGCCTCCTTGTCGTCGGGCCCGGTGAAAGAGGAGTGAAGCGCTTTGTCAGCGACGTTACATCCGCGTGCGCGCAGAAATCAACTGCCGAGAACTGCGGATGGGCGAGTCAGACCCGGGCGATCTCTCTCGTGCGCAGGCCCGCGCACGATCATCAGGGATTTGCCGCAGGCCGCTCAGCGGCGCGCCGGATGCGGCGCGTGAGCTCTAGAGTCGACACTGCGCTGGATGGCCGCCGCGCCCTCCGAGATCCGTGACGTCATTCTCCGCAGCGGCGGCACGCTGAGGCTGCGTCCGCCACGCGAGGCGGACGTGGACGCCCTGGTCGAGTTCTTCCGCGGTCTCTCCCAGCGCAGCGTCTACCAGCGCTTCCACGGCTTCCCGACGCTTGCCCCCGCCACGGTCGAGCCGTTCGTCGACCCCGACTGGGACGAGAGCGGGGCGCTGATGGGCACCCTGTCCGAGGACGGGGAGACGGAGCGGGTCGTCGCGCTGGCGAATTTCGTCCGGCTGCGAGACCACTCGTGCGCCGAGGTGGCGTTCGCCGTCGCCGACGAGCTCCAGGGCCAAGGGGTCGGGACCCGGCTGCTCGAGCAGCTCGCCGAACCGGCCGCGGAGGCGGGAATCACCACCTTTGTCGCGGAGGTGATGCCTGACAACTCGCCGATGCTGCGGGTATTCGAGGACGCGGGCTTCGACGTCTCGCGCCGTCTCGAGAGCGGGACGACCGAGGTGCGCCTCGTGATCGCGCCCACGCCGACGTACCTGGCTGCGGTGGACGAGCGCGACCACGTTGCGGTCACCGCTTCGCTCGCTCCTTTCTTCCAGCCGAAGACAGTCGCGGTTGTGGGCGCCTCGACGCGCCGCGGCTCGATCGGCGGAGAGCTCTTTCGGAACATCCTCGAGTCCGGCTTCACCGGCGTTGCCTATCCGGTCAACCCGAAAGCGGCGGCGATCGCTGGCGTGAAGGCTTACCCCTCGATGACCGATATTCCCGACCCGGTCGACCTCGCCGTCTTTTGCCTGCCCGCCGACTCGATCCTCGCCGAGGCAGAAGCCGCCCTCGCCGGCGGGACGAAGGCGCTCTGCGTCATCTCGGCCGGGTTCGCCGAGACCGGCATCGAGGGCGAGCGGCGCCAGGAGCAGCTGCTCGCACGCGTGCGGGCCCACGGAGCGCGGCTGATCGGCCCGAACTGCCTCGGCATCTTCGTGGCCGGGGTCGGGCTCAACGCCACGTTCGCTCCGCACACGTTTCCCGCCGGGAACATCGGCTTCTCGTCGCAGAGCGGGGCTCTCGGCCTCGCGCTGCTCGAGCAGGCCACGGCGCGCGGCCTCGGTCTCTCGTCGTTCGTATCGATCGGGAACAAGGCCGATGTCTCCTCCAACGACCTGCTCGAGTACTGGGAGGATGACCCTGAAACCGATCTGATCCTGCTCTACCTGGAGTCGTTCGGGAATCCGCGTAAGTTCGGCCGGCTCGCCCGCCGCATCGCCCGCAAGAAGCCGATCCTGGCGATGAAGGGCGGCCGCACTGGTGCGGGCCAGCGGGCCGCTGGTTCCCACACCGCCGCGCTCGCCGGCTCGATGACGGCCGTCGAGGCAGTGTTCCGGCAGGCCGGCGTGATCCAGGCCGATTCGCTCGAGGAGCTCGCAGACGTGGCGGTGCTGCTCTCGCATCAGCCGCTGCCGAGGGGACCGCGCGTCGCGGTGCTCACGAACGGCGGCGGCCTCGGGATCCTCTGTGCCGATGCCTGCGAGGCGGTCGGGCTCGAGCTGCCGCCGCCGAACGAGGAGACGCGCTCCGCACTCGCGCCGTTGCTCCCGCGCGAGGCGAGCCTCGCGAACCCGATCGACATGCTCGGCTCGGCGACCGGGGAGACCTACGAGGCGGTGATCCCCAAGCTCCTGGCCGACCCCGGCTTCGATGCGCTGATCGTGCTCTTCACGCCGCCGGTCGTCGCTGGGGCGGATGAGGTCGCGGAGGCCGTCGTCCGTGCCGTTGAGGCCCATCCGGACCACGGGAAGCCGGTGCTGGCCTCGTTCGTCTGCGCCGAGGGAGCGCCCCAGTGCCTCGTCCAGTCCGACCCGCCGATCGCGACCTTCGCCTACCCCGAGTCGGCGGCGCGGACGCTCGGACGTGCAGTCGGCCGCGCCGAATGGCTGCGACGCCCGGCCGGGATCTACCCGGAGCTGGACGGCATCGACCGCGAATCGGCAGAAGCGCTCGTGGCCGCCGTGCTGCGCTCCTCCAGCGACGCCTGGCTGGTGCCCTCGGAGGTGCGTGAGCTGTTCGCCGCGTACGGGATCCCGCTCGTTGCCGAGCGGATTGTCGCGAGTGCCGACGAGGCGGTCGAGGCGGCGCGCGAGCTCGGCTTCCCGGTCGTCGTCAAGTCGGCCGCGGCCGGAGCACACAAGATCGAAACCGGTGCGATCGCGCTCGACCTTGCCGACGACGATGCGGTGCGGGCTGCCGTCGAGCGGATCGGACCGCCGGTTCTGGTTCAGCCGATGGTGCTGGGCGGCGTCGAGCTGCTGGCCGGCGTGTTCGAGGATCCAGTCTTCGGGCCGCTCGTCGCGTTCGGTCCGGGCGGCATCTTCACCGAGCTCATCGGCGAAGCGCAGTTCCGTCTCGCCCCGCTCACGGACCTCGATGCGGAGGAGCTCGTTCTCACCGGGAAGGCCGGCAGGCTCGTGGGCGGCTTCCGCGGCATGCAGCCCGCGAACGCGGCCGCGCTGATCGATCTCGTATTGCGCCTCGCGCGGCTTGCCGACGACATCCCGGAGATCGCCGAGCTCGACCTGAACCCGGTCATCGCCTTGCCGGAGGGCTGCGTCGCCGTCGATGCACGCGTGCGGGTGCGGCCAGATTCGCGCGCCCCTCGCGCCAAGACCTGGTAGGCGCCGCCGTGTTCAGGCGCCTCGTCGCCGCATCGTGCCTCCTGGCAATTGTGGCAGGAGTCCTGCTCCACCTCTTCGGATGGGGGCATGCAGGCGACCTCGTTCTCGCCGCAGGTACCGCCGGCGTGCTCGTGCCGCTCACGTGGGATGTTCTCCGCACGCTTGCCCGGCGCGACGTCGGGGTGGACGCGATCGCGCTCGTCGCGATCGGGGGGGCGCTTGCACTGGAGCAGTGGGCGGCGGGCGCGGTTGTCGCGCTGATGATGTCCGGCGGCAATGCGCTCGAGGAATTCGCGGCCGGACGGGCTCGCCGGGAGCTGACGGCCCTCGTCGAGCGTGCGCCCCGCACGGCGAGCCTGCGCCGCCCGGGAGGGACCGTCGAGCAGGTTCCCGTCGAGCGGGTCAAGGTCGGAGACTCGTTGGTCGTGCGCGCCGGCGAGGTCGTCCCCGTCGACGGCGTGGTCGTAAGCGAGGAGGCGGTCATCGACGAGTCGAGCCTCACCGGCGAGCCGCTACCGGTCGTGCACGGCCGGGGTGCCCGGGTTCGAAGCGGCACGGCCAATGTGGGTGAGGTCTTCGAGCTGCGCGCGCTACGGTCCGCAGCGGAGAGCGCCTACGCGGCGGTCGTGCGCCTCGTGCAGGAGGCCGAGTCGCAGAAGGCGCCCTTCGTCCGGCTCGCCGACCGGTACGCGATTGCGTTCCTGGCGCTAACGGCTGTGATCGCCGGTCTCGGTTGGGGCCTGTCCGGTGACCCGGTGCGCGCCCTCGCCGTGTTTGTGGTCGCGACACCCTGCCCACTCATCCTGGCTGCGCCGATCGCGTTTCTCGCCGGGATCTCACGGGCTGCGCGGGCGGGCGTGATCGTCAAGGGCGGCGGCGTGATCGAGCGGCTCGGCGAGGCGAAGACGGTGCTGCTCGACAAGACCGGCACGCTCACGCTTGGCTCCCCGGCGATCGAGCGCGTCCTCACGCCTGACGGCATGCTGCCGGACGAGCTCGTGCGGCTGGCCGCGTCCCTCGACCAGCTTTCCGCGCACCCACTCGCCGAGGCGCTCGTTCGCGAGGCGCTTGCCCGGCGGCTGCACCTCGCCTTCCCCGAGCAGGTGGAGGAGGAGCCGGGCCGCGGCATCTCGGGCCTCGTCGAGAGCAGGCGGGTGGCGGTGGGCAGCGAGACCTGGTTACGAGCGCAGGGGTTCGAGGCCGATGGACCACTGTGGGACACCGGTGCGTATCCGGGCCAGGCGACGATCGCGGTCACCGTCGACGGGCGGCGGGCCGGCGCGATCGTGATGGGCGACCGGGTGCGGGAGGATGCGCCGGAGCTCGTCCGCGAGCTCCGCAACGCCGGCATTCGCCACGTGGCGATGGTCACCGGCGACCGAGCGGAGGTCGGAGACGCGGTGGGACGGCGGCTGGGTCTGGACCGGGTCTACCCGGAGCTGAGCCCCGACGAAAAGCTCGGCGTCGTCCGGTCGATGCAGGCGAGGCGGGATCTCGGCCCGGTTGTGATGGTCGGAGACGGCATCAACGATGCGCCTGCGCTGACGCTTGCCGATGTCGGGATTGCAATGGGGTCGGCCGGCGCGACGGTCTCGTCCGAGACCGCCGATGCCGTGATTGTCGTCGATCGCATCGATCGCGTCGCGGCAGCCGTCCGCATCGGGCGGCGCTCGCTCGGGATTGCCCGCCAGAGCGTGCTCATCGGAATCGGGCTCAGCGTCGCGGCCATGGGCTTTGCGGCCGTCGGGCTCATCGTCCCGATCGCGGGGGCCCTGCTCCAAGAGGCGATCGACGTCGCGGTGATCCTGAACGCGCTGCGAGCGCTTCGGGGGTAGTTGCGGCGTAGTTGCGGCATTTCCGCAGGGGATTCCGCGCCCGCCCTGATGTACCGCACCTCCCGCTTGGCGACAGTGAGGCCATGAGGGAGACGCTCGCCGAGAAGATCGCCTGGTGCCGCAACGGCGTCCGCACGTACTTCGTGGGCGCGCTCCGCGCCGGCGACGAGGGCATCCGCCTGACCGGGCGCGACCCCTCGAGCGGGATCGACGTCGCCCTTTCGATTCCCCTGGCCGAGGTCGAGCGCGTACGCGTATCGTCGTCCGGGGACGAGCTTCTCGCCGGTGAGCCCTGTGTCGTGCTCGAGCTCACCGAGTCGGAGCCGATCTTCCTCCGCCAGGTCGGAGTCGGCCCCCTGCAGGTCCATGTGCTCGCGCGGAGGCTCGGCGCGCTGACCCAGGCGCCGCCCCTGCTCGCCCAAGGAGGTTGAGATGAGAGTCGAAGACGTCATGACCACCGACGTATGGAAGGTCCAGTCCGACACTCTGCTCAAGGAGGCGGCCGAGATCCTCACGAAACAGCGCATCTCGGGCCTACCGGTCGTCGACGGAGAGGACCACGTCGTCGGCGTGTTGTCCGAAGGCGACATCCTGTTCAAGGAGACCGGTAAGCCGGAGAAGGAGAGCTTCCTCGATCGGTGGCTCGCCTTGCCGTTGACGGGCCTGAACGAGAAACTCGCCGCTCGCACAGTCGGCGAGTCGATGACGGCGCCGGCGGTGACGATCAGTGCAAAGCGACCGCTGGCCGTGGCTGCCAACTTGATGATCGACGAGGGCGTCAAGCGCCTGCCTGTCGTCGACGACACCGGCAGGCTGATCGGGATCGTCACTCGTGCCGACCTAGTCCGCGCCTTCGTCCGGTCCGACGAGGAGATCGCGGCAGAGATCCGCGAGGACGTGATCCGGCGAACGCTGTGGATCGAGCCGGACACGGTTCAGGTCATTGTCGAGGGCGGCGAGGTGCGGCTGGCCGGTGAGGTCGAGACGAAGACGGACGCGGAGGTGATCCCCGGGCTCGTCCAGCGCGTGCCCGGCGTCGTCACGGTGCTGTCGAAGCTCAGCTGGCACAAGGAGACCAGCAGCAGAGACGCGCGGCCGCTCGCCTGGCACAAGCAGCCCTAGCCGATTGACTTCGTCAATCGGCTAGCTGTCGCGGTCGGTCAGAGGGACGCTCAGCCGTTCCGGCCGCAGCGAAGCTAGCCGTGTGCGCGGCAAACCGCGCTTCCGCTGCGAGGCTGGCCGCAGCGCGCCTCCCCGCCGAGCCAGCTAGAGCATTGACCGGCGTAGCCGGTCAATGCTCGTGATCCTGCTCCTCGAGCAGGCCCTGTTCGATCGCATAGCGCACGAGTTCGGCTCTCGTCGAGAGCCGGAGCTTCTGCATGATGTGCGCCCGGTGCGTCTCGGCCGTGCGGACCGAGATGAAGAGCATCTTTGCGATCTCCTGGTTCGTGTGCCCGAGGGCGAGCAGTCGCATCACTTCCCGTTCGCGCTCGGACAGGGGGTCGGCCTCCTCCCGGGCCCTCGCCTCGGCTTCTGCGGCGACCAGGCGGGCCCCGAGCGTCGGGTGGACGTACCGGCCGCCGCCGGCGACCTCGTGCACGGCGGCGACGACCTCGGTGTCGGCTGCCTCCTTGAGCACGTAGCCGGAAGCACCCGCACCGAAGGCTTCGCGGACGTAGCGCGGGTCGTCCTGCATGGAGAGCACGAGCACCTTCGCGGTTGGCGCCTCCTTCAGTACCTGTGGCACGCCTTCGATCCCGGTCTCACCAGGCATGATCACGTCCATCAGCACGACGTCGGGCTTCTTCGCGCGCGCCTCGAAGATCGCTTCCTTGACGTCGCCTGCCTCCCCGATCACCTCGATGTCGTCCTCGGCGTCGAGGAGCAGATGCAGGCCGGAGCGCACGACCGCGTGGTCGTCGACGATCAGCACGCGGATTGCCTTCTTCTTCGTCACGCCAGCGGCACTTCGGCGACGATGGTCGTACCGGCTCCCTCCGTCGACTCGATCGCGAGCCTACCGCCGAGCAGGCCTACCCGCTCCTTCATGCCGACGAGGCCAAGGCCGCCCCCCTCACCGCCGCCTGCGCCGAAGCCCTGGCCGTCGTCCTCGACGACGGCCATCACGACGCCCTCGCGCCTCGTCACAACCACGCTCACGCGCGAGGCGCCGGCGTGCTTGGCGACGTTGGTAAGCGCCTCCTGGACGATGCGGTAGAGGGCGGTCTCGACCTCGGCCGGTAGCCGCCCCGAGTCGAGATTGGCCTGGACGTCAACAGTGATCCCGCTTCCTTCGGCGAAGGCCTCGCCGAGCCGTTCGAGGGCGGGCGCGAGCCCGAAGTCGTCGAGCGCCTGCGGGCGCAGCTCGACGGCGAGCCGGCGAACGCTCTGGAGCGTCTGCACGATCTGCTCGCGCAGGCCGACCGCGACATCGCGGGCCTCCTCTCGCGACTTCGCCTCCTCGACCCGTTTGAGGCCGAGCAGGATCGAGGTCAGGGCCTGGCCCGTCTCGTCGTGGAGCTCGCGGGCGAGCCTTCGCCGCTCGAGCTCTTGACCCTCGACCACTCGCCGCAGAGCGTCACGGGCAACGCGGTCGGCGAGATCGACGGCAACGGCGGCACGTGCGGCAAAGGTCTCGGCGAGCCGGAGCTCGTCGTCCGTGAAGCGGGGATCGGCGCCGATTCGGTTGTGGGCGGCGATCACGCCGATCGCACGCTCGCCCGCGATCATCGGGACGAACAGGCCCGAGCGGAGCCCCATGCGGCGGGCAATCTCCTGGTCGACCTCGAGGTCCTCGAGCGTCGAGTCGACACGCTCGCTGCGCCGCCGGTCGAGCACGCGCCCGCTCTTCGAGCCGCTGCGTGAGAGAACCGCGCCGATCAGGTCCTCGGCGTTGGGCCCTGCGGCCGCCTCGATCCGGAGATCGCCCCGTGCGGCGGGGAGCGCGATCACGACCAGCTCGGCGTCGATCAGCTCGCCCAGCCGAGTCGCGATCAGCTCCAGGAGCGGGCTGAGCTCGGTCTCGGCCGCGAGCGCGTTGCCGATCTCCGTCAGCGACTCGAGCTGGTTCAGCCAGCGCGTCGCCGACTCGTACAGCCGCGCGTTCTCGATCGCGACGGCCGCCTGTGCCGCGAGCAGGGTGGTCAGCTCCTCGTCCTCGATCGTGAAGTCCTGTCCGCCCTCCTTCTCGGTCAGATACAGGTTCCCGTAGGCGACGCCGCGGAGCAGAATCGGCACCCCGAGGAACGTCTGCATCGACGGGTGGTGCGGTGGAAATCCGACTGCGCGCGGATCGGCGCTCAGGTCGCGCAGGCGCAGTGCGTGTGCGTCGCTGATCAGCACGCCGAGGATCCCTCGACCGTGCGGCAGGTCGCCGATCCGCTCGTACGTCTCGGCATCGACCCCGGTGGTGAGAAAGCGCTCGAGCGCACGGCCGGAAGGGTCGATCACGCCGAGCGCCGCATAGCGCGCGCCCGTCAGCGTGGCCGCGGCCTCGACGATCTTCTGCAGCACGGCGTCGAGCGACAGCTCCGAGGTGACGGCGATTCCGGCTTCAATCAGGCTTCGCCAGCGCGTTTCCATCCCAGGGATTATGGGTGAGTCGCTAGGTGCGGGATTCCGCATCTCTGCTCGGGGTGCAGAGTGCGGTAAAACCGAAACCTTGCTCAGGTACGGCGCCGATGCCGTCGGAACAGGCGTCCCACAGACTTGTGGTGTCAAAGGTGGAACCATGTTCAAGACGATCGTTTGGGCAACAGACGGTTCGGACGCCGCCGACCGGGCGCTGCCGTATGCGAAGAGCCTCGCCGAAGGCCCCGGGCGGACTCTCGTCGTCGTTCATGCCAAGGAGCTCATGGTCGGGCGGTCGGGCCGATACTCCGTTCTGGCCGACGAGGACGAGCTCGAGGCAAAGATCCGCGCTCAGGTCAAGGAAGCTCGCGAAGAGGGATTCGACGCGACCTTCAAGCTCGTGGCCGGCGGAGCCCCGCACGCGGCGCACATGATCGCGGACGCCGCGGGAGAGGTTGGCGCAGACGTGATCATCGTCGGTACGCGCGGACACGGCCCGATCGCAGGTCTCCTTCTTGGGAGCGTGACTCAGCAGTTGCTGCACATCGCTCCTTGCCCGGTGCTCGCAGTCCCGGACAGCACCCACCTGGCTGCCGTCGAGCCCGAGCGCGAGACGGTCGCGACGGTCCGTTAGCTGCAAGGTGCCGCGGCCGGCGGCGTGTCGGCCGCGGTGCCTTCGAGGGTGCGGATCAGGCCGCAAGCAGCCGGCGCAGCACGAACGGGAGGATTCCGCCGTGGCGCAGGTACTCGCGCTCGCGCGGCGTGTCGAGCCGCACACGCGCCGTGAACTCCTTGTCGTCGGCGCGCACCGTGACCTCGTGGGCCTCGGCGTTCTCGACGCCCTCGATCGCGAACGTCTCGCGGCCGGTCAGACCGAGCGACTCGGCGTTCTCGCCGTCCTGATACTGGAGCGGCAGCAGGCCCATCATCAGCAGGTTCGAGCGGTGGATCCGCTCGTAGCTCTCGGCGATCACCGCGCGGACGCCGAGCAGCTTCGGCCCCTTGGCCGCCCAGTCGCGCGACGAGCCGGAGCCGTACTCCTTGCCGGCCAGGACGATGAGCGGCGTACCCTCGGCCAGGTAGCGCTCCGAGGCCTCGAAGATCGTCATCTCCTCGTCGCTCGGCAGGTGGACCGTCCACGTGCCCTCGCTACGGGGCACGAGCAGGTTGCGCAGGCGGACGTTCGCGAACGTGCCGCGCACCATCACCTCGTGGTTGCCGCGCCGCGAACCGTAGGAGTTGAAGTTGCGCCGCTCCACGCCGTGCTCGACGAGGTAGCGGCCGGCCGGGCTGTCGGGCTTGATCGCCCCCGCCGGGGAAATGTGGTCGGTCGTGACCGAGTCGCCGAGCATGACCAGGCAGCGCGCAGCGTGGATGTCATCGACGCTGAGCGCTAGCAGGGGCATCCCGTCGAAGTACGGTGGTCGGCGGACGTACGTCGATTCCGAGTCCCACTCATAGAGATTCCCGGAGGGAATCTCCAGCGTGCGCCAGGTCTCGTCGCCGGTGAAGACGTCGGCGTAGCGGCCGCGGAAGAGCTCGCCCGAGACCGAGCCGGCGATCGTCTCGACGATCTCCTCGGACGACGGCCAGAGCTCGCGCAGGTAGACGTCGTGCCCGTCCGGGTCCTGCCCGATCGGCTCCGTCGTCAGGTCGAGGTCCATCCGGCCGGCCAGGGCGTAGGCGACGACCAGCGGCGGCGAGGCGAGGTAGTTCGCTTTCACCTCCGGGTGGATCCGCGCCTCGAAGTTCCGGTTCCCGGAGAGGACAGCGCAAGCGACAAGGTCGCTCTCCGCGATCGCGGTCGAGATCTCCTCGGCCAGCGGTCCGGAGTTCCCGATGCAGGTCGTGCAGCCGTAGCCGACCGTGTGGAAGCCGAGCGCCTCCAGGTACGGCGTCAGCCCGGCTTTCTCGTAGTAGTCGGTGACGACCCGGGAGCCCGGCGCAAGACTGGACTTGACCCAGGGCTTCCGGTCGAGCCCGCGCTCGACCGCCTTCTTGGCGAGCAGGCCGGCCGCAACCATCACCTGCGGGTTCGAGGTGTTCGTGCAGCTCGTGATCGCGGCGATCACGACGCAGCCGTGCTCGAGCTCGAACTCGACGTCGCCCAGGGCGACGCGCACGCTGGCCGGCTCAGGCTGCGCGACCGCGAGGACGGCGTCCGTCACGGCCGCCGGCTCCTCGTGGCCCGGCTCGATGTGCGCCGGCGGGTCCGAGGCCGGGAAGCTCTCGGCGATCGCCTCGTCCTTCGAGTTCCCGTAGTCGACGCCGAAGCTCGGAAGCGCGTGGAGAAAGGCGTCCTTCGCCTCCCGCAGCGGAACGCGGTCCTGCGGGCGGCGGGGGCCGGCGAGGCTCGGCTCGACCGTTGCGAGATCGAGCTCCACGACATGCGAGTAGGTCGGATGGTCGTCCGCCTCGTGCCAGAGCAGATTCTCCTTGCAGTACGCCTCGACGAGCGCGATGCGCTCGTCCGGCCGGCCGGTCAGCCGCAGGTACTGGAGCGTCGCCTCATCGACCGGGAAGAAGCCGCAGGTCGCGCCGTACTCGGGCGACATGTTTCCGATCGTGGCGCGGTCGGCGACCGAAAGCGCGGCGAGGCCGGGCCCGAAGTACTCGACGAACTTACCGACGACGCCGGTCTTGCGCAGGATCTCGGTCACCGTCAGGACGAGATCGGTGGCGGTCGCTCCCTCCGGAAGCCCGCCGGTCAGCCTGAAGCCCACGACCTGCGGGACGAGCATCGACAGTGCCTCCCCGAGCATGGCCGCCTCGGCCTCGATCCCGCCGACGCCCCAGCCGAGCACGCCGAGCCCGTTGATCATGGTCGTGTGCGAGTCGGTGCCGACGAGCGTGTCGGGGAAGGCCCGCCCGTCCCGCGACTCGACCACGCGGCCGAGGTACTCGAGGTTGACCTGGTGCACGATCCCGGTTCCGGGCGGGACGACCCTGAGGTCGGAGAACGCTCCCTGTCCCCAGCGCAGGAACGCATAGCGCTCGCGGTTGCGCTCGAACTCGAGCTCGACGTTGCGGCCGAAGGCGAGACGGGTCGCGAACTCGTCCACCTGCACGGAGTGGTCGATGACCAGCTCGGCCGGGATCACCGGGTTGATCTGGTCGGCGCTGCCGCCGAGGTCCTGCATCGCGTTCCGCATCGCGGCGAGGTCGACGATGGCGGGGACGCCGGTGAAGTCCTGGTGCAGGACGCGGCTCGGGCGGAACGAGATCTCCCGGTTCGGCTCGTCGGTCGCCACCCAGCCCGCGACGGCCTCAGCGTCGGCATCCCTGCCGGTCCGGAGCACGTTCTCGAGCAGGACGCGGAGCGTGTACGGGAGCCGCTCGACGTCCCATTGCTCCTGGAGCGCGCCGATCCGGAAGATCTCGAAGCTCTGATCCCCGACCGCCAGCGTTCCGCGCGTGTCCACTGTCTCGATTCAATCAAACAGGGCTCGTCGTCCGTCATACTCGCGCCGTCCTTTCGAGCGAAGGAGGCGAGGAGATGCCTTTCGAGGAGCTGAAGCAGCGGCAGAGCGTGATGTGGGGCAACGGCCCGTACGAGCGCATCACGGACACGATTCGGGACATCCACGGTCTCGTGGTCGAGCGGATTGCGCCCGGACCGGGCGACCGCTGGCTCGACCTCGCCTGCGGGACGGGCGCGGTTGCGGAGCGCGCGGCGCGTGCCGGCGCCGACGTCACCGGCATCGACCTGGCGCCGGTGCTGATCGAGACCGCCGCCGATAAGGCCGCGGCCGCCGGGCTCGACATCTCATACCGGGTCGGCGACTGCGAGAACCTTCAGGACGTGGAGACCGGAAGCTTCGACGTCGTCTCGTCAACCTGTGGGGTGATGTTCGCGCCCGATCACGAGGCCACCGGCCGCGAGCTGGCCCGGGTCGTCCGCCCCGGCGGCAAGCTGGCGCTCGCGAGCTGGACCCCGGACGGCGCGATCGCGGGGATGTTCAAGATGATGGCTCCCTTCGCGCCTCCGCCCGTGCCGGGCGCCGGCAGCCCCTTCGCCTGGGGAAACCGCGAGCACGTCCAGGAGCTCCTCGGTGACGCATACGACCTGACCTTCGAGGATCACATCTCGCCGCTGGCGATCGAGAGCGGCGAGGTGTACTGGCAGCTCTTCTCTACGAGCTACGGACCGACGAAGTCACTGGCGGAGTCGCTCGACGACGAGCGTCGCGAGGAGTTCCACCAGGCCTGGATCGAGTTCATGGATTCCCGTTACCGGGCCGGCGACGGGCTCGAGCAGCCGCGCGAATACCTGCTCGTGCTCGGTACCCGCCGCTAGCCGTTGGCCTTCAGCGGAGCGGCATTCGTGCCGTTTGCCACCCAGTCTCTGAGACTGGGGTTGGGACGATTGTGCGACTTCTTATCCCCAGGAGGTCTCCGTCATCGGCCTGAAGGCGGTCTCGAGGATGCGATGGTTGCGTGGACGCGTCAGGACGAACATCACCACCTCGGCCACGTCCTCGGCGCTCATCATCCCGGGCAGGGCGTCGGGCGTCCGGCCGCGGCCCTCGTCGAGGGCGAAGTCGGTGGCGACGCCGCCCGGGCAGACGTTCGTGCAGCGGACGCCCTGCTCGCGCAGCTCGTGGTCGAGCGCCCGCGTGAAGCCGACCTGGCCGAACTTGGACGCGCAGTAGACGGCCTCGTACGGCAGGCCGCGCCGGCCTGCCTCGGAGGCGAGCGTGACGATGTCGGCCTCGGGGCTGTGCAGCAAGTGCGGCAGCGCTGCGCGGACCGCATAGAGCGTCCCCTTCAGGTTGACGTCGATCATCTCCTCGAGGTGCTCGCGCGAAAGGTCGAGGAACGGCCCGTAGGCACCGACACCCGCGTTCGCGACCAGGATGTCGAGGCGCCCGAAGCGGTCGACGGTGGCGGCCACCGACGCGTCCACCTCCTCGGGGTCGGAGACATCGCAGGCCAGACCGAAGGAGCGCTCCAGGCCGAGGTCGTCGCCGCTGCGCGAGGCGAGTCCGACGGACACGCCGGCCGCGGACAGGGAGCGCGCGACCGCGGCGCCGATGCCGCGGCTGGCGCCGGTGATGAACGCTGCTTTGCCTTCGAGGTCGGTCATTGCTCCTCCAGATGTCGTAGGGCCGGATACAAGGCCGTGAACCGCCGGTAGCCATCCTCGTAGACCTGCCGCCACGCGGGGTCGGGCTCGATCACGTCCCGCACCCGCACGCACGCCTCGACCGCTTCCCGGGCGTCGGCGAACACGCCGCCTGCGACCCCGCCCAGGAGAGCCGCACCGTACGCCGCTCCCTCCTCGACCGCTGTGCGCTCGATCGGGATCCCGAGCACGGAGGCGACGATCTTCAGCCAGAGCCCGCTGCGTGCGCCGCCGCCGGACGCGCGCCCGGCTTCGGGCTGCACGCCGAGCTCCCGGAGCAGCTCGAGCGAGTCGCGCAACCCGTAGGCGACGCCCTCGAGGACGGAACGGACCAGTGCGCCGCGGTCGTGTCTGAGAGACAGTCCCTCGAACACGGCCCGCGCGGACGGGTCCGCATGAGGCGTGCGCTCGCCCTGGAGGTAGGGGAGGAAGGTCAGACCCTCCGTGCCGGCCGGCCAGCGCTCGGCCTCGGTCACGAGCCCCTCGTAGTCGCCGCCGACGACGTCGCGCAGCCAGCGGAGCGACCCGGCGGCGGAGAGCATCACGCCCATCGCCTCCCACGTGTCCGGGACGGCGTGGCAGAAGACGTGCACGCGCGCCTGCGGGTCGGCCGCATACCCGGGCAATGCCGCGAAGACCACCCCGGAGGTGCCGAGGACGACCGACAGCGGTCCGGGCCCGACGACTCCGACCCCGAGGGCGCCCGCCTGCTGGTCGCCCGCGCCGCCGATCTCCGTCGACTCGTGCGCTGGCGGCAGCCACTCCAACGGAATCTCGAGCGCCGCGCAGACCTCCTCGCTCCAGCGCCGCCCGGCGACGTCGAAGAGCAGGGTGCCCGAGGCCTCCGCCGCGTCGATGGCGTGCTCGCCCTTCAGCCGCAGGCGCACGTAGTCCTTCGGGAGCAGCATGTGCGCGGCCCGCGCCCACACTTCCGGCTCGTGGCGCCGAACCCAGAGCAGCTTCGGCGCCGTGAACCCGGTCAGCGCCCGGTTCCCCGTCAGCTCGATCAGGCGCTCGAGGCCGATCCGCTCCTCGATCTCCGCGCACTCCGCCGCCGTGCGCTGGTCGTTCCAGAGGATTGCCGGACGCAACACGCGGTCGGCCTCGTCGAGGAGGACGAGGCCGTGCATCTGTCCGGTCAACCCGACCGACGCGGCGTCCTTCGCCCCCACGGCTGCGAGGGCACGTTCGCTCGCCCGCCACCAGTCCTCGGGGTCCTGCTCCGCCCACCCGGGCTGCGGGATCGCAAGCGCGTACTCCTCCTCGGCGCGGGCGAGCACCTCGCCGTCAGGCGAGATCGCCACCGCCTTGACGCCGGTCGTCCCGACGTCGAGGCCGATCAGGGTTGCCACTACTCGCCGCCGAGCGCCTGGTACACGAGCTCGTACGCGCGGACCGCGTCCTTCCGCGACTGCGCCTCGCGCAGCGCCGCGTCGTCGATCCGCGCGGCGACGCCGTCGATGAACCGCCACTGGAGCACGCTGCGCCGGACGGCCTCGACGGCATCCTCGGTGTACGGGTACAGGTCGAAGCCGAGCCGCTCGCCGTGATCGCCGTACCCGGCACGGCGCAGCTCGACCGCCAGCTCGAGCGTCTCCATGAACGCGGTCGCGCCGACCATGTTGTCGTCGTCGAACGTCCCCCAGCCAGAGTTTGCGTGCTGGTGGCCGAGCAGGCCCTCGGCGGCGAGCAGCGCGGCGTACTCGGCCAGGTTCTCGCCGTTCATGATCAGGTGCTGCCAGTCCATGTTGACCTTGACGTTGTCGAGGCCGCGCTCGCCGAGCTTGTGGATGACGAACAACGTCATCCCGATGTTCCGCATCATGATCTTCATCGCCGGCTCGGAGTTCTTGTGTTCGAGCCACAGGGGCTGGCCGTGCTCCTTCAGCGTCCCGGCGACGGCGGCCAGGCCGTCGACGAACCACGTCCAGCTGTCCTCGTACGGCGTCTGGAACGGGTAGTTGTAGCCCTCGATCCCGGGCCAGACGATCATCGGCACGCCGAGCTTTCCCGAGAGCTCGGCCCCGGCGACCGCGATTCGCACCGCCTCGGCCCGCAGCTCGGCGTCGGGGTTGACGAACCCGCCGCGGCCGAAGCGCGGATCGAGATGGAGCCCGCCGGCCAGGCAGTAGATGTCGTGGTCGGGCCCGAGCGCCTCACGGATCTCGTCCACGTTCTGCTCGTTCAGCTCGGCCGGGTAGTGGAACTCGTAGCCGTCGATCAGGTCGCCGAGCCCGTCCACGGCCCGCCTGACCCGCTGCACGGTCGTCTCGCCTGCCCGCTCGGGCTGGTAGCCGCCCGGCACGAAGCGGGTAACCATCGACCCGAGGGCCCAGATACCGAGCGACGTCTTCACGCAGGGGAGCCTAACGGTGGCCGCCATTCTGCGCGCTTTGGTTGGTAATCGGGGCGACCGCCTGCGGAATTTCTCCGACCTCTTGACAAACGCCTCGGGATGGGAGAGGGTCGCCTCGCCCTTCTGTGACCGGTTTGAGCGGCGGATCCATGGCTTCCCTTCGCGAGCGCAACCGCCTGCTCGTCGTCGACGCATTGCGTCGGCGGGGACACGCGAGCCGGAGCGATCTCGCCAGATTGACCAGTCTCTCGCGGACGACGGTGGGCAGCGTGGTCGCTGCTCTCCAGGAGCAGGGGCTCGTGGTCGAGCAGCAGGTAAACGGCGACCGCCAGACAGGGCGCGGGCGGCCCCCCGTCCTCCTGCGGCTCGATCCCACGGCGGGCGTGGCGGTCGGCATCTTTTTCGACCATGACGAGGTCCGGGTCGCGCTCGCCGACCTCTCATCGACCGTGCTCGGCGAGGACCGCACCGAGATCGACGTCGACCACTCGGCGACAGACGCCATCGACGTCGCCGTCGAGATGGTGCGATCGCTTCAGCGGGCCGCTGGCGTGGACAGCTCCCACCTCGTCGGTGCG
>WNFV01007275.1_pt1 | contig 48741 bp, 45 predicted proteins | sample 5400101 | NCBI WGS metagenome assembly WNFV01 (sample SAMN13153361, study PRJNA577476) | soil metagenome | isolation source: 115 cm soil or saprolite under grassland replicate 1 | place: USA:California | collected 2016-06-15
TCCAGCTCGAAGTACAGCGGCACCAGGTCGACCGGCAGTCCCTTGAACACGGCCGGAACGGTGTGCCCGCCCATCCCGTTGCCGGCGTCCACGACGACCTTCAGGCGGCGGATCCCGCTGAGGTCGACGAGGTCGCGCAGGTGATCGGCGTACGCGGGCAGCAGGTCCTTGTGCACCACGGTGCCGCCGACCGGGACGGCGGTGGACGGCGCCTCGCCGGACAGGATCCGCGCGACCAACTGCTCGACGTCGCGAAGCCCGGAGTCGCGGCCGACCGGCGCGGCCTCGGCGCGGCACAGCTTGATCCCGTTGTACTGCGCGGGGTTGTGGCTCGCGGTGAACATCGCGCCGGGCAGCCGCAACCGCCCGGACGCGAAGTACAGCTCGTCGGTGGAGGCCAGGCCGATGTCGATCACGTCCGCCCCGGTGCTGGTGACACCCTCGGCGAACGCCGCCGCCAGCGCCGGGCTGGACGGGCGCATGTCGTACCCGACGACGACCGCGCCGCCGTCGGCCAGCACGTCCATCACCTCGACGAACGCGGCTCCGACAGCCCGCACCACGTCCTCGTCGAGCTGGTCCGGAACCACCCCTCGAACGTCGTACGCCTTGAAGATCGCCGACAGTCGTGCGGTCGGCGCCTGCCCCGTGGTCTGTTCGGCCATGACGAGGACCCTACCGGTCAAGCCTCTGGGTCTTGGAGGACGCGTAGGTGGCCGCGGCGGGCGACCTCCACGGGGGCGTCCGGACCGGTGGGCCGTGGGGCGGCGCCACCGACCGGTTTCGCGGCCTCGCGGACCGCGTTCGCGAGGGCTTCGAGGTCGTCGTCGGACGGTCCGGCGGCGGCCGCGTCCGGGGCCAGCCGGATGACCTCCCAGCCGTTCGGCGCGGTCAGCCGCTCGCCGTGCTCGGAACACAGGTCGTAGCAGTGCGGCTCGGCGTAGGTGGCCAGCGGACCCAGCACGCAGGTCTGGTCTGCGTACACGTAGGTGAGCGTCACCACTGCCGGACGGCGGCAACCGGAACGCGAACAGATCCTGGCGATGCTCACGACGTGACGTTACCTGGTCGAGGCTCCGTCAGGCGACAACGCCACTCGGCTAGTGTGCGTCTGTGACCGACGACCAGCGCCGGCATCGCCGGCACATCGACAGGCACGGCCGCGGGCTGCGCGGGCCGGTGAGCCGGCCGAGCACGTTCGCGCCGCGCGGCCTGCCGCTGAAACGGTCGTCGGCGGCGCGGTTCGACGAGGTGGTCGCGGTCGAGGTGACCCGGCTGGAGAAGCAGCTGCCGGAGGTGGTCACCCGGGTCGAGTTCGCGATCGAGGACGTGCCGAACCTGGCCGACGGTGTGCGCGAGATCCCGATGACGCACTCCAGCGGCGGCACCGCGCACGACCCGTACCGGATCGTGGTGTTCCGGCGGCCGATCGAGCTGCGCGCGGACCGCACAGGCGCCGGGCTGGCCTGGCTGATCCGCTCCGCGCTGGTGCTCGAGCTGGCCGACGTGCTCGGGTTGTCGCCTGAGCAGATCGACCCCGACTTCGACGCCGACGAAGGGCCCTGACTCAGCGCAAGGCCGCGCGGATGTCGGGCTGGGTGCCGGTCTGCGCCCGGAACACCTGCGAGGTGCTCAGCGGCCAGGAGGCGACCTGGCGGAACTCGGTCATCTTCGACGGTGGCGTGAGCATCACGCCCGCGACCAGCCTGCTGCCGTCGTCGGGCGACACGGTCAGGTACGTCGCTGTCGTGGCGGTCGCGAGCTGCAGGGCGGCGGTGGCACCCGAGGCCACCTTGATCGTCCGGCTCTGGACCACAGCCCCGCCCGCGGAACGAATCTCGAAGACCGCGCTGCCGCCCTCGCCGGGCGCGCTGACGATCAACGCCATCGGCTCGGTGTGCACCGGCAGCACCAGGTACGCCGGCCCGGTCAGCGGGACGGCCGAGCCGACCACCGCGAAGTCCTGGTTGCGCTCGTCCACGATCCGCACCGACGCGGTGACGGGTACCTCCGCGCTGACCGCCACCGCGGCCGCGGGCACCGGCGGGTCGCCCTTCTTCTGCGGCGTGTCCAGCCGGATCGTGCGGACCCCGCCGGCCGGCACGTAGAGCGTGTCGCGGCCCGCCGGGCGGAACCGGCCGGTGCGGCCGAGGATCGCGATCGTGGCGGTGGTCGGCAGGTCACCCGGGTTCATCACCGTGAGCACCCGCGCTCCGGCGCCGCCCGCGATCGCCGGCACCACGACCTCCTTGCCGGGCTCGGCGGCCGGCGGCAGCCAGTCGACGCCGGTGGGCGAGGTGGTGTTGGACGAGTTGTCGCGCAGGGCCGCGGCGACCCGGCCACCGGTCGACAGCACGTGCAGCGCCAGGTCGCGGACCCTGGGCACGCTGGTGTTCAGGAACACCTCGGTCTGGCCCTTGCCGCGGATCACGATGCCACGGCCGGAGGTGTTGTCGAGCTCGCCGTCCGGGCCGTAGTAGGTGATGTCGACCGACGCGTTCACGTCGTCCAGGTTGGTCATCACCAGCACGTCGCGGCGGCCGGGCGCCGTACTCGCTCCGGCGAACCAGAACTCGGCGGACGGGGTGGTGCACTGGGTGCTGGCCATACCCCGGTTGACGCCCTTGCGGGCGCTCGAGGTCGTGGTGGCGGTGGTGCCGGCGGCCAGCGGGCCGACCGCGCGGACCGCGACCGGAACCGGCTCGGCCTTCTCGTCCACGGTCACCAGGTGGCCGCGCCTGCCGACGGTCTCGAGCAGGGTCCGCGAGGACTGCCACAGCCGGTGCAGCTCGACCGAGCTGGTCTTGCCGCCCGCCGTCGGCGTACCGTCCGGCAGCAGCGGTGAGACCGCGTCGACCACGGTCCGGCTGCCGTCGGCGGAGCCCAGCGCCGGGCAGCCCACGGCGGCCCGGTTCACCACCACCTGCTGGATGCCGCCGGAGCCCTCGGACTCCGGCGGCGCCGGCGTGCTCACCATGGCCCCGATCGCGGCGACACCCGCGAGAGCCGCCACGCAGGCGCCGACCCGGAACCGCAGATCGCTCAGGAGCCCGGTCACGACGCCGCCCTCCTCGCGTGCGAACCGACCACCGAGCGGCGCGCCGTCGGCAGGCAGAAGATCAGCGTCACCAGCCAGGCCAGGATCCCGGCCAGCCGCCAGCCGGTGTGCGTCACCGCGTCGACCGTCACCGCCGAGCGAGGCTGGACGTCCACCACCCAGGCCGCGCCGCCCTCCTCCGCACTCGACCGGGTCAGCCCGGCGACGGTGTCCATGGTGGCGACCAGGCTCGGGTCGACCGGCGGCGTCAGGTACACGTAGTCCACGCCGAGCCGGTCCAGCCGCAGCGCCTCGTCACCGGCGCCGCCACCGCCGAGCGCGGACAGTACGTCGGTGAGCCGGCGGGACGAGTCGGCGGGTGCCTCGGCCTCGAGCGCACCCATCCGCGGGCCGCCGGCGCGGACCACCGCGTACCGGCTGCCACCCGCGGGGTCCTGGCGGACCACCACGATGGTCGCGTTCTGCGGCGGCTGCTCGGCCGCCACCAGGTACGCCGGCAGGTCCTGCGCCTGTTGCCGGTGCAGCGGGCCGTCGTCGCCGCGCACGATCCACCAGCCGGCTGTCGCGACGGTCGCGACCAGGACGGCGCCGATCGCGCCGCGCACCACCGGACCGGTGTCGTGCCGGACCGAGCCCCAGGTCACCGTGACCACGCCTATCCAGGCGATCGTGGTGAGGAACATCAGCGGCGCGCTGCCACCACCGAGCCGGCTGCTCAGCAACGTCGCGACCAGGCCGGTGATCGCCACCGCCCAGCCGAGCAGCTCGTACCGCTGCCGGGTGTCGCGGAACATGCTCAGCAGCGCCACCAGCACCAGCGGCAGCGCGAACCAGCAGACCGTGCCCGGCGCGTCCGGCACCGCGGTCAGCAGGTGCAGCAGGCTGTCACCCGGCCCTGCCCCGGTGGTCGGTGTGCCACCGGCCTCCTGACCCAGCCGCCACGGGTGCCTGACCAGCTCGATGGTCCACGGCAGCACGAGCAGCAGGCCGAGCACACCGGCCCACAGCAACTGCGTCGCCTGCCGCCGGTTGCGTCGTGCGACCAGCGCGCCGGCGACCACGACGGCGGCCACCAGCAGCACACCCAGCGCCGGGGTGAACGCGACCAGCACGGCCAGCGTGGCGCCGGCGAACCAGGCCGCCCGCCAACTGCCCTGCAGCACCGCCCGGCGGCGCCGCAGCACCGTGTGCAGCGCGGTGGCCAGCAGCGGCAGCACCAGCGCCGCCACACAGGTGCCGATCCGGCCCTGCGCGACCGCGCCGCTCGCGACCACCGCCAGCCCGTACGCCGCGGCGCCCCAGGCGCGTGCCGCACGGTTGAGCACGATCCGCCGCAGGAAGGTCCACGCCGACCAGGCCGCCAGCGGTACGACGCCCAGCAGCAGCAGGTCGACCGCCAGCGACGGGCTGCCGAACGTGAGCGCGGACAGCGCCGAGAGCTGGCCCAGCCAGGCCGGTGGCGTCACACCCTTGGGCGAGGTCGCGGCGGCGTGCCACAGGTCGCGCAGGTCGTCGTGCGGCGGCAGCAGCATCGTCGACCGCAGCACACCGGCGCCGACCACGCCGCGCATCGCGACGACCGAGCCGGCGAGCAGCAGCACCCAGGCGACCAGGAACGGCCGCCGGATCAGCAGCTTGCGCCAGCGCGGCTGGTCCTCCGCCACCACGATCGTCGTCCGGGCCCGGCGCGCCGAGGCGACCTGGTGCTGCTCCTCGTCCTCGTCGGCCCAGGCCTCGCGGAGCCGTTCGGAGATCGCGTTACCTGTCTCCTCCAGGTTGTGCCGGACCGCGTGCACCGACTTGGAGAAGAGGTTCTTGTACTCCTCGTGCTCGACGGTCCGAAGCCGGCGGCGATCCCGCCGGGCCTGCATCCAGCCGCCGGCGAGCAGTGTGCCGAGGAAGGCGGTCCACTCGTCGACCGCGCCGGACGGCGTCTTGCCGAGCACGAACCACAGCGACCGCAGCACGGTGCCGAGCAGCATCCGCAGCACCAGCAGCGGGATCATCTTGCCCGGCACGTTCGCGAGCACGGTGTAGTAGGCGTGCGCGCGGTCGACCTGGTACGCGTGCCGCCGGGTGCCGGCCATCTCCCGCTCGCCACCGGCCGCCGCCTGCGCGTGGTAGACCACGGCCTCCGGCGCCACCGCGACCCGGTAGCCGGCCCGGCGGGCCCGCCAGCCGAAGTCGATGTCGTCGCGGAAGATCGGCAGCCGCGGGTCGAAGCCCTTCAGCGCCCGCCAGACGTCGCGGCGCACCAGCATCCCCGCGGAGCTGACCGCGAGCACGTCCCGGACCTTGTCGTGCTGCCCCTGGTCGAACTCGCCCGGCTCGATGCCGGTGTCACGGCGGCCGCCGAGCGAGGTGGTGACGCCGACCTCGAGCAGCGCGCGCTCCCGCGGCCAGGTACGTAGCTTCGGGCCCCAGACCGCGATCTCCGGCGCGATCGTCGCCTGCAGCAGCAACTGCTCCAGCGCCTTCGGTGCCGGCGCGCAGTCGTCGTGCAGCAGCCACAGCCACTCCACGACCCGGGCCTGGTCGTCCTCGCGCCGCCAGGAGGAGTACGCCGGCGCGAAGCCGACCGCCTCCAGCCCGCGCGCAATGGCGGTGCCGTACCCGGTCCGCGCCGAGGCGCCGACCACCGGCTCGACGCCGGGCAGATCGTTGAGCAGCGCGGCGGTGCTGTCGGTGGACCCGGTGTCGACCGCGATCAGCCGGTCCGGACGGCGGTCCAGCGCCCAGAGCGCCTCGGTCAGCCGCGGCAGCCATTCGGCGCCGTTGTGCGCGACGACGACTGCGGTCACCACATGGCGCAGCGGAGCGCGCTCCAGGGGGTCGTCCGGAGTCACCGCCGGGAAGTCGGCTGAGTCGAAGAACTCCCAGCCGGCGGGGGCTTGTTGATCCATGCGGAGTAGCTGCACCTCGGGACTGTCGGGAGAGGCATCTGCCGCCGTCCCATGTGGCCGGGGCGCGGACTACCCTAACGCGGCGACATGGCCGCCGTCGTCAGTGCCCACTTTAGGGCTGTCGCCCAGTGGTGTCGCGTTGTCTGTCGTGGGCCGGGTCACGGCCCACGAGTCAGACGGCGCGTTTCTTCAGTTTGCGACGCTCACGTTCGGACAAGCCACCCCAGATCCCGAAGCGCTCGTCGTGCTGCAAGGCGTACTCAAGGCACTCACCACGGACGTCGCAACCGAGGCAGACCTTCTTGGCCTCCCGGGTCGAGCCGCCCTTCTCCGGAAAGAAAGCCTCCGGATCGGTCTGGGCGCACAACGCCCGCTCCTGCCAGTTGAGTTCCTCTTCGATCGCGTCGCCGTCGACAACCATCAAATCTGTCACGGTACGACCTCCTCGACCCTGTTCGTTCCCTGCGTGTGCGGGTTGCGGCCCGCTCACCTGACCTCGTCCGTCTGCGCCGCGGCCCCACCGCGTACGCACCGGTCCCCGATACCGAGTGTCCTAACGAACGACACGAATGAAATTACATTCCTGCAATCCACCAAAGTCAAGCGGTGGTCTGCTAGAGGACTGATCTCGCAGGAAGCTCGGGTGAGAAGAACTCGGGCCGCCGGCGGTGTGCCGGCGGCCCGGAGGGCGGTCGTTCTTCGGTGCGCAGCGGTGCCGCTACTGCGGCTGGGACCACCAGCCCTGCTGGCCGTCGTCCTTCTTCGGCTCGGTCTCGGCCGGCCGCTCGACGACGGTGGCGTCCGGGTCGGACTCGCCCCAGCCCTGCTGCTGACGCCACGTGTCGCCCTGCTGCGGCTCGGCGGCCGGCGGCTCCTGCACCGGCGGCCACGGGTCGGACTGGCCGCCCCACTGCTGCTGCGGCTGCTCGGTGTGCTGTTCGGTGTGCTGCTCGCCCCACTGCTGACCCTCGGCGGACCAGCCGGTGCCGGCCGCGTCGTCGACGCCGTTGGCCGCCTCGTCGACCGGCTTGTCGGCGCCGGCCGCTTCGTACTGCTGGCCGCCCCAGCTCGGCGCTGCCGCGGCGTCGCCCTGCGGGTGACCCGCCGCCTCGTAACCGCCCGCGGAGCCGGCGCCGTAGCTGCCGTACTGCGCGGTCGCGTCGTGCTGGCCTGCGTGCGCGTCACCGTAGTGCGCCTGCCCGGCCGCCTCGCCGTACTGGCCCTGCGCCTGTGGGTCGCCGTACTGCGCCTGGCCGGCGTCGTACTGGCCCTGCGCCTGCGGCTCGCCGTACTGGGCCTGCGCTTCACCGTACTGAGCCTGCGGCTCGCCGTACTGAGCCTGCGGCTCGCCGTACTGAGCCTGCGGCTCGCCGTACTGAGCCTGCGGCTCGCCGTACTGAGCCTGCGGCTCGCCGTACTGAGCCTGGGGCTCGCCGTATTGCGGCTGCGGCTCGCCGTACTGGGCCTGGCCTGCGTCGTACTGGGCCTGCGCGGCCGGGTCGCCGTAGTGCGCCTGCGGGTCGCCGTACTGCCCGTACTGCTGCTGGCCGAACTGGCCCGCGCCGTACTGGTCGCCGTACTGGGCCTGCGGGAACTGCGGCTGGCCCTGCTGCGGGAACGCCTGCCCGTGCGGCTGGCCGGCGAACTGGCCGTGCGGTCCGACCGCCTTGATCGCCTTGACCGGCTTCGGCAGCTCCTGGAAAGCCCGGAGGATGAACAGCGCCACGACGCCGAGCACCGCGAGCCCGCCGACCGAGTAGATGAAGCGGAGGACCTTCGTGGACACCTCGAGCGGCCCCGCGAAGAGGGCGAAGGTGCCGATCACGCTGATCAGCGTCACCACACCCGTGATGATCAGCGCGACGAGCGTGACCAGCCGCGCGTTCGGCGTACGCTCGGCGCCCTGCGTGACGAGCCAGACCGCGATCGCCAGGCCGGCCAAGACCACCAGCGCGGTCACGCCGACGTCGGACACGTTGGCCGGGACGGTCAGCGCGGCGGCGCTGAAGCTGTCGCCGACGAAGAGACCGATGAACGACCCCAGTGCGACAAGACCGGTGAAGGCCAGCAAGAGATACGCCACCGGCTCCTTGAGCTTCTTGGTTGCGTCGGTAGCCACGAGTGGCCTCCTTCGGTGTTTGGTGTTGACCCTCGGCAGCATATCGAGGCGCTGGTCCTGGCCCGCGAATGTGCACAGTTGGACGCCTGCGGCAGACTCATCGGCATGCGACTGACTGTTCTGGCCGGCGGGATCGGCGGCGCGACGTTCCTGCGCGGACTGGTCCAGGCCCGCCCGGACGCCGAGATCACGGTGATCGGCAACACCGCAGACGACATCACGCTGTTCGGCCTGCGGGTGTGCCCCGACCTCGACACGGTGATGTACACCCTCGGCGGCGGGATCTCGGCCGAGCGCGGCTGGGGCCGTGATGACGAGGGCTGGCTGGTCAAGGAGGAGCTCGCCGCGTACGGCGTCCAGCCGACCTGGTTCGGACTCGGCGACCGGGACGTGGCGACCCACCTGGTGCGCACCCAGATGCTCGACGCCGGGTACCCGTTGAGCGCGGTCACCGAGGCGCTCTGCGACCGCTGGAAGCTGCCGGTCCGGCTGATCCCGATGAGCGACGACCGGGTCGAGACGCACGTGGTGATCTCCGACGACGAGGGTGCGCGCAAGGCGGTGCACTTCCAGGAGTACTGGGTCCGGCTGCACGCCGAGGTGCCGGCGCACGAGATCGTCGTGGTCGGCCAGGACAAGGCCCAGCCCGCGCCCGGCGTGCTGGACGCGATCGCCGAGTGCGACGTGCTGCTGCTGCCGCCGTCGAACCCGGTGGTGTCGGTCGGCACCATCCTCGGCGTCCCCGGCATCCTGGACGCGGTCCGCAAGACCGCGGCACCCGTCGTCGGCGTGTCGCCGATCATCGGCGAGGGCCCGGTCCGCGGGATGGCCGACAAGGTGCTCGCCACGATCGGCGTGGAGTCCCGCGCCGGCGCGGTCGCGGCGCACTACGGCTCCCGCAAGGACGGCGGCGTCCTCGACGGATGGTTGCTCGACACAACGGACTCCGAGCAGGTCCCGCAGGTCGAGGCGGTCGGGATCGCGGCCCGCGCGGTCCCGCTCTGGATGACCGACGTGGATACGACGGCCGCGATCGCATCGGAGGCGCTCGACCTCGCCGCGGCGGTCCGGCGATGAGGAAGGGCCTCACCGTCACGCCGGTCGTCGGCCTCCCGGAGGTTGCCGAGGGCACCGATCTGGCCGAGCTGATCGGCGAGAACGCCGAGCTGGACGACGGCGACGTCATCTCGGTCACCTCGAAGATCGTCAGCAAGGCCGAGGGCCGCACGCTGTCCGGTGTCACCCGCGCCGAGGCCGTGGACGCCGAGCAGGTCCGCGTCGTGGCGGAGCGCGACAACACCCGGATCGTGCAGACCCGGCACGGCCTGGTGCTGGCCGCGGCCGGCACCGACACGTCCAACACCGCGCCCGGCACCGTGCTGCTGCTGCCCGTCGACCCGGACGCGTCCGCGCGGGCGCTGCGGGCCGAGCTGCGCCGCCGGTACGGCGTGAACGTCGGCGTGATCGTGACGGACACGCTCGGCCGGCCGTGGCGCAACGGCCAGACCGACCTCGCGATCGGCGCTGCGGGCATCCAGGTGATCGAGGACCTGCGCGGCACCACGGACAGCCACGGCAACACCCTCGCGGTGACGCTGCCCGCGGTGGCCGACGAGCTGGCCGCGGCGAGCGAACTGGTGAAGGGCAAGGCCGACGGCATCCCGGTCGCGGTGCTGCGCGGCGCCGACGACGTTGTGCTGCCGGCCGGCGAGGACGGTCCGGGCGCGGCCGCGCTGGTCCGCGACGCCGAGTCGGACCTGTTCAGCCTCGGAACCCGCGAGGCCGCCTGGGCCGCCATCACTGATCGTCGTCCACCCGCGGGTGCGCGGGAACTGGACCCCGAGCTGGCTCAGCGCGTGGTCGCGGCCGCTGTGGGGCAGGACGCTGTGGGGCAGGACGCTGTAGTGGTCGGCGTCGGGGCTGACGCGCTCACCGTGAGCGCCTCGGATGCGCTGCTGGCCGGCGCGGTCGCCGAGCGGATCGCCGTACTGCTCCATGCCGAGGGGTACGGCGTCGAGGTGGCTGGTTTACGGGTCTCGTTCGGGTCTCGGTGACCCGGAACGCTCAGATACTTCTCAGCGTTCCTGCGTACACTCTGCTGCGCACCCGCCGCCGGCGGGACACGCCATACGAGCCGGAAGTCGAGAAACCGTGGGCAAGTCTCAGAAGCAGTCGCGGCGCGAGCTGATCGAGAAGATGCAGCGCGACCAGGCCAAGGCCGACAGGCGCCGCACGATCCTGATCGTCGTGCTCGCGGTCGTGGTCGGGCTGGGCATCATCGCGTACCCGGCGATCCGGCTGATCCAGGACGCAAGGCTCAAGAACACCGCGACCGCCGACATCGGCGCCAAGGCCTCCGCCGCGGCCTGCGACGCGGTGCTGACCGACCCCGCGGAGACGTACGAGCAGCACGAGACCCAGGAGGGGATCGTGATCAAGTACAAGTACTCCCCGCCCACGTCCGGCCGGCACTACCAATACCCGGCGACGTTCGACAAGAAGTACTACACCTCGGACCGCCCGCCGATCAGCACGCTGGTGCACAACCTCGAGCACGGCTACACGATCGTCTGGTACGACGACACGATCGGCAAGGACAAGAAGCAGCTCCGGCTGCTCGAGCGGATCGCCAAGGGCAAGCTGCCGGCGTCCTCGCAGGGCAAGATCATCATCGCGCCGTTCCACGCGAACGACGGCGACGCCTGGCCGGCCGGCAAGCACATCGCGTTCTCGCACTGGGGCGCGCCGACCGACCGCTCCACCGAGGAGAAGGCCAAGACGACCCAGGTCGGCCACCGCCAGTTCTGCGGCTCGGTCAGCGGCGAAGCCATCCAGGCCTTCACCGACAAGTACCCGGCCGACGACACCCCCGAACCCGGCGCAGGACTGTTCAGTGCCAGGATGCTTGGCTGCGCCACCAAGAGTCGTCCACGGCATCTCCTCGAGTTGGATTCTCATCGCTCGGACGTGCTCGACGAACCTTGCGGGAAGCCACACTCCATGCTCCCGCACGTAATGAGCCCTGCGCGAGGTGGAGCGCCACATCCGCGCGCTCGTCCTCATCCCAATCCACATCTACGAAGTCACGCGGATCCGGCCACCCGGGTTCGTGGAGACCACTCCAGTAGCCAAGGCGAACAAGATTCATCACCACCCCACAGGTCGGCGGCCTGGGTATGGAACTTCGGTCGGCGGAAGATACTGATGGTCCTTGACGTAGTGCAGGACCAATGAGGGCGCTGAATAGACTCTGCCCGACGGTCCCAACTTGATGTCGAAAGTCGATACCTCGCGCTTCCCGACGAACTTCAGCTCTCGTCCGGGAGAAGCCGCTTCCACGAGTGTCGTGGCTTCAGATGTAGCTGCCGCCGTACCGGGATTGGACCTCGGCGACGAGTTCCTTGACCCGCTCGCCGGCGGAGAGCGGGCAGACCATGGTGACGTCGGCGGTGTGCACGACGATGTGGCCGGTCACGCCGACGGTCGCGACCAGGTGCTCCGGGTCGTCGGTGACGATGCCGGCCAGCGCTGCCCAGGAGCCGACGTCGAGCCACTGCACCGGCATCGGCACGACGACCACGTCGGCGTCGGTCCGGCCCTGCGAAACGGGTTCCATGACGGCGAAGTCGACACTGATCTTTCGCAACTGCGGATAGATCTCAGCCAGCACGGCGTCGCGCTCGGGCCCTGCCGCCGCGGCACCGGCCCGGCGCAGCGGGGCGGCCGACTCGGGCAGCAGTTCGTCCAGCACGCCGAGCAGCGTGTCGGCGCGCCACACGAACATTCCGGAGTTCCACCAGAACCGGCCGGTCGCCAGATACTCCTCGGCCGTTGCCAGGTCCGGCTTCTCCCGGAACCGCGCGACCTGGTAGGCGCCGGTGCCGGCGATCGGCTCGCCGCGTTCGACGTACCCGAGACCGGTGTGCGGGTGGGTCGGCTCGATGCCGAAGGTGCACAGCGATCGCGGCCGCTCCTCGACCACGGCGAACGCCGCGTCGACCGAGGCGCCGAACTCCTTCTCCGGCGTGATCAGGTGGTCCGAGGTGACGATCGCCAGCACCGCGTCGGGATCGTCGCGGCCGACAACGGCGGAGGCCAGGCCGACGGCGTTCGCGGTGTCCCGGCCGACCGGCTCGCCGATCAGTCGTGACGGGTCCAGCTCTGGGAGCTGCTCCAGGACCTGGTCCGCGTACGCGGCGGCGGTGCAGACGTAGATGCGGTCCGCGTCGACCAGACCATCGAGCCGGTCGTACGCGACCCGCAGCAGCGACCGCTCGCCGGCCAGGGGCAGCACCTGTTTCGGCCGGCCGGTGCGGGACATCGGCCAGAGCCTGGTACCGGACCCGCCGGCGATGATCACCACGTTGCGCATGAGGCATGAGCCTAGCCAGGTAGGTTCACGGGCATGGCAGCAACGCTCCCGGAACTGTTCGCCGCGTCGGCTCGGCGCGATCCCGGCCGGCCGTTCGTGACGTTCTACGACGACGCGTCGGGTGAGCGGATCGAGCTCAGTTACGCGACCACCGCGAACTGGGTGGCCAAGACGGCGAACATGCTGACCGACGAGCTCGACGTCGAGCCGGGCGACTCGGTGACGGTGGCGCTGCCGCCGCACTGGCTTGGTGTCGTGTGGGCGTTGGCGGCCTGGTCGTGTCACGCGTCGCTCACCAGTGGCACCGGCGACATCGCGATCGTCGGCCCGGACCGGCTCGCCGAGGTGCGCGGTTCGCGGGTCACGGTGGCGTCGGCTTTGCTGCCGCTCGGCGGCCGGTTCCGCGAGCCGCTGCCGGACGGTGTGATCGACTACGGCGCCGAGGTATACACCCACGGCGACCTGTACGTGCCGATCGACCCGCCGCGCCCGGACTCCCCGGCGTACGACGATCGGACCCACGCGGACCTGATCGCGGCGGCCGAGCCGATCAGCGCCCGGGTGATGACGACGACTGTCGACATCGACACCCTGGTTGGTGTTCTCGCCGGCGGCGGCTCGATCGTGCTGTGCCGCAACCTAGACCCCGAGAAGCTGGAGCGCCGGGTCGCCGACGAGAAGGTCGACACCGTGCTGGACGGCGGACGATGAACCGCTTCGAGGGCAAGGTCGCACTGGTCACCGCGGCCGGACAGGGCATCGGCCGGGCGGTCGCGGCGCGGATCGTCGCCGAGGGCGGGTCGGTGGCCGTCACCGACCTGAACGGCGCCACCGCCGAGGCTGTCGGCCGCGAGCTGGGCGGCGAGCGAACGATCGCGTTGACCTGCGACGTCACCTCCGACGAATCCGTCACGGCCACGGTGGCCGCGACGGTGGAACGGTTCGGCCGGCTCGACGTGCTGGTGAACAACGCCGGTGGCTGCATCATCGCGACCGAGTACGAGGAGGGCACCCCGGACGACTGGCACCGGCAGCTCGACCTCACCCTGGTCGGCGCCAACCGCTGCATCCAGGCGGCGCTGCCGCACCTGCTCGACGCACGCGGCGCCGTCGTCACGATCGGCTCGGTCAACGGCATCGTTGCCTTCGGCAACATCGAGTACTCGGCCGCCAAAGCCGGTCTGCAGAATCTGACCCAGAACCTCGCGGCGAAGTACGGCCCCGGCGGCGTGCGGTTCAACCTCGTCGCGCCCGGCACCGTCCGGACGCCGAACTGGGACAACCAGCAGGGCGCACTCGAGGAACTGGCCGCGCTCTACCCGCTCGGTCGCGTCGGCGAACCCGAGGACATCGCGGCCGCGGTCGCCTTCCTCGCCTCCGCCGACGCATCCTGGATCACCGGCGTCACCCTGCCGGTCGAAGGCGGCGTACTGACCGGTCCGCCGGGGATCAGGCGTTGAGACACCCGCTTCTGCTCGGCGACGATCTGCAGTAGTCTTGCACCAGTTGCCCTCCTCCTGCTGGGGGGATGGGAAGTAAAGGCTGGGACCCCCGCCGGAATGACGGGACCCAGCCTTCGCGCTGTCAGCACACGTCCAGGTCGATGATGGTTACGAGCTGCTCGATCGCCGCGAGCCATCTGGCTTCACCGCGCCGAGCCGCTGTGACGGCACCCGCTACGGCGTCAGGCAACCACAGCATCGGCTCAGCCAGCGGATATCCGATATCGACACGTAGCGCGCTAGTGATCATCCGCCGACCCCGGAGCGCTTCAACCAGTCGGCGATCGCGTCGGTTGAGGCTCTCGGTTCGCGCCTCGAGCCAGACTTGACTGACCTCGAGCTGCTGCATCTCGAATAGGAGACGCTCGAGGCAGCAACCACGCGCACGCTCCTGCTTGGATTTCTCGACCGGCGTGCCGACAGCGACAATCGCTGCTACGTCCAAATCGGCCACAGCGGTCACGATCCTGCTTTTACGACGAGGGTCCTCGCTGCTCCAGTGGATTCGCGGTTGGCGGCCCCGCCGCAAGTCTTTCAGCTTGTCCCGGATGACGTCGCACTCCAGCGGATCCGCGACCACAGCGGCCAGCACGTACATATTGGGGGTGCCCGGAAGAGATACCGTGATCGACTCATCGACCCACGCGTGGAGCTCGAAATCTCCAGCCGACGGATCGGACCGACTGGTGGGCACGGCATTCATGCCGCCGATTGTTACTGGCGCCTCCCCCAATTCCGGGACAGCACCTCAGAGGCTCGCCTTGTGTCAGGCGTTGACCCGGAGCCGGTGCTGCCAGGAGCGCCAGGCGCTGGCGACCATCTCGTCGATCGTGTAGCGGTTCTGCCAGCCGAGATCGCGAGCGGCGAGCGCGTCGGACGCGACGATCCGGGCCGGGTCACCCGGCCGGCGCGGCGCCTCGATCGGGGTGAAGTCGATCCCGGTCACGCGGCGCACCGCGTCCATGATCTGACGCACCGAAGCGCCGGAGCCGCTGCCGAGGTTGTAGACCCGCTCCAGCGGCTTGCCCTCCTGCAGCGCCCGCGCGGCCGCGACGTGCGCGAGCGCCAGGTCGCCGACGTGCACGTGGTCCTTGACCGGCGTCCCGTCCGGCGTCGGGTAGTCCGTCCCGTTGATCTGCGGCGTCCGCCCGTCCGTGAGCGCCTTCATCACCTTCGGGAACAGGTTGTGCGGGCTCGAGTCGTAGACGTCGTCGTACGACGAGCCGACCACGTTGAAGTACCGCAGCGAGGTGTACCGCAGGTCGTGCGCCGCGGCCGCGTCGGCCAGCAGCCACTCCCCGATCACCTTGGTCTCCCCGTACGGCGACTCCGGGTGCACCGGGGTCTCCTCGGTCACCAGGTCGACGTCGGGCGTGCCGTAGACCCCGGCACTGCCGGAGAACACCACGTTGCGCACGCCGAGGTCCGTGACCGCGTCCAGCAGCGCGATCATCGCGGTCACGTTCTGGGTGTACGTGTGCAGCGGCCGGCCCACCGACTCGCCGGCGAACTTGAACCCGGCCAGGTGTACGACGCCGGTGACGGCGTGCTCCTCCAGCGTGCGGCGGACCGCGGCGCCGTCCAGCAGGTTCGCCTGCACGAACGGCACACCCTCGCGGACGAACTCGCGGTGCCCGTTCGACAGGTCGTCGATCACGACGACGCCGATGCCGTCCGCCTCGAACGCCCGCGCCACGTGTGCCCCGATGTACCCAGCCCCGCCCGTTACCAGCCACGTCATACCGCCAACTGTGTCAGACCGGACCAGTACGCGGGCTGGTCGGCGTACCGGTCCGGAGGTGCGGATCTGCGCGCCGGTTAGCGGTGCGGATCGGCGCCCCAGTAGATTGGCCCGCATGTCATCCAGCCCCGAGCTGGCCGAGACGCCCTCCGCGGCGGAACTGGCCGAGAAGTACGGGTTGTCGAAAAGCTCGGTTCGGCCGGCGTTCGGCGACTACGTGCGCGAGCTGTGGGGACGACGCCAGTTCGTCGTCAGCTACGCGCGCGCCAGGGTCTACGCGGCGTACGCCGGTGCCAGGCTGGGCGCGTTCTGGCAGGTGCTCACGCCGCTGCTGAACGCGGCCGTGTACTACCTGGTGTTCGGCGTGATGATGAAGGCCGCCCGGAACGTCGACAACTACACGGCGTTCCTGATCAGCGGGATCTTCGTCTTCACCTACACCCAGCGCTCGGTGATGGAGGGCACCCGGTCGATCTCGGCGAACATGTCGCTGATCCGCACCCTGCACTTCCCGCGCGCGACGCTGCCGTTCGCGTACGTGATGAACGAGCTGAGCCAGCTCGGCATCTCGATGGCCATCCTGCTGGTGCTGGTCGGCGGCACCGACGGCGTCTCGTGGCACTGGCTGCTGCTGATCCCGGCGCTGCTGCTGCAGACGATGTTCAACGTCGGCGTCACGCTGGTGTTCGCCCGGCTCGGAGCGTTCTTCGGCGACATCGCGCAAATCATGCCGTTCGCGCTGCGGACCTGGCTGTACGTGTCCGGCGTCTTCTTCTCGATCCCGGCGGCGCTCGCGGACAAGCCGCAGTGGATCGCCCAGCTGATCACGCTCAACCCGGCGGCGGCGTACATCGACATCGTCCGGCAGTCGCTGCTGGCCCACCACGAGGAGCACTCGCTGCCGAACGCGTGGCCGATCGCGATCGGCTGGGCGGTGGTGGCGCTGGTCGGCGGATTCGTGTACTTCTGGCGCGCGGAGGACAGGTACGGCCGTGGCTGACCCAACCGAGACGACGGCGCCCCAGGCGCCCGAGGCGAGCCCCGAGACGAAACCCGAGACGGTCGAGCGGATCCCGACCGTGATCGCGGACGACGTGCACATCGTCTACAAGGTGCTGGCCGGCTCCGGCGGCAAGGGTACGGCGGCCAGCGCGCTGTCCCGGATCGTCCGCCGCCAGGAGCGGCCCACGATCCGCGAGGTGCACGCGGTGAAGGGCGTCACCTTCACGGCGTACAAGGGTGATGCGATCGGCCTGATCGGGCGCAACGGCTCCGGGAAGTCGACGCTGCTGAAGGCGGTCGCGGGGCTGCTGCCGCCGGCGTCCGGCACCGTGTACACGTCCGGGCAGCCGTCGCTGCTGGGCGTCAACGCGGCCCTGATGAACGACCTCACCGGCGACCGCAACGTCGTCCTCGGCTGCCTGGCGATGGGCATGCAGCCCGACGAGATCGAGCAGCGGTACCCCGGCATCGTGGACTTCGCCGGCGTCGGCGAGTTCATCGACCTGCCGATGCGGACCTACTCGTCCGGCATGGCGGCGCGGCTCCGGTTCGCGATCGGCTCGGCGCGCTCGCACGACATCCTGCTGATCGACGAGGCGCTGGCGACCGGTGACGCCGACTTCCGGACCAAGTCCGAGAAGCGGATCAAGGACCTGCGCGACGAGGCCGGCACCGTGTTCGTGGTCAGCCACAGCCTCGACGTGGTCATCGACACCTGCAACCGGGCCATCTGGCTCGACAAGGGCGTGATGAAGATGGACGGCGGCGCCCGGGAGGTCGTCGACGCCTACCTCGCGGAGACCACCCGCAAGAAGTAGCCCTCCCGGTCAGCGCTCGTGCAGGCCCGTCAGGAAGCCGGTGCCCCAGGTCATGTGCATGGTGGCGCAGACGACCGGGAGCCAGAGCTGGGCGCGGACCGGCAGATAGCGGCCCTCGATCAGCGACCCCGCGATGATCGCCAGCGCGTAGCCGACCGGTGCGAGGAAGCCGAGCAGCAGCACCGGCCAGCCGGTGGCCAGGCCGAGGATGCCGAGCAGGGTGCCGAGCACGATCGCGCAGACCGCCAGCGGCGGCGCCAGGTAGCGCTTGCTGGCCGTCTCCGGGTGCCGGCGGATCACCTCGCGGCGCCACTGGCCGGTGTGGAAGAACTGCCGGCCCACGCTGCGCACCGACGACCGCGGCCGGTACGTCACCGACAGGTCCGGGCTGAACCAGATCAGCCCGCCGGTCTTGCGGATCCGGTAGTTCAGCTCCCAGTCCTGCGCCCGGTGCATGCTCTCGTCGAACCCGCCGACGCGGTCCAGCGCCGCCCGCCGGAACACGCCCAGATAGACGGTGTCCGCGGGCCCCGCCGACCCGCCCTGGTGGAAGGTCGAGGCGCCCAGCCCGAGCCGGGACCGGTAGGCGCACGCGACCGCCTGCTCGAACGGACTGCGGCCCTCGGCGGCCATCACGCCGCCAACGTTGTCCGCGCCGGTCTCCTCGAGCAGCTCGACCGCGCGGGTGATGTACCCCGGAGTCAGCACGCCGTGGCCGTCCACCCGCACGATCACGTCGTACCGGGCCTTGGCGATGGCGACGTTCAGCCCGGCCGGGGTCTTGGAGGTCGGGTTCGGCACGATCACGATCCGCGGGTCCGACTCCGCCAGCTCGGCGGCGATCTGCTCGGTGCGGTCCTTGCTCGGCGCGAGCGCGACCACCACCTCCAGCTCACCGGGGTAGTCCTGGTCGAGCACCCGGCCGACGGCCTCGGCGAGGTGCTCCTCCTCGTTCAGAACCGGCATCACGACGGACACCGGCGGCCACTGGGACACGGGACTCACTCAGACCACCTTGCAGACGGAGGCGACGTCGTCGACGTTGTTACCTGGTTTGGATGGTGTCCCCGTTGGCTTGCTCGATGGCTTCTTCGTCGGCGTGGACGCCGGCTTGGTCGGTTTGGCGTCCGAGTCGTCCGTCGCCTCGGACTTGGCGATCGTCTCCGCGACCTTCTGGCGGATCAGCGGGAAGTCCGGGTTGCCGGTGTTGATCAGCGGCGGGATCGGCGAGAAGCTCGACACCTTCAGCTTCTTCGACTTCAGCGCCAGGTCCACGAACGTGCCCAGGTCGCCGGCCGGGATGTCGGTGTTCACCACCTGCTTGCTGGCCGACGCGATGCCCTGGAACTTGGTCAGCACCTTGCGCGGCTCGAGCTGGCCGAGCATCGCGGTCATCACGCACTTCTGCCGCAGCATCCGCTCGTAGTCGGTCGAGCCCGCCCTCGAGCGCGCGAACCAGGTCGCGTGGTAGCCGTCCAGGTGCTGGTGCTTGCCCGGTTGGATGTAGCCCTTGATCGGCCCGCCGATACCGCCGATCGGGACCTTCTTGCCGACGTCCAGGGTGATCCCGCCGACCGCGTCGATCAGGTGCATGAACCCCGCGATGTCGATCATCACGTGGTAGTTCACCTTCAGCCCGGTGATCTGCTCGACCGCCTGCCGGGTGACCATCGCGCCCGGGTCCTTCACGCCGGGAAACAGCTCCTTGTGGCCGGTGGCGTAGGTGTACAGCCCGTTCAGGAAGCAGTTCGCCTCGCAGCCTTCCCAGTGGAAGCCGCGCGGGAACTTCGTGTGCATCACCGAGCCCTCGGGGAACGGCACGTACGCCATGTTCCGGGGCAGCCCGATCAGCACGGTGCGGCCGGTGTCGGCGTCGATGCTGGCCAACGTCATGCTGTCCGGCCGGACCCCGACCCGGCCCTTGCCGGAATCGCCGCCCATCAGCAGCACGTTGAACCGGCCCTTGTCGGCCTTCGACTTGGTGCTGTTGCCGAACACGCTGGACACGAAGTCGCGCTGCGCGGACACGATGAAGCTGCCCCACAGCAGCGCCCCGACCACGGTCAGCACGAGTACGCCGTCCAGCGCGCTGGTCGCCAGCCGGTGGCGGCGATCCAGGGTGAGCGGCTGGGCGAGCCGGTACGCGTCCACGAACAGCGTGGCCCAGCCGATCGCCAGCACGATCAGCAGGATCTGGATGACCAGCAGCGTGCGCGGCTGGGCCAGGACGTTCAGCGTCCTCGCCCGCCAGACCAGCCCGAGCACGACGAGCGCCAGCAGCAGCGCGAGCAGGCCGGCGACGGTCCGCCACGCGTACCGCCCGGCACGCTTGCTGCCGGCGACGATCTGCGCCGACCCGGGCAGCACCAAGGTCATCAGGACCAGAGTCACCGCCCGCTTGAAGCGGGTCTTCTCGCTGAGGCTGCGCAGGTCAGCTGGCTCCTGCGGCATGGCGTCCTTCCACTCGTTCCCGGCCACGTACGACGGCGCCGTACGACGATCCCCGCCGCACCCGAGTACGACGACGTTCAGTATGACGCCGTGCAACGCGGCCAGGTTTGCACCGCGCCGTCGAGTACCGCTCCGCACGGCGCCCGGACCGGCGGCGCTGTCCGCGGCCCGCAGGCACGTTACCGCACTCCGCCGGTAACCCTGCGCAACCCCCGCGCGACGGATCTCACATCTTCCCAGCCGAGTCAGGCGTCGCGGAGGTGGAAGAGGGTCATGCCTGCAATCGTGGCGGCGCCGGCGTACAGGGCGAGGATGCCGAGACCGGACCACGGGGAGATGGGCAGCGAGTCCAGCCGGAGCGTGGCCTGGATCGACAGGCCCGCCGTCATCGGTGAGACCTTTTCGATCCATTCCTTCCAGCGCGGATCGGTGATGGCGAGGGCGACGACCGGGGCGAGGTACAGGAGGGAGAGCAGGATCGTGACCGTCGCGCCGGTGTGGCGTACGACGAAGCCGATACCGAGGCCGAGCAGTGCGATCAGGCCGAGGTACAGCACGGTACCGGCGTACGCTCGCACGGTCGGACCGTCGCCCAGCGACGGCAGCCGATAGCCGGCCTGCGCGCTGAACCCGTTTCCCGCGAGGATCTCGCGTCCGGCGACGAACGACCCGAGCACGGCCGCGGCCGCGGTGCCGAGGACGACCGTGGTGACCACCGCGGCCTTGGCGGCGAGTACGGCGAGCCGGCGGGGACATGCGGCCAGGGTGGTGCGGATCATCCCCGCGTCGTACTCGGAGGTGACGGCGAGCACGGCGAGCACGACCACGACTGCCTGTCCGAGGTAGACCCCGGACAGGCTGAGCCTCACCAGGTCGAAGTCGCACGACGGGTCGGAGCGCTCGCACTCCGGCGGGGTCAGGTCCCAGGCCACCAGCGCGCCGGTCGCGGTCGTCAGCACGAGCAGGGCGAGGACCGTCCAGCCGGTGCTCGGCACGCTGCGCAGCTTGGTCCACTCCGCACGCAGCGCCCGGCCGCCGAGCAGCGGCGACATCAGGCGTCCCGGCGGACGAGCTGCCAGTGTGCCAGTCCGAGCGCGACGACGGCGTAGCCGCAGAGCACGCCGAGCCCGGCCCACGGGCCGATCACCGACGCGGCGGAATCGACCGTCTGCTGGATCGCCAGCCCGGCGATCGGGGTGAGCCGGCCGACCCAGATGTCGGCCTCGAGCGAGATCACCGGCGCGATGATCTGCGGGAGGACGGCCAGCGCGATGACGAACACGATCGCGCCGGCGGCACGCCGCCGGAGCACCGCGACGCCGAGGCTGAACACCGCGAGTGCGGCGAGGAACAGGGCCGTGCCGACCACCGCGCGCAGGACGGGGCCGTCGGTCAGCGACAGGTGCGGGTACGCCGGTGGGTTGTAGCCGCCCGAGTGCAGACCGGGCTGCGCGAGCAGGAAGGTGGCGACGCTCGCGACGAGCCCCACGAGGAAGACTGTGCTGGCGAGAACGACCGTCTTCGCGGCGAGCATCTGCCCGCGGCGCGGCCCGGCGGCGAGTGTCGTCCGGATCTGCCCCGTCCGGTACTCGGCCGTCATGAACAGCACGCCGAGCGCGATCACCGCGATCATGCCGATCCGGATGCCGAACAGACTGAACATGACGACGTCGTCCTCGCCCGGCGATCGCCAGCTCGCGATCCCATAGCCGGCGATGTCGCCCGATCCGGCCACGGTGAAGGTGTCGCCGGCCCGGCTCAGACCGCCCGGTACGACGACCCCCGCGTTCGACTTCGTCTGGACGCTGGAGATGTTCTGGTCGGCCCACCGCTCGGACGGCTGCGTCCCGGTCACCGTCACCGCGTCGAAGATCGCCGAGCCGACGGTCTGCTTGACAAGGGTCGCGGTGCCGCCGCCGGTCCTCGTCGTCTCGTACGACGAGGGCGACGCGATGAACAAGCCGACCTGGGCGTCGCGGGGCAGCGCCACGTTCACCGTGCCGACCTGGTGCCAGTCGCGGCCGTCGGCCGAGTCGTAGCCGGTGATCGTGCTGCCGGTCCGGGTCAGCTTCAGCCAGCGCGGCGCACCCGCCGTACCGCCGGCCAGGTCGGTGTCGAACATCGCCTGCATCCGGACGCCGTGCTCGGGGGTGACCATGACGGCGGCGTACGGCGTCCCGGGGGCGAGCCCGGCCTTGATCAGCAGGCCGGCCTTGGCCCACTCGTGGCTGTCGCGCTGGCTGACGACGCGGGCGACCACCGTGCCGTCGCCGCTCAGTGGCTTGTGCACGAAGTAGGCCTGGTCGGTGTACCGCGGCAGCTCGTTGGCGTCGGTCGATCCGCTGGTGGACCCGAGCAGTTCGACACCGAGGGTGAGGGCGACCGCGGCGAGCAGGCACAGCGTGGTGCTCGGTACCGAGCGGAACTTCGTCCACTCGCCGCGCAGCGCGTGCAGGAAGGGCGTCATCACGACTCCCTCGGCCTGGCGTGCGCCGCGAACTCGACTGCATCGCGGGGTCAGGTCCATGTAGGCCTCCTCCAGCGACGCCCGGTGGGCGGCCACCTCGGAGAACGGCAGGCCGCGTTCAGTGAGCAGGGTGATCACGCGCTCGGACGTCAGCCCGGACACGGTCACCCATGCTGACGACCTTCGACCTCGACGAGCACGTGTACGACGCACTCGCCGCGGGCGCCAGCGGGTTCCTGCTCAAGGATGTGACCGCGGAACGCCTCTTCGACGCGGTCCGGGTGATCGCGTCCGGCGGCGGGCTGCTGGCACCGACGGTGACCCGGCGGCTGATCTCCGAGTTCGCCCGGCTCCGGCCCCGCGACACCACGCGGAACGTTGCCTTCAGCAACCTTACGGCCCGGGAGACCGAGGTGCTCAGGCTGATCGCCGACGGCCTGTCCAACCCGGAGATCGCAGCGCGGCTGTTCGTCAGCGACGAGACCGTCAAGACCCACGTCAGCCGGCTCCTCGCCAAGCTCGGCCTGCGCGACCGCACCCAGGCCGTGATCGCCGCCTACGAGTCCGGCCTGGTCGTCCCCGGCACGACTCGCCGACCGTGACCCTGGCCGCCCGGGTGCTGCGACCCGGCAGCGGTCACGGAACCCGGTGGCCGCCGTCTGTGGCGGATCAGGGTGACGGCGATGATGGCCACGCCGGCCAGGCCCGGTACGACCGCCGAGGCGATCGCCAGGGCGATCAGCCGCAGGAAGTCGGAGATGTAGTCGCGCGGACCGGCGGCGTACACGATCGCGGGATCGCCACCGGAGCAGCTGACGGTGTACGAACCGGCCGGCACCTCCGCGGCCGACCGGTACACGAGGTACCAGGTGCCGGAGTCGGTGGTGTAGTTGTCCTTGCCGGCGAACCGGGTCAGCTCGACCGGCGTGCCCGACGGCCCGGTCACGACACAACCGGCCGGCTCGGACGGACGCCGCGACGCCCAGATGTTGATCCCGGGCTCGGCCAGCCGCACCGGCGCGCTGCCGACGCGCGCCGGATCGCCGGGCACGTGCTGCATCGCCCGCAGGAAGAAGACGAAGTACAGCACGCCGCCGACGGCGAGCAGGGCCAGCCCGATCCCGATCCAGACCTTCGACGCGCGCCGCATGCGAGCACGGTAGCGGCCGGGCGGGCCGTCGCGCCCTTGGCAGGTCAGCTGGGCAGGCCCTTGAGGAGCTGGCGGGCCATCACGATGCGCTGGACCTGGTTGGTGCCCTCGTAGATCTGGGTGTTCTGCGCCGTACAGGTAGCTGACCTGCGGCGATCACCCCGAGTATCGCTCTGATGCGATGAAGGAGCGGGGCCTCCGCTCCTCGTGGGTCCCGGCGGATGCTGGGGTTGCTCGCGTTTCACGACGAAGGAGGCCCCTGATGGAAGCGTACGCGGGACGGCAGTTTGTGGGGATGGACCTGCATCGTCGCAGGTCGGTGTTGGTGCGGATGACGGCCGCCGGCGAGGTGCTTGAGCGGTCCGGATCGTCAACGACGCCGATCGTTTGGCGGCGGTGATCGCGCGGGCCGGTGAGGGCCCGGAGGTGGTCTTGGAGGCCACGTATGGCTGGGTGCGACGTGAGGGTGCATGAGTGGAGTGGGAGGCACCGTTTGGAGGTTCGGCTGATGTCGAAGGTGTAGTACTCGGGCCAGTGCGCGATGGCCTGTCTCCGCCTCGGCGTGCGTCGCGGGTGACTGCGGGGTGCGAAGCCGGTTCACGCACCCGGAAGGGTGTCGATTGACGAAACTGTCCGGCTGATCAGCGACACTGTCGGTGTTCGTGTCAGAGTTGCCCGGCGCCGCCAACGGGGACATCAACATCGGAAGGAACAGGTGCAGTGGTGACGCCCGAGGACTCAAACGTGCCGGTCAAGACGTTCACGAGGACGCCCAAGGCGAGCCTCGACCGCGACAACCTCCCCGAAGAGTTCACGGTCGACTTGCTGCGACACCTGCCGATGGCCGACCTCCTGTACCTCGAGCGCGACGCCGAGCTCACCGACCGCCAGCGCGAGACGTTCCAGGCAGGTATGAAGGACGTGATGGCCCCGATCCGGGCTGCCATGGCGGAGGCCCTGGCGCCGATGGTGAAGCAGCAGTTTGCAGGCATCGCGGAGGCGATGAAGCCGCTGATGGCCCAGCAGTTTGCAGGCTTCGGGGAGACGGCACGCAAGTCGTGGATGTCTGGGTGGCGTTTGAAGGCCGCGGACACGCTGTTCCCCCAACTGCCGAGGGTTCAGTTCAAGGCGCCGCCCCTGCCCAGCTTCACAGCGCGCACCAACGCGGCACGATCCGCCATCGCCCTCACCAGCGCCGCACGATCCGCCAGCGCCCGACTCATGGCGCCACTGGACGACACGCCCGGTGCGCGGCTCGCCGACTTGACCGCCGATGTGTTCGAGGCCAAGCGTGAACGCGAGCGTATGCGGGACCAGCATCTGGCCGACCTCGCGGCTGACGCCGCCGAGATGCGTCAGTCGATGACCCTCCTGGCCGAGGCCATGGTGGAGCAGCAGGAGTACGTACAGCGGCGCGAGGCGCAGCTGCAGGCCGCGGCGGCGCGGCAGAACATGGTGAACCTGTGGCTTGGCTCGATTGCAGTGATGGCGATGGCCGGCGCCCTGCTGGTCGTCCCGTTCGGCGCGCGGTGGTGGCTGGTAGCAGGCGCCGGCTGCATGAACGTCTTGATCCAGTACGTGCTGCTGCACGGGCTCGGGGGTACGCCCGGCGATGTGAGGCGGCGCGCAGAGCAGGACGAGGAGTCGGACGCTGTACGCCAATCAGAGGGCTCTGATCCGGCCGGACGGCCAGACACCCGCGCCGATCGCTGAACGTCAGCGAGGCGCGCAGCGGCGCATCGATCTGCAGCGGTCCCCGTCGCTCCATCCAAGGCGACGGGGACCGCTGGCTTTCGGGTATCAACGCGCGGACGAGCCGGCGTCGGCGCCGGGGGTCGCTGCACGGCCCCGCTCCGTCAGCCGAGTACCGTCCGACAGCATGATCGCGTTGTGCACCGGCGCCGATGCGTCGTCTGGGATGGATGCCTCGGCCTGGGTATCGGTCGTCGCTGCCGCCATCGCTGTCGTCGCCGTCATTGTGGCCATCTGGCAGGCACGAGCGGCCAAGGCGCAGGCCGATGCGACGAAGGTCCAAGCCCATGCCGCGGTGCGCCAAACCGACCTGCAGGAGCGCATACACCGTGATTCGGCTCAGCCCTACGTCTGGGCGGATTTCCGACTGGACCCCACCCAAGGCGCGCTGATGCGTCTCGTCATCCGCAACGAGGGCCCAACGGTCGCCGAGGATGTCCGCGTCGTGTTCGACCCGCCGCTGCAGGGTGCCGGCCTGGTCGGCGACGTGAACTATGTGCAGCAGGTGCTGTCGCGTGGCTTTCAGTCGATGCCTCCCGGCCGCGAGATGAGGTGGAACTTCGCGGTCGGTCACGTGCTCTTCAGCGACGACAGCAACGTGCCTCTCCGGTACACCGTCACGATCACCGGTCGAGGTCCGTTCGGCGAGCTGCCGCAGGTGAGGTACGAACTGGACCTTGAGGACTTCCACCAGGTGGCTGCACCACGGCTCGGTTCGTTGGAAGACGTAGCGAAAGCGATCCGGGACCTCGAGCGATAGCCAGGAGGCCCGCAGATCACCGTCCAGCGTCGGGAGAAAATTTGGGAGGAGCGGCGCAAGCCGTCTCGCCGTACCTGCGCAGCGGCCCCAGGCCCGGAAGGACGAGAACCGGCCGGGGCCGCTGCGCGTCTAAGGCTGATCGTCAGACCAGCACCAGCCGCGGCCCGCGTGTTCCACTCACACGGGCCGCGGCTGCGGGATCAGGACGCCGGAGCTCAGGAGTGACGACCCCGGCGTGATGTGGCCCCTCACCCAGCTCCATACAGCTCGGCCTCCAGCTGGTTCGCCTCGGCCATCAGCGCGGTCATGTCGATCGGCTCGACGGGCTCGACCTGGTCGACTGTGCCGGCCAGTGTCACAGCAGCACCCCCGCGGCGGCCGTCACGCTAACGACCGCGACCAGCCAGCCGACGCCGGCCACGATCGACGCGACGCCGGCGTACCGGCCTACCTCCGGCAAGCCGACCCGGTCTCAGCTCCACCTCGACCACACCCGGACCCTACTGGGTGTAGACCGCGACGACCGCCGGACGGACGAGGTCGCCACCGACCCGGGTGGTGGCCAGCACGCCGACCTTCCCGACCTCGGCGTACCGCTCGACCAGCCGCTTGATCTGCATGCCTTGCCGGTCAGCGATCCGATACGCGCTGCCCAGGTCGGCGAACAGGATCGATGCGTCACCGGTGCCGGCCGTCGCCAGCCGACGATGTCGACGACGACGCGCGGGTGCTGCACGTACGGCGCCAGGTGAAGAAGCTCGGCGCGGCGCACGTGTTCGCGCTGCCGAAGAGCGACCGCGAGCGCGACGTACCGCTGCTGGACTGGGCTGCGCAGACGCTGCGCGTGCAAGCTGGTCTGGAAGCGGGCGCTGGCCGCGGCTGGCGTGATCCCAGCACCGACGACGGACGGCCGCGGCCGGCGCCGCTACGACACCGACCGGAAGGCCGGCATGCACGCGCTGCGGCACTACTACGCCAGCGTGACGCTCTCCGACGGCGTGAGCATCCGGGACCTCGCCGAGTTCCTCGGGCACGCCGACCCCGCATTCACCCTGCGGATCTACGCCCACTTCATGCCGTCGTCGCACGAGCGGGCACGCAAGGCGATCGACGCCCGGATGTTCCGGCCGCGCGCGGTCGCTGACGGACCAGGGACGGACCAAGGCCGATGAGCACGCACGCCAGAGAGCCCGCACAACTGGTCAGGCACCAGTCGGCCACTGGCGCCGACGGACCGCTGACCGGGGGAAACGCGCTCAGGCGAGGCCCTTCAGCAATTCCCGAGCCATCACGATCCGCTGCACTTGGTTCGTTCCCTCGTAGATCTGGGTGATCTTGGCGTCCCGCATCATCCGCTCGACCGGGTAGTCGTGCGTGTAGCCGTACCCGCCGAGGAGCTGGACGGCGTCGGTGGTGACGGCCATCGCGACGTCGGAGGCGAAGCACTTCGCGGCCGCGCCGAAGTAGGTCAGGTCCGCGTCACCGCGCTCGGACTTGGCCGCGGCGGCGTAGGTGAGCTGCCGGGCCGCCTCGGTCTTCATGCCCATGTCGGCGAGCATGAACTGCAGGCCCTGGAACTCCGCGATCGCCTTGCCGAACTGCTTGCGCTCCTGCACGTAGCCCAGCGCGTAGTCGAGCGCGCCCTGCGCGATGCCGAGCGCCTGGGCGGCGATCGTGACCCGGGTGTGGTCCAGGGTCGCCATCGCGGTCAGGAAGCCGGTGCCGGGGTCGCCGATCATCCGGGAGGCCGGGATGCGCACGTTGTCGAAGTACACCTCGCGGGTCGGCGAGCCCTTGATGCCGAGCTTCTTCTCCGGCGCGCCGAACGAGACGCCGTCGTCGGTCTTCTCGACCACGAACGCGCTGATGCCCTTCGACCGCGCGTCCGGGTCGGTGACCGCGAAGACCGTGTAGAAGTCCGAGACCTCGGCGTTGGTGATCCAGCGCTTCACGCCGTTGAGCACATAGACATCGCCGCCGTCGACCTTTTCGAGCACCGCGCGGGTCTTCATCGCGGCGGCGTCCGAACCAGCCTCCGGCTCCGACAGGCAGTAGCTGAACATCGAGTCACCCGACGCCACCGGCGGCAGATAGCGCTGCTTGACCTCGTCCGACCCCGCCAGCAGCAGCGGCAGCGTGCCGAGCTTGTTCACGGCCGGGATCAGCGAGGTGCTGCAGCAGGCGCGCGCGACCTCCTCGATCACGATCACGGTGGCGAGCGCGTCCGCGCCGGCACCGCCGTACTGCTCGGGGATGTGCGGAGCGTGGAAGTCCGAGGCCACCAGCGCGTCGTACGACGCCTTCGGGAACTCGGCGTTCTCGTCGACCTCACCGGCGTGCGGCGCGACCTTGGCGTCGCAGACGTCGCGGACCGCCTCGCGGATCGCCTTGTGCTCCTCGGACAGCGCGTACAGCTCGAAATTTGAGTTACCCACGGGTCGCAATGTACGACGAACCACGCGCGCGCGACACGGTCTGCGGCGCAGAAGTGACGAACAGCGCACATCGCGGCACCCGGCGGCCATGGTCTGGTCACCGCCCGGTAACGCGGCTGGGTAGAGTCGCGCCATGACCTTGCGCATCTCCGTGATCGGTACGAACTACCTCGGCGCCAACACCGCGGCCGGGATGGCCGAGTTCGGGTTCGAGGTGATCGGTGTCGACATCGACGAGAGCCGGGTCAAGCTGCTGAACGAGGGCCGCGCGCCGCTGTTCGAGCCGGGGCTGGACCCGCTGCTGAAGACGCACACCGACACCGGCCTGCTGCGGTTCACCACGGACTACCGCGAGATCGCGGACTGGGCCGACGTGCACTTCATCTGCGTGGGCACGCCTCAGACCGACGGCGACTACGCCGCGGACCTGTCCCAGGTGAGCTCGGTGGTCGACACGCTCGCGCCGCTGCTCACCAAGCCGGCGCTGGTGGTCGGGCGCTCCACCGTCCCGGTCGGTACGGCGGCGGCGCTGGAGCGGCGCTTCCACACCGAGTCGCCGGCCGGGCAGCAGGTCGAGCTGGCCTGGCAGCCGGAGTTCCTGCGCGAGGCGCACGGCGTGGACGACACCCTGCACCCGGACCGGTTGGTGTTCGGCGTCGCCTCGGACGCGGCCGAGCAGCGGCTGCGCGAGGTGTTCGCGACGCCGATCGCCGAGGGCAGCCCGGTGGTGGTGAGCAACCGGCAGACCGCCGAGCTGGTCAAGGGCGCGGCGAACGCCTTCCTGGCCACCAAGATCTCGTTCATCAACGCGCTCGCCGAGATGTGCGACGTGGCCGGCGCGGACGTGTCGCTGCTCGCCGACGCGATCGGCTTCGACGCGCGGATCGGGCGCGGCATGCTGAACGCCGGCCCCGGCTACGGCGGCGGCTGCCTGCCGAAGGACCTGCGCGCCTTCATGGCCCGCGCCGGTGAACTCGGCGTCGAGGAGATCATGACCTTCCTGCGCGCCGTGGACGAGATCAACCGGCGCCGCCGGTCCCGGATCATCGACGTCGCGCACGACCTGATCGGCGCCGAGTGGCTGGGCCGCAAGGTCGCCGTCCTGGGTGCTGCGTTCAAGGCCGGCACCGACGACGTCCGCTCGTCGCCCGCGCTGGACATCGCCGGCCGGATCCAGCTGCACGGCGCGACGGTCACGGTCTACGACCCGCAGGCGACCGAGAACGCCCGCCTGGTCCGTCCGACCCTGACGTACGCGTCGTCGGTGCTCGAGGCCTGCCAGGGCGCGAACGTGGTGCTGCACCTGACCGAGTGGCCGGAGTTCCGCGAGCTCGACCCGGCCGAGGTGAAGGCCGTCGTCGCCGACCCGCTGATCGTGGACGGCCGCCTGGCCCTCGACGCCGACGCCTGGCGCGCCGCCGGCTGGACCTTCCGAGCCCCCGGCAAGCCCTGACCTACAGGTTCATTCGTCGCATCTCGTGGTTCCTGTGGAAAACCGGTCGGCTGGCCGCCGGCGGTCAGGTGACCGCGTTTTCCACAGGAACCACGAGATGCGACGAATGAACCACTAAAACGAAGCGCGGCGCATCGCCGGGCGGCTGACCGCGATGAGGCCGACGACGGTGGTGGCTATGCCGATGCCGATCAGCACGGGGCTGACGCCCTGGCGGGCGATCAGGAAGCCGAGCACCGGGTTCATCACCATCAGCGAGAGGTTCTGGCCGAGCACCAGGACGGACTGCACGCGGGACTGGTACTCCTTCAGCACCGAGTTCATCAGCAGCGGCAGCACGTGGCCGGTGTATAGCCCGACCCCGCAGCCGGTGACGATGCTGGCCAGCAGCGCGAGCCACAGCGTGTGCGCGAACGACAGGCCGGCCAGGCCGGACCCGGCCACCACCAGGCCGAAGCAGGCGACCAGGCCGGGACGCCGTATCGAGCCCTTCGCGAGGATCCGCAGCGCGACCACGCCGACGCCGACGCTACGGGCCGCCACCACCAGACCCGCGTACGTCGCGTCCCAGCCGCGGTCGCGGGCGAACAGCGGGAACAGCAGCGCGTCGGCGGGCATCAGCATGCCGGCGATCGCGGTCATCGACAGCACCAGCACGCGCGCCAGCGACGAGCTGAACGCCACCTTCACGCCGGCCGCGATCGAGCGCAGCATCGGGGCGTGCGCCGGCCGCGGCTCGCGTCTGGGCCGCATCCAGAGCAGCACCCCGATCACCACCAGGAAGGTGGCCAGGTCGAACGCGGTGGCGCCGGTCAGCCCGGACAGTCCGACGATCGCGCCCGCGACCGCGCCACCGGAGATCGTGAACACGACCCCGACGACCTGCTGGCTGGCCACGGCCCGCGGCACCAGCGCGTCGGGCACCAGCAATCGCACCAGCGCGCGGAACGACGGCAGGAAGAACGCGTCGATCACGCCCACGAGCAGCGCCACCGCGAAGAGCAGCCAGACGGGTTCGCCGTACTCCATCGTGGCGGGGATCAGCAGGCTGGTCAGGACCGCCATCGCGACACAGCTGAGCAGCATCACCCGGTGCGGGCCGTACCGGTCGCCGATCGCGCCGCCGACCAGCAGCAGCGCGGCGCGCGGCGCGGCCACCGCCAGCATCACCAGTCCGGCGATTCGGCCGCCGTAGTGGCTCGCCGACCAGCCGATCCCGAAGGTCAGGGCGATATCGCCGAGCAGCGACACCGCGGCGCTGAACAACCAGATCCAGTACCGGACCGGGATGCGCTGCGTATCGGTGCCAGCGATCTGAGTCACGAGCGACGACCTTAGACGACAACAGCTAGTAGCGAACACCGGGTCGGGAGAACCCGTGCCCGCTCCCCGTTCAGAAAGGCCCGCGACAGCGCGACGAAGTCCCCCGAGAGCCCCGCTCAGTCGGCAGAGGCAGACCCGACGGCTGCGCGGACGGCCGCACCCTTCGTCCTGGCATGATCTCTCAGCGCGACCTGGAACGCGACCAGCTTGTCGCGCAGCGTGTCGTCCGACACCGCCAGGATGCGTACGGCGAGCAGGCCGGCGTTGCGCGCATTGCCGATCGAGACCGTGGCGACCGGGATCCCGGCCGGCATCTGCACGATGGACAGCAGCGAGTCCAACCCGTCCAGGTACTTCAGCGGCACCGGCACCCCGATCACCGGCAGCGGCGTCACCGAGGCGAGCATGCCGGGCAGGTGCGCGGCCCCGCCGGCGCCGGCGATCAGCACCTTCAGCCCGCGACCGGCGGCCTCCCGGCCGTAGGCGAGCATCTCGTCGGGCATCCGGTGTGCCGACACCACGTCGGCCTCGAACGGCACGCCGAACTCGTCACACACCTCCACGGCAGCCTTCATCACCGGCCAGTCCGAGTCCGAACCCATCACGATGCCTACGAGGGCCATCGATGCTCCTATTCGTCGATCGTGCCGGTCAGGTACGCCGCCGCGTGCCGGGCCCGTTCGCGCACCTGTTCGAGTTCCTCGCCGTACGCCGTGACGTGCCCGACCTTGCGCCCGGGCCGCACCGGCTTGCCGTATAAGTGCACCTTCAGCTCCGGGTCGCGCGCCATCACGTGCAGCAACCCCTTGTGCATGTCGGCGACGTCACCGCCCAGCACGTTCTCCATCACCGTGTACGACGCCCGGGCGGTCGGGGCGCCCAGCGGAAGATCCAGCACCGCCCGCAGGTGGTTCTCGAACTGCGAGGTGACGGCGCCGTCGATGGTCCAGTGGCCGGTGTTGTGCGGGCGCATCGCGAGCTCGTTGACCAGCAGCCGGCCGTCGCGGGTCTCGAACATCTCCACCGCCAGCACGCCGGTGACGCCGAGCTCGCCGGCGATCGTGAGCGCGATCTGCTGGGCCCGGGTCGCCGCGGCCGTGGAGAGGCCGGGCGCGGGGGCGGTCACCTCGACACAGATGCCGTCGTCCTGGACCGACTCGACCACCGGGTACGCGACCGCCTGGCCGTGCGGCGAGCGCGCGACCAGCGCGGACAGCTCGCGGACGAAGTCGACCTTCTCCTCGGCGAGGATCGGCACCCCGGTCGCGAACGCCTGGTCGATCGCGATGTCGTCGGGGCCCTTGGCGAACCACACACCCTTGCCGTCGTAGCCGCCGCGGGTGGTCTTCAGCACCACCGGGAAGCCGGCCTTCTCGGCGAACGCGATCACGTCGGCCGGGGTCGCGGCGAGCGCGTGCGCGGGTGACGGGGCGCCGATCTCGTCCAGCCTGGCGCGCATCACGGACTTGTCCTGCGCGTGCACCAGAGCGTCCGGGCCGGGCCGCACCGCGACCCCGTCGGCCTCGAGCGTGTGCAGCAGGCCGGTCGGCACGTGCTCGTGGTCGAAGGTGACCACGTCGCACCCGGCGGCGAAGCGTCGTACCGCTTCGGCGTGGCGGTAGTCGCCCACCGGCGCGTCGGCGATCACCTGGGCCGCCGACACCAGCTCGTCCTCCGCGAGCACCCGCAGCTGCACGCCGAGCGCGATCGCCGCCTGCTGCATCATCCGGGCCAGCTGCCCGCCGCCGACGACCCCGACCACCGGCGTCCCGGTCGGCAGCTCCTCCCGTGCGAACCTCACGACCGCAGATCCTATCGTCGGGACTTCGGGTTGGGCGGGTCGGCCGGTTGCAGGCTACTCTGGGTCTTTGCTCCTCGCCCCGCCGTGTCCCGCACACAGGAAGTCAGCGCTTTCGTGAAGGTCGTCGCGAACCTGTACCGCCAGGTCCAGCACCGCATCCACGAGTTCGCCAAGTTCGGCCTGGTCGGCCTGCTCGGTCTCGTCGTGGACCTGCCGATCTACAACTGGCTGGTGTTCGACACCCCGCTGGTCGTGGGCGAGGGCGGCGAGGGCCTGCTGCACCACAAGCCGATCACCGCGAAGATCATCTCGGTCACCGCCGCCACCATGGCGACGTACCTGGGCAACCGGCACTGGACCTGGAAGCACCGCGAGCGCAGCGGCCTGCACCGGGAGTACGTGCTGTTCTTCCTGCTGAACGGCATCGGCCTGCTGATCGCCGCCGGCTGCCTGGCCACCTCGCGGTACGTGCTGGGCATGCACAGCCAGCTCGCCGACAACATCGCGGCGAACGTCATCGGCCTGGGCCTCGGCACGCTGTTCCGGTTCTGGTCCTACCGCAAGTGGGTCTTCCGCGAGGAGGCCGCGCTGGACGAGGCCGAGCACACGGCCGTCGAGACCGCGGAGACGATCGCGCGTCAGGCCGTCGACGAGGAGACCACCGGCGAGCTGCCGGTCGTGCGCTGACCCTACCGCGCTTATACGGACAGCCAACGGCTGTTCACTCAACGTCTAGCCTTCCCGCGCGGTGGAACCTGCTGGCCAGCAGGTGTTCTTCGCCCAGCGCGACCCCGACGGGAGCGCGTCGACCTGCGACTACAACACCGACGCCTGGGACGGGTACCGGGCCAGCCGGCAGCGGATCACCCAGGGCTGGGTGAACCGCGGGGTGCGCAACCCGGTGGTGCTCACCGGTGACGTGCACCGGCACTGGGCGAACAACGTCAAGCTGAACTACTTCGACACCGCGGCGGCGCCGGTCGGCGCGGAGCTGGTCGCGTCGTCGATCACGTCCGGCGGCGACGGTGCGGACTCCACCCGGGTGGCATGCAGTACAACCCGCACCTGAACTACATCGGCAACCACCGCGGCTACGTCCGCGTGACAGCGAACGCCACCCAACTCGTCGCCGACTTCCAGAAGGTCTCATCGGTGGTGACCCGCGACCCCGCATCCGTCACGCTGTCGACGGTCCGCAAGTACGCCGTGGAGGACGGCGTCCCGGGCCTACACCAGGTCTAACTCGTTTTTGGCGCCGATCGTCGCCTAGGAGGGGACCAGCCCCGCCCTGCAGTACCCAACCCCGTCAGCGGTCGTCGCCGTTCCTCGACTCGTAGCTGCGGGAGTCGAACAACGTGTCGTCGTCGCCTTCGGCGTACCGCTGGACCGGGCGCGACGGCTGGTGCCGGGGTGGGGTGCGCTGCTCAGTCTCGTAAGGGTCGTTGCCGACGATGCCGTCGCCGCGGCTGCCTTCCGGCCCGCCGAACAGCAGGTCCGACATCTGCAGGTGCAACCGCTCGACCTGCGGCACGTCGTGCAGCACCACCTGACCGCGTTCGCCGGCGGACTCGATGATGAGTGTGCCGCAACGCAGCAGCCGGTCGGTCAGGCCGTGCTCGTACGACACGTCGTTGATCCGCATCAGCGGGATGTCCCGGCCGGTGCGGTTGATGATGCCGCGACGGGTGATCAGCCGCCGGTTCGTCAGCGTGTACGTCGCCGTGTACCAGACCAGGAACGGCTTCGCGCACCACAGCGCGACCAGTACCAGCGCCGCGGCCGCGATCACCAGCCGGCCGATGCTCTGGTAGCTCCCGTCCGGTATCACCGCGGCCAGGAACGACGCCGCGCCGACGACGACGAGCAGGATCAGGACCGGCCCGATCAGCGCCTTCCAGTGCGTCCGCGTGCTGGCGATGACGCGCTCGTCCTCACCCAACAGCTTCGCCGAGATGCCCATGCGCACAGTCTCACAGATCCCGGGACCACCGTCGCCGCCACGATCAGGACGGGCGGACGTGGACGACGTCGCCGGAGGCGAGTTCGGTGCGGCCGGACGGTCCCTCGACGACCAGCCTGCCGTCGGGGTCCAGGTCGGTCGCCGTGCCGGTGAGCGTGGTGCCGTCCGGCAGCTCGACCCGGACCTCGCGACCGAGCGTCGCCGACAGTTCCCTGTACGACGCGGTGAGCGCGGCTGGATCGCCGTCCGCGGCGGTCCAGGCGCGGTAGCGGGACTCGAACTCGCGAAGGATCGCGGCGAGTACGGTCACCCGGTCGGTGCCGGCGGCGTTCTCCAGTGCCAGCGAGGTGGCCGCCTCGTGCGGTCGCTCGCTGTGCCGGAGCGTGACGTTCAGCCCGACACCCACGACCGCGGCCGGGCCGGTACTGGTCTCGACCCGCTCCAGCAGGATCCCGGCCAGCTTGCGATCCTCGACCAGCACGTCGTTGGGCCACTTCACCCGCGCGTCGACCTCGGCCACCTGCCGGACCGCGCCCGCCACCGCCACCGGCGTCAGCAGCCCCAGCCACGGCCACCGCGCCGCCGGAACGGTTGCCGGACGCAACAGCACCGAGAACAGCAACGCCGACCGCGGCGGCGCCACCCACGAACGGCCCAGCCGCCCCCGCCCCGCCGTCTGGTACTCCGCGCAGACCACCAGCCCCTCGGCCTCGCCCTGCCGCGCCCGCTCGGCGACCACCGCATTCGTCGACTCGGTCTCGTCCAGCACCTCGATCGCCGTCCACAGCGACCCCGGCTTACACAGCCGCCCGCTCAGGAACCGCTCATCCAGCCCCGGCCTATCCAGATCAGAGAACACCTCCCCACACTAGGCGTTCATTCGTCGCTTTTCGTGGTCCTTGTGGACAACCGGTCAGGTGCACGCCGGCGGTCACGTAACCGGTTGTCCACAAGGACCACGAAAAGCGACGAATGAACGCCCAGAGACAAGAGGTCAGCCGGTGTTTTGGAGTCCAGCCGCCACGCCGGAGACCGTGAGCAACAGCAGCCGGCGGGTGCGTTCGATCTGGGACTCGTCGAGGGTTTCCTCGGTGCGGAGGGTGCGGAGGGCGCGGAGCTGGAGGTAGGAGAGGGCGTCCACGTACGGGTTGCGGAGCTCGACGGCGCGGCCTAGGACACGGCGGCCTTCGAGGAGGCGGGACTGGCCGAGCACCTTGAGGACCCAGTCGTTGGTGAGGGCGTGCTGTTCGAGGACCAACTCGGACAAGTCCTGGCGATCGCCGAGCTCGAGGTAGCGGGTCAGGATGCGGCGGTCGGTCTTGGCCAGGGACATCTCGGCGTTCTCGAGCATGACCTGGAACAGCGGCCAGTCGCGGTTCGCCTCCTGCAATACCGCGACGTCGCCGACGGCCTCCAGGGCGGAGCCGAGCCCGTACCAGCCGGGCGCGTTGATCCGGGCCTGGGACCAGGCGAACACCCACGGGATCGCGCGCAGGTCCTCCAGCGACGACACCGCCACACCGCGCCGGGCGGGACGGGAGCCGATCGGCAGCGCGCCGAGCTCCTCCAGCGGCGTCACCCGGCCGAACCACTCGGCGAAGCCCTCGCTGCGGACCAGCTTGTAGTACGCCGACCGCGCGGCCTCGTCCAGCACTGAGGCGACCGGGGCGAACCGGGACGCGGCCTTGGCCGCACGTTCCTCGACCGCCGGGGTCGACGCCAGCAACGTCGCGGCCGCGACCTGCTCGATGTGCCGGTGCGCGATCGCGGCGTTGCCGTACCGGGCCGGGATCGCCTCGCCCTGCTCGGTCAGTTTGAACCGCCCGCCGACCGATCCGGGCGCCTGCGCGAGCACCGCACGGTTCGCCGGTCCGCCGCCGCGGCCGAGGGCACCGCCACGGCCGTGGAACAACGTCAGGCGCACGTTGTTGCGCTGCGCCCACGAGGTGATCCGCGCCTGCGCGTCGTACAAGGCCAAGGTCGCGGACACCGGGCCGACGTCCTTGGCGGAGTCGGAGTACCCGAGCATGACCTCGAAGCGCCGGTCGTTCGCGGTCAACCGGTGCCGCACCCGCGTCAGTTGCAAGGCAGAGTCGAGCACGGCGACCGAGTTCAGCAGGTCCTCGCCGGTCTCGAACAGCGGTACAACGTCCAGCTCGATCGGCCGGCCGTCGAGCGCGGCGTCGGCCAGCTCGTAAACGGCGGCGAGATCGTCGGCGGTTCGGGTGAACGAGACCACGTAGCGCCGGCACGCGGACGGGCCGAACCGCTGCTGGATCTGCCCGACCACCCGCAGCGTCGCGAGCACCTCCTCGGTCTGCTCCGACAGCTCCCCGCCGGCCAGCACCTCGGAAAGCGCGCGAGCGTGCACCGACGAGTGCTGCCGGATCTCCAGCTCGGCCAGGTGGAACCCGAACGACTGGGTCTGCCAGATCAGCTGCTGCAGCTCGCCGTACGCCTGCCGGACCGCGCCCGCCGAGACCAGCGACGCCTGAAGCACCTGCAGCTCGCGGAGGAAGTCCTCGGCCCGCGGGTACCCGAGGTCGGCGTCGCGCAGCCGGGTCGCCGCCAGCCGGCGCGCGCAGAGCAGTAGGAGCTGCCGGTGCGGCTCGGACGGCGACCGGCTCTCGATGTCCGCGATCAGCTCCGGGTTCTGCGCCCGGGCGTCCTCCAGCAGCCGCCGCACCGGCGCCGACGGCGGGGTCGTCGCCGCGTCCAGCGTGAGCGCCCGCCCGAGCCGGTCGCAGGCGACCTCGAGCGCCCGCAGCACGTGGTCGGCCTGGATCTGCATCGCCTCGCGGGTGATCGACGCGGTCACGTTCGGGTTGCCGTCGCGGTCGCCGCCGATCCATGAGCCCAGGTGCACGAACGGCGCCACGGCCGGCGCGCGGGTGCCCGCGGCATCCCCCTGCAGCGCGTCGTCCAGCCGCCGGTAGACGTTCCCGACCACCGAGAACAGGGTCTCCTCGAACACCGCCATCGCGGACCGCACCTCGTCCAGCGGCGTCGGCCGGGTGGTCCGCAGCTGCGAGGTCCGCCACAGGATGTCGACCTGCTCCAGCAGCCGCCGGGTGTTCTCCTCGACCTCGGTGTCACCGGTCCGCGGGTCGCCCCGCTCCTCCAGCAGCGTGGAGATCCGCCGGATCGTCGCCAGTACGGCGCGCCGGCGGGCCTCGGTCGGGTGCGCGGTCAGCACCGGCCGGAACTCCAGTCCGGCCAGCAGCGCCCGCATCTGCGGCTCGCCCGCGGTCTCCCGGATGTCGGCGACCGCCTGCGCCAGCTCCGACGTGGTCGGCGCGTTGCCGGACCGGTCCCGCTCCCGCAGCACCCGGCCGCGGTGCAGCTCCTCGGCCAGGTTCGTCAGGTGGAAGTAGCAGGTGAACGCCCGCGCGACGTCCTCGGCCCGCTCGTGCGGCCAGGACGCCACCAACTCCTCGGCGGCGCTGCCGTCACGGGCGATGGTGAGCTCGCGGAGCTTCTCGACGTCGTCCAGCAGCGGCTGGCCCGCATACTCGACCAGGACCCGGCCGAGCAGCTCGCCGAGCAGCCGGACGTCGGCGCGCAGCGCCTCGGGCACCTCGAAGCGGGCCCGGGTCCGCGCGCGCGGCTCGTCGTGCTCAGGGGACGTCACGTCTCGTCACCCTATCCGCGCGACGCCGCCTCGGCTGGTTCGTCCGCGCACCGGACGGTAACAACCGTCAGCGGCCGTCCCGCCCCTCCGGCGACCGGCCCGGCCCGTGCGTGCCGGTGACGCGGGCCGTAACCACAGTGGTGGTCTCGCTCGTTCTCATCGTGGGCAACGACGTCCGCGACCTCACGCGGCGCCACCGCCTCCGACAGTGACGAGGAGACCGAAATGACCGAGACGAGCACCGAGGGCGCCGTCGCGCCGCGACTCGCCGTGGTTGCGGAACCGGTGGGCCGCCCGGACCGGCGGCTCGTCGTACGGCCGGTGCTGGTGCTGGCGGCGGCACTCGTCCTGGTCTCCGGAGTTGCCCTGGTCGAGTGGCGCCAGCAGCACGACCTGGCGGCCGAGCGGGCCACCCGGATCGAGGTCGCGGCTCGGTCGAGCGAGTTCGGCGAGGCGCTGCTCAGCTACGACTTCCACCAGCCGCAGCAGGCCAAGCAACGGGTGCTGCGGCTCACCACCGGCGACTTCGCGCGGTACTACACGAACGCGTTCGACAACGGCGGCCTCGGCGGCGTGATCACGAACCTGCAGGCGACCGCGACGGCTACCGTGCGTGCGGTGTACGTCGGCGACGTGAACGGCAACCTCGCCAGCTCCATCGTCGTCGTCGACTCCGAGATCACCAGCAAGGCCGGCGTCCGCAAGGTGACCGGATCGCACCTGGAGGCCAATCTCATCCGCACCGACGGGCGCTGGCTGATCAGCGAGGTCACCTCGATCGGCGCCACCGACGAGACCATGACCGGCCCCGACGGCAAACCGGTACCACCCACCCCCACCCCGGCTCGCTGAGCCGCTGTGGATAAGTCTGTGGTGGAGGTCATCTGGGCGCGGCGGAGCACTCGGGGGCGGCAGAAGTTAGGCTGCCCGCCATGGGAGAGACCGTCGACATCCACACCACCGCTGGAAAGATCGCGGATCTGGAGCGCCGCCTCGACGAGGCCGTGGAGCGCCGCCTCGACGAGGCCGTGCACGCCGGATCCGAGCGCGCGGTGGAGAAGCAGCACGCCCGCGGTAAGAAGACCGCCCGGGAGCGGATCGGGATGCTGCTCGACGAAGGGTCCTTCACCGAGCTCGACGAGTTCGCCCGGCACCGCTCGACGTCGTTCGGCCTGGACGCGAACCGCCCGTACGGCGACGGGGTGGTCACCGGCTTCGGCACCATCGACGGCCGCCAGGTGTGCGTGTTCGCGCAGGACTTCACCGTCTTCGGCGGATCGCTGGGCGAGGTGTTCGGCGAGAAGATCGTCAAGGTCATGGACCTGGCGATGAAGATCGGCTGCCCGGTGATCGGCATCAACGACTCCGGCGGCGCCCGGATCCAGGAGGGCGTCGTCTCGCTCGGCCTGTACGGGGAGATCTTCCGCCGCAACGTGCGCGCGTCCGGCGTGGTCCCGCAGATCTCGCTGATCATGGGCCCGTGTGCCGGCGGCGCTGTGTACTCCCCCGCGGTGACCGACTTCACCGTGATGGTCGACCAGTCGTCGTACATGTTCATCACCGGTCCGGACGTGATCAAGACCGTCACCGGTGAGGACGTCTCCCAGGAGGACCTCGGCGGCGCCCGGACCCACAACACGAAGTCGGGCAACGCGCACTACATGGGCAGCGACGAGGCCGACGCGATCGAGTGGGTGAAGGCGCTGGTCGCGCACCTGCCGCAGAACAACCTCGAGGACCCGCCCGTCTATGACGCGCCGGCGGATCTGGAGCCCACCGAGGCCGACCTGGCTCTCGACACGCTGATCCCGGACTCGCCGAACCAGCCGTACGACATGCACAAGGCCATCGAGGCTGTGCTCGACGACGGCGACTTCCTCGAGGTGCAGGCGCTGTTCGCGCCGAACATCATCGTCGGCTTCGGCCGGGTCGAGGGCCGCGCGGTCGGGGTGGTCGCGAACCAGCCGATGCAGTTCGCCGGCACCCTGGACATCGACGCCTCCGAGAAGGCCGCCCGGTTCGTCCGGACCTGCGACGCGTTCAACCTGCCGGTGATCACGTTCGTGGACGTGCCCGGCTTCCTGCCCGGCGCCGGCCAGGAGTGGAACGGCATCATCCGACGCGGCGCCAAGCTGATCTACGCCTATGCCGAGGCCACGGTGCCGATGGTCACCGTGATCACCCGCAAGGCCTATGGCGGCGCGTACGACGTGATGGGGTCGAAGCACCTCGGCGCGGACGTCAACATCGCCTGGCCGACGGCGCAGATCGCGGTGATGGGCGCGCAGGGCGCGGTGAACATCCTGTACCGGCGCGAGCTCGCCACCGCCGAGAACCCGGACACCCGCCGCACGGAGCTGATCACCGAGTACGAGGACCACCTGGCGAACCCGTACATCGCGGCCGAGCGCGGCTACATCGACGCGGTCGTGAAGCCGTCCGAGACCCGCTCGGAGATCGTCCGCGCGCTGCGCCTGCTGCGCACCAAGCGCGACCAGCTCCCGCCGAAGAAGCACGGCAACATCCCGCTCTGACCTTTGCCCGCGCGGTGCCGGGCCTGGAGAATGGGGCCGGCATTCGCATATAACTTCCGCTATCGCGATATCGAATTCGATATGCGTTCCGGCCCTGCCGCTCCGAACGGAGGCTCCGATGTCCGACGACCAGCCCGGCGACCAGCCGGCCGAGACGACTCCCGCCCTGCGCGTCGTCAAGGGCGACCCGACGCCCGAGGAGCTGGCCGCGCTCGTCGCCGTCATCTCCGCCCGCGCGGCCGCCGCCGGCACCCCGGAGCCCGAGACCGGCCGCGCCAGCGACTGGGCCTCCTACTGGCGCAACGTCCGCCGCCCGCTCCAGCACGGCCCCGGCCGCTGGCGCACCAGCGCTTTTCCCGGCTGACCGCCGCCTGCCCGGCCCCGGCATACGACGCTTCAGCGCGGGCTGGAACGCCCGCCCGGGGATGATCGACGGTCGTCGCGCCAGGTGCTCGCGCCGTCTCGCTGCCTGACCTGACTCGCCTGGTCTTTCGGCACGAGCGGTGCCGCGGCGGCATGGGCCATCCCGTTCAGCGCCGCATGACCGATCGCGAGATCCGCCGCGTCGAATCCCGCGTGACGCCGCCCGCGCGACGCGACAGCGCGCGGGAGGTCCACGTGCTCGGCGTACTGGCGTTCGGCGGCGCGGATGACGTTCAGGGCGGTGTCGGCGATCTCCGAGCCGCGGGTCCAGGGCACCGTGCTCTGGTTCCACTCCAGCGGGCCGAGTTGCGCGAAGCCGTCGTTGATCGCGTCGGAGATGGTCTGCTTGACGCGTGATCTCACGAGCTCCGGAACCGCGCCGGGCAGCCGCGAGTGGGCGTAGAGCAGGGTCGCCAGGGCCGCGGCCTTTCGCGAGTCCGGTTCCCGTGCGGCGACCCGCAGCACCTCGTCGCGGGACAGGCCGGTCTCCGCCGAAACGTCGTTCGCGAACGACATCGCGGCGGCCGTCCAGCCCGGATAGGCCGGCTGCAGCAGGTCGGGATGGTCGCGGGGCACGGATGCCAGGCCGCGAGCGAGGTCCGGTGCGAGGACGCGGTCGATCACCTCGGGTGTGACGGTCCGGCTGTACGCCTCGGTGAATGCCTCCTCGATCGGCTCGAGGTCCGCGCGCCACAGGTCCCGGGAGCGCTGTGCCGCGGTCCAGCCGCCGGGCGCCGTCAGGTGGCTGAACTCGTGGACGGCGGTCTGCGCCGCGATCCAGCAGCGAGCGGCGAAGACGGACTCACGCAGGCTGCCTGGACCTTCGGCGAACATCCTGGTCAGCGGCTCGACGACCGCGGACCTGCTGAGCCGGACGGTGCCGCGGCCGTCCGCCGAACCGTCGACGGGAACGCCGTCGCCGACGTAGTTCAGCCGGCCGTTCCACAGCGACATGCCGGCGGACTGCAGGCCACGCGTCGCGGCGGCCACCCGCTCCCAGAACCCGTCGCCGAGGTCCGGCACCTCGCTCGCCGGATCACGTCTGGTCACGGCAGGTCCAGGTCGTCGACGCCGCGCTCGGCCGCGTCGATGCGCCACAACGCGCGCTGGAGCGTCTCGTTCATCCGGCGTACGGCGGCCTCCTCGCCGGGCGACGTCGCCTCGGCCGCGATCGTCTCGATCTCGGCCATCCCTGCCCTCACGTGGGCGCGCTGCTCGTCCGGCGTCCCGTCCGGAACAGCCCGCGCCCGCCGCATCGCCGCGAACGCCCGGTCGGCCAACTCGCTGCGGGGCATCGACGCCTCCGCCAGCATGAACTCGGTCGCCTCCACGTACCGGCGCGCCCTGTCCGGGTCGTCGTCGACGGAATCGGCCAGTTCCCGGAGCCGATCGACCTCGCGTGCGAACTCGTCGAGATCGGTGACCTCGCGCACCACCCGTTGCCGCTCGGCGTAGAAGTCCTCGAAACGCATGCCGAGAGCCTGGCACGAACCGGGCACTGTACGCGGGTGGTCCGCGACGGGCTGTGGAAAACCTGGCTACCGTCACCAGCCCGTTCACCGAAGAGGTTGCGGCACGGCACTGCCATGGGCACTGATTCTCCGTACCGCACGCCGATTACCGCGGGTAGTCTGCGGACGTGACCGACGCCAGCACCCCCAAGAGCCCGATCGACGAGATCTCCGAGACGTACCTCGACGAGTTCGTCGCGCTGTCACCGACCTCCGCGACGTTCATGGGCGTCGAGGGATACGACGACAAGTACCCGGACCTGTCGCCCGACGGGTATCAGGCGCAGGCCGAGCTCCTCCGTCGTACCCTCGCGGCCGCCGGGCAGACGGAGACGCCGACCCCGCGCGAGCAGGTCGCCAAGGACGCGCTGCTGGAGCGGCTCGGCCTCGAGCTGGAGATGCTGGAGGCGGGCATCCCGCAGCACCAGATCAACGCGCTCGCGTCCGCCCCGGCGGAGCTCCGGCAGGTGTACGACCTGATGCCGACCGACACCGAGGAGCACTGGGCGAACATCGCGGCGCGGTTGGCGAAGACCGGCGAGACGCTGACCGGGTACCGGGCCACGCTGCTCGAGCAGGCCGCGCAGGGCAAGGTGTCCGCCGTACGGCAGGTGAACGACCTGGCCGAGCGGATCGCGAGCTGGACCGGAGCCGAGGGCGAAGACTTCTTCGCCGGGCTGGCGGCGCAGGCGCCGGACGGCGCGATCAAGGCCGAGGTGGAGCGGGCCGCGCTGGCGGCCAAGCGCGCGTACGACGAGTTCGGCGCCTGGCTGGAGACCGAGCTGGCGCCGAAGGCTCCGAGCCGGGACGCCTGCGGACGAAAGACGTACGCGTTGTCCTCGCGGCTGTTCCTCGGCGCCGAGGTGGATCTCGAGGAAACCTACGCCTGGGGTTTCGAGGAGCTGGCCCGGATCGAGACCGACATGCGCAGGGTCGCCGCGGAGCTGAACGGCGGGAACCCGAGCGTGAACGCCGCCGCGGAGCTGCTCGACAACGACCCGGCGCGCAAGATCACCGGCAAGGAGGCGTTCCGGGACTGGATGCAGAAGCTCGCCGACGAGGCCGTGAACGAGCTGGCCGGCACGCACTTCGACATCCCGGACGAGATCAAGCGGATCGAGTGCATGATCGCGCCGACCTCGGACGGGTCGATCTACTACACCCAGCCGAGTGAGGACCTGACCACCCGGCCGGGCCGGATGTGGTGGGCGGTGCCCGCCGGGCTGAACGACTTCGCGACCTGGCGCGAGGTGACGACGGTCTACCACGAGGGCGTGCCCGGGCATCACCTGCAGGTCGCGCAGACGCTGCTGCGCGCCGACCTGCTGAACCGCTGGCAGCGGCTGGCCTGCTGGGTGTCCGGCCACGGCGAGGGCTGGGCGCTGTACGCCGAACGGCTGATGGACGACCTCGGCTACCTGGACGACCCGGGCGCGAAGCTCGGCATGCTCGACGCGCAGGCGTTCCGGGCCGCCCGGGTGATCGTCGACATCGGCATGCACCTGGAGCTGGAGATCCCGCAGGGCAACGTGTTCAAGTTCCACCCGGGTGAGCGCTGGAACGCCGAGCTCGGGTTCGAGTTCCTGCGCGCGCACTGCCGGATGGACGTCGAGTTCCTGAAGGCGGAGCTGAACCGGTACCTCGGCTGGCCGGGCCAGGCGCCGTCGTACAAGGTCGGGGAGCGGATCTGGCTGCAGGCGCGTGAGGAGGCCAAGCAGCGCAAGGGCGCGGACTTCGACCTGAAGGCGTTCCACCGGGACGCGCTGAACCTTGGCTCGATCGGCCTCGACCCGCTCCGGAAGGCGCTCGCCGCACTGTGAGCGTGACCCCCGCCGAAGGCGACCCCACCGCACAGCGGCCGATCAGGTTCGTGCTCGCGTCGGCGTCGCCGGCGCGGCTGCAGACGCTGCGGAACGCCGGCGTCGAGCCGCAGGTGATCGTCTCCGGCGTGGACGAGGACGGCGTGACGGCCGAATCGCCCGCCGAGCTGGCCGGGCTGCTCGCGACCCTGAAGGCGCGCGCGGTGGTGGCCGGGCTGGACGACCACGCGACCGTGCTGGGCTGCGACTCGGTGCTGGAGATCGACGGTACGGCGTACGGCAAGCCGGGTTCCGCGGACGTCGCCCGGGAGCGGCTGCGGGCGCTGCGCGGCCGGTCCGGAGTGCTGCACACCGGGCACTGCGTGTTCGACACCTGGTCGCGCCGCGAGGTCCGCGAGGTGGCGTCCACCACGGTGCACTTCGCGGAGCTGACCGACGACGAGATCGAGGCGTACATCGACACCGGCGAGCCGATCGCCGTGGCCGGCTCGTTCACCGTCGACGGGCTCGGCGGGGCGTTCGTCGAGGGGGTCGAGGGCGACCACCACAACGTGGTCGGCATCTCGCTGCCGCTGCTGCGGCTGATGCTCGCCGAGGTGGGCATCGCCTGGCCGTCGCTGTGGCTGGCGAACAAGCCTCCGAGCGAGCGCAGCAACGTCCCCGACTACGACCTCGAGGCCGAGGGGTACGACGGCTCGCGCGGCGGGACCGAACGGGCGCAGGCGGCCGCGGCGGCGTTGCACCCGCTGCTGCCGCCGCGCGGCACCGTGCTGGACCTGGCGGTCGGTACCGGCATCGTCGCCTGCGAGCTGGCGGCGCTGGGCCATCTCGTGCACGGCACCGACCTGTCCGCCGCGATGTTGCGTCAGGCAAGGATCCGGCTGCCCGGGCACGTCGTACAGGCTGATGCGGTGCGGCTGCCCGTCGCGGACGCGACGGTGGCGGCGGTGACCGCGGTGTGGCTGCTGCACCTGGTTCCGGACAGCGACGCGGTGCTCGCCGAGGCCACGCGGGTGCTGCGGGACGGCGGGGTCTTCGTGACCACGGCGGACAAGTCCGACGCGCACCGGGTCGCGGACGGGCGCGCGCCGGCCGCCGGGCGGGCGCAGGACGGGGTGGCGCTGCTGGTCGCGCGGGCCGCCCGGCACGGGCTGGAGCTGACCGGCGCGACGGCGTTCACCGGGCACGGGCAGGACCGCGGCGGGGCAGAACCGGTGTATCCCGTTCTGGCGTTCCGCAAGGTAGCCTCAGCCCCCTGATGGCCGCGACGACACTCACCGGCGCCGTACGCGCCACCCGCCCCCGCCAGTGGGTCAAGAACATTCTGGTGCTCGCGGCACCGGTCGCGGCCGGCCGGTTGTTCGAGGACGGCGTGCTGGTCAGGACCCTGCTCGGCGCGCTGGCGTTCTGCCTGGTGGCGGTCGGGACCTACCTGCTGAACGACGTCAGCGACCTGGACGAGGACCGGCGGCACCCGGTGAAGATGCACCGGCCGATCGCCGCCGGTCTGGTCAGCCCGCGGTTCGCGGTGACGCTGGCGCTCACGGCCGGGGTGGCAGGGCTGGCGCTCGCGTTCGGCGTGCGGCTGCAGCTGGGCATCACGCTGGTGGTCTACGTGGCGCTGCAGCTGGCGTACTCGTGGTGGCTGAAGCACCAGCCGGTGCTGGACCTGGCCTGCGTGGCCGCCGGGTTCCTGCTGCGCGCGGTGGCGGGAGGTGCCGCGACCGGGATCCCGCTGTCGCAGTGGTTCCTGCTGGTCGCGTCGTTCGGGTCGCTGTTCATGGTGTCCGGGAAGCGGTACTCCGAGATGCGCAGCCTGGGGGTCGAGGCCGGCACCCGGCGCGCGCTGGAGGGGTACACGGTCGGCTACCTGCGGTTCGTCTGGGGGCTGTCGACCGCGATCACGCTGATGACGTACTCGCTGTGGGCGTTCGAGATGACCCCGCACACCGGGGTGCCGTGGCACGCGATCTCGATCGCGCCGTTCGTGCTCGGGACCCTGCGGTACGCCGTGCACATCGACGCGGGCGAGGCCGGTGAGCCCGAGGACATCGTGCTGCACGACCGCGTCCTGCAGGCCCTCGGCCTGGCCTGGCTGGTCGTCGTGTGCGCGGGAGTGTTCGGTGCCTGAGCGCCTCACCGGCTGGGGCCGGACCGCGCCGTCCACCGCCACGGTGGTGCCGGTCTTCTCGTACGACGACGCCGTGGCGGCGGTGACGTCGGCAGGGCCGCGCGGCGTGCTCGCCCGCGGGCTCGGCCGCGCCTATGGCGACGCCGCGCAGAACGCCGGCGGGACCGTGCTCGACCTGACCCGGCTGTCGCGGGTGCACTCCGTCGACGCCGACCTGGTGCGGTGCGACGCCGGGGTCAGCCTGGACACGCTGATGCGGACGCTGCTGCCGTTCGGGTTGTGGTTACCGGTGGTGCCGGGGACGCGGCAGGTCACCGTGGGCGGCGCGATCGCGGCGGACGTGCACGGCAAGAACCACCACGTCGAGGGCAGCTTCGGCAACCACGTGGTCTCGCTGGACCTGCTCACCGCGGACGGGTCGGTGCGCACCCTGGGGCCGGAGTCGGACCTGTTCTGGGCGACGGTCGGCGGGATGGGGCTGACCGGGGTGGTGCTCGGCGCGACGATCCGGCTGAAGCGGGTGGAGACGGCGTACTTCCTGGTCGACACCGAGCGGACCGAGGACCTGGCCGGGCTGATGTCGCGGCTCGCGGCCGACGACGACAAGTACACGTACTCGGTGGCCTGGTTCGACTCGGTGACCACCGGCAGGCACCTCGGGCGGGCGGTGCTCACCCGCGGCTGGTCCGCGTCGTACGACGATCTGCCGGCGAAGCTGCGACGGGATCCGCTGCGGTTCGACGCGCCGCGGCTCGCGGCTGTGCCGGATGTGTTTCCGCCGAGGATGCTGAACCGGGTGACGGCTCGGGCGTTCAACGAGCTGTGGTACCGGAAGGCGCCGCGGCAGCGGTTCGGCGAGGTGCAGAACATCACCACGTTCTTCCACCCGCTCGACGTCGTCACGGAGTGGAACCGGGTCTACGGGAGGCGCGGGTTCTGCCAGTACCAGTTCGTCGTGCCGTTCGGCGCCGAGGACGCGTTCGTGCGTGCGGTCGAGTTGATCGCGTCGTCCCGGCTGGTGTCCTGCCTGAACGTGCTGAAGCGCTTCGGCCCCGGCAACGCCGCGCCACTGTCCTTCCCCACGCCCGGCTGGACCCTCGCCGTCGACATCCCGGTCGGTCCGGGGCTCGACGAGTTGTGCAGGGCGCTGGACGAGATCGTGCTGTCCGCCGGCGGCCGCGTCTACCTCGCCAAGGACTCCCGCCTGGACGCCCCGACGCTGCGGCAGATGTACCCCCGCCTCGGCGAGTTCCTGACCATGCGCCGCGAGATCGACCCGACGGGTGTCTTCCGCTCCGACCTCTCCCGCAGGCTCGAACTGTGATCAGCCGAGCTCCAGCAGACGACTGGCCGCGCACGGGCCGAGCCGAGCCTTGCCGACGGCGGGCATACCCAGGCGGACCACCTCGCAGGACAGCCGGGCGATCTTGCTCCGGCGTTCATCGGTCGGTTTTTCAATTTCTGTGGATAACCGGAAAGGTGCACGCCGGCGGTCAGCTGACCGCGTTATCCACAGTGATCGGCGCCGATGTGTCGGCGACCTGCGACTGGGAAGATTGGGTGTGCTGTCCGGCCGACGTCGTTGTTTCTTGGTGCCTTTGGCCCGATCCACAGTGTGACGCGG
>WNFV01000594.1_pt1 | contig 48686 bp, 40 predicted proteins | sample 5400101 | NCBI WGS metagenome assembly WNFV01 (sample SAMN13153361, study PRJNA577476) | soil metagenome | isolation source: 115 cm soil or saprolite under grassland replicate 1 | place: USA:California | collected 2016-06-15
GACACGAACCGCTCGACCCGCGACTGGCCGCCGCGAAGCCCGGGGACCTGGTCGCGGCGCCGCTGGAGCTGCACGGCTGGAGCGCGGTCGCGTCCTGGCCGGTCGGCGCCGCGCTCGCGGTCGCGATCATCGCCGCGCTGAGCTGGCGCCAGGAGCACGTCACCGTCGAGCACGACGCACCCGCGCAGGCGGGTCCCGTCAACCCGTACGCACCCGGCCCGTACGACGCCGAGGCGACGGCTCGTCTCGACGCGCCGGGCAATGTCCAGCCCGGCCAGATCCAGCCCGGCCATGTCCAGCCCGGCCAGATCCAGCCCGGTCACGTGCCGCCTGGTCAGGTTCGGCCTGGTCAGGCTCCGTCCGGCGGGGCGTCCGCCGGCCAGTAGTACGCAACCAGATCCCGGCGGGGGACGTCCGAGCAGTGGCCGTGCCCGCGTCACAACTACCCGGCGTCGAGGGCGATAGGTCCGACGCCGTTGGAACCAAAGGGGGTTCGATGTCCGACAACACCTTCCCGCCTGGCCCTGGTGGCCCGGGCCAGCAGCCGAATCCGTACCAGCGCCCCGACCAGCCGCAGCAGCCGCCGTACGGCGGGCAGCCGGGCCCGCAGCACAACCCGTACCCGGGGCAGCAGCCGAATCCCTATCAGCAGCGCCCGCAGCCGAACCAGCCGTACGGCGGTCAGCAGCCGGGCGGATCGTCGTACGGGCCGAACCCTGACGGTCAGCCGGGCGGCCAGTACGGGAGCCCGCAGCCCGGCAGCCAGCCGTATGGGGGTCAGCAGCCGGGCGGATCGTCGTACGGGCAGAACCCGCACGGTCACCCGGGCCAGTACGGCGGTCAGCAGTACGGCGGCTCGGGCTCGTACGGGCCGGGGCAGCAGTACGGGCAGCCGCCGCAGGGGCCAGGGTTCGGGTACGTGCAGCAGTTCGAGCCGCCGAAGCGGCGCGGCAGGCTGATCCCGATCATCGCGGCGCTGGCGGTGCTGATGGTGGCCGGCGCGGGTGGTGCGTTCGCGTACAGCCGGCTGGCCGGTGGCGGTTCGCAGCCGGCCGACGTGCTGCCGGCGTCGGCGGTGGCGTACGGGCGGATCGACCTGGACCCGGGCGCGGGGCAGAAGGTGAACGCGATCCGGTTCATGATGAAGTTCCCGTCGGTCCGCGAGCAGCTCAAGCTGACCGGGGACAAGGACGACCTGCGCCAGAAGCTGTTCGAGGCGATCAAGGCGGACTCGGGCGGGAATCTCGACGACGTCGACTACGAGAAGGACGTCAAGCCCTGGCTGGGTGACCGGATCGGTGTCGCGCTGGTGCCGGGCGCGGACGACGACAAGGAGCCTGACAGTCTCGTCGCCGTCCAGATCAAGGACGAGAAGGAGGCCAAGGCCGGCCTGGACAAGATGTTCGAGCACGAGGACGAGAAGCCGGGCGTCGCGTTCGCGGACTCGTACGCCGTGATTGCCGAGGACCAGGCGACGGCCGACAAGGCGGTGGCGGACGCCAAGACCGACGCGCTGAGCGACAACCAGACGTTCCGCAAGGACATGTCGAAGCTCGGCGAGCAGGGTTTCGCCTCGGTATGGGCGGACCTGAAGGGCGTAGCGGACCTGGCCGGGCGCAGGCTCACCGATCAGCAGCGCGAGCAGCTCGGGAACGGCAGCGTCGCGGCGGTGCTGCGGTTCGACGCGCAGTACGTCGAGCTGAAGGGCACGATGCGCACGGACGGCCCGATGATCGCCCCGGGCGCGGCGAACGCCGAGGATGTCGTCACCTCCCTTCCGGAGACGACCACGGCGGCGCTGGCGGTGTCCGACGGGCAGAAGTACGTCGACGACATCTGGAAGCAGCTGCAGAAGTCCTCCGGCGGCGGTATCGACGTCAAGGCGATGGTCGAGGAGTTCGCCGGCCGGTACGGCTTCACCCTCCCGGACGACCTGAAGACCCTGCTCGGTGACAACTTCGTCGTCGCGCTCGACAAGGAGAAGCCGGCCGACGGCCTGCCGAAGGCGGCGGTCAAGGTGAAGACGGACCCCGCGAAGGCCGAGGCGATCGTCAGCAAGTTGTCCGCGGTGATCAGCAAGGAGACCGGTGTGGACCCGCACCTCGCCACCGCGAAGGACGACGACACGCTGGTCGTTGCCACGAGCAAGGATTACGCGGACCGGGTGCTGAAGGGCGGCAAGCTGGGCGACACCGACACCTTCAAGCAGGCCGTGCCGGACACCAAGGGCTCGACGATGCTCGGGTTCGTCGACTTCGCCGGCATCCGCTCGCTGGCTCCGGAAGAGACCGACGACAAGGACTTCGCCGCCCTCAAGTCAGCCGGCTACTCTGCCCGCGTGACCGGCACCGGCGAGGCGGAGTTCGCGCTCCGCGTGGTGGCGAACTAGAGCAGCTCTTCCTGGGTGTCGTCGGCGGGGGCGAGCACGGCCAGCACGGCCTCGCCGTACTTGGCCAGCTTGTTCTCGCCGACGCCACTGATCGTGCCGAGCGCCGCGAGGGTGCCCGGCAGCTCGGTCGCGATCTGCCGCAGGGTGGCGTCGTGGAAGATCACGTACGCCGGCACGCCCTGCTCCTTCGCCGACGCGCCCCGCCACTCGCGCAGCCGCTCGAACACCGTTGCGGCCTCGGGCGACAGGGCTGAGTCAGCTACCGCCTTGCGCGCCTTCGCAGACGGTTTGGTACGACGCTCCGGCTCGCGGCGCATCGGCACCTCGCGGCGCCGCCCGAGCACCTCCGCGCTGTCGTTCGTGAGCACCAGCGCGCCGTACTCGCCCTCGACCGCGAGCAGGCGCTGGGCCAGCAGTTGGCGGATGACGCCGCGCCACTCGGTGTCGCGCAGCTCGGTGCCGACGCCGAAGACGCTGAGCTGGTCGTGCCGGAACTGGGTCACCTTCGGCGTCGACTTGCCGAGCAGGATGTCGGTGATCTGGCCGGCGCCGAACTTCTGCCGGCGCTCGTGGTGCAGCCGGTAGACCGTCGACAGCACCTTCTGCGCCGCGATCGTGCCGTCCCAGGACTCGGGCGGGGTCAAACAGGTGTCGCAGTTGCCGCAGGCGGCGCCGCGCTCGCCGAAGTACGCGAGCAGCTGGACGCGCCGGCACTCGACCGTCTCGCAGAGCGCGAGCATCGCGTCCAGATGGGTGCCCAGCCGCCGGCGGTGCGCGGCGTCGCCCTCGGAGCTGTCGATCAGCTTCCGTTGCTGCACGACGTCCTGCAGGCCGTAGGCGAGCCAGGCCGTGGACGGCAGCCCGTCACGGCCGGCCCGGCCGGTCTCCTGGTAGTAGCCCTCGACCGACTTCGGCAGGTCCAGGTGCGCGACGAACCGGACGTCCGGCTTGTCGATGCCCATCCCGAACGCGATCGTCGCGACCACGACCAACCCGTCTTCGCGCAGGAACCGGGCCTGGTTCGCGGCGCGGGTCCGGCTGTCCAGGCCGGCGTGGTACGGCAGCGCCTCGATCCCGTTCCCGGTGAGGAACGCGGCGGTCTTCTCGACCGAGCTGCGCGACAGGCAGTACACAATCCCGGCGTCGCCCTCGTGCTCGGTGCGCAGCAGCTCGAGCAACTGCCGCTGCGGGTTGTCCTTCGGCACGATCCGGTACTGGATGTTCGGCCGGTCGAAGCTGGCCACGAAATGCTTGGCGTCGCCGAGGTTCAGCCGGCTCGCGATCTCGGCGTGCGTGGCCTCGGTCGCTGTCGCGGTCAACGCGATCCGCGGAACCGCCGGCCAGCGCTCGTGCAGCTCCGACAGCATCAGGTAGTCGGGCCGGAAGTCGTGCCCCCACTGCGAGACACAGTGCGCCTCGTCGATCGCGAACAACGCGATCCGGCCGCGGTCGAGCAGCCTGACGGTCTGCTCGACCCGCAACCGCTCCGGCGCCAGGTAGAGCAGGTCCAGCTCGCCCGCGAGGAACGCCGCCTCCACCTCGCGCCGCCGCTCGAAGTCCTGCGTGGAGTTCAGGAACCCGGCCCGTACGCCGAGCGTGGTGAGCGCGTCGACCTGGTCCTGCATCAACGCGATCAGCGGCGAGATCACCACACCCGTGCCGTCGCGGACCAGCGCCGGAATCTGGTAGCACAGCGACTTCCCGCCGCCGGTCGGCATCAGCACCAGCGCGTCGCCGCCCGAGACCACCTGCTCGATGATCGCCTGCTGCTCACCCCGGAAGGCGTCGTACCCGAAAACCCGGTGCAGTACCTCGAGCGCTTCATCCGTGGCCGCAGTCACCCGCCCATCCTAGGAGCCGCGACGGTGCCGCCGCGGAAGCCTTGTGGACAAACCCCTGCGAACTGTCCTCCGTGTCGCGTATGACTTGTCGGACAAAGAGAAACGGCCCCTTGCCAGACCGCGGCCCGAGGAAAAGTGAGGAGAGACCGCGTGCAGCGCGTCATCGCCTATGTCGACGGATAGCCGGTAGATCATCAGCCCCGGCCGGAGCGGACTGCTTCGACGTCGTCGCGCTCGTGGGGCGGCGCCGGTCTGGCGGCCCGCTTGCGCAGTTCAGCCCCCTGCGCGAGGAGTTCGTCGGCCCCGGCCCAATCGCCGGTTTCCGCCGCGAGTCTGCCGAGGCCTTCGAGGGCCGTCGCGGTCAGGGCGGGCTCCCCCGCCCGGCGGCCGACTGTCAGCACCTGCTCATATCGCTCCTGCGCCGACCGGGCATCGCCCTCCGCTTCGTCGCAGCGTGCCAGCCCTGCAAGGGCGAGTCCCTCTGGGACCGGCGTGCCGAGCGTCCCGAAACCGAGGAGAGCCGCCTTGAACCGTTCCCGCGCCTCGACCCAGTCACCGCGGACCTGGGCGAGAAGCCCGTAGCCGTAGCCCGCCAGGATGGTGCCGGCACCGTCGCCGATGTGCTCCGACGCGGCACTCGCGCGATCAAAGAGCTCACGCGCGGAGTCGACGTGCCCCATGTGCAGCTGCGCGACGCCGAGGTCGGCGAGAGCCCACTGCACGGTGTTGTAGAGACCCGCGCTGGCGGCGACGTCGATGGCCTCCTCCAGCACCCGTGCAGCCTCTTCGTAGCGGCCGAACTGCCGGAGACCCCAACCTAGGTGGTACAGGATCGCCGAGAGCCCCCATGGGTCGTCGAGCTGCCGGAAGGCGGCGGCCGTCGCTCGCCCGATCGGTACGGCGTTCTCCTCGTCGCCGCTCTTCAACGCGGTCTCCATGCGCACGAACCCGATCACGGCCTGGCCCCAGACGTCGCCGTCGCGGGCGAACTGCTGCTGGGCCTCGCGCAGCAGCTCCTCGGAGCGTTCGCGACTCGCGCCGGTCACGCCTTCCACCGCGAGCAGCACTCGGGACAGCGCCGCACGCGAGGCGTCGCCGAGTTCTTCGAAGATCCCCAGGCTCTCCCGCGCCGTCTCCGCGCATCGTGGGCTCGGATGCACGAGGCAGGCACGCGGGCGTTCCACCAGAGACACCGCCTGCAGTGCCCGTGCCCGTGCGGATGGCGTACCGGCGTCCGAGGCCAGCAGCCGAGCCAGCACCTCCCGGCCCTCGAGGTGGCGTCCCAGGTGCCAGAAGAGACCGAGGGAGCCTGCCATGGTGAGCGCCGAGTCGAGGTCGCCGTGGGCTCGGCCGAGCCAACTGAGCGCGGCGCGGATGTTGGGCTGGTCCTCGCGGAGGCGCCGGAGAGCCTCCCGTTGGCCGGGGCCGCGCAGGGCCAATTCGGCGTCTTGGACGAAGTCGCGGTAGTACGCCGCGTGGCGCCGCGCCAGGGTCTCCTCCTCGCCGGCAGCTGCAAGCCTCTCGGCGGCGTATTGCCGCAGCGTCTCCAGCATCCGGTAGCGCGTGGTCGCCCCGGGCTCGACGACGACCATGGACCGCTCGACCAGCCGGCCGATCGTGTCGAGCACCTCCCCAACCGACATCGTGTCGTCAGTGACAACGGTCTCCGCAGCGGTCAAGGTCCATCCGCCCTGGAAGATCGACAGCCGGTTGAACACCCGCTGCTCCGGCTCGCGAAGCAGTGCGTAGCTCCAGTCGACCGTGGCCCTCAGCGTCTGCTGCCGTGCCTCAGCCGTCCTCGCGCCGGAGGTGAGCAGAGAGAACCGGTGCTCCAGGCGGTCCGAGATCTCTCCCGGCGACATCGAGGCCACGCGTGCCGCAGCGAGCTCCAGCGCGAGCGGGATGCCATCGAGCGCTCGGGCGATGCGGCCAACCGCGAGCAGGTCGTCCTCACGGAGGACGATGCCGGATCGGACCGCCCGAGCGCGCTCGACGAAGAGTTGCGAGGCCGGGTACTCGAGGACGCGCGATGCCGGCGTCCCCTCCGGCGCCGTCTCGAGCGGACCGACAGTCACCTGCACCTCGTCCGGAACGGCCAGCGCCTCGCGGCTCGTGGCCAGCACCGTCAGGTCGGGGCAGCGACCGAGCACCTCGTCGATCAGGCCGGCTGCCGCATCGACGACGTGCTCGCAGTTATCGACCAGCAGCAGCATGCGACGCCGTGACAGGTAGGTGATCAGCCGTTCCCGGACGTCCCGGTCGGCTGCGGCACCGTCGAGCGGTACCCCGAGTGCATCCGCCACCGCCAGGGGAACCTGGTCCGGCGTGTCCACCGATGCCAGGCGGACGCCGAACGCCCCGTCCGGGAACCCGGCCGACGTGCGCACGACTGTCGCGAGTGCCAGGGACGTCTTGCCCGCGCCGCCGGGCCCGATCAGCGACAGCAGGCGCACGCCGCCGACCAGCTCGGCCAGGGAGTCGAGCTGGGCGTCGCGCCCGATCAGCGGACGGACCACGGTCGGCAGGTTCGTCGGGGCGACCCGGGGCTCGTTGCTTCGGCGTCGTTGGCTCGGCACCGCCATCGGCGCCGGCGGGGAGATCTCCGGCTGCGCGCCAAGTGACTCGTGCTGGCGGAGCACCCGCTCGTGCAGGGAGCGAAGCGAGAGCGACGGCTCAAGCCCGAGCGACTCATCGAGGACGTCGCGTGTGCGCGTGTAGACCTCCAGCGCTTCGGCCTGACGTCCGCTGCGGTAGAGGGCAACCATCAACAGGCCGGCTAGCGACTCCAGCGTCGGATCAGTCGCCACGAGCGGTTCCAGGTCACCGACGACCTCCAGATGTCGGCCAAGCGCGAGGGCGATCTGGGCACGCTCGGTGAGTGCGGCGAGCTTGAGCTCCGCGAGCCGGGCCGCCTCCACGGTCGCCCACTGCTCGGTGTTGAAGTCGCTCAGCGGCTCCCCTCGCCACAGCGCCAGTGCGTCGTCGTACGCCTCGAGGTCGTCGACGTCGTACCCCTCATCGGCTGCCGTGGCCTGCGCTCGGGCGGCACGGATGCGAGCGGCGAAGTCGACGGCGTCGACCGTGGTGGGATCTATGTTGGCTCGGTAGCCGACGCCCTCGCGAGTGACGACGTCCGGCACGCCGATGGCCTTGAGGCCGCGCCGGAGCTTCGAGACCCGGATCTGCAGGGCGTTCATTGGATCGACGGGCAGGGACGACTCGGACCAGAGCCGGTCGACGAGCATGGTGGCCGGGATTGTGCGGCCGGGCGAGAGCAGGAGCTGCACCATCAGCGCGCGTTCCGCCGCGCCAGGCAGGGTCGCCGGCTGCCCCTGGACAGTGATCTCCATGGGACCGAGCAACCGGAAACGCACGTCGTCCACGGCTCTCCCCTGATCGCCCCCTGACCCGTTCATCGTGCCTGACGGTCCAGGGGTCGGCAACGGTTCACACCGGCCCGGCGGGCGGCCGCCAGGGTGAGCGCGACGGCGGCTGCGGTCAGGGGCCACCCCAGGAGGAGCTTGCTCACGGCCAAGTACTCGGGACGGTTGCCTTGGTAGAAGAAGCCCTGTACGGCGGCGCGCATCATGTAGACGCCCGACCAGCCGAATGTCGCCATGACGAAGACCCTGCGCGCCCGGCGGTCGTCACGCCAGGTCGGGCTCACACGGAAAAGCAGCGCGTAGACGTAGCCGACAAGCGGGCGGCCGAGCAGGGCAGACCCGGCATACACCGTCCCGTAGGCGGCATCGACGTAGATCCCGGGGAGGAAGAAGTCGCGTGCGTCCCCCGACCAGACCGCGAAGGCGATCGCGATCCCCAGCCCTACGAGGCCTCGGACGGCCTGTTTGAGCGTCTCCTTGCGGAGCAGCCGCAGGCCGACCAGGACGACGGCCGTGCCGGCCGCGGCGGCGACCGCGCAGGCCAGCGCCGTCGCCTCGCCGGCCACGAGTCCGGCGAGCGCGTTGACGGCCACAAAGACAAGGGTCGGCAGCGCTCCGTCGACAATCCCTCGTCGTCCGCCGAGGACTCCCTGCACCGCGGGATTGAGGGCGGGTGGGTCCGCTTCGGCGACCTCGCTCATGTCGCCTCCGCGAGCAAACGCTGCCCGGCTCGCGGGTCGGGCGCGGAGGCGAGATGGTGCCGCAGCCGGCGTACGACGTGGCGGGCGTCCGGGCCCACGCCGCGGAGCATCGCGGATGCGATGCCGGTCTGGCCCGGGAGCCCGACGAAGCCCAGGCCGGGCAGCGTACTGCTGATGCCACGTCGGTGGAGCGGCCAGCCGTCGTCGCCGAACGCGGCGGCAGGCAGGTATCCGAGGTCGGGGAGGTATCCGGTGGCGAGGATGACCGTGTCGACCTGCTCGCGGGTTCCGTCGGACCACAGCACCCCGTCGGGCGTGAAGGAGTCGAACATCGGACGCCGCTCGGGTCGCCCCGCGGCGACCGCTTCGGCGTATGTGCCGTCGTCGAGCACACCGACCGAGCTCGCCGCACGGCGGCCTAGAGGCAGGCGGTCGAGGCCGGACCAACGCACCCAGTAGTGCAGGTCGACACCCAGCGGTCGGTGCCTGCGCAGCGCAAGGGGCGACCGGGTGGCGAGGGTGACGTCCGCGACGCCGGCAAGCTCGACGGCGACCTGGACGGCCGAGTTTCCGGCCGCGACGACCACGACACGCTGCCCGGCGAACTCGTCGGGTCGCCGGTAGCCGGACACGTGCATCAGCCGGCCGGCGTAATGCTCCTGCCCGGGCAGCACCGGCCGGTGCGGCCGGCCGAAACCGCCACTCGCCGCGACGACCGCCCGGGCGCGGAGGCTCCCTCCATCGGCGAGCTCGACGGAGTACAAGGCGGGCGCGTTGGGTCGGACGCTCCGGACGCGGGCGTGGGTCCGGACCGGGAGGTCGAAGTGGTCCGCGTAGGCCCGCAGGTAGGCCGCCGCCTCGTCGCGCGTCGGGTATCGGCCGCGGTCCCCGGGCATGGGGAGGCCGGGCAGCTCGCAGAAGCGGGCAGGTGAGAAGAGCGTCAGGGAGTCGTAGTAGCGGGGCCAGGCGCCGCCGGCCGCTTCGCCGGCCTCGAGCAGTACGTGGCTCAGGCCGGAGTCTCGCAGCGCGTGGCCGGTGGCGAGGCCGGCCTGGCCGGCACCGATGACCACGATATCGTACTCGTTCATGCGTTTCTTCCTCGGTGAGATCTGGTGAGCGGGGCCGCCGGCCCGCGAGGGGTGGCGCGGGCCGGCGGCAGGAGTGGGTCAGGACGCCTCGACGGTGAACGGAACCGTCAGGACGTGGCCGTCGGCGAGCCGGAACTGGCCCCACAGCTGGTAGACGCCGGGGGTGTCGAACTCGGCGTGCACGTCGAGCGCGGGTCCGAACGTCTGACCGGGCATCGCGAACACGGGCCGTCCGCGGTCGTCCTCGACCTCGGCGTGCTCGTGGGCGAAGGTCGTCCCGTCGGCCCGGATGACCACGATGTGGCCGGCGGCCGCGAGGAACGGCTGAAGGTCGTCGATCGGGCGCCCGGTGCGTGCGTCGGTGAACTGGAAGTGCAGGTCGCTGCGCTCCCCTGCGCGGGCCTGTCCGCCCAGCTCGACCTTGACGCCGTCGACGACCGTGACGCGGGGGCTCACCTCGGGTGAGACGGGCCCCGGGGCGGCGCCGGTCACCGTGACGAGCTGACGCTGGTGGACGTCGGCCATCTGTCCGCGCTGACGGAGCTCGGTGTTGACGATGTAGCGGCCCGCCGTGGGGAAGGTGACCTCGACGGCCAGCTCCCCGGGGCGTCCGGTCGGCTCGGGGTGGACGTGGGTGAAGGTGCCCAGGTCCTCCCGGGTCGCGATCAGGTGCATCCACGCCTCGTGGCTGCGGGTCAGGTCCTCGACCGGCTCGCCGGTCTGGGCGTCGACCACGGTGGCCGTCACGCGGGTCGGCACCCCGGCGCGGGTCGCGTCCGGCACGTGCAGCTGCACGTCGATCCCGGCCTCGGCGGCCTCGGCGGGCGGTACCTCGGCGGTCATCATGACGCTCATGGCCGGCCGCATCGGCATGCCCGTCGCCTCTGTCCAGGCGAGCGTGCCGTTCATGCCGCGCTCGGCGAAGTCCATCCGGCTGACGGCGGTCAGGCCGCCACCGATGGCCAGCGCGACCACGGCGACGCCGGCTAGGTAGGCGTACTGGCCGACCCGGCTGCGCAGCGGCGGGTTCAAGATCGCCTGCACCGAGGCGGGCCGGCGGAACCGGCGTAGCCGCAACGCGTTGCTGAGCACGCTGATCGAGCTCATCACCATGGCCGCGGAGGCGAGCACCGGGTCGAGGAGCAGGCCGTCCCACGCGTAGAGCGCTCCGGCCGCGACCGGGATCAACAGGATGTTGTAGCCGAAGGCCCACGCCAGGCCCTGCTTCATGGTGCTGACGGTCCGCCGCGAGAGCGCGATGGCGGAGACGATGCCGCGCAGGTCGCCGCCGATCAGGGTGACGTCAGACGCGGCAATGGCGACGTCGGCGCCGGTGCCGATCGCAATGCCGAGGTCGGCCTGGGCCAGGGCACCGGCGTCGTTGATACCGTCGCCGGCCATCGCGACCACGTGGCCCTGCTCCTGGAGTTCGGCGACCTTGGCTGCCTTGTCGGCAGGCAGTACATCGGCGAGCACGTGCGTGATCCCGACCTGGCCCGCGACGGCGTGCGCGGTGGCCGCGTTGTCGCCGGTGATCATCCAGACCTCGAGGCCGAGTGCCTCGAGCTGCGCGATGGCCTCGGCGGACTCGGGTTTCACGGTGTCCGCCACCGTGATCACCGCTGCGGCCTCCTCGTCGACGGCGACGTACATCGGGGTCTCGCCCCGGCCGGCAGCGGCCTGTGCGACGGGATTGAGCTCCGTCACGTCGATACCGGAACGGTCCATCATCGCCTGGTTGCCGATGCGCAGTCGCCGCCCGGCGACTCCTGCGTCGAGGCCATGACCGGGCACGGCGTCGAACGACTCCAGGGCCGGCAGGTCGAGCCCTGCCTCGCGGGCGTGCGCGACGATGGCCTGGGCCACCGGGTGCTCGCTGCCGGTCTCGGCTGCGGCGACGAGCGTCAGTACGTCCTTCTCGTCCCAGCCGGTGACCGTGGTCACGGCGGTCAGCGCCGGGCGGCCCTGGGTGATCGTGCCGGTCTTGTCGAGAACCACGGCGGTGAGCCGGCGGGCCTGCTCGAGCGCCTCACCGTTGGAGATGAGGATGCCGAGTTCGGCGGCGCGGCCGGTGCCGACCATGATGGCGGTCGGCGTGGCGAGGCCCAGCGCACAGGGGCAGGCGATGATCAGGACGGCGATGGTGGTGGTGATCGCCATCGTGAGGTTCTCGGCGTCGGCGCCGAACAGCGCCCAGAGCATGAAGGTCACGGCCGCGCCGACGATCACGGCGGGCACGAACACGGAGGACACCTTGTCGGCGAGGCGCTGCAGCGGCACCTTGGAGCCCTGCGCGTCCTCGACCAGCCGGATGATCTGGGCCAGTGCGGTGTCGTCGCCGACGGCGGTGGTGCGGATCAGCACTGAGCCGGTGGTGTTGATGGTGGCGCCGATGACGGCGTCGCCGGAGGTCTTGTCGACCGGGAGGCTCTCGCCGGTCAGCATGCTCTCGTCGACGGTGGTGGTGCCGCTGACGACGACGCCGTCGACGGGGATCTTGTCACCAGGTCGAATACGTACGGTGTCGCCGACGACAACCTCCTCGACCGGGATGTCGACCTCGACGTCGTCGCGGATGACCCGGGCGGTCTTGGGCGCGAGCCCGACCAGGGCGGTGACGGCGGCGGCGGTGCGCTTCTTGGCGAGGGCCTCCATCCACTTCCCGGCCAGCACGAGCGCCACGATGATCAGTGACGTCTCGTAGTAGACGTGCAAGGGCAGGCCCCAGCTCTCGGCGAGCCCGGGCCACAGGGTGACGAAGGTGCTGTAGCCGTAGGCGACGCCGGTGCCGAGGGCGACGAGCGTGGTCATGTTGGTCGTGCGGTGCTTGGCGGCCGCCCAGGCAGAGGCGTAGATGTCGCGGCCGGCCCAGAACTGAACGACGGAGGCGACGACGAAAATGGCCGGCATCAGCCAGTCCATGGTGTCGATGTAGAGCGGGACGTACATCAGGCCCATGAGGCCGAGGCCGGTGGCGAGCGCGACCTGCCACTTGCGCTTCATCCTCGACAGCGCGCGGTCGCGGTCATCGCCGTCGTCGGTTTCGGACGTCGCCGGCAGTGGCTCGGCGGCCTTTTTCTCGGCCTTCCGACGTGGGGCGGCGGTGTAGCCGGCCTTGGTGACGGCCTGCGTGAGCTGGTCGAGCGCGATGAGCTCGGGCGCGTACGTGATCGAGGCGACCTCGGTGGCGAGGTTCACCCGGGCATCGGCGACCCCGTCGAGCTTCAGCAGCGCCTTCTCGATACGGCCGACGCACGAGGCGCAGGTCATGCCGCCGATCTCCAGCGTGCAGGTCTCGGTGGTGTCCGGTGAGGCGGTGGTGGTCATGCCGGCTCCTGATGGTCGGAAGGAGTGATGACGACAAGGCTGTTCAGTCGTGCTGTCCGGCCTCTGTCCAGACGGTGTGCGGCGTCGGACAGGCCGGCGGCCGCCCGGCGGGTCCTGTCGACGACGACGTCGCCGTTGCGCACGACCATGCGTAGCGACTCGTCGTGGCGGGTCAGGACCTCGAGGTCCTCGACCGGGTTGCCGTCGACCAACAGCAGGTCGGCGTGGGCGCCCGGCGCGATGACGCCGAGGGCGCCGGACCGGCCGAGCAGGTCCGCGTTGACCAGCGTGGCGGAGCGCAGCACGTCCAGGTTCGACTGCACGTCGGCCCGCAGCAGCAGCTCACGGCTCTGCGCGGGATGCGTCTCGCCGAGCAGGTCGGTGCCGAAGCCGACGCGGACTCCGGCGTCCAGTGCGACCCGGATCGCACGCTTCCCGGCCGCCTGGACCTGCTCCAGCTTCGTGAGGCTCTCGACCGGGAACCCCCACTGGCGTCCGAGCTCGGCGATCTGTTCGTAGACCACCAGCGTGGGCACCAGGAACGTCCCGTGCTCGGCCACATGCTCGTCGAGCAGGTTGCCGTGCTCGATCGAACGCACTCCCTCCTCAACCGCCTGGATGATCGCGTCGGGCACGTAGGCGTGGGCGAAGGCGTATGTGCGCCTCGAGGCGGCCTCCTGGACGGCCGCGCGGATCTCCTCCGCCGTGTACTGCACCATGTCGATCGGGTCCGAGGGGGTGGCGACACCTCCGCCGGCCATCACCTTGATCTGGTGGGCGCCGCCCTTGAGCTCTTCCCGCACGGCCCGGCGTACGGCGTCCGGCCCGTCCGCGATGTGGGCGAACTGGGTGCTCTCGATGTGGCACGCGCACAGATGCGGCTCGTTGCTCGGTGGGTGGGTGTCGCCGTGCCCGCCGGTCTGGCTCAGGACGCGGCCGGACCGGAACACCCGCGGTCCCTGCACGAGGCCCGCATCCAGCGCCTGCTGCACACCGAGGTCCAGACCGCCGGCGTCGCGCACGGTGGTGAACCCACGGCGCAGCATGCCCTCCAGCACGTTCTTCGCCTCGATGCCGAGCCGCGTGGGCGGACGGTGAGCGAGTGCGCCGAGGGCGCCCGTCTCGAGGTCGAGCAACGTGGCGTTGGTCAGCAGCAGATCGGTCATGGGGTGCCTCCTCGAGGCAAGGCTTGGTGATCGGGTGGATGGGACCGTGCTCCGGCGGAGCCGGATGACATCTCCGCCGGAGCACGGGACTCAGAGGGCGAGCGTGTAGCCCGCCTCCTCGACTGCGTCACGCAGCTTGACGGTGGGCACCTGCTGGTCGGTCGTCACGCGTACGCAACCGGAGGCCAGTTCGACTTCCACGTTCGTGACGCCCTCGATGGCGCCGACTTCGGCGGTCACCGCGCGAGCGCAGTGGTCGCACGTCATTCCGGTGACTGTGTAGGTCTCGGTGTTGGTCATGGTGGTTCGTTCCTCTCGTTGAGTTGGTGCCGGCGACGCCGGCTCGTTTGGGGCCGACAGTCCCGGGGCGGGCTGTCGTCGTGCTGTCCGACGGCTTGCGGACCGGTTCACGCCCCGACGGCGGCGGACTGCTCCTGGGGCTCCTCGACCGGCTGTGGCCTCGGCGACCGCAGCCACGCGGCGGCGAGCAGCGCGCCCACGGCGCCGATGCCGGCGGCGCCCAGCAGACCGGCCGAGAAGCCGCCGGTGAGCGCGGCGGTGTCCCCGGCGCGATCGGCGCCGAACGCGGAGGCGACCGCGGTCATCGCGGCCAGCCCGAGGGCCGAGCCGACCTGGTAGTTGGTGTTGACGATGCCGGCTGCGAGGCCGCCCTCCTCGGGAGCCGCCGAAGACAGCGCCATTCCAAGCGAGGGGATGAACGCCATTGCCATCCCGGCCGCGGTGACCAGCGTCGCCGGCAGCACGTCGACGACGAAGCTGCCGTCGGGCCGGATGAGGGACAGCCATAGCAGACCGCCGGCGAGGGTCGCGAGGCCGGCCACCGTCATGGTCTTCGGACCGAACCGGCCGATGAGCCGCGGCGCGGCGCCGATCATCCCCACCATGATCGTGACGGTGAGCGGGAGCAGTGCGGCGCCGCTGGCGAACGCGCCGAGCCCGAGCACCTGCTGCAGGTAGAGGTTGACGAAGAAGAACATCGGGATCCACGCGGCGCCCAGCATGAACTGCGCGACGTTGGATGCGGCGAGGTTCGGCGCCTTGAAGATGCCGAGGCGCATCAGCGGCTGCCGTAGACGTGCCTGGAGCAGGACGAAGAGTCCCAGCAACGCCAGCCCTCCGAGGCCGGCCAGCAGCGTCGGGCCGGAGGTCCAGCCGGACTCCGGTGCGCGGACGACGGCGAAGACCACGGCGGCGGGGCCCGCGGTGACCGTCGCCGCACCGGCGAGGTCGAGAGAGCCGCGCCGGGTCATGCCCTGCGGCATGACCGATGGGCTGAGCGCAAGGACGACGGCCGCGAGCGGCAGGTTGATGAAGAAGACCCAGGGCCAGCTGGCGTACTGAGTCAGCACGCCGCCGAGGAAGACGCCGGCGGTGCCGCCGGCCGGAGCGGCCGCGCCGTAGAGGGCGAGCGCCTTGGTCAGCTCCTTGGGAGTCGCGCCGAAGGTCGTGAACAGCAGGGTCAGGGCCGCAGGAGCGATCAGCGCCGAGGCCGCGCCCTGGACCGCACGTCCGGCGACCTCGACGGCGACATTTCCGGCGAGACCGGCCATGAGCGAGCCGACGGCGAGGGCGGCCCAGCCGAGACCGAAGATCCGGCGGGCGCCGAAGAGGTCGGAGAGCCGGCCGCCGAGCAGCAGCAGCCCGCCGAACGCGACGACGTAGGCGTTGAAGACCCAGCTGAGGTTCTGGGGGGTGAAGCCGAGGTCGTGCTGCATCCTCGGCAGCGCGACCCCGATGATCGAGGTGTCCATGATGACCATGAACTGGGCCGCGGCGATGAGCCCCAGAGCCAGCCAGCGCCGGCTGCTCGGGCTCACCGCGGACGGTGTCTTGGAAGACATGGTGTGCCTTTCTCTCGTGACGGACCAGCCGACATCGGCTGTGTTGAGGAGCGTCACGAGCGGGCCTGTCCCGTCGCTGTCCCGGTTCTGTCGCCTCGGGCGGTGGGTCACAGGTCCGGGGCAGGCGTGCGGTCGTCGAGGAGCCTCGGTGCGTACGTCGACCCGGCGAATGTGTCGAGGACGTCGCCAACGGCCATCGTGCCGCTGAGCCGGACCAGGGAGCGCCCGGCATCGGCGACCACCGTCTCCACTCCGGGCACGTCGCGTAGCCGTGCCGTGACCTCTCGTACGCAGCGGCGGCAGCCCATGCCGCCGACGAACAACCTCAGGTGCCGCATGGCGTGCTCACTTTCCGGACGCGGGGTGCTCTGTTGACTCCTTGAGGTTGTGACGTCGCGCTGTCCGGGCGCTGTCCACGGCTCCCGCTGCGCTGCGGCTGGGTCGGCTCCGGCCGTTCGCTCCTGCCCCGCTCGACGCCAACAGCGGCGGGACAGTACGGCGACAGGGCGACCGGCGACGGTCGAGTCCGACGCGAGTCCACCACTACGACAGGAGTCACCCGTGAACGTCAGCGAGAACCGCGAATCGGCCACGGGGCCGGCCTCGACCGACGCCCCGAGCAGTGCCCTGCTGTCGGCACTGACCACCGAGCACTACACGCTTCAGTCGGCGCGCTCGTCAACCGTCGCCGAGGCGAACGGACGCAGCCTGCTCTTCCTGTCCGCCGTGAGCGGCGCAACCGTGGCGCTCGCGCTCGTGGCCCAGCTGGACCGGCTCGGCCAGACCTTCATGGTCTTCGCCCTCTCCGTTCTGCCGGCACTTCTGGCTCTCGGTCTCACCGGCTACGCCCGGCTGGCCGACCTGGCCGTGCACGACGCCTACTACGCCCGTGCCATCGGACGGATCCGGAGCTTCTACTTCACCATCGAGCCGGAGGCGAGGCGCTACTGGCTGCTGAGCGCGGGTGACGACCCGCACGCCGTGATGCGGCAGACGGGCCAGAAGCACTCACGGTGGCACCACCTGTCGCACGCGGCGACGGCCGTCGCTGCCGTGACCGCGGTCGTGGCCGGTGTCTTCGTGGGGATCCTGGTCGCCGTCAGCTCCTCGCTGCCGCTTGTCTTCCCTGCGGTGGGGGCGAGTGCAGTGGCCGTCGGCATGTTCGCCGTTTTGTTTCTGGACCAGGAGCGCCGCTGGCGTCGTTCCGACCAGGCGGAGCCGACACTCTTCCTGCCCGACGGCAGCCCGGCCCCTCAGGTGAGCACGGCACCTGCTGCGGCCCCGACGACGGTACCCGGCGCCGTCCCCGTCGCCGCCATCGCCTGAGCTCTGTCCGGCGATCGGCCGGGCGGACAGCGCTCGGACAGTACGCAGCAAGGCCCCCACTCGAGCATCGAAGTCATCCAAGGAACTGGCTGAGGACAGGCCCCAAGAGATGAAGGAAGTGGACGAGATGGCGGCTTCACTGGTCATCGAGCACGAGGTAGGCACCTGGTCCGGGCAGATCCATCCTCACAAGGGCTACTACGCCGGCAACTTCTCCTCCGCGCCGCAACAGTCACAGCGCAGCGAGCTCCCCAAGGAACAAGAGCACTGCGCCGGACACGTCGAGCGGTAGCGACAGCCGACCCGAGCGCAGAATGGGCGGAAGAAAACGTCTGGCGAGTGCAGTGCTGGGAAGGCCGCAATGAAGGCAGCCGTCGTCACCGGTGCCGCTAGCGGCATCGGCCGCGCTCTTGCCCGCGAACTCGCGGCGGAAGGCCTCCGTGTACACCTTGTCGACGTTGCACCCACGGACCAACTTGCCGCCGAGCTCGGCGGACAGCCCTGGCGGGTCGATGTCTCGAATCCGGAACAGATGTCGCGACTTGCCTCGGCGGTTTCGGACGTGGACCTCATCTGCTTGAACGCCGGGTTGGTAGGTCCTTCGCTCGGCCCTCCCTGGGAGCCCTCCCCAGGGGAGTGGAGCGAACTGCTCAGCGTGAACCTCATGGGCGTCGTCAACGGCCTCCGCGCCTTCGTGCCGCTTCTGCTTGAGAGTGGACGCACCTCACGGATACTCATCACTGCATCGCTGGCCGGATTGCTCACCTTCCCGGGAGGAGGAGCATATGCAGCGACCAAGCATGCTGTCGTGGCGGTGGCTGAGCAGGCCGCCCTCGCACTGATCGGCAGCAACATCTCTGTGACGCTCCTCTGCCCAGCCCTTGTGCGAACAGCGATGTCAGACGTAGGTGACGATCCTGCGGATGTCGCCGCGGCCGCACTCGCCGCGTCCCGACAGGGCCGCTTTCTCGTCGCGCCCGACGAATGGGCGACGGCGGTGCGGCGGCGCACCGAGCGGTTGCTCGCAGGCGAAGTACCCGACATACCGGCACCAACACAGTCGGGTGAGGGGAACAAACAGACGCCGGAGGATTGACGTACCGGAGCAAGCAGTACTGCGCCGACCAGTCCAGGCCCTTTGATGATGGTGCCGGTCTTGTCCAGGACGACGGCGGTGAGTCGTCGAGAGTGTTCGAGCTATTAGCGGCGGCCAGGACAGGAACACAACAGCACCCGGACAGCACGGGCCGGGAGTGTGAGGACTCTCACGGCGCGTCCGGCGCCGTACCACCAGCCGGGAGAGGCCATGTTCTCGAGCATCGGTAAGTTCTGCGTCCGTCGCCGCAGATTGGTCCTTGTCGGCGCGATGCTGCTCGTCGTCGTCGGCGTAGTCGTCGGATCCGGCGTGTTCATGCACTTGAAGGAACCGCACGGAAGCAGCGCCACCGAGTCTGTCCGCGGCTTCACGCTGCTCGAGGATGCCTCCGACCACGGTTACGGGCTGGTCGCGGTGGTCGACGGAGCCCGTGTCGACGACCCGGCCGTCCGACAGGCCGTTCTCCGCGCCGCGGCGCGCGTCGCGAAGGTCGGTGGCGTCACCGGGGTGGTGACGGCCTACACCAACGGCGACCCGATGTTGCGTTCGGCGGACGGTCTCGCCAGCCTGATCGAGATCTCGACGGCCAAGACCGACGACATGATGCAGATGCATCAGGAGGTCGCCGACGTCCGCAATGTTCTCAGCGGCTCGGTACCAGGCGCGACCGTGAAAGTGGGCGGCGAGCTGGCCGTCATGCGTGATGGCGCGGTCACCTCGAAGTCCGACCTGGTTCGCGGCGAGCTCATCGCGCTGCCGATCCTGCTGGTGGCGCTGCTGCTGGTCTTCCGCGGCCTGCGGGCAGCCGTGATACCGATCCTCGGCGCGCTGGTGACTGCAGCCGGTGCCCTGCTGCTGTTGCTGGTCGTGACCGGCGTGATCGATGTGTCTGGGTACGCCGTGGACGTGGTGGCCCTCTTCGGGCTTGCCCTGTCGGTGGACTACAGCCTGTTGATGGTGAACCGCTTCCGGGAGGAACGCGGCGCCGGGTACGACGCCGCGGACGCCGTCGTCCGAACCGTGGCAGCGGCCGGTCGCACCATTACGTACTCCGCGCTGACAGTGATGGCGTCGTTGACAGGTCTGTTCGCGTTCGGGGACCCGACGTTCAACTCGTTGGCGGTGGGTGGCATCGCGACGACTCTCATCGCGCTTCTCGCCGGACTGTTCCTCATCCCGGCGCTGCTGGCATGCTGGGGCCCGAAGATCAAGCCGGAGCTCGGCGCGGCCTCCGAGGACGGAGCCTTCGGTGGGGTCGCTCGCTGGGTCCAGCGCCGGCCGGCGGCAGTCGCCACGGTGTGCGCGGTCGGACTCGTGGCCTTGGCTGTGCCATTCCTGTCGGTGAACTACGGCAGTGGGGACCCCCGGCTGCTTCCCCGGTCGTTCGAGAGCCGCGCAGTCGCCGACACGCTGCTGGCACGCTTTCCGGGCAAGCAGGCCGAGCCGATCATGGTCATCGCGCAGCGGCCCGCCGACGACCCCGCCGTGCGGACCTATGCCGAACACATCAAGTCACTGCCCGGCGTGGCCGACGTCACCGTGGAAGACACCGTGGGCACGCAACTGTCCGTGATCGACGTCGTTGCCACGGGATCGACCCAGGGCGCCACCGCGCAGAACGTCGTGCGAGCGCTGCGCGCGGACCGGCCCAGCTATGCCACGTTCGTCAGCGGAAGCGCGGCCTTCCTGATCGACTTCCAGGGCCGTATCACCACCCGACTGCCGTGGGCGTTGCTCATCATCGGGCTGGCCACGTTCGTCCTGCTGTTCCTGATGACCGGCTCGGTGCTCGTGCCGCTCAAGGCGCTGCTGATGAACACCTTGTCGCTCGGCGCCACCTTCGGCGCACTGGTCTGGGTGTTCCAGCAAGGGCATCTGTCCGGGCTACTCGGCTTTGAGTCCTTCGGCGCCATCGAGGCGTGGGTACCCGTCGTGGTGTTCGTGTTCGCGTTCGGCCTGTCGATGGATTACGAGGTATTCCTGCTGTCCCGCATCAAGGAGCGTTACGACCAGACCGGCGACAGCGACGCAGCAGTCGCCGGCGGCCTGCAGCGTTCGGGGCGGATCATCACCTCCGCTGCGGTGCTGGTCATGATCGTGTTCCTCGGCTTCGCGCTCGGCCAGAACCTCGGCATCAAGCAGATGGGGCTGGCGCTCGCGGTCGCCGTCGTCGTCGACGCCACGGTCGTCCGTTGTCTCCTGGTGCCGGCCACCATGACACTGCTTGGCGACCGGAACTGGTGGGCGCCGCAACCGTTGCGCCGGCTCCATGACCGCTTCGGCCTGCACGAGGCCCCCGCAGTTGTGGCGCTGCCTGACTCCCGGTCAGCCGGACTTACTGATGACGCGCTCGAGACCAGTCCAGGTCAGGCGGACACCCTTCGCGTCGGCGTCTGACCTGTCGGATTCTGATCCCAACAGCAGCCTCGGCAGGCGTCGAGGTGGATGTGAAGCTGCCCGCAGCGGGTCGCGAGTCAGAAGCACCTTTCACTGCATCAAACACGACCTCAGAGGTCAACCGCGATGAAAGACTCAGGCTAGTTGGGGGGCAGGTCGGACCAGGAGATGTCGGTGGCGGGCAACGACGGCAGCGCGGCCATGGCGGCGAGCTCGTCGTCGATCAGGCCGACGAGCTGGGCGAGCCGGGTGGTGGTGTCGGTGATCTCGAGGAGCTTCTGGCGGTCGGGCTGGAGCAGCACCATCGCGGCGGACATCAGGTAGGAGAGCGTGGTCGGGTCGTCGGGGAGTGAGCCGATGTGCAGGCCGGGCCGGCTGATCTGGGTGACGGCTTCGGCGTACCGGCGGAAGCGCTGCACGGCGACGGAGGCGGCGCCGAGCGGATCCGGGCCGGCGTTCTCCGGCAGCCAGTCGACCTTCGCGACCAGGTAGTCGCCGTCGCCGTCGAGCTCGACCACCCGGAACCGGCGGTTGCCGGTGAGGGTGATCTCCATCGGGCCTTCGTCCTGGCCGGCGATGTCGGAGACGATCGCGGTGCAGCCGACGCCGTGCAGCGAGCGGAACACCCGGTCGCCGAGCTCGTACCCGTCCCGGATCGCCAGCGCGCCGCAGACCATCTCGTCACCGCCGGCGGCCTGCAGGTCTCGCACCACGGCCCGGTTCTGCACGTCGGTGACAGGGACCGGGACCACCAGTCCCGGGAACACCACCGTCTCGACGGTGAGCAGCGGGAGCGTGGAGTCCATGCGGACGAGGTTAGTGCCCCGGTGGCGTGTTCTCACCGCGCCTCGAGCCGGCCCGCCACCGCCAGCAGGTCGCCTTCTGAGCCCGGCCGTCCGATCAGCTGTACGGCGAGCGGCAGGTCGTCGCGCATGCCGACGGGAACGACGACCGCGGGGAAGCCGGCGAGGTTCCAGGCCGGGCAGAACGGGACCGCCCTGGCGGAGGTGAGGTAGCTGCGCAGGTAGCCCTTGCCGTTCAGCGCTCCGGCCGGGCCGGGCGAGGTCGCGGTCACCGGCGTGACGAGCACGTCGTGGTCGTCGAAGAACCGCGTCGCGCTCTCGGTCCAGGTCTCGGCGCCGGGGCGGCCCTTGCGGATGAGCTTGCGGCCGCGGCGGACCATGTCGCGGGTTCGCGGTTCGAGCCCGGCCTCGTCCAGCCCGAGCCGGTCGACATCCTGCGCGATGCCGGCGAGCCAGCGGTCGCCCCACTGGTTGAACAGACTCAACGGGTAGTGCGGGCTCGCGGGCTCGGCGCCGAGCCGCTCGGCGGCGATGCGGACGGCTTCGAGCTGCCGCTGGTCGGGACGGCCGAGAGGTGAGGGGCTCTTCACCGAGACGGCGATCCGCGGCGTTCCGGACACGGTGGTCGGGTAGCCGAGGGCGCTCAGGGCCAGCGTGGCGTCCTCGGCGGTCCGTGCCAGCGGTCCGGACACCGACAGGCCGTACCAGTGCTCGTCCGCGTCACCCGGGAGCGGCAACGCGCCGCGGGTCGGCTTCACCGCGACCAGACCGCAGTACGCCGCCGGCACCCGCAGCGAGCCGCCGCCGTCGGTGCCGACGGCGAGTGCCGCCATGCCGCTCGCGACCGCAACCGCCGAGCCACCGCTCGAACCGCCCGGTTCCAGCGACGGGTCGTACGGGTTGCGGGTGATCCCGAACGCCTGCGAGGCGGTCATCGCCCACGCCGCCAGCTCGGGCATCCGCGTCGTGCCGACGATGATCGCGCCGGCGGCGCGCAGCCGCCTGACGAGCTCGTCGTCCTTCGCGGCGGGCCGTTCGCTGGTCGCAGCGGACCCGTGCCGGACGGGTACGCCGGCGACCGCCAGGTTGTCCTTGACGGCCACCGGCACACCGGCGAGCGGCAGGTCCCTGGACCCGGCGTCCACCGCGGCCGCCTCCGCCAGGGCCTCGGTGGCACGGACGTGCTGGAAGGCGTTGAGCTCGTCGTCGAAGGCCGCGATGTGGTCGAGGCAGGCGCGGGTGAACTCGACGGCCGTGCGCTGCCCGGAACGGACGGCGGTGGCGATGTACATGGCTGTGGGGAGCGAGCCGATCAGATCGGTGTCCATGGACCGAGTGTCCGCCGGGTGCGACGCCCGCGGGAGTCGAAGAACGCCGGACCTAGACTTGGCGCCATGATTCGCCGTGTCGACCTGCGGGGCCGCACCGGCTCCGGCGAGGTCCTGGACTACCGTGCGCTCGTTCCGCGGGCGGCTTTCGACGTCGAGCACGCCGTCGACGTCGTACGCCCGATCTGTGACGACGTACGGCATCGCGGCGCGGAGGCGATCAAGGCGTACGGCGAGAAGTTCGACCATGTGGCGGTCGAGTCGCTGCGGGTGCCGCGGGCGGCGCTGGACGACGCGCTGGCCGGGCTGGACCCGCGGGTGCGGGCCGCGTTCACCGAGTCGATCCGCCGGGTCCGTGAGGTCAGCGAGGACGAGCGCGGTGCGGACGTGACGTCGGAGCCGGCGCCGGGCGGGCGGGTCACGCAGCGGCTGGTTCCGGTGAATCGCGTGGGTCTCTACGTCCCCGGCGGGCTGGCGCCGCTGGCGTCGAGCGTGGTGATGAACGTGGTCCCGGCGCAGGTGGCCGGGGTCGGGTCGCTCGCGGTGGCGTCACCGCCGCAGGCCGGCCACGGTGGGCTGCCGCACCCGACGGTGCTCGCGGTCTGCGCGCTGCTCGGCGTGGACGAGGTGTACGCGATGGGCGGCGCGCAGGCGATCGCCGGCTTCGCGTACGGCTTCGAGGGCTGCCCGAAGGCGGACCTGGTCACCGGGCCCGGCAACATCTACGTGGTGGCCGCCAAGCGGCTGTTGAAGGGCGTCGTCGGCATCGACTCCGAGGCCGGTCCGACCGAGATCGCGATCCTTGCCGACGACACCGCCGACCCCGCGCACGTCGCCGCGGACCTGATCAGCCAGGCCGAGCACGACCCGCTGGCCGCGAGCGTGCTGGTGACGCCGAGCGTGGCGCTCGCGGACGCCGTCGCGGCAGCGCTGCCCGGGCAGGTCGCGGCGACCAAGCACCAGGAGCGGATCACGACCGCGCTGGGCGGCGAGCAGTCCGGCATCGTGCTCGTAGACGACCTCGACCAGGGCACCGACGTGGTCAACGCCTACGCCGCCGAGCACCTCGAGATCCAGACCGCGGACGCGGCCGAGCGCGCCGGCCGGATCACCAACGCGGGCGCGATCTTCGTCGGCGCGTGGGCGCCGGTGTCGCTCGGCGACTACTGCGCCGGCTCGAACCACGTGCTGCCGACGGCGGGTTGCGCCTGCCACTCGTCCGGCCTGTCGGTGCGCAGCTTCCTGAAGGCGGTGCACGTCATCGACTACACCCGCGAGGCGCTCGCGGACGTCGCGGAGCACGTGGTGCACCTCGCGCACGCCGAGGACCTGCCCGGCCACGCGGCCGCCGTCACCGCGCGCTTCCCGGAGCCTGCCGATGGCTGACTTCTCCGGCCTGCCGATCCGGGATGAGCTCAAGGCCTTCGAGCCGTACGGCGCTCCGCAGCTCGACGTGCCGGTGCTGCTGAACGTCAACGAGAACCCGTACCCGCCGAGCGCCGAGGTGGTGGCCGACATCGCCGCCGCCGTGGCCGGCGCGGCCCGCGGCCTGAACCGCTACCCGGACCGCGAGTTCCTTGCCCTGCGCAACGACCTCGCGGTGTACCTGGGCCGGGAGTCCGGCGCCGAGCTGGTCGGCGAGCAGGTCTGGGCGGCGAACGGCTCGAACGAGGTGATGCTGCACCTGCTGCAGGCCTTCGGCGGACCGGGCCGCACGGCGCTGTCGTTCGCGCCGACCTACTCGATGTACCCGGAGTATGCCCGCGACACCAGCACCGCCTGGGTCACCGGCCGGCGCGAGACCGACTTCACCCTCGACGTCGACCACGCGCTGGCCAAGATCGCCGAGCACCGGCCGTCCGTCGTACTGCTGGCGTCCCCGAACAACCCCACCGGTACGGCGTTGCCGCTCGACGTGATCGAACGGATCACCAAGACGTGCGCGGAGCTGCCGTGCGTGGTCGTCGTGGACGAGGCGTACGGCGAGTTCCGCCGCAGCGGCACGCCGAGCGCCGTCACGCTGCTGCCGTCGTACCGGAACCTCGCGGTGGCACGGACGATGTCGAAGGCGTTCGCGCTCGCAGGCGCCCGGGTCGGGTACCTGGCGGCGAGCGCCGACCTGGTGGACGCGCTGCGGATCGTGCGGCTGCCGTACCACCTGTCCGCGGTGACGCAGGCGGTCGCACGGGCGGCGCTGCGGCACGCCGACGAGTTGCTCGGCCGGGTCGCGGAGCTGCGGGACGCCCGCGACGAGACCGTCACCTGGCTGCGCGCGCAGGGACTGGAGGCGGTCGACTCGGACGCCAACTTCGTGCTGTTCGGGCGGTTCGCCGACCGGCACGCGGTCTGGCAGGCCATCCTGGACGACGGCGTGCTGATCCGCGAGACCGGCCCGGAGGGCTGGCTGCGGGTGACGATCGGCTCGCCGCAGGAGAACGAGGCGTTCCGCACCGCGCTGACAAAGGTGCTCGAGGCAACGGTTGACGAGAGGGCGCAGCGATGAGCCGCACGGCACGGATCGAGCGCGAGACCAGCGAGTCCAAGGTGGTCGTCGAGGTCGACCTCGACGGCACCGGCCGGGGTGACATCTCCACCGGTGTCGGTTTCTACGACCACATGCTGAACTCGTTCGCCAAGCACGCGCTGCTGGACCTGCGGGTGCACACCGTCGGCGACCTGGAGATCGACGCGCACCACACCGTCGAGGACACCGCGATCGTGCTCGGCCAGGCGCTGCGCACCGCACTCGGCGACAAGCGCGGCATCCGCCGGTTCGGCGACGCGACCGTGCCGCTGGACGAGACCCTGGTGCACTGCACGGTCGACCTGTCCGGCCGGCCGTACTGCGTGCACACCGGCGAGCCCGACGGGCAGGTGTACGCCCTGATCGGCGGGAACTACGCCGGCTCGCTGACCCAGCACGTGTTCGAGACGCTGGCCTTCAACGCCGCGATCTGCGTGCACGTCCGGGTGCTGTCCGGCCGCGACCCGCACCACATCGTCGAGGCCCAGTTCAAGGCCTTCGCGCGCGCGTTCCGGGCGGCCGCCGAGCCGGACCCGCGGCAGGGTGGCATCCCCAGCACGAAGGGCGCCCTGTGAAGCGAGTGGTGGTGCTGGACTACGGCTCCGGCAACATCCGCTCCGGCGAGCGCGCACTGGTCCGGGCCGGCGCCGACGTCACGGTGACCTCCGACTTCGACACCGCGCTGAACGCCGACGGGCTGTTCGTGCCGGGAGTGGGCGCGTTCGCCGCCTGCATGGCCGGGCTGCGCGAGGTGCGCGGCGACGTGCTGATCGACAAGCGGCTCGCCGGCGGCCGGCCGGTGCTCGGGGTCTGCGTCGGCATGCAGATCCTGTTCGGCCGCGGCATCGAGCACGGCGTCGAGACCGACGGCTGCGGCCAGTGGCCCGGCCTAGTCGAACGCCTCCAGACCACCGCCGACGCACCCGTCCCGCACATGGGCTGGAACACCGTCGACGCCGACCCGGGCACGACGCTGTTCGCGGGCGTGGCGGGGGAGCGGTTCTACTTCGTGCACTCGTACGGCGTCCGCGAGTGGACGCTCGACCCGACCCGCGAGTCGGTCCGGCCGCAGCTCGCCTGGACGTCGTACGGGGGCGATCGTTTCGTCGCCGCGGTCGAGAACGGCCCGCTGGCCGCGACCCAGTTCCACCCGGAGAAGTCCGGCGACGCCGGCGCCGTCGTCCTCCGCAACTGGATCAGCACACTCTAGGGGAGCAGGCCGGCCCGGCGGGCGGCGTTGACGGCCTGGATGCGGGTGCGGCTGTCGAGTTTGCGCATCGCGCTGCGCAGGTAGCTCTTCACGGTCTCCGAGCTGAGCCGGAGGGTCGCGGCGGTCTCGGCATTCGTCTGGCCGGCGGCGACGCAGGTCAGCACGTCGAGCTCACGCAAGGACAGCGTCGGCGTGGCACCACCCGGCGTCGCGGCCACGGTGCCGCGGCTCAGCGTGGCGCAGACGCGGTCGAGCTGGAGGCGCAGGGTCTCGTCGGTGATCCGGTGGCTGATCTCGCGGAGCTCGGCGTAGCCCCGGCGGATGGTGTCGCGGTCCGCGGCGGCTTCCTTCGTCAAGGCGGTGAGCGTGGCCATCCGGCGCTCCACCGCGTCGCGTACGGCGAACTCCTGCTCGAGGTCGCGCGCGGTCTGGACCAGCGCGCCGATGGAGCCGCTGCCGAAACGCACCACCTCGCGAGCGGCGCCGTACAGCACGGCCCGGATCGTCCGGCCGACGATGACCGGCACGGCCACCGCCGCGTGCAGCCCCTCGACCCGGACCGCGTGGTCGAAGTGGTGGCTGATCGACCGGCTGGCCTGGTAGTCGGTGACGGCGACCGGCCGGCGCAGCGCGATCGCCTGCCCGCCGAGCCCGCGACCCTCGGTGACGGCCAGCCCGCGCAAGGACTCGGTGAAGTTCCCGCTCAGCTCGGTGAGTCGCAGGTCCTTGCCGTCGCTCACCGCCCCGCCCAGGGCGAACGGCAGTCGCGAGGAGCCGCGCGCGACGGTCAGGGCACGCCGGACGCCGACGCGGTCGTCGTCGCCAACCACCGGATCACCCCTTTTCGGGGGTAGTGGCTCGGAATGCGGGTGTCAGATAGTACGACGACCGGCAGCGCCGCCGGGAGTCCTTCCGGCGAGAAATTCCGCGAGAGGTGCGTGCCGTGCGGTGCTGCGCTGATGGTCACGGTTCGGTCAAGCCGTGCGCTCTGATCACGGCGGGTCACTTTCGCGCCGTCGCGAGCGATGCCACACTCGACGTCCAGGGGTGGTGCTCTTCTCGGGGCGAGGAGGCCGCACGTGCTCGCTGTCAATAACCTCGAGGTCGTCTACGACGACGTGATGCTGGTGCTGCGCGGCGTCAGCCTCGAGGTGCCCGAGGGCCGGATCGTCACGCTGCTCGGCGCGAACGGCGCCGGCAAGTCGACGCTGCTCCGGGCGATGTCCGGGCTGCTCGACGTGCACGAGGGAGAGGTCACCCGGGGGTCGATCACGCTGGACGGTGAACCGGTGCACGACCTGCCGCCGCACCGGGTCGCCGCGCGCGGGATCAAGCAGGTGATGGAGGGCCGGCGGATCCTCGCCGAGCTGACGGTGGAGGAGAACCTGCGGGTCGGCGCGCACGTCACGCCGCGGCTGGCGAAGACGAACGTCGACCGGATGTACGGCCTGTTCCCGGTGCTCGCGGACCGGCGCAAGGCCACGGCCGGCTATCTGTCCGGCGGTGAGCAGCAGATGCTCGCGATCGGGAGGGCGCTGATGTCGAACCCGCGCTACCTGCTGCTGGACGAGCCGAGCCTCGGCCTGGCACCGCTGATCGTGCAGCAGATCCGGGACGTGATCGTCGAGATCAACAAGCAGGGCACCACGGTGCTGCTGGTCGAGCAGAACGCCACCATGGCGCTGTCGATCGCCGAGCACGGATATGTGCTGGAGAACGGCAAGGTGGTGATGGACAAGCCCGCGGCCGAACTGCTGGTCGATGCCGACGTCCGCGAGTTCTACCTCGGCCTCGGCGCGGAGGGCGCGGTGAAGTCGTTCCGCGACGTCAAGCACTACAAGCGCAAGAAGCGGTGGCTGTCGTGAGCGTCCTGGAGTTCGACGACGTCGTCCTGTCCTTCGCCGGTGTCACGGCGATCAACGAGGTGAGCTTCACGGTCGAGGAGTCCGAGCTGTTCGCGGTGATCGGCCCGAACGGCGCCGGCAAGACCTCGATCTTCAACGTGCTGTCCGGGGTGTACCGGCCGCAGCGGGGTCGGGTCCGGTTCCACGGCGAGGACCTGCTCGGCCGGCGGCCGCACCAGATCGCCCGGCTCGGCGTCGCCCGGACGTTCCAGAACATCGAGCTGTTCGCGAACCTCACCGTGATCGACAACCTGATGCTGGGCCGGCACCACCACAGCCCGTACGGCGTGCCGGCCTCGTTCGCCTGGCTCGGCAAGGCGCGCCGCAGCGAGCTGGCGAACCGGGCCGCGGTCGAGGACATCGTCGACTTCCTCGAGCTCGAGCAGTGGCGCGGGTTGCCGGTCGGCCTGCTCCCGTACGGCGTCCAGAAGCGGGTCGAGCTCGGCCGGGCGCTGGCCGGCGAGCCGAAGCTGCTGCTGCTGGACGAGCCGGTGGCCGGGATGAACCTGGAGGAGACCGAGGACATGGCCCGGTTCATCCTCGACATCCGCGACGAGCTGGGGCTGCCGATGGTCATGGTCGAGCACGACATGGGCCTGGTGATGGATCTGGCCGACCGGATCATGGTGGTCGACTTCGGCAAGCCGATCTGCACCGGCAAGCCGCGCGAGGTGGCGACGAACCCGGACGTGGTCCGGGCCTACCTCGGCGAGGAGCACGCCACCGAGGTGACCTCGTGACCACCGTCACCGATGCCGGGCAGGCCACCCGGACGACCACGATCGCCACCCGGATCCGCGACCGCGCGACCCGGACGCCCGGCGCGCTCGCCCTGCGGGAGAAGGACTTCGGCATCTGGCAGCAGATCACCTGGTCGGACTACTGGGAGGCCGCGCAGCTGGTCGGCCATGCCTTGATCGCGCTCGGCGTCGAGCCCGGCGACCGGGTCGCGATCCACTCGGAGAACCGGCGGGAGTGGCTCTACACCGATCTCGGCGTGGTCGCGGTGCGTGCCGCCACGGTCGGGCTGTACCCGACCAACCCGGCGCCCGAGGTCGGCTACCTGCTGCGGCACTCGGGCGCGAAGATCCTGGTCGTCGAGGACCAGGAGCAGCTGGACAAGGCGTTCGCGGTGCGCGACGAGCTGCCGGAGCTGGAGCGGATCGTCTACATCGAGCCGCGAGGGATCAGGCACCGCCACACCGACGACCCGATGCTGATGTCCTGGCCGGATTTCCTCGCGCTGGGAACCGAGCACCGTGCCGAGCACCCTGACGCGGTCACGCGGCGGATGGACGCGGCCCGGCCGGACGACGTGCTGACCCTCGTCTACACCTCCGGCACCACCGGTCCGCCCAAGGGAACGATGCTCACCGTCCGCAACGTCGAGTTCGCCATCCGCACCCTGGTCACCGACGGCGGGTTCACCTCGCCGCCGCCGACCAGCGCCGACGTCTCGCTGTCGTACCTGCCGCTGTGCCACGTCGCCGAGCGCATCTTCACGACCTGGTTCAACGCCGCCGCCGGCGTCCGGGTGCACTTCGCCGAGTCGATCGAGACGGTCCAGACCAACCTGCGCGAGGTGCAGCCGACCATCCTGTTCGGCGTACCGCGGATCTGGGAGAAGGTTGCCGCCGGCATCACCATCAGGATCTCCCAGGCGAGCCCGCTGAAGCGGCTGCACGCCGCCTTCTGGCTGCGTCGCGCGGACCGGATCGCCGACACCCTGGTACGACGCGGCGGCCGGCACTCCGTCGGGAGCCGGCTGGTCTACACGATCGGGTACGTCGTCTTCTACCGCGCGCTGCTCGACCGGATCGGCATGCGCAAGCTCCGTTACGCCGCCTCCGGCGCGGCGCCGATCGCACCGGACCTGCTGCGGTTCTTCATGGGTATCGGCGTCCCGATGCACGAGGTGTACGGGATGACCGAGAACTCCGCGGTGGCGACCGCGAACCTGCCCGGCCGGGTCAAGATCGGCACCGTCGGCGAGGTGCACGAGGGGATGGAACTGCGGATCGACGAGGAGACCGGGGAGATCCTCACCCGGCACGAGGGCACCTTCGCGGGCTACTGGCGCGACCCGGAGGCGACGGCCCGTACCGTCGACGCCGACGGCTGGCTGCACACCGGCGACGTCGGCGAGTGGGTGGACGGCACGCACCTGCGGATCACCGATCGGATGAAGGACATCATCATCACGGCCGGCGGCAAGAACATCGCGCCGTCGGAGATCGAGAACGCGCTGAAGGCCTCGCCGTACATCAAGGAGGCGGTCGTGATCGGCGACCGCCGGGCGTTCTGCACCGCGCTGGTCGGCATCGAGCTGGACACGGTCGGGCACTGGGCCCAGCAGCGGAGGTTGCCCTACACCACCTATCGCGACCTGTCCGAGAAGCCCGAGGTGATCGAGCTGGTGCAGGGCATCGTGACGAAGGCCAACGAACACTTCGCCCCCGTCGAGCAGGTCCGCAGGTTCCGGATGCTGCCCAAGCAGCTCGACCACGAGGACGGCGAGCTGACCGCGACGCAGAAGGTGAAGCGGTCGGCCATCACGTCGATGTTCTCCGACCTGGTGGAGTCGATGTACACGACCGGCGGGGCGGGGGGAACGCCGTGAACGAGCTGGTCGGAACCGTGGTCAAGGGTCTCGGCAACGGGTCGGTCTACGCCCTGCTGGCGTTGGGGTTCGTCATCATCTACAAGTCGATGCGGGTGATCAGCTTCGCCCAGCCCGCGTTCATGATGGTCGGCGCGACGCTGGTCAGCTACCTGGTGCTGGAGCTGAACTTCTTCCTGGCGGTGCTGATCGCGCTGGCCCTGACCGCGTCGCTCGGCGTCGTCGTCGAGCGGACCGCGCTCCGGCCGATGATCGGCAAGCCGGTGTTCGTGGTCGCGATCATCACCCTCGGCGTCGACATCGTGATCCGGACGGTGACCAACGTCTACATCGGCCTGGAGATCCGGCAGATGGGCGACCCGTGGGGGATGAAGCAGGTCGACGTGCTCGGTGTCGCGGTCGACCAGCGGCACCTGGCCACGCTGGTCACCACCGTGGTCGTGGTCGCGGCCCTGTTCCTGTTCTTCCGCTACTCCCGGATGGGGCTGGCGATGCGCGCCACGTCGTACGACCAGGAGGTGGCGCTCGCCCAGGGTGTGTCGGTCGGGTGGGTCTTCGCGCTGTCCTGGGCGATCGCCGGCTCGCTGGCCGGGCTGGCCGGGGTGTTCCTGTCCGCCGGTGTCGGGCTGGAGCAGACGCTGTGGGTGACCGCGCTGAAGGCGTTGCCGGTGATCATCCTCGGCGGCCTGGACTCGCTCGGCGGCGCGGTGGTCGCCGGCCTGTCGATCGGGGTGTTCGAGGCCCTCGTCGGCACGTACGGCGGTGACGTCGCGCCGTTCCTCGGTGGCGACTTCTTCCTGGTGGTGCCGTACGTGCTGATGCTGCTGGTGCTGCTGGTTCGGCCGTACGGACTGTTCGGCACACGTGAGGTGGAGCGGATATGAGCGTGCTGGCCTTCGTCGGACGGCGCTTCGGGCGGCCGGGGCTGTACACGTCGTACGCGCAGGACATGGCGCTGCTCAACACGCCGGCCAAGCGGATCTGGTCCGGCGTGATCGTGCTCGTGGCGCTGGCGCTGCCGTTCTCGCTCACCGACGACCTGCTGATCGTGCTCGCGACCGCGTTCGTCGCGTCGATCGGCGCGATCGGCCTGAACATCGTCACCGGGTACGCCGGCCAGGTGTCGCTCGGGCACGCGTTCTTCCTCGCCCTCGGGGCGTACACCTCGGCGGTGCTGTCCGGGGACCCGGGCCCGTCCCGGCTGATCGGGTTCGGGATCACGTTGCTGCCGGTCTGGCTGCTCGCGTCCGGCCTGGTGGCCGGACTGGCCGGCCTGCTGGTGGCGCCGCTGGTCGTGCGGCTGCGCGGGTTGTACCTGGCGATCGTCACGCTCGGGCTGGTCTTCATCGGCGAGCACGTGTTCAAGCACTGGAAGAGCCTCACCGGTGGTGTCGGCGTCGGCCGGCCGGCCGCCGTACCGGAGCTGTTGGGGATCCAGTTCGCCGTCGACGGCGCGTCGTACACGAAGGCTCAGAAGCTGTACCTGCTGACGTTCGTGCTGCTGGTGATCTTCGGCGTGCTGGCCCGCAACCTGGTCCGGTCCCGCACCGGCCGGGCGCTGGCGGCCGTCCGTGACCGCGACATCGCCGCCGAGGTGATCGGCGTCGACGTGACCCGCTACAAGCTGGTCGCGTTCGCCGTCTCGTCGTTCTACGCCGGCGTGGCCGGGTCGCTGCTGTACGTGATGATCGGCTTCATCGAGCCGTCGTCGTTCAACCTCGGCATGTCCGTGCAGTACATCGCGATGATCCTCATCGGGGGAGCCGCGACCATCTCGGGGTCCGTCATGGGGGCGCTGTTCATCTCGTTGCTGCCGCGCCTGACCCGCGAGCTACCGGCGGTGCTGCCGTTCATCAGCGGCAGCACGACCACCGGTGGGCTGACGGTGTTCACGGTCGAGACGATCCTCTACGGCCTGCTGATCATCGTGTTCCTCATCTTCGAGCCCAGAGGCCTGTTCGGCATCTGGATCAGGATCCGCAACTACTGGAAGTCGTGGCCGTTCTCGCACTGAAGGAGCAGAGATGAGTACACCCATCAGCCGGCGTGCTGCCGCCTGGAGGACCGCCGTCACGGTGGTCACCGCGGTGGCGACCGCGGTCGCGATGTCGGGCTGCCGCAGCGACGCACCCGAGACGCAGCAGGGTGCCGAGGGCGTGAAGTTCGACGTCGGCGTCACCAAGGAACCCTGCCCGGAGGCCGTCGACAAGGCGAAGGGCTGCATCTATCTCGGCATCATCTCCGACCTCACGTCGGGGCCGTTCAAGGCGCTCGCGGTGCCGATCACCGAGAGCCAGAAGCTGTTCTGGAAGCGGGTCAACACCGACGGCGGGATCGGCGGCTTCGAGGTCGACGTGACCAAGTACATCAAGGACAACAAGTACGACCCGCAGGTCCACAGCCAGGTGTACCAGGAGATCAAGCCGAACGTGCTCGCGCTGGCGCAGACGCTCGGATCCCCGCAGACGGCGGCGATCCTGCCCGACCTGAAGTCCAGCGGCATGGTCGCCGCACCCGCGTCCTGGACGTCGGCATGGGCGTTCGAGGACAACATCCTGGAGTCCGGCACGAACTACTGCTTCGAGGCGATGAACTCGGTCGACTACGCCGTCGAGACGTTCAAGCCGAAGACCGTGGCCGCGGTCCACTACCCGGGTGACTACGGCGACGACGGGGCGGCCGGCGCGAAGATCGCCGCGGAGGCGAACGGACTGACCTTCACCGACATCCCGACGACGCCGGGCCAGGAGAACCAGGCCGCCGCCGTCACCAAGCTGGTGACGGCCAAGCCCGACCTGGTGATCCTCACCACCGCCCCGGCGGAGGCCGCGGCGATCGTCGGCGGCGCGGCACAGGCCGGCTTCAAGGGCAAGGTCATCGGCACCAGCCCGACCTGGAACCCCGCCCTGCTGAAGAGCCCGGCCGCACCGGCTCTGCAGGCGCTGTACCTGCAGTCCGGCCCGTGGGCTCCGTACGGCACCGACACGCCGGGCCACAAGGCGATGCGGGAAGCCGTCGGGGACGCGTTCAAGTCCGGGCCGAGCGACGGCTGGACCGCGGGCTGGATCTGGCAGTACCCGATGAAGGCGGCGCTGACACAGGCGGTCGCCGACAAGGACCTGACCCGCGCCGGCCTGCTCAAGGCGGTGAAGGCGCTGCAGACCGTGGACTACGAGGGGATGCTCCCGACGGAGGCCGGCAAGTACAGCGGTGAGCCGGGTCAGCGCGTGTTCCGGCAGAGCCTGATCTCCAAGCCAGACGCGTCCGCTCCGACCGGCGTGACGGTTCAGAAGGAGCTGTTCACCGGCCCGACCGCCGAGAAGTACGACTTCACCAAGCCCTGCTTCAAGTAGCGGCGATGACAGGGTGCGCCGCCGGGACGTGGGCGCACCCGTCACCTGCCGGCCGCGGTCAGCTGACCGCGCCGGGGAAGGCCGTGGGTGCCGCGCCCCAGACGGACTGGTCGCGGGCGACGGCGACGAGGCACTGGACGGCGAAGGCGCGGATGCGGGTGTTGGTGGCGGCTTCGACCAGGTCGGCGTAGACGGCGGCCAGGCGTTGCTCGACCAGCCGGACGAGCGCGCTCGCACCGGCCGCGGTGGTCACGGCCGACGGCAGGTCGTAGGCCGGTTCGGCCGCGACCGGCGTCTCCCCGGCGGCGCTGATCAGGCTGGTGAGGGTGTCGCGGCGCTGCCGGTGCTCGGCGTAGAGCTGCTCGGCGGCGCTGAAGCCCGAGCCGTGCAGGTGTCCGCCGGCCACGCTCACGGCGTACAGGGCGGCGTGCTCACCGGCCAGCGCGGCCTGCAGGGCGGCGGTCTGGTCGAGGATCACCGGCTCGCCGCCTTCCGGCCGAGGGACACCGCGAGCTGGGTCTGGCTGGCCGCGATCATGGCCAGCAGCCGGGCGGCCTGGCCGGTGCGGGCCGTGGCGGCGGTCGCGTGCGCGACGGCGAGCCGCTGCTCGGTGGCGCCCAGCTCGGCGAGGGCGGCGGCGGGCTTGGCCGGCACCGGCTTGGCCGCGGCCGATGCGCCCGGGACACCGCCGAGCGCGCGCAGCCGGGCCAGGTGCGCGTCGTGCAGGGCGCGCGGCTTGGCCAGCCGGCCGGCGAGCGTGGGATGCCGCTTCGCGACCGCCGCGTACCGGGTGCCGAGCTGGCGCAGCCGGGTCGCCGCCGCGGTCAGCGCGGCCACCTCGGCCGGGTCGCGGGTCGGGGTCGCGGAGGCCGGCTTCGAGGCGGAGCCGCCCGGGGACGGGGAGCCGCCGCCGAGCTTGACGTCGTCGCACCCCGCGAGCGCGGCAGCGGCACCCGCGGCGAGGACGGCGGAGCGCATGACGGTACGACGCGAGGGGACTCCGGGCACGGCCTGAACCTATCCCAGCGCCGGGACCGATATGGTGGTCTACCCGCACTTCACAGTGCGGAGGCGTGACCAACGGGTGGACAAGTGGAGAGATGAGGCGGGTCGTACGGTGAGCCGGAGGAACACGGACCAGGAGCGCCTCGAGGACTTCCTGCAGCCGATCGTGGCGCGGTTCGGGTGCGACCTGGAGTCCGTCGAGCTGTCGCCGTCCGGTCGCCGCCGGCAGCTGCGGATCCTGGTGGACCGCGACGGCGGCGTGACGATGGACGATCTCGCCGAGGTGACCCGCGAGGTGTCGAAGGCGCTCGACGGTCCCGAGGACATCATGGGCGAGCTGATCGGCGACGCGTCGTACAACATGGAGGTCTCCTCTCCGGGCGTCGACCGGCCGCTGACCCTGCCGCGGCACTGGCGGCGCAACATCGGCCGGCTGGTCGTGGTCACCCTGGTCGCCGGCGACAAGATCAAGGGCCGGATCAAGGCCGCGTCCGAGGACGCCGCCGAGCTGGTCGTGGACGGAGACAAGCGCACGATCCCGTACGACGAGGTGGCGAAGGCCAAGGTGGAGATCGAGTTCAACCGCAAGGCCGACCCCGCAGTCGAGGTCGACCCGGTCGAGGAGGCCTGAGCATGGACATCGACATGGCGGTGCTGCGATCCCTGGAGCGGGAGAAGGACATCTCGCTCGAGGTGGTCGTCGAGGCCATCGAGCAGGCCCTGCTGGTCGCATACCACCGCACCGAGGGCGCGCAGCCGCATGCCCGCGCCGAGCTGGACCGCAAGACCGGCCACGTCACCGTGTACGCGCAGGAGGTCGGCGCCGACGGCACCGTGCAACGCGAGTACGACGACACGCCGCACGACTTCGGACGGATCGCCGCCACCACCGCGAAGCAGGTCATCCTGCAGCGGCTCCGCGACGCCGAGGACGAGGTCCGGTACGGCGAGTTCTCCGGCAAGGAGGGCGACATCGTCTCCGGCGTCATCCAGCAGGGTCGCGACCCGCGCTCGGTGATGGTGGACCTCGGCAAGATCGAGGCGGTGCTGCCGGCGCCGGAGCAGGTGCCGGGGGAGAAGTACAACCACGGCTCCCGGGTCCGGGTGTACGTCGTCGGCGTCCGCAAGGGCTTCAAGGGCCCGCAGATCACCGTCTCGCGGACGCACCCGAACCTGGTCAAGAAACTGTTCGCGCTCGAGGTGCCCGAGATCGCCGACGGGACCGTGGAGATCACCGCGATCGCCCGCGAGGCGGGGCACCGGACCAAGATCTCGGTCCGGTCGCTGAACCCGTCGGTGAACGCCAAGGGCGCATGCATCGGACCGATGGGCCAGCGGGTGCGCAACATCATGCACGAGTTGCACGGCGAGAAGATCGACATCATCGACCACAGCGACGACCCGGCGACGTTCGTCGGGAATGCGCTGTCGCCGGCGCGGGTTACGTCTGTCGAGGTGGTCGACGCGGTAGCGCGTGCCGCGCGGGTCGTGGTGCCGGACTACCAGCTCTCGCTGGCGATCGGCAAGGAAGGTCAGAACGCCCGTCTCGCGGCGCGGCTGACCGGGTGGCGGATCGACATCCGCCCAGACACGGATGTGACGCCGCGAGCCGAACCGGTAGACTGATCACTCGGTCGGTCGACTGAGCCGTCAACCACACCCGAAGGACACATGGTGACCACGCATGTGCGCCCTGAGCGCACCTGCATCGGGTGCAGGAAACGGGACAGCTCGGCCAACCTGCTGCGGATGGTCCTGTCCGCCGGTGATGACGTCCAACGCGTCGTACCGGATCCGGACCATCGGGCACCCGGGCGAGGGGCGCACCTGCACCCCACGACCGAGTGCCTCGACCTCGCCGAGCGTCGCAAGGCGTTCCCGCGGGCCTTCAGGGTCCCGGGCCCGCTGGTGTGGCTGCCCGTGCGGGAGTATGTCGAGCAGTGCGGTGCAAGTGCGGTCGCCCGACCGCCCGCTGTCCTTCCACCGAGGAAGGGCACGACGACATGAAGGCGGGTCATACGACTCATGACCACTCGATGAGTGTCGAACGATGAGTGCTACGCGATGAGCATGCACGTCAACTAGCGGCCCGCGCACGAGGCTCGGGCCAGAGGGAGAGCAGTGGCAAAGGTCCGGGTCTACGAGCTCGCGAAGGAGCTCGGCGTCACCAGCAAGGTTGTGCTGGACAGACTGAACACGATGGGCGAGTTCGTCCGATCGGCATCCTCGACGATCGAGGCACCGGTCGTGCGTCGCCTGAACGACGATTTCCAGAAGAACCCACCGGCGAAGAAGCGCGGCGCCAAGAAGGCCGCCGCCCCCGCGCCGGCGGAACCGCGCGCCGCGAAGCCGGCGCCTGTTGCGAAGGCCGAACCGGTCGAGGCGCCCGCACCTGCCGCGCCCGCCGCCGAGCCTGTCGCGGAACCGGCGGTGGGGCTGGAGAGGCCCGCCGTGGCCGCCGAGGTGAAGAGCCCGGCGGAGGTCCGGGTTCCGACCGATCTGAAGCCCGCGGTCACCCCGCTCGGCAAGCCCGGTCCGAAGCCGGGCCCGAAGCCGGGTCCGCGCAAGGCCGAGCCGCCGGTCGCTCCGGCGGCGTCCGCCGGTGCCCCCGAGGCGCCGGCCGAGCCGCGTCCGGTCACGCCGCGCCCGAGCACGCCCGCCGCCCCCGGTGGCGCGCAGCGTCCGGGTGGCACGCAGCGCCCCGGTGGGACCCCGCGTCCCGGCGGTACGGCGCCGCGTACCGGCGGTACGGCGCCGCGTACGGGCGGTACGGCGCCGCGTCCGGGTGGTGCCCCGCGTCCGGGTGCGCCGCGGCCGGGCAACAACCCGTTCAGCTCCACGCAGGGCATGCAGCGCGGTGGCCGGCCGTCGCCGGGCCAGATGCAGCCGCGTCCGCCGGCCGCGCGTGGCGGCGGTGGTACGACGGACCGTCCGCCGCGTCGTGAGGGCGGCGTGCCGGGTGCACCCCGGCCGAACCCGGCGATGATGCCGAAGTCGTCGTCCGGCACGTTCTCCGGCCGGCCGAACGGCGGCCCGGGCGGCCCTGGCGGCGGTCCCGGTGGCGGCCGTGGCGGTCGTCCCGGTGGTGGCGCCGGTGGCGCGACCCGTCCCGGCGGTGGTGGCGGCGGCGGTGGTTTCCGCGGCGGTCCGGGCGGCGGCGGCCCGGGCGGTGGTCCCGGTGGCGCTGGCGGTCCGGGTGGCGGCGGTCGTCCGGGTGCGGGCGGTCGTGGCCGCGGCGGTACCCAGGGCGCCTTCGGGCGTGCCGGTGGTCCGGTCCGGCGTGGCCGCAAGTCGAAGCGGGCGAAGCGCCAGGAGTTCGACAACATGCAGGCGCCCGCCGTCGGCGGTGTGCGGGTCCGGCACGGTGACGGCGAGACCGTCCGGCTGGCCCGTGGCGCCTCGCTGACGGACTTCGCCGACAAGGTCGGCGCGGACGCCGCGTCGCTGGTCCAGGTGCTGTTCCACCTCGGTGAGATGGTGACCGCGACCCAGTCGGTGAACGACGAGGTGCTGCAGCTGCTCGGCGCCGAGCTGAACTACAACATCGAGATCGTCTCGCCGGAGGACGAGGACCGCGAGCTGCTCGAGTCCTTCAGCCTCGAGTTCGGCGAGGACGAGGGCGACGAGTCGGTGCTGGTGTCCCGGCCGCCGGTGGTGACCGTGATGGGTCACGTCGACCACGGTAAGACCAAGCTGCTGGACGCGATCCGGCACGCGAACGTGGTCGACAAGGAGGCCGGTGGCATCACCCAGCACATCGGCGCCTACCAGGTGTCGACCGAGGTCGACGGCAACGAGCGGAGGATCACCTTCATCGACACCCCGGGTCACGAGGCGTTCACCGCCATGCGTGCCCGTGGCGCCAAGTCGACCGACATCGCCATCCTGGTGGTCGCGGCCGACGACGGTGTGATGCCGCAGACGATCGAGGCGCTGAACCACGCCAAGGCGGCGAACGTGCCGATCGTGGTCGCGGTGAACAAGATCGACAAGCCGGACGCGGACCCGACCAAGGTCCGTGGCCAGCTGACCGAGTACGGGCTGGTCCCCGAGGAGTACGGCGGCGACACGATGTTCGTCGACGTGTCCGCGAAGTCGAGGCTCGGCATCGAGGACCTGCTGGAGTCGGTCGTGCTGACCGCGGACGCGTCCCTGGACCTGCGGGCCAACCCGAGCCAGGACGCGCAGGGCATCGCGATCGAGGCGCACCTCGACCGTGGCCGTGGTCCGGTGGCGACCGTGCTGGTGCAGCGCGGAACCCTGCGGGTCGGCGACTCGGTCGTGGTCGGCCCGGCGTACGGCCGGGTCCGGGCGATGCTCGACGAGCACGGCGACAACGTGGAGGCGGCGGACCCGTCGCGTCCGGTGCTGGTGCTCGGCCTGACCGCGGTTCCGGGTGCGGGCGACAACTTCCTGGCCGTCGCCGACGACCGGGTCGCCCGGCAGATCGCCGAGAAGCGTGAGGCGCGCGAGCGCAACGCGCAGCTCGCCAAGCGCCGCCGGCGCACGCTCGCCGAGGTGATGGCCTCGATGGAGAAGGGCGAGGCCTCCGAGCTGCTGCTGATCCTCAAGGGCGACGTGTCCGGTTCGGTGGAGGCCCTGGAGGACGCGCTGGCCAAGATCGACGTCGGCGAGGACGTCAGCCTGCGGGTGATCCACCGCGGTGTCGGTGCGATCAACCAGAACGACGTCAACCTGGCGACGGTCGACAACGCCGTCATCATCGGCTTCAACGTCCGCCCGGAGGGCAAGGTCGCGGAGTACGCCGAGCGCGAGGGTGTCGATGTCCGGTTCTACTCGGTCATCTACGCCGCGATCGACGACATCGAGGCCGCCCTGAAGGGCATGCTGAAGCCGGAGTTCGAGGAGCACCAGCTCGGGCGTGCGGAGATCCGGGAGATCTTCCGGTCCTCCAAGATCGGCAACATCGCGGGTTGCATGGTCATCGGCGGCGTCATCCGGCGCAACGCCAAGGCCAGGCTGCTGCGCGACAACGCCGTGGTCGCGGACAACCTCGACCTGGCGTCGCTGCGCCGCGAGAAGGACGACGTGAACGAGGTCCGCGAGGGATTCGAGTGCGGTCTGGTGCTGTCCGGCTACGGCGACATCAAGATCGGGGACGTGGTCGAGTCGTTCGAGATGCGCGAGATCCCGCGGAACTGATCCGTACGGCTGGCAGTAGTAGCGTCCGGAGAAGCGGTGCGGCATCCCGTGCCGCTTCTCCGGACGTCACCTGAAGGAGTGGAGCACCATGGGCGACGCGAGAGCCAAACAGCTCGCCGACCGGATTCAGGAGATCGTCGCGGAGATGCTGGAGCGCCGCGTCAAGGACCCGCGACTCGGGTTCGTGACGATCACCGACGCACGGCTGACCGGCGACCTGCGCGAGGCGAGCGTCTTCTACACGGTGCTCGGTGACGAGGCGGAGCGCAGCTCGACCGCGGCGGCGCTGGAGTCGGCCCGCGGGCTGATCCGGTCCGAGGTCGGCAAGCGGCTCGGACTGCGGCACACGCCCAGCGTGGCGTTCTTCCTGGACGCCGTGCCCGAGACCGCGCACCACATCGAGGAGCTGCTGGCCAAGGCCCGGGTCGCCGACGCCGAGGTGGCGCGGGCAGCGGCGAACGCCCAGCACGCCGGCGAATCCGACCCGTACAAGCGCCGCGAGGACGACGACCTGGTGGACGAGGACGACGACCTGTCGTGACCGTCGATGCCGCCGCCAGTTCGGTCCCCCCGGCCGTCACCGAAGACGGCATCGTCGTCGTGGACAAGCCGCCAGGCCTCACCTCGCACCAGGTGGTCGCCCGGGTCCGCAAGCTGTCCGGCACCCGCAAGGTCGGCCACGCCGGCACCCTGGACCCGATGGCGACCGGCCTGCTCGTGGTCGGCCTGAACCGCGCCACCCGGCTGCTCGGCTACCTGCAGACCGCCGACAAGTCGTACGACGCGACCATCCGCCTGGGCGCCTCGACGTCCACCGACGACGCCGAGGGCGAGGTCGTCACGACCGCGGACGCGGATGTGGTCGCGGCGCTCACCCCGGAGGGCATCGAGTTCGCCGTGGCAGGCTTCCGTGGCGAGATCCCGCAGGTGCCGTCGAAGGTGTCCGCGATCAAGGTCGACGGCCGGCGGGCCTACGAGCGCGTCCGGGCCGGCGAGGAGGTCGCCCTGAAGGCACGCCTCGTCACGGTCAGCCGGTACGACGTGACCGACGTCCGGCCGGCCGCGTCCCAGCCCGGCGGGCAGGGGGACATCGCCTGCCTCGACTGCGTCGACGTCAACGTGTCGGTGGACTGCTCCAGCGGCACCTACATCCGCGCGCTGGCCCGCGACCTCGGCACCGAGCTCGGCGTCGGCGGCCACCTCACCATGCTCCGCCGCACCCGCGTCGGATCCTTCGGCATGTCGTCCGCGCGCACCCTGGACGAGCTGGCCGACCGCTTCACCTACACCCCGATCGCCGAGGTCGCGGCCGCCACCTTCCCGCGGTACGACGCGACCGCCGAGCAGGCCGACGCGATCCGCAACGGGCGCCAGCTCAGCGGCCTCCCGGTCGGCGAGCGCCTGACCGCGATGTTCGCCCCCGACGGCGCCTTCCTCGCGCTCTACGAGCGCCACGGCCCGGTGCTCAAACCCGCCGCGGTCTTCGTCGGCTGACCGATTCCTGTCGGTGCGGGGTCGTAGCGTCGCGGGCATGAGATACGGCTTCGTGATTCCGTACGGCGACGCGCGCACGACGGCGGAGCTCGCCGCCCTGGCCGAGACCCACGGCTGGGACGGCATCTTCGTCTGGGAGTCGATCTGGGGGCTGGACGCGTGGGCGATGCTCGCGGCGGCGGCGATGACGACCGAGCGGATCCGGCTCGGCACCATGCTGACCCCGTTGCCGCGGCGCAAGCCGTGGGACGTGGCCGGCCAGACCTCGACGGTCGACAACCTCAGCAATGGCCGGGTGATCCTCTCGGTCGGGCTCGGCGTGGCGGGCGACGACCGGTTCTGGCTGTTCGAGGACGACCCCGGGCGGGCGGTCCGCGCAGAGCGGCTCGACGAGTCCCTGGAGATGTTGCGGCACCTCTGGCGTGACCAGCCGTTCAGCTTCGACGGCAAGCACTACCGCGCTCGGCGGCTCGAGGAGATGACGCCACCGCCTCCGCCACCACCGGTGCAGCAGCCACGGATCCGGACCTGGTGTGTCGGCGCCTGGCCGCGACCGAAGTCGATGCGCCGCGCCGCCCTCCAGGACGGCTGGCTCCCCGTCAATGCTCCGGCGGGCGCCACGGAACGGACCGACATGACGCCGCGGCTGCTCGCCGACGGCATCGACTGGATCCGCGACCACCGCGCGTCGCAGGGCCTCACGATGGACACGTACGACGTGGTCGTCGAGGGCGTCACGCCGTACGACGACCCGGCGAAGGCGGCCGACACCGTGCGGCCGTGGCTCGAGGCGGGCGCCAACTGGTGGATCGACGCCGACTGGTCCAGCCTCGACCCGTCCGGTGTTCGCGAAGCCGCCGAGCGCCGCCTGAGAGCCGGCCCGCCGCAGGTCGGCTGAACCGACCGTACGCTGGCTGGGTGACCGTCTATCCCACCCGCACCGCGCACGACGAGCGTGCGATCGAGCGGCTGCGCGAGATGGTGTCGGGCGGGGGAGTCGTCGTACTGAGTGGGGCGGGGTTGTCGACGGAGTCGGGGATCCCGGACTACCGGGGGCCGACCGGGTCGCTGCGACGGCACACGCCGATGACGTACGGGGAGTTCTGCGGGTCGGTCGCCGCGCGCAGGCGGTACTGGGCGCGCAGCCATGTCGGGTGGCAGGCGATTTCGCGGGCCGAGCCGAACGCGGGGCACCGTGCGGTGGCCGTGCTGCAGGAGCGCGGGCTGGTCGGCGGGATCATCACGCAGAACGTCGACGGGTTGCACCAGGCCGCCGGCGCGCGAGAGGTCGTCGAGCTGCACGGCGGGCTCGACGACGTCGTGTGCCTGGACTGCCGGACCCGGTCGAGCCGGCTCGAGCTGGACGCGCGGCTGCGGGCGGCGAACCCGGAGTTCGCCGCGACCGGGGCGCGGATCAACCCGGACGGTGACGTCGAGCTCGCGGACGCGGCGGTGGCGGCGTTCCGGCTGGTTCCGTGCACGGCGTGCGGGTCGGAGCTGCTCAAGCCCGACGTGGTGTTCTTCGGCGAGAACGTGCCGAGGGACCGCGTCGAGTACTGCTACCGGCTGGTCGACGAGTCACGGTCCCTGCTGGTGCTCGGCTCGTCGTTGACGGTGATGTCCGGCCTGCGGTTCGTCCGGCACGCGGCCAAGCGCGGCATCGAGATCGCGATCGTCAACCAGGGCGAGACCCGCGGCGACGCCTGCGCGACGCTTCGCCTGCATGCCCAGCTCGGGCCGGTGCTCACCGACCTCACCGGGTGACGTGCGCGTTCGGCACCTTCTACTTCCAGCAGTCCGCCGCCCTGTACGGCTCGACCGACCCGCGGTACTGGGACTTCTTCACCGGCACGAACTTCGAGACCGCCTCCAGGTCGAGCACGATCAGCGACGCGGTGAACCCGAACAACGCCAACGACCAGAACAACGACACGACCTGGCGGTGCAACAACAGCCCGACCGGCATCGAGGCGACCTACGCGCCGTCGGGCTCGGGTTACTCCCAGAAGAACTACTGCGACCTGGTCGGCGTGTGGGTCGACCCGGACACCGGTGACTGGTACGGCCTGGTGCACAACGAGTTCACCCCGGAGCCGTTCGGCGCCTACTCGTTCTCGCACTACGACGCGATCGACTTCGCGGTGTCGACCAACCAGGGCAAGGTGTGGACCATCCTGGGCCACGCGATCACCTCGCCGTACAGCACGAAGCGCGGCGACACCACGGCCTTCCCGAACAGCACGTTCGACTACGGCGACGGCGATCCGCGGTTGTTCGTGGACACCGCGTCCGGCTACTTCTACGTCTACTACGGCTCGCGGATCATCGGGAAGGCGAGTGCCGGCGGGAGCATGGACGGCCTGGCGCATGTCGCGCGGGCGCCGATGTCGTCGAAGATGGCGGCCGGCTCGTGGCGCAAGTGGTACAACGGCACCTGGACCGAGCCCGGCGTCGGCGGCCGGGAGAGCAACATGGTGCCGGTGACGTCGGCGAACACCAACGGCTACACCCCGACCAGCGCCGACTACGACCCGGCCAACACCGGCACCACCGACCAGCAGATCGCGTCCGGTGAACTCCCCTCGAAGTCGCCGCTCTTCGTGATGAACATCGCGTACGACGCCTACCTCGGCCTCTACATCGGCGAGCCCGAGGTCATCTCGGGGACGGCCCCGCAGCAGTTCTACGTCACCGACGACCTGGCCACGGAGAAGTGGTACCTGGCCGGCGACTCGGGCAGTTACAAGTCGGGCTCGTGGTACCGCTGGTTCCTCGACGGCGCGAACAAGACGAGCTCGACGATCGTCGGGAAGACGTTCCGCTCCTACTGCTCGATCGCCTGCGCGACGTCCAGCGGCGAGTACGCCAACGTGACCATGACCTCCACCTCACCGGCCACGTCCCCGGTGGATCCGACCAAGACCTACAAGATCGGCAACGGCAACGGCCGGGTGCTCGCCCAGGTGTCCGGCAGCACGGCGACCACCTCGGTCGCGTCCGGCACCGGATCGAACCTCGAGGCCTGGTCGTTCACCGGCAACGGCGACGGCTCCTACCGGATCACCAACGCCTCCACCGGGCAGGCCCTCGGCGTCGACTCCGGTACGACGAGCACCCGCGCCTGGGGCGCCAAGCCGACCGTCACCACGATCGGCTCGGGTGGGCCGACCGTCGGCCAGCAGTGGTTCGTGATCGGCAGCGGCACGTACCGGCTGGTCAACCGGTACAGCGGGCTGGTGCTGGGCCTGTCCTCGGACTCCACCCGGCTCGCCGAGACCGCGCCGACCCGGTCGTGGACCAACACCACCGGCAACGCGGTCGGCGGGACGCGCAGCGCTACCGAGCAGACGCTGACCTTCACCCAGGTCGGCGCCGGCACGGGCGACCTCACCGGCACGCACACGGTGATCGCGTCGGGCAAGGCGCTGGACGACCCCGGCCACTCGACGTCGCCGGGCACGCAGCTGATCACCTGGGCGCCCAACCGCGGCGTGAACCAGAACTGGGCGTTCACCCGGCAGTCCGACGGTTCGTACCAGATCGTCAACGGCGAATCGAACCTGTGCATGGACGTCAGCGGCGGGTCGCTCTCGGCCGGAGCGCAGGTGATCCAGTGGACCTGCACCGGCAACAGCAACCAGCGGTGGATCGTCACCGCGCTGTCGGGCGGCGGCTACACCATCGCCGCGAAGCACAGCGGTCTGCTGCTCACCACGGCGTCCACCGCCGACGGCTCGCTGGTCACCCAGCAGACGAACACCAACTCGACGCTGCAGCACTGGGCGATCAGCTGACCGTCCTGGGAAGGTCCGGTGCGCGTGAGGGGGCCGCGGCCGGACATGGAATCCTTGCTGCCATGCGTGTCTGGCACGACCTCAGCGAGGTGGACGCCGATCTCGGCCCCACCGTCGTCACGATCGGCAACTTCGACGGTGTCCACCGCGGCCACCAGGCGGTGCTCGCGCGGGCGCACGACCAGGCGGCGCAGCTCGGCGGCCTGCCGGTCGTCGCGCTGACCTTCGACCCGCACCCGATGCGGATCCTGCGGCCCGAGCACGCGCCGGCCGCGCTCACCGACGTAGCTCATCGTGCCGAGCTGCTCGGCGCGGCCGGCGCCGACGCCGTACTGGTGCTGCGGTTCGACCGTGAGGTCGCGAACTGGTCGCCGGAGGAGTTCATCGACCGTGTCCTGGTCGGCGCGCTGCACGCCAAGGCTGTCGTGGTCGGGGAGAACTTCCGGTTCGGCCACAAGGCGGCCGGGCACGTCGACACGCTGACCGAGGCGGGGAAGACCGCCGGGTTCACCGTCGAGGGGCTGGCGCTCTCCGGGGACGCCGGACCCGAGCACCAGGCTTGGTCGTCGACGTACGTGCGGGAGCGGGTCGCCGAAGGTGACGTGGAGGCCGCGGCGGCGGCGCTCGGCCGGCCGCTGCGGGTCACCGGCGTGGTCGTCGAGGGGGACCGGCGCGGCCACGAGCTCGGCTTCCCGACGGCGAACGTACCCGCGGAGGCGGGGATCGCGGTGCCGGTCGACGGGGTGTACGCCGGATGGCTCACGGTGTTGCGACCAGCGCCGGGCGGACCGTCGTACTCGGAGAGGTTGCCGGCGGCGATCAGCGTCGGCACCAACCCGACGTTCGACGGGCTGGACCGCCGGGTCGAGTCGTACGTGCTGGACCGCGACGACCTCGAGCTGTACGGCGCGCAGGTGGCGGTGGACTTCGTCGCGCGGCTGCGCGGGCAGGTCAGGTTCGACTCGATCGACGACCTGATCACCCAGATGAAGGCCGACGTCGACACCGCGCGGCGCCTGCTCGACTGACACTGTTGAGGTAGCACACCGGGGCGTCGATTGGGATCGGCTGTCCACCCGCTGGTAACCTTGGCGCTGCCGTACCTGCGGCCGCGGACAGAGAGTGCCCGGGTGATCACCTGCCCCGGTGCGCCGCGCAACGGATTCGAGAGGAGATCGCGTGTCAGTCGACGCTGCGACCAAGAAGAAGATCATCGACGAGTACGCCACGGGCGAGGGCGACACGGGCTCCCCGGAGGTCCAGGTCGCGCTGCTTTCGCACCGCATCGCCGAGCTGACCGAGCACCTGAAGGAGCACAAGCACGACCACCACAGCCGTCGTGGCCTGCTGCTCCTCGTCGGTCAGCGCCGCCGGCTGCTGAACTACCTGGCGAAGAAGGACATCAACCGCTACCGGTCCCTGATCGAGCGGCTCGGCCTTCGCCGGTGACGTGAGCGGAGCGGCCCCCAACTGCCGGGTGGCCGCTCCTTTCACATGCACAACTGAAGAAGAATCAACACACCGGGACGACGCGTCGCGTGACATGAGTTCGACCGGTCCTCGGTAGTGACCCTCGGGACAGCCAACAGCCCCGCGGGCCTCGATCGAAGACCGGCCCCCGCTCCGCGCACGCCGCGCCGTCGCCCCACAGCGATGAAGAGAGGGGTATCCCGTGACGGGAACCGCCAGCGCGCCCATGGAGGGTGCCGAATTCACCGAGGCGACGATCGACAACGGTCGCTTCGGCACCCGCACCATCAGGTTCGAGACCGGCCGGCTGGCCAAGCAGGCCGCCGGCTCCGCCGCCGCATACCTGGACGGCGACACGGTGGTGCTCTCGGCCACCACGGCCAGCAAGAAGCCGAAGGACCAGTTCGACTTCTTCCCGCTGACCGTCGACGTCGAGGAGCGGATGTACGCCGCGGGCCGGATCCCCGGCTCGTTCTTCCGCCGCGAGGGCCGGCCCAGCGAAGAGGCCGTCCTCACCTGCCGGCTGATCGACCGCCCGCTGCGGCCGTCGTTCGTGTCCGGCCTGCGTAACGAGATCCAGGTCGTCATCACGGTCCTGGCGCTGAACCCGGACAAGCTGTACGACGTGCTGGCGATCAACGCCGCGTCGATGTCCACCCAGCTCGCCGGACTGCCGTTCTCCGGCCCGATCGGCGGCGTCCGCGTCGCGCTGATCGACGGCCAGTGGGTGGCGTTCCCGACCCACACCGAGCTCGAGGACGCCGTCTTCGACATGGTGGTCGCGGGCCGGATCACCGACACCGGTGACGTCGCGATCATGATGGTCGAGGCCGAGTCGACGCCGACCACCTTCGACAAGGTCGCCGCCGGCAAGCAGGCGCCGACCGAGGAGGTCGTCGCCGAGGGCCTGGAGGCGTCCAAGGGGTTCATCAAGACGCTGGTCGAGGCGCAGGCCGAGCTGGCGTCGAAGTCCGCCAAGGAGACCGGCGAGTTCCCGGTCTTCCCGGACTACGCCGACGACGCGTTCGCCGCGGTCGAGGCCGAGGCCGCCGACGAGCTGCGCCAGGTGCTCACCATCGGCGGCAAGGCCGAGCGGGAGAGCAAGACCGAGGACCTCAAGGCCGCCGTCACCGAGAAGCTGGCCGGTGACTTCGAGGGTCGCGAGAAGGAGCTGTCCGCGGCGTTCCGGTCGCTGACCAAGAAGCTGGTCCGCCAGCGGGTGCTGACCGACCAGGTCCGCATCGACGGCCGCGGCCTGAAGGACATCCGCCCGCTGATCGCGCAGGTCGGCGTGCTGCCGCGAGTGCACGGCTCGGCGCTGTTCGAGCGCGGCGAGACCCAGATCATGGGTGTCACCACGCTGAACATGCTGCGGATGGAGCAGCAGCTCGACACGCTGTCGCCGGAGACCCGCAAGCGGTACATGCACAACTACAACTTCC
>WNFV01000598.1_pt1 | contig 48524 bp, 49 predicted proteins | sample 5400101 | NCBI WGS metagenome assembly WNFV01 (sample SAMN13153361, study PRJNA577476) | soil metagenome | isolation source: 115 cm soil or saprolite under grassland replicate 1 | place: USA:California | collected 2016-06-15
TGGCGGGTGGCGGGTGGCGGCCCGGAGGCTACCAGAGGCCTGGCCTGGCCGAGCGGACCAGTCACGGTTGGGTCACGTCGACGAGGCTCTCGAAGATCCTGCGACCGCCCGTCGGGCCGAGCAGATCATCCACGGCGTGCTCGGGATGGGGCATGAGGCCGACCACGTTGCCGGCGGGGTTGGCGACCCCGGCGATGTCGGCCAGCGAGCCGTTGGGGTTCTCGCCCGGCGCGTAGCAGAACACGACCTGGCCTTCGCCCCTGAGGCGGGCCGGGTCGGGGTGGACGTAGCGGCCCTCGCCGTGCTTGACCGGGACGGTGAGCGGCTCGGCCGGGTCGCAGGCCCGCGTCCACGGTGTGGCGGTGGAGGTGACCAGGACGCGCACCTGTCGGCAGACGAAGCGCAGGCCGGCGTTGCGGAGCAGGGCGCCGGGCAGGAGCCCGGCCTCGCACAGGACCTGGAAGCCGTTGCAGATGCCGAGCACCGGGCCGCCGTCGCGGGCGAACTGGGCGACCGCCCCCATCACCGGGGAGAACCGGGCGATCGCGCCGCAGCGGAGGTAGTCGCCGTAGGAGAAGCCGCCCGGGACGATCAGCGCGTCGACGCCTCGGAGGTCGTCGTCGCCGTGCCACAGCGGCACCCCTTCGGCCCCCATGAGCTGGACGGCCGCGACCGCGTCCCGGTCGTCACACGACCCCGGAAAGACCACCACCCCGACCCGCATCGCGCGTTCCCCCCGGCTCGATCGATCGGCCGAAGCATAGCCGGATCGCTGCTCGGGTCGCCGCTCAGCCCGTAGCGGCCGGGAGGCGGTCGGACCAGGCGGGCCAGACGCCCATGAGCCAGCCGTCGTCGACGTTGCGGTCGGTGACGGCGGCGGCGGCGATCCCAGTGTCGGGGTCGACCCAAACGAAGCAGCCGCTCGCGCCGAAGTGACCGAAGGCGGCTGGCGAGCGCCGGTCGCCCATCCAGTGGGGGCGCTTGCCGTCGTGCAGCTCGAAGCCGAGCCCCCAGTCGTTGGGGTCGAACCGGCCGACACCGGGCACGGCCCCGGCCAGCCCGGGGAACTGCACGCTGGTCGCTTCGGCGAACAGCTCGGGGCCGACCACGGGCGCGCCCCTGGCGAGCAGGCAGCGGGCCAGCCGGACCAGGTCGGCGAGGGTGGAGACAGCGCCGGCGGCCGGGTCGGCCTCGACGCCGTGGCGATCGGCCAGCCGGGTCGCGTCCAGGCCGAGCGGGCCGAGCACGCTGCTCCCGAGCCAACCCTCGAAGGTGGTCCCGACCGCGTCGGCGACCGCGTCAGCCAGGGCCCGGAAGCCGTGGTTGGAGTAGATGCGGCGCTCGCCGGGTGGCCGGAGCCGGCCGCCGGGGTGGCCGGTCAGCCCGGCCGGGAGGCCGGAGGCATGGGCGAGCAGGTGGCGGAGGGTCACCCCGGTCGCCTCCCGGGCGCCCTCGACGGGTTGCTCGGCGATCGAGACCGCGTTGTCGAGATCCAGGTGGCCGGCTTCGACCGCAGCAAGCACAGCCATGGTGGTGAGCAGCTTGGTCACCGAGGCGATCGGGAACTCGTCGCCGTCACCGGTCCCGGGCCGGAAGGACAGCTCCTCCGAGGCGGCCGAGACCACCGCCGTCCCGCCCCGGCCGACCGGCCAGTCCAGCTCGCTCACCAGGTCATCTCCTGTCCAGCCGGAATCCTAGGCAGCGACGCTTCCCTCATCGGTACCCCGCCCGGCGCAGCTCGTCGAGGGCGCGCGCCTCGCCCAGGGCGAGCAGGGCGGCGGCGTCCCGGCAGCTCACGTTCCACTCCTCCGGGTCGGGGAGGAGCCGCTGGCAGGCGTCGAGCTGGGCCCGGTCCGCTGCCAGCTCGGCGGCTGCCGTCGGCGGGCCGCCGTCCGCGACGTGGACGCCCTCGTGGACCAGGAGCGTCGCGATCCGCTCTGGCAGGGAGCGGGCCTGGGAGAACTTGCCGTTGACGAGCACGAGCGGCCCGTCCGGCCCGAACCGGGTGGTCGACTCGTTGCCGGTCAGCCGGAACTCGGCGAAGGCGACCGTGGTGCGGGCGCGGGCGAGGCCGTCGCGGGCGCGCTGCACCCCCTCGGTCGAGCGCAGCCCGCAGGTGCGCTCGGCGGCCCGCTCGAGCAGCAGGACCTCGCCGGGCGTGCCGGCCAGGTTGACCGGGGCCAGGCGGGCGCAGGCGGGGTGCTGGCGGACGACGCGGGCCCGGTTGGCCGGGTCGAGGGCGGGGACCAGGTAGTCGCCGACGTCGTGGCTCCGCCCGGCGGCGGGCGGGGAGCGGCTGGCACCGAGGGGCATGTCGGCCTGGCCGCCCTGCCTGACCAGCCCGAGCGCCACGGCCACCATCGCCGCGGTGGTGACCGCCACGGCGAGCCAGAGCCACCAGGGCAGGCGGGGCCAGGGCCGGGCCTTGATCGCGGTGGCCTCGGCCGGGGACAGCACGCGCGGGCGGGGGGCCGGCGGGAACAGCCGGGACCGGCGGGACCGCAAGCGGGCCACCTAGGGGCTCCCCGAGGAAGGCTTGGCCGGTCGACGCCTCGCCGCAGTGGAGGTCGCCCCACCTTGGGGGCCATGGGAGCCCGGCGCCGACCGGGCAAACCTTGTCGGGGTCGCCACCAGCGGCTACGCGGGCAGGACGCGGACGGTGAACTCCTCGATGACCGGGTTGGCCAGCAGGGACTCGGCCATCGCGCCGGCCGCGGCCTCGGCGTCGCCGTCCTGGACGGTCAGCTCGACATGCTTGCCGATCCGGACGTCGGTGACGCCGGAGAACCCGAGGGCGGGAAGGGCGCGCTCCACCGCCTGGCCCTGCGGGTCGAGGATCTCCCGTTTGAGCATGACGTCGACAGCCACCCGGGCCACCCGAGCCTCCTCCTCCTCGTCATCGGCACCGACCGTCGGCGCAGGTGGCAGGCTACACCGGCGTGGTCAGGGCGCGCCCGGCGGATGGGTGCCGCCGCCGCCGCCCTCCTCGCCGGCCGGGGCCGGCCGGGCCGACCTGGTGACCTCGAGGAAGACCTCCTCGCGGTGGACCTCGACGGACCTGGGCGCGCGGATGCCGAGCCGCACCTGGTCCCCGCGGATCTCGAGCACGGTGATGACGACGTCGTGCCCGATCATGATGCTCTGGTTGGCGCGGCGGGTGAGGACGAGCATCGGGCGCTCCTTTCGGACCGGACGATTGTACAGAGCGACAGGATTGCCTGGATCCTCGGGAGCGGCCCGGGTCGGCGTACGGTTCACTCTCCGTGAAAGATCGGCCCAACAGGGCGTGAACTTTCCACTCTGAGTGGCCGAACCCATAGGCATGAACACGCAGAACGCCGCTCGGGCGCGAGCCGACCGGCGGATGGCCGAGGACCAGCTCGTGCGCGACCATCTGGCGCTGGTGCAGCGCGCCGTGGCGGAGCTGGCCAGCCGGGTGCCCCGGCATGTCTGCCGGGACGACCTCGAGTCGGCCGCCATGCTCGGCCTCGCGCAGGCAGCCCGCACCTACGACCCCTCCCGCGGCATCGCCTTCGAGTGCCACGCCGGCAACCGTGTCCGGGGCGCGCTGCTCGACGCGCTGCGCGACTCGGACTGGGCCAGCCGGTCGGTCCGGGCCCGCGCCCGCCAGATGCAGCGGGCCGCCGACGACCTGGCCGTGCGGCTCGGTCGCACGCCCAGCGTGCCCGAGGTCGCTGCCGAGCTCGGCGTCGAGCCCGGCAGCGTGCACAAGCTGCGCGAGGACGTGCACCGGGCGACCGTGCTCAACTACGACTCGATCGTGACAGAGGGTGACGCCGAGGAGCTGCTCCCGGCCGACGCCGAAACCCCCGACCAGGTCCTGCTCGACCGTGAGCGCCTCGCCTACCTGGGCGACGCGGTGGTCGCCCTGCCCGAGCGGCTCCGCCGCGTCGTGACCGCCTACTTCCTCGAAGAGCGGCCGATGCTCGAGATCGCGGCCGAGCTCGGCGTCACCGAGTCGCGCGTCTCCCAGCTCCGCTCCGAGGCGCTCGTGCTCCTGAAGGACGGCCTCACCGCCCACCTCGACCCGGGCACCCTGCCCCCCGAGTCCCGGCCCGGCGGCCGGGTGGCACGACGGAAGGCCGCCTACTACTCGGCGGTCGCCGCCGGCTCCGACTACCGGACCCGCCTCGACGCGGCTCCCCCGCCCCTGCTCAGGCGGGCTGGCGGGGCTGCGGGGAGGCGTGCCTCGGCCTGAGGCTGCTGGGCCCCTGGCTGCTGGGCCCCTGGCTGCTGGGCCCCTGGCTGCTGGGCCCCTGGCTGCTGGGCCCCTGGCTGCTGGGCCTCTGGCTGCTGTTGGTAACGTCTGGGCTCGTTCCGGTCGACCTTCCCATACCGGAACCTCGGGCTCATTCCTGAGCGTCCAAAACGTTTTAGACTCCGGCACCAGCACGGCCCCACAGCGCGCCGTCGGATCGGCTTGTGGCGGAGCCGGTTCTCTCTGACAGTTCGCCAGTTCTAAGTAGTTTTGTCGTTCAATCCTACGTTCCAAGAGATATGCTCCATTTCGCTCCATCGAAGCAGGGTCTGAGAGGTGATGGCGATGACGGACCCGATGGTGGTCCGGCGGTTGGCGCTCGACTTCCGCAACCTTTCCAACAAGATGCTGTCGCTCCGTGGGAGCGTCGAGGACTATCGCCATGACCTAGTGCGCAGTGGGGAGGATGGGATCGGGGACGACCAGGAGCTGCTTGCCCTCCAGCGCCAGGTCCAGGAGCTGTGGGAGGCGATGGACCGCGCCGAGAGCACCCTGCGGCGAGCCTCCCGCAAGATCTCACCCCTTCTCTGGCTCGAGTAGCCGGGCCCGCATGGACGCGACCGTGCTGGTCACCGGGGGCACCGGCGGCCTCGGCAGCGCGGTGACCGAGACCTTCCTGGCCCACGGCTGGCGGGTGGTGCTTCCCAGCCGTGCCCGTCGCGACCGCGACGCGCCGCAGAAGCGTGCGCGGCTGGAGCTGGTCGACGCCGACCTGCTCGACCCCGGCGCGGTGGGACGCGCGGTCGACGCCGCCGCCTCGGACGGGCGGACGCCGCTGCGAGCGGTGGTCAACCTGGTCGGCGGGTACGCGGGCGGCACGCCGCTGCACGAGACGTCGCCCGAGGAGTTCGAGCGCCTGCTCACGCTCAACCTGCGCCCCACCTTCCTGGTCACCCGGGCCGCCCTTCCCCACCTGCTCGACGGCGGTGGCGCGATCGTCTGCGTCTCCGCCCGCGCTGCCGTGCAGCCCTTCGGCGGTGCGGCCGCCTACATCACCGCCAAGGCCGCGGTGCTGGCGTTCGCGCAGGCGGTCGCTGCCGAGTACCGCAACCGGGGGATCCGCTGCAACGCGGTGCTGCCGAGTGTGATCGACACCCCCGCCAACCGGGCTGCCCAGCCGGATGCTGACCACTCCCGCTGGGTGGCGCCTGCCGAGATCGCAAGCGTCATCCGCTTCCTGTGCTCGGACGAGTCGGCACCGACCAGCGGCGCGGCCATCCCGGTCTACGGCCGGGCGTAGCGGGCCGGCAGCGGTTCCCTCAGATCAAACACCGGGATGCCGACTGAGGGGTTGCGGCGGCGCGCCGCCAGGACCCAGAGGACGGACCACCGATGATCGTCGTGACGCGCTTCCACGGGCCGGCGATGGCCCTCAACTGCGACCTGATCGAGCGCGCGGAAGCGACCCCGGACACGGTCGTGACCCTGGTCGACGGGCGCAGGTACGTCATCCAGGAGAGCGTCGACGAGATCGTCCAGAAGGTGCGGGAGTTCCGGGCCTCGGTGGTCGTGCTCGCCCACCACCTCGAGCTGGCGCCGGCCGGCCACCCGCCCCTGACCGATGGCGAGCACAGCCCGGCGCTGCACGCCGTGCCCGACCCGGACACCGGGTAGCGGCCGCGCAGCGCCAGGCCACGCCGGGCCAGCGGATGCGGGCCCCGGGCCAGCGGATGCGGACCGGCGCCCGACGCCGGCCCAGGGTGCCACCGTCCCGGGCCGGGCGGCGGGTGTGCGCGGCTCACACCGTGCGCAGGGCGTCCGTGGGCGACATGCGGGCCGCTCGCATGGCCGGGTAGAGGCCGGCGACGGCGCCGATCGCCAGGGCGGCGGCCACGCCGAGCGCCATGCCCAGGGCGGGCACCACCACCGTCCAGGAGCGGCTGGCGGCGTAGCCACCGGTGGCCAGCGCCCCGACCGCGACGCCGGCGAGGCCGCCCAGGAGCGACAGCAGCAGCGCCTCGGCCAGGAACTGGACGCCGACGTGGCGGCGGGTCGCGCCCAAGGCCCGGCGCAGCCCGATCTCGGAGCGCCGCTCCAGCACCGAGATCACCATCACGTTGGCGATGCCGACCCCGCCGACGAGCAACGCGACCGCGCCGAGCCCGAGCAGCAGCGAGGTGAACGCGGTGTTGGCCGCGGCCCGGGCTGCGAGCGCGTCCGACGGCCGGCTCACCTGCACCTCGTTGGGGTTCTCGGGGTTGACGGTGGCGGCCAGCACGTCCCGCACCGCCTCGACCGAGTCCGGGTCAGCGCGCACGTAGACCGTGCCCGGCGAGCCGTCGGAGCCGAGCAGCGACTCGGCCACCGCGAAGCCGACCAGCGCGGCCCGGTCGATCTCGGGTGCGAGCGGGACCGGGTCGAGGACGCCGACGACCGTGAACCAGCGGTTCCCGAGCCAGACCTGGGCGCCCGGGCGGTCGATGCCGAGCCGCTCGGCTGCCTTCGCCCCGAGCACGACCGCGGGGTAGCGCGCGGTCGCGCCGTTCAGGAAGGCGCCCCGGTCGACCGTGCCGCCGAGCGAGTCGAGCAGGTGGGTGTCGGCCGCGAGCACGCTGATCCCGCCGGTCTCGGCCTTCGGGATCTTGTCGGTGCGGCGCACGCTGGCGTCGACGTTCCCGGTCGCGGCGACCTGCTGCACCGGGTTGATCCGCCCGGCCATGCCCACCGACTCCTTGGGCAGCTTGGCGTCCTCGCCCCCGAAGGTCTGCCCGGGGCTGACCGTGAGCAGGTTCGTGCCGAGCCGGTCGAGCTGGGCGAGCAGGTCGGCCCGGCTCGATTCCGAGATGCCGAGCACCGCCACCATGGCGGCGATGCCGATGGCGATGCCGAGCGCGGACAGCGCCGCCCGCAGCCGGCGCTTCGTCCCTGTCAGCATCCTCCACGGTCTCCTTGCTCCCGGGTGCGCCGCTCGCACCCGCCGGCCGCAGTCAACGCGGGGTGCTGTAACGCCTCCGTCTCGTGGCTGCCTTATGCGGGCGTTACAGGCGGGGGAGCAGGGTTGGCGGGCCGGTCGCCGCCGACCCTGCCCCCCGGCGCGTGCGGCGGCGACCGGTCCAACCGCGCCGCGGGCGCCGACGACCGAGGGAAGGAGCGGGCCGGGATGCGCGTGCTCGTCGTGGAGGACGAGACCGTGCTGGCCGATGCCATCGCGCGAGGGCTCCGGCAGGAGGGGATGGCGGTGGACGTGAGCCTCGACGGCGCCGACGCGCTCGAGAAGGGGACCGTCAACCGCTACGACGTGGTCGTGCTCGACCGGGACCTGCCCAGGGTGCACGGCGACGAGGTCTGCCGGAAGCTCGCGGCGGGCGGGACAACGGCCCGGGTGCTCATGCTGACCGCGGCCGGATCGGTCGACGACCGGGTCGACGGGCTCACCATCGGGGCCGACGACTACCTCGGCAAGCCGTTCGCGTTCAGCGAGCTGGTCGCCCGGGTCCGGGCGCTGGCCAGGCGCACCGGGGAGGCGCTCCCACCGGTGCTCGAACGGTACGGCCTGCGGCTCGACCCGGCCAGGCGGGAGGCCACCAGGGACGGGCACTTCCTGCACCTGACCAGGAAGGAGTTCGGGGTGCTCGAGGTCCTGCTCGCGGCCGGCGGCGCCGTGGTGAGCGCCGAGGACCTGCTCGAGCGGGTCTGGGACGAGCACACCGACCCGTTCACCAACACCGTGCGGGTCACCGTGATGAACCTGCGCCGCAAGCTCGGCCGGCCGCAGCTGATCGAGACCGTCGTCGGCGTGGGGTACCGGCTGTGAGGCCCCGCCCCGAGCGGTCGTGGCCGGCCCTCCGGTTCCGCCCGAGCGTGCGGCTGCGGCTCACCCTCCTCTACGGGGGGCTGTTCCTGGCCGCCGGGGCCGGGCTGCTCGCCCTCACCTACACGATCGTGCGGGCCAACTTCATGCCCGTGCCCAGCCGGATCGCGGTCACGGTCGAGCAGCCCCCGCCGGGCGCCGAGGTGGCCGGCGACGTCCGGTTCCTCCCGTCGGCGCTCGGCGAGAAGGTCACCCCCGACGGCCGCCAGCTCGTCGACGTGCTGAAGGAGCTCCAGCAGCGGGCACAGGTGGCCGCCGAGCGGCGGCTGCTGTACGGGTCCGGGGTGGCCCTGGGCTGCATGGCGCTCGTCTCGGTCGGGCTCGGCTGGGTCGTGGCCGGGCGGGTGCTGCGGCCCCTGCACGAGATCACCGCCACCGCCAAGCGGCTCTCCGGCCAGAACCTGCACGAGCGGTTCGCGCTCGAGGGGCCCGAGGACGAGCTGAAGGAGCTGGCCGACACCTTCGACGCGATGCTCGAACGCCTGGACGCCGCCTTCGAGAGCCAGCGCCGCTTCGTGGCCAACGCCTCCCACGAGCTTCGCACGCCCCTCGCCATCGCCCGCACCGAGGTCGACGTGGCCCTGGCCAACCCCAGGTCGGCCCCGGCGGAGCTGCGGGCCATGGCCGAACGGGTGCGCGACGCCACCGCCCGCAGCGAGCGCCTCATCGAGAGCCTGCTCACCCTGGCCCGGAGCGAGCGCGAGCTGCGCACCAGGGACGCTGCCGACCTGGCCGACGCCGCCGGCGACGCGCTCTGTCTGGCCAAGCCGGACGCCGGGCCGCTCGGGCTCGAGGTCACCGCCCATCTCGCGCCGGCGCCCGTGGCCGGCGACCGCGTCCTGCTCGACCGCCTGGTCGCCAACCTGGTCGAGAACGCCGTGCGCCACAACCAGCCCGGCGGCTGGCTCGAGGTCGCCACCGGCACCGAGCGGGACCCCTGGCCGGGCTCCCGCGGCGCAGCGTTCGTGCAGGTCGCCAACGGGGGCGCGCCCATCCCCGTGGACCAGGTGAGCGCGCTGTTCGAGCCGTTCCAGCGCCTGGCCGGCCGCACCGCCGAGGCCAACGGCGCCGGCCTCGGCCTGTCGATCGTCCGCTCGGTCGCCACGGCCCACGGCGGGCAGGCGCACGCCCGCGCCCTCCCCCACGGCGGCCTCGAGGTGACCGTGCGCCTGCCCGCCTCGGGCTGACCCCTGCGGTGGTCGATCACCGGCCAGAGGCCGCCTTGACGGCCAGCCTGGTCACCTCGGCGTGGAGGCTGTCGACGTAGGTCTCGTGCTCGGGCTTCATCAGCACGCTGCGCAGGACGCGGGCGCTGGGGGCGTCGGGGGCGAGGCCAGGGTCGCGGCGGCGCAGGCGCGCGGCCGGCACCCGGAGCGTCGACAGGAACACCGGGGACGGGTCGGTCATGGCCAGCCGGAGCAGCCGGGCCGAGGCGGCGTCGACCGCGGCGCACGACCGCTCCGGGGTGGCCGGGTAGAAGATGACGATGTCGAGCTGCGGGTCGGCGCCGAGGCGCAGCTCCTCGCTCGCCTCGATGCGGGCCGCCCAGCCGCGGGCGGCCCGGGCCCCGGCGGCCAGCACCGGCCCGAGCCCCTGGTCGGCCTGCAGCGGGAGCACCCGCAGGGTGAGCCAGAGCGCCCCGGCGGCAGCGCCCGCCCGTGAGCACTCCAGGCTGATCTCGCCGAGGTGGAGCTCGTCGGAGGTGAAATAGGTGTAGGGGGAGTCGTGCTGGTAGAACCGGCCCACGGACGGGTCCCGGAACAGCACCGCCCCGCAACCGTAGGGCTGGAGGCCGTGCTTGTGCGGGTCAACCACCACCGAGTCGCACTCGGCGACAGCCCGGAAGGCCCGGGCCGCGGGCCGGCCGATCACCACGCCCTCCTCGCCGGCCCAGGCCAGCAGCGCGTAGAAGCCGCCGTAGGCGGCGTCGACGTGGAGGCGGCAGCCGAAACGCTCGCGCAGGGCGAGCACCTCGTCGACCGGGTCGACCGCGCCGAGGCCGGTGGTGCCGGTGGTGAGCACGACCGTGCCGACGGAGCCGGTGCGGAGCACCCGCTCGAGCGCGCCGGTGTCCATCCGGCCCGACCCGTCGGCGGGCACCTTGACCGTGTCGGCCCCGAGCACCCCACACATCCGCTCGTGGGTGTAGTGGGCCTCCTCGCTGAACGCCACCGCCTTGCCGGGGTGGAGCTGCGAGGCCACCCAGAGGGCCTCGAGGTTGGCGATCGTGCCGCTCGAGGTGAGATGGCCGAGCGCGCCGGCCGGGAGCCGGAACATCGCGGCCAGGTCGGCCACGACCTCCTTCTCCATCGCGCCGGTGGCCGGGCCGCCGTCGAGGGCGTGGTTGTTGGGGTTGATGAGCATCGCGGCCAGGTAGCCGGCCACGGCGACCGGGTGGGGCGGCTTGAGCATCTGCCCGGCGTACCTGGGGTGGAAGAACGGGTAGTTGTCCTCGAGCCGCCGGGTGTACTCCTCCCAGGCGGCGGCCAGCCGGCCGGCGTCGACGCCCAGGGCGGGGTGGCGCCCGAAAGGCTCGAAGCGCCCCTCCCACGACTCGCCGAACCGGAGCGCCGCAGCCAGCGCATCCCGCGGTTCCATGGGCCGCGGGGTCAGGAGCGGGCCTCGGCCAGCCAGTCGGCCAGCGTGCGGCCGGCCAGGCGCTCGTAGGCCTCCCTGTACCGGGCCGCGGTGCCCGCGATCACGTCCGGCGGCAGGGGCGGCGCCGGCGGGGCCCTGTCCCAGGGCTGGACCTCGAGCCAGTCGCGGACGTACTGCTTGTCGAACGAGGGCGGCGACTGCCCCGGCTCCCAGGCCCCGGCCGGCCAGAAGCGCGAGGAGTCAGGGGTGAGCACCTCGTCGGCCAGCACCACCTCACCGCCGGCCAGGCCGAACTCGAGCTTGGTGTCGGCCAGCAGGATGCCCCGGCGCGCGGCGTGCTCGGCGGCGCGCCGGTAGACCTCGACGGTGAGGTGGTGGAGCTCGCCGGTCAGCTCGGTGCCGACCAGCGCGGCCATCCCGGCCTCTGAGATGTTCTCGTCGTGGCCGGTGGCCGCCTTGGTGGCCGGGGTGAACAGCGGCGTTGGCAGGCGCTCGGACTCCCGCAGGCCGGTCGGCAGCAGGACCCCGCACACGGCCCCGGTGGCCTGGTACTCCTTCCAGCCCGACCCGGCCAGGTAGCCACGGGCGACGCACTCGATCGGGACCATCTCGAGCCGGCGCACCAGCATGGCCCGGCCGGCCAGGTGCCTCGCACCGGGCGGCAGCTCGGAGGCGCGCCAGCCGACCAGGTGGTTGCCCACCAGGTCGTCGAGCTGCCCGAGCCAGAACTGGGTGAGCGCGGTGAGCACGACCCCCTTGCCGGGGACCGGGTCGTCGAGCACGACGTCAAAGGCGGAGATGCGGTCCGAGGCGACCAGCAGCAGCTGGCCGGCGTCGGCCTCGTAGAGGTCGCGCACCTTGCCGGAGGCGAGGTGGCGGAGGCCGTCGGGCTCGAGGGCGGTGGTCACGGTAGTGCCTCCAGACGTTCGAAGATGGGGTCGGCGTGGGCGACGAACCGGGCCGGGTCGAGACGCTGCGCGAGGGCGGCCCCGGTCTCCCCGAGCGCTTCGGCCACGCCCGCCTCGGCGAGCAGCAGGTCGCGGAACCCGCCCTTGCCCTCCCAGGCCGCCATGGCCGCCCGCTGCACCACGGCGTAGGCCTCCTCTCTGGCCCAGCCCTTGTCGACCAGGGCGAGCAGGGCGGCCGAGGAGCCGGCCAGCCCGCCCGACGCCTCGAGGTTGGCGCGCATGCGCTCCGGGAACACCCGCAGCCCGGCCACCAGCCAGGCGGCCCGCTCCAGGCCGTAGTCGAGCACGCAGCAGGCGTCCGGCAGCACCACCCGCTCCACCGACGAGTGGGAGATGTCGCGTTCGTGCCACAGGGCGACGTCCTCGAGCCCGCTCACGGCATAGCCGCGGAGCAACCGGGCCACGCCCGTGAGCCGCTCGGCCACGACCGGGTTGCGCTTGTGGGGCATGGCCGACGAGCCCTTCTGGCCATCCGCGAACGGCTCCTCCGCCTCCCGCACCTCGGTGCGCTGCAAGTGCCGCACCTCCACCGCGAGCCGCTCCAGGTCGGCTCCGGCGACCGCCAGGGCACAGAGCAGCTCGGCGTGGCGGTCGCGGGCCACCACCTGGGTCGGGGCCGGTTCCGGGCGGAGCCCCAGGCCGGCCAGGACCTCGGCTTCCACGTCGGGCGGCAGGTTCGAGTAGGTGCCGACCGCCCCGGAGACCGTCCCCACCGCGACCGCCTCGCGGGCGGCGGCGAGGCGGCGCCGGTCCCGGTCGAAGGCGAACGCGTGCCCGGCGAGCTTCAGCCCGAAGGTGGTCGGCTCGGCGGCCACGCCGTGGGTGCGGCCGAGGCAGAGCGTGCCGCGGTGCTCGAGCGCCCGTTCGCGCACGGCCCCGACCAGCCGGTCGAGCCGGCCCATGAGCAGGTCACAGGCGCGGGTGAGCTGCAGCGCGAGCGCGGTGTCGAGCAGGTCGGAGGAGGTCATGCCGTAGTGGACGTGCCTGGCGGCGGGGCCGATGCCCTCTCCGTAGGCGGTGAGGAAGGCGAGGGTGTCGTGCTGCAGCTCGCCGTCGAGCTCGTGGACCCGCTCGGCCGACGGCGGCGGGGCCTGCTCGATGGCGGCGAGCTCGGCGGCGGGCACCAGCCCGCGCCTGGCCCTTGCCCGCACCACCGCGACCTCGACCTGCGTGAACAGCCGGAACCGCTCGCCCTCGCCCCAGGCCGCGCCCATCTCCGGGAGGACGTAGCGAGGGATCACGGCGGACCCTTTCGGGAAGCCCGGGGTGCCGGGCCGTCGGCGCGCTGAGCTGGTCGTGACAAGCGTAGCCGCCCACGCGGGGCGCTACAGTCGCAGCCCCTCCGAGAGCTGGCGCTTGAAGTCCCGGAGCTGCCTGCGCAGCCCCTGGTCGGCGATGGCGAGGATCTGCACGGCGAGGATCCCGGCGTTGGCGGCCGCGTCCAGGCCCACGGTGGCCACCGGGACCCCGGACGGCATCTGCACGATCGAGTACAGGGAGTCCGCGCCGCCCAGATGCTGGGTGAAGATGGGCAGGCCGATGACGGGCAGGGTGGTGTAGGCGGCGATGACGCCGGGGAGCGCGGCCGACCGGCCGGCCGCGGCGATGATCACCTGGAGGCCCCGGTCCTCGGCGCTGGCCGCGTACTCGGCGACCCGCCCTGGGCTGCGATGGGCGCTCGCGATCTCGAGCTCGTAGTCGACCCCGAACTTCTCGAGGATGACGGCGGCTGCCTTGGCCTTCTCCTCGTCGGAGCTGGAGCCAAGGACGATCCCAACCCGTGGCTGCGGCATTCCCACTCCTCGCGCGGTGCATGGGGCCTGGCGCCCCTACCGACCCGGGCACCCCCCTCGGGTGCGCCCGCCGTGGCCGACCGGCGCATTCTATGCCGGCCCCGCCCGTACCTGGCGACTTGCGATCCACCGAAGAGTGCGCAGAATACCTTTCGCGCTACTTGATCGTTTCGATCATGTCGTCTGGTCAGAAGGAGGCGGGATGCACCGGCGGGAGCTTGGCATTGGAGCGGCCGTGGTGGTGGCCGCCGTCCTGATGGTGACGGCGGGCTTCGAGATCGGGGCCCGCGCCCGCGCCCGCCAGTCGGCCGCCGTGCCCGGCGCGCCTTCCGCGGCGCCGGACAGCACGGTCACGGACTCCGGTCCGGCCGCCACAGCCGGCCCGGGCGCGGGCCCCGGCGCGCCCGTCCCCGAGCCGGGCTCCACCGGCGCAGGGGGGTCGGGACCGGCCGGGCCCGGCGTGGGCGCCTCCGTCCCGGCGACCGGGCGGCTGCTGGCCGCGCCCTCGGCCCCGGCTCGGATCGCCGCCGGCATCCGCGGCGGCCTGACCTGCGCCCGGCTCGGGGTGGGGGTGACCGGCCTGGTGCCCGCCGCGTGCGGCGGGGCGAGCCTGGCCCCGAGCGGGCGGCCGGTCGTCTGGGTGAGCGGTCGCGTGCCCGGCTCGCGGGCCCTTGCCCTCCAGGTCTGGTCGCCGGCAGGGGACGGCACCTGGCAGCGGTCCCTGGTCGCGAGCGAGCCGAGGCCGGCCAGGACCTGGACGGCGATCCGGGTGGCGACGCCCGCGCTGTCGGCGGGCGGCCGGACGCTGCTGGCGCAGTTCCGCTTCCAGGGCCCGGGCGCGTTGCTCGCCTATGACCTGGTCGCCTTCCCGGCCACCGGGCCGCCGGCCGTGGCCGGCCATCGCGACCGCCTGGCCCACGGCACCGTCAGGGTGACGGTGACCGCGACCGGCGCCGCTGTCCTGGACGACTACTCGGCCAGGGGCGAGGCAGGCGCCGGGCCCGGCGGCACCCTCGCGGGTGGCCTCGACCATGCGCGGATCGGCCTGGTGGCCGGCTCCTTCCGGTACCTGGCGCGCGACCAGGTGCCAGCGCCCGGCCAGTAGCCGCAACCGCAGGGGTGACGCGGACGCCGCCCGGGCCGGCCCGGGCGACGCCGCCGGGCGGGCTCAGATGGGCAGGCGGGCACGGACGCCATAGGTGCCGTCGAGCCAGGGCTCGGCCCCGATGGAGTCGGATGGCGCGGTGCCGGCGGCCAGCCCGGGCCCGCCCCGGGGCCGCATCCAGCCCAGGTTCTCGCGCCTCCCCTCCTCGGGATCGACCTCCCAGCTGCCGCCGACGTCCTCGGTGATCACCAGCTCGAGGTCGTCCTCACGGTAGCGGATCACGAGCTGGGGCCGGACCGGACCGGCGTGCTTGAGGCAGTTGGCAAGGGCCTCCTGCACGATCCGGTAGGCCGAGCCGTCCACCTCGACGGGGAGCGGCCGGGCGTCGCCCTCGACCACGACGTCCACCGGCAGCCCGGCCATCTTCACCTCGGTGACCAGGGCTCCGAGCTGGCTCATGGCGGTCGGGGAGGACGGCGGCAGGACCACCGGGTCGTCCGGCCGGAGCACCTCGGCGGCCCTGCGGACCTCGGCGAGGGTCTGCTCGCCCGTCTTCCTGATGAAGTCGATCGCGTCCCTGGGCGGCGTGGTGCCGACCGGCAGGGCACGCTCGGCCACCTTTGCCTGGGCCACGATCATGCTGACGTTGGCCGTGACCGTCTCGTGCAGCTCCCGGGTGAGGCGGGCGCGCTCGTCGGCGACTGCCTCGCGGGCCAGGTAGCCGAGCTCCCGCTCCAGGCGGGCGGCCCGGTCCTCCACCAGCGCGGCATGGCCCCGCCGGGCACGCAGCTCGGCGCCCATGATCCAGGCCATGGCGGACAGCACGTGCAGCAGCGCGAAGGTCTCGAACGGCATCCGGCCCTGGAACGTGAGCGCGAGCACGCAGCTCGCGAAGCCGGCCGCCGCCGCGAGCACGACCCGGGTGCCGTACCTGGAAGCCACCGTGTAGAAGGCGACCAGGGCCCCGAGGTCGGCTCCGGTGAACGGGTGGTGGAGCAGGTGGTGGACGATGGTGGAGAGCTCGACGACGATGAGCACCGTGAGTGGGCTCCGTCGGCGCCAGGTGATCGGCGTGGTCTGGAACATGACCAGGACCGCGGCCAGCGCGGACGGAGCCGAGGTGGCGGTCAGCACGAGCGTGGGCTCCATGGCGACCAGGAGCCCGATGACGCCGAGCACGACCAGCGCGAAGGCGAGCAGTCCGTCGGCCAGCAGGGGGTCAAGCTCGAACGCGTGCCGGATCGAGAGCCACGAGCGGCTCAGCGCAGACGCCCCGGCAGAGCGGCTGCCCTCTGCATTCTGGTTCGTAGTGGACCCTTTCTGGCCCAGGGCTCACGGCGGCAGCGAGCGCTGCCCGGACCACCTCGAGAATGGAACCCTACGGGGACGAAGAGTACAAACATACGGGATGCCCTGTACAACTCGTACGGGGTAAAGGGATTACCTGGTAGGAACGGTCGGATCGGCGGGCGGGCACCCGGCGCCAGGCCGGCCGGTCAGGCGCCGCTCGGGCCGCCGGCGATGTCGCGACGCCAGTGGGCCCCCTCGAACCGGATCCGCCCCACCGCCTCGTAGGCCAGGGCCCGTGCGGCCGGCACGTCCTGGCCGAGCGCGCTGACCGCGAGCACCCGGCCCCCAGCGGTGACCGTGCGGCCCTCCGGGTCCTGACCGGTCCCGGCGTGGAAGACCTGCACCCCCGGAAGCCCGGCCCGGTCCAGCCCGTGGATCTCGAGGCCGCGCCGGTACGGGCCCGGGTACCCCCCGGAGGCGAGCACCACGGTCACGCAGGCACGCGGGTCCCACACGGGCCGGATGCCGGCCAGGCTTCCGGGAGGACCGGCGGCCGCCCGCAGCAGCACGGCCAGGTCGCTGGCCAGCCTCGGCACCACCACCTGGGTCTCCGGGTCGCCGAAGCGGCAGTTGAACTCGATCACCTTCGGCCCGCCGGCGGTCAGGACCAGCCCGGCGTAGAGCAGGCCCTGGTAGGGGGTGCCACGGCGTGCCAGCTCGGCCACGGTGGGTTCGAGGATCGTGGTCCGCATCTGGTCGACGAGGGCGTCGGGCACGTCCGGGAGCGGCGAGAAGGCGCCCATGCCGCCGGTGTTCGGGCCGGCGTCGCCGTCCCCGACCCGCTTGTAGTCGCGGGCGGGCGCGAGCGGGACCACGATCTCCCCGTCGGTGAGCGCGAACAGGCTCGCCTCCAGCCCGTCGAGGTGCTCCTCGAGCAGGATGCGGGCGCCGGCCTCGCCGTGGGCCCCGCCGAGCAGGGCGTCCTCGACCGCCGCCCTGGCCGTGGCGTGGTCGCCGGTCACCGTGACCCCCTTGCCTGCGGCCAGGCCATCCGCCTTGACCACCCAGGGCGGGCCGAAGTCATCGAGCGCCTTGAGCGCGTCGGCCGCGTCGGTGAACGCCGCGGCCGCGGCGGTCGGGACCCCGGCGGCCGCCATCACGTCCTTGGCGAACACCTTGGAGCCCTCGATCCGGGCTGCGGCCGCGGTCGGGCCGAACACGGCCAGGCCCTGCCCGGCGAGCGCGTCGGCCACCCCGGCGACCAGCGGCGCCTCCGGGCCGACCACGGTCAGGTCGACCGCCTCGCCGGCGGCCCAAGCGGCCAGGGCATCGCCGTCGGTGATCGGGACCCCGGGCACGTTCTCGGCCACCGCCAGCGTGCCGGCGTTGCCTGGCACGGCGAACAGCCGCTCCACCTCGGGGCTTGCATCGAGCGCCGCGAGCAACGCGTGCTCGCGACCGCCGCCGCCGACGACCGCGACGCGCACGCCTACTCCCCCGGCTCGCGCACGAGGGTCTGCTCCCGGGCCGGGCCGACGAACACCGCGGTCACCGGCACCCCGCCGAGCCGCTCGATCGCCTCGACGTAGACGCGGGCCGGCTTGGGCAGGTCCGCGTAGCGGGTGACCCTGGTGATGTCCTCGCGCCAGCCCTCGAACTCGTCGTAGACGGGCACCGCGTGGTGGACCTGGGTCTGGGTCATCGGCCAGTCCTCGGTCGTCTCGCCGTCGACCCGGTAGGCGGTCGCCACCGGGATGCGCTCGAAGGCCGAGAGCACGTCGAGCTTGGTCACGAACGTCTCGGTGAGCCCGCTGATCCGGGCGGCGTAGCGGAGCACGACCGTGTCGAGCCAGCCGCAGCGGCGCGCGCGTCCGGTGGTGGTGCCGAACTCCGCCCCGTCCCGGCGCAGCACCTCGGCGTCCTCGTCGTGGAGCTCGGTCGGGAACGGCCCCGCCCCCACCCGGGTCGTGTACGCCTTGGCGATGCCGATGACCCGCTCGATCTCGCGCGGGCCGACGCCGGTCCCGGCCAGCGCCCCCCCGGCGACCGGCGAGGAGGAGGTCACGAACGGGTAGGTGCCGTGGTCGACGTCGAGCATCGCCCCCTGGGCGCCCTCGAACAGGACCTGTTTGCCCTCCCGGAGCTCCTTCCACAGGTAGAGCGAGGCGTCGGCGATGCGCGGGCGGAGCGCCTCGGCGTAGGTGGCGTACTCCTCGACCACGGCGTCCGGGTCGATCGGCAGGCGGTTGTAGACCTTGGCGAGCTGTGGGTTGCGCTCCTTGAGCACGACCTCGACCTTCTGGGCCAGGATCTTCGGGTCGAGCAGGTCCTGGACCCGGATGCCGAGCCGGCCCGCCTTGTCGCCGTAGGCCGGGCCGATGCCCCGCCCGGTGGTGCCGATCCGGTTGCCGCCGAGGTAGCGCTCGGTGAGCTTGTCGCGCTCCTTGTGCCACGGCATGATCAGGTGCGCGTTGGCCGAGACGAGCAGCTTCGCGGTGGAGATGCCCTGGGCCTCCAGCGCGGCCAGCTCGGCCAGCAGCACCCCGGGGTCGATCACCACGCCGTTGCCGATCACCGGGACGATGTGGGGATAGAGGATCCCGCTCGGCACCAGGTGCAGCTTGAAGGTCCGGCCGGCAACCACGATCGTGTGCCCGGCGTTGTTGCCGCCCTGGTAGCGGACGACGACGTGCATCCGGTCGGCGAGGAGGTCGGTGGCCTTGCCCTTGCCCTCGTCGCCCCACTGGCTGCCCACCAGGATCGTTCCGGGCATGCTCCGCTCGCTTTCGCTGGGCCCGGGGCCTCAAGTCCAGGCCCCGGTCGGGTCAGGGCCCGGGGCCTCAAGTCCAGGCCCCGGTCGGGTCAGGTCCGGGGGCCTCCTGGCCAGGCCCCGGTCGGGTCAGGTCGGTCCGGGGCCCCGAGTCTATGCCTTGGCGCGCCCGGTCACCCGCCCAGGGAGCCGTCCGTGGCGGCGCCCCTCGAAGCAGCGAGCCACACCCCGGCCAGGACCAGGGGGGCGCCGAGCCAGAACCAGGCGGTCGGCACCTCGCCGAACAGGATCCAGGCGAGCAGGGTGGCGCCGACCGGCTCGGTCAGGATCACCACGGCGACCGTCGTCGCGCTGACGGTGGCCAGCAGGCCGTTGAACACCGTGTGGCCGAGGAGCTGGGGCCCGACCACGATGCCGGCAAGCACCAGCCAGGAGCCGGCACGGTAGCCACCCAGGCGCGCCCCGGTGAGCAGGCAGGCGGGCAGCAGCACCGCGGCGGCGGTGCCGTAGACCGAGGCGGCGTAGGTGGCCAGCGGCAGCCGCTGGCGGGCCGACCGCCCGATGAGCAGGTAGCCGGCGATCGCCGCCGCCCCGGCAAATGCCATGGCGTCCCCGAGCAGGGCGCGCGGCCCGAGCACCACCGCGCCGGCGTCGCCGAGGCAGACCACCACGGCCCCGGCGGCGGCGACCAGGATGCCGAGCCAGGCCCGGCGCGACGGCGGCTCGCCCGCGAGCCAGGCGCCCACGCCGACGAACAGCGGGGAGCAGGTCACAAGCACGGCCGACGAGGCCACGGTGGTGAACGACAGCGACGCGTTGAACAGCGCGAAGTGCACCGCAAGCAGCACCCCGGCCAGCACGAGCCGCCTGGCCTCGCGGGCTGCGAGCGGCACCCCGGCCCGGCCCACGAGCGCGAACGGCGCCAGCACGACCGCGCCGGCCAGGCAGCGCCAGAACGCCAGCGCGAGCGCTGGCAGGTGGCCGACGCGGACGAGGATCGGCGACGACGACACGGCCACGACGCCGAGGATCAGGCCGATCTTGACCGTGGACTGACCGGGAGTCCGCGCCAGGCCGCGGCTACCCGTGCCTGGGTCTCCCGCGGACGAACGCCGACACGCCGAAGCCGCCGGCGAACCCGGCGATCACCCCGGTGACCAGCGCAAGCCAGGAGAGGCCGCCTCGCGACGGGGCCGGGGTGGCGGCGGGCGGCTGCCCACGGCCGGCGGGCGCAGCCGCCGCCGACTGAGTCGGGTCGGCGGCGTTCTGCCCAAGGACCACCAGCACGCCGCGCATTCGAGCCGGGTGGATGTTGCACCTGTAGCTGTAGCTACCCGGCTTGTCGGGCGCGGTGAGGGTGGCCTCCTTGCCGGGCACCACCGTCTGCGTGTCGAGCTGGACGTCGTCGAACGTGGCCGTGTGCGGGGCGGCCCCGGTGTTCTCCCACGTCACCTTGCCCCCCGGCGCGACCGAGACCTCCTGCTTGTCGAACGAGAAGTCCTTCATGGCGACGTTCGCCTGCTGGGGCGCGTTGGACGCGGCGGCCGGCGGCGGCGCCTCACCACCGGCGACCGTCAGCACACCCTTCATCGCCGCCGGATGGACCTCGCAGTGGAACGGGAAGCGGCCGGGCTTGCTGAGGGTGATGGTGGCGTTCGTGCCGGCGAACCTGCCCCCTTCCGCCCCCGGGGCGACCGTGCCGGTGTCGAACGAGCCGTCGTCCGCGGTCAGCGTGTGCGGCTTGCCGCCGACATTGGCGAACAGCACCGTCGAGCCGGTCTGGACCTCCAGGTTGGGTGGGTCGAAGCCAAGCTTCTCCCCTGGTAAGGCCGGGTCGAGGCCCTGGATCCGGTTGACCCTCGACGGCTGGCTGCCCTGCCGCACCACGATCACGCCGTTCATGCGGCTCGGGTTGATGCGGCAGAAGTACGCGTAGGTGCCGGGCACGGTGAACGTCACCTTGCCGGTGGCGTTGGGCGCGACCGGCCTGGTGTCGAAGGTCCCGCCCCGGTCGGTGACCGTGTGCGGGCGCGCCCCCTTGTTGGTCCAGGTCACGGTCGTGCCCAGGTCGACCGTTGTCGTCCCTGGCTCGAAGTTGAAGTCGACGATCGTCGCGCTCGCCTGCTGACCGCCCTGCGCGAGGGCAGTGGAGGCCAGCCAGACCGCTCCCCCCGCCCAGAGCAGCCACGCGGTCCCGAGCAACGCAACCTTGACCCGTCGTCCCATCCGCTACCTCGCTGTCACGTAATCCGCCACGCTGGTCGCCCAGATGCCGGCGAAGGTGAGGAACAGGGCCGTGCCGATCCAGGGCAGCAGGTCGTCGCCTCTCCGCAGCACCCGCAGGAGCGCGAACTTGGCCGCCAGGATCACGAACACCAGCGTCCCGAACACCGAGTGCAGCAGCACGCGGGTCGGCGACGTCGGACCCGCCGGCCCGGCCACGCAGGAGACGGCCACGAGCACCGCCACCAGCAGCGCGGTCCGGCCGACGATGCGGTGGGCCCGGGCCGCGGCGGCGCTGCCAATCGACGGGAACGGCGTCACCCCCCACAACCGGGCGGCGAGCAGGACCTGCACCCCGGCCAGGCAGAACACCGCGGTCGAGCCGGCGACCTTCCAGAGCAGCAGGTTGTTGCCGGTGAGGTCGTTCAGCAGGCCGATGACGTCCACGCCGTCCTCCTTCAACCGGAGAGCAGGATCTTGGCCTTCATGCTCGGATGGATCGTGCAGATGTAGTCGAGCGACTGGTTGACGACGAGCTTGAAGGACCTGCCCGGGTTGATCGTGCCGGAGTCTATCCCCAAGGCCTCGGCGGTCACCGTGTGCGGTGCGACGTCACGGTTCTCGAACAGCACCTCGGTGCCCGGGCGGACGGTCAGCGTCTCGGGTGCGAACGCGATGTTCTCCATGCTGACCACCGGCGCACCAGCCGCCGACGCACCAGCCGCCGGCGCCCCGCCCGCGGGCGCCGCCTCGGCGCTCTCGGCCGGGCGGTTCGCCCTGACCATCGCGACCGGGCCCGCGATCGCGAGCACCAGGTACCCGATGACGATGCCGACCCACAACAGGCGCCTTGCGTCCACGCGAGCCCCCCACGTCCGGCGGGTGTCCCCAAGCGAGCAGCGTCGCCGGCACCACGGTGCCCACCTGGCGGCGGTGTCAGCCAGCGGCGTCGGCACTCGGTCCGGCTACCCGACGACTTCTAAGGGATGCAGGCGCTCGGTGTCAACGTCGGAAAACTCACGATTGGATGGGACAATCCAACTGGATGGGACAATCGCCCGCAGCCCGACGACCGCCTTGTGGCTCCCCATGGAAGGCCTGCCCGGTCGACGCCTCGCGAAGGCGGATGTCGCAGCAGCGTGGAGGCCACGGGAGCCCGGCGCCGACCGGGCAACCTCGTCGGGGTCGCCACTGGCTCACGACGGGTACTTTTCCAGCAGCTCCCGCAGCCGGACCACGAACCGCAGGCTCTCGTCGTGCTCCCGCTGCCAGATGTTGCGGCCGAAGATCAGGCCGAGCGCGCCCGCTTCCATGGCCATGCGAGCCTTGTCCAGGACCTCCTCGTCGCCACCGCGCTCGCCGCCGCTGAGCAGCACCGGGGTCCGGACCGCGGAGCGGACCACCGCGTTGACGGCGTCCTGCTCACCGACCGCCTCGGCATAGGTCCTGTGCACGCCCTCGGTCGCCTTGGGGTCGGGGAAGTTGACCTTCACGACGTCGGCGCCGAGCTCGGCCGCGGTGCGGGCCGCGTAGTCCACGGCGTAGAAGGAGTTCTTGCCGCCCTTCTTGTCGACCGAGCTGCCCCGCGGGTAGGACCAGACCACGAGCGGGAGCCCGAAACGGTGGGCGTCGCGGCGGACCTGGGCGAGCGCCTCGAAGTCGGCCTCCTGCTCGGCCGAGCCCACGTACAGGGTGTAGCCGACCGCGTCGGCGCCCAGCCGGACCGCGTCCTCGACGTTGGCGTTGAGCGGCGAGCGCGGAGCGTCGGCCGGAGGCAGCTCGGTGCGCCCGTTCAGCTTCAGCAGCAGGGGAACCTCGCCGGCGTAGTCCCAGAAGAACTTCTCCGCGTTGCCGACCTGGATGGCCAGGCCGTTGAAGCCGCCCTCGACCGCCAGCTTGATGATGTAGCGAGGGTCGCCCGAGACCGGGTTGTCGAAGAAGTCGCGCGGGCCGTGCTCGAGACCCTGGTCGTAGGGCAGGAACATGGCGGTGCCGTTCTTCAGGCCGTGCTGGTACAGGATCCGGTGCAGCCGCGCCTTCTTGCCGGTGCTGAGGCCGAGCTCACCGATGGGGGTGCGGGGGACCGCGCTGTTGGCCATGAGGTGCCTCCTGGTCGTCGTGGGATGTGGCCCCCGTCCTGGCCGAGGGCCCGACCCATGCCATCCCCGGGCTGGCTGCCTGGCTACCGCCCGGACACCCATTGTCCACAGGTGGGCGGGACCCCGGCAAGCATCCGGACGGCGCCAGCTACCCGGGCTCGGCCACCAGCGCACCACCTAGCCGAAGAGCTTTGCCCAAGTCTTGGGCCCGACCTCGCCATCGGCCTTGAGCTGACGGTGCTGCTGGAACATCTTGACGACCTTCTCGGTCGTCGGCCCGAATTCTCCGTCGACTGGGAGCGGCTTGCCTCCGAGGGCGCTATGCCTGCCCTTGCCGATTGTGTTGAGCCTTCCCTGGATCTGGGTGACAATCCGGCCCTTGGCCCCAAGCCTGATGACCGTGCCGGGGTAGGCGGGAGCGGCAGGCGTGTCGAGACTGCCATTCGCCGCGAACCTCGGGCGCACGAAGTTCACCACCCGCCGACGATCCCGGGTCTTCCGTGTGACCATGCCTCCGTTCCGCTCACCGTCGAGGCCACGACCACCCGTGTTCCCCTCGATGCAGACCAGCCGGTTGTCGGGAAGGCGACGCTCGACGATCGCGATATGGTTGACTGGCTTGGGACCGCCCATGTTGAACTCGACGAGGTCGCCGGGGAGGGGCTGTTCCGTGCTTGCCATCCACTTCAGGCCGCGATCTCCGCGCTTGGCCGCGTGGAAGAGTGCGCGTGTAGAGGCGGTCTTCGGGACAAGGCCCTCATTGCCACTGTTCTCGAAGCAGGCCCACGCGAATTGCATGCACCAGAAGACGCCGTCTTGGCCGAACTGGCGACCGTACTTGTTGCGGTTGACGGGCTTCTCCACGTACCCGATCTGCGACCTGGCATACTTCAGAAGCGATTCTCTGCTCATCTCACTCCCCCTGCGGCATTACTCCCCCGCGTCGAGACCGTCGTCTTCGGTTGCGGTCGCGTCGTCGTCATCCTCGATGAGCGCACTCCGGTCCTCGGGCATCTCTGGCTCGAATTGCTCCAGCCCTTCGGTCATGTCTTCCTCGCCCTCCTCAGCCTTGGCGCACATACCGGTGCTACTCGTCAACGGACTTCGCGGAACCGTTGTCGAGCGCTCTGGTAAACAGAGACGGAAGTGAGCGGTCAGATACGTCTTGTCCCGGTGGGGTCGCTGGCCGCTTCTTGGGTCCGCCATCGTGGGGACTCCTCTTCGCCCGAGCTACTGGCCGGTCAGGGCAGCGCGTCCGGTGGCTTCAGATACGCGCCCTCCACCCCCTTGCGGTGTCGCAGCACGTCCGCCACCCGCTCGCCGGTGGCTTGGTCGGGCACCTCGGCGGCGAGGAAACGACCGAGCGCGGGATCGTCGGTTCCCGGGTGCAGCGCGTGCAAGGACACGCCGAGCTCCTCGGCCGCCGCCTGGATCTCCTGGAGGGCGTCGACCGCCATGCCCCGCTCGTGCAGCGCGCGAGCCAAGCCCTCGCTGACCTGGACGATGACCTGCACTGGGCGACTCCTGGAGCGGATCGGTGCGGCCGGGACGGACAGGCGGGCACCCGCGGCAGGCAGGAACCGTGCCCGATGGCGGCGTCTCATCAGCGGATCCGAACGGGCAGCAATGTGACGAAGGGTGCGAAACGACTAAGCTTGGCGAATTTGAGCACAGCCAAGCTGCCAAGTAAAGCCGGCCCGACGGAGGTGACACGTCACCCGGCCTACGCGGCGGCCTGCCCAGATCCGTCCGCGTCGCCTTCCCTGCGGATCTCGTCGGCTCGCGGGCCCGAGACGTCGTCGTCCAGCCAGGTGTGGCGCCTGAACACCCGGACGTGCGCAAGATTCACGTCGCCGCGGAAGGTCCGGAGCAGCGCCTCTGCGGTGGCAGCACCGTGCTTGCCTCCGAGGGCCTCAGCGATCCCGCGGCGGAGTGCCTCATTCTGGCTGGGCGCCGGCCAGGCCCGTTCGAGGTCGGTCGCTGTCCGGATGCCGAGCGCACGTAGCCTCTGCCTCATCGGTCGGCCCTCATCGCCCTCCGGTAGGCGCAGGTAGAGAAATGCCTGGTCGAGCCAGTCCACCAGCCTGCCGACCGGTACCCGGGTGTGCAGGAGCACGTCAACCAGGTTCGCGGTGGTGAGACCCTGTAGGTCCTCGATGCCCTCCTCGGCCAGCCGGGCCTCGTCCCAGACGCTCAGCCCGTCGAGGTCACTCAACGGGTACTTGCGGTCGAGGCTCTGCACGGTCTTCTTTCCCAGCTTGCCCACGCCGGCCTTGAGGATCTGCACGCCCAGTTGAGGGAACACCCCGACCAGGAAGGCGAGCACCGCCTGCTGCTCTATGGAGGCGACCGGGACCAGCGCCATCGTCGCCACCAGGACGACGACGACGATGATTCTCGAGCTCGCACTCACGTAGGCGGAGGTCCTGAGGTCGTCCCGGAAGTACCGTCGGATGAGGTCCTGCAGAATGAACCAGTAGGCTCCGACGAACCCGAATCGCAGCGCTTCGACCGGGAGCTCTGGCCGCCTGGAGAACGGAACGGCGCCCATCAGGCTGAGGCTGCGGTACAGCTCCGGGTGAATGACCACTGTCCAACCAATGGACAGCAGCAGCGAGGCCAGGAGCACTGGACAGAACGCCTCGCTGCGGTCTCTACCCTTCCGGTCGCGGTTGCTCCTGCTCCTGACCGGGCGCCTGGCCGGGACCGCCTCGAGCCTCGTGCCGGGATGGTCCAGAGCGGGGGTGCCCCAGAAGAGCGCCCGCGTGCTGACAGCATGCTTGCCGAAGACCGCCTCGAACTTTCTGCGGTAGATGTTGTCCGTGCTGGTCGTCTTCAGCTTGTTGTGCGCAACGGCCCAGGGCTGGTACCAGCTGGTGTGCTTCGGGGGCGCCGGGAGGTTGCAGTACCGGTCGATACGCAGGCGGAACAAGTTGAGGACGTACTCGTCGTAGAGGCTGTATCCCTTGAACTTGACGAACTCCAGGTACAGCCAGCCAGGAAGGCCTGCGAGCAGCACCACCGCAACGCCCTTCAGCACAAAGACCTGGCTGTGGGCGTCGAGGAGCACCGCCGCCAGGAGCGGCGCCACGACGGTGCAGCAGAGCACGGTCCACAGGAGAGCCCGTTCACGTCGGGCCTGGCGCCGCACCGCTTCCGTGCAGTGTCGCTCCTGCTCCACCGCCCGGCTGCGGTCCTCGGCCTCGCCTGCCTCGGTATCCATCGCCGATCACCCCTCCGTCGATCACCCCATGCCCCGCCCTCGGGGTGCTCTGCGAACGTTCCCATGACAAGAGGAGCTGCCCCGCCGGTTGATACGGCCGGCTTCCATGGTCGGAATCTCCTGCTTCCCGTTGTTTGACAGCAGGGCAATACTTGCATCGTCACCTCAACCGACCTGCCCGCTTCGCACCGAACAAGGAGCAGCGATGAACGACAGCCGGTACCGCCTCCCGGCGGAGTTCGACCGGTTGCAGGCGCCGTCGAGCGCCTACGCCCCACGCCAGGTCGTCACGTACCTGTGTACGCGAGAGCACCTGGTCTCGGTCCCGTTCGCGGCTGACGCCGAGGTGCCCGACACGTGGGATTGTCGCTGCGGCAAACCTGCCACCCGGGTCAGTCCCACCAGCACCGATCCCGCCCCCCCGGCCAGTCCCACACATGCCGCACCCGCCGCCAGGATCGAAGCCGGGGAGACCACGGCGCCGGCGCCGTAGCGCGGCAGGAGGCCGCCGCCCGTAGAGCGCCCGGCCAGGTTCCCACGGCGCGCCGGCTCCCTGCCTCCCTGGCGGCCCAGCATGCTCGACCGCGGCGCCGATACTTGGCCGGCGTTCTAGCATTGCGGGATGGACGGCCGGATCTGGGACCTCATCGTCGTCGGCGCCGGCCCTGCCGGCGCCGCCGCCGCGCTGCAGGCCGGGTTGCTCCGGCCCGGCGCCGCCGTGCTGCTGGTGGACAAGGCCGCCTTCCCGCGCGACAAGGCGTGCGGGGACGGCATCGCGCCCCACGGTGTCGACGAGCTGGCCGCCCTGGGGGCTGTCCACGCACTCGACGGCTACCCGCCCATCCACCGGCTGCGTATCCGCGCGCCCGGCGGCGGCGAGGTCACGGGGAGACCGTCCCGCCCCAACCGGGTGGTCCCGCGCCGGGTGTTCGACGCCCGCCTGGTCGAGGCGGCCGTGGCAGGAGGCGCCGTCCTCGTCCAGGAGCGCGTCCGCTCGGTCGAGGAGCGGCCGGGCCGGGTTGTCGTCAACGGCGAGCTGACCGGGCGCACCTTGGTCGGCGCCGACGGCGCCAACTCGGCGGTGCGGCGCCTCCTCGGCGTCCCCGCCAACCCGCCCGGGGATCTCGCCATCGCCGTGCGCGGCTACGCGCCCGCCGGGCCGGGCCCGCTCGAGCAGTACATCGGCTGGGTGCCCGACGGGTGGCCGGCCTACGTCTGGTCGTTCCCCACCGGGACGGGGCTCGCCAACGTCGGCTATGGCCTGCTCCGCAGCCGCTTCTCCGGCGGCCGGGCCGAGCTGTTCGAGCGGCTCCGTGCGCTGCTCCCGGAGGCCCGGCCCGACGAGGCGAGCCTGCGCGCCCACCACCTGCCCCTCTCCACCCACCGCCCCCGGCCTGGCCGGGGCCGGGTGCTGCTCGCGGGCGACGCGGCGTCGCTGGTCAACCCGCTCAGCGGCGAGGGGATCTACTACGCGCTCGCCTCCGGGCGGCTGGCAGCGACCGCCGCCCTGCTCGCCCCCGAGGCACCGGCCGCGGCCTACCGGCGGCTGCTCGCACGGGCGCTCGGGCGTCACTTCCGGCACTCGACGGTACTTGCGCGGGCGATCCGGTCCCAGCGCCTGGCCTCGGCGGCCATGCTCGCCTCGGGCAGCTCCCCGGCGCTGTTCGACGCGCTGGTCGAGATGGGTCTCGGCCAGGCCCGGCTGACCGCCGACCTGCTCGCCCAGCTCCCCGCCGCCTACCTCCGCGCCCGCTCCACAGCGGCCCGGCAGGGCAGAGATCCCTCAGCGTGGTAAGAGCAGCAGCACTGCCTGCAGCAACGCCGCGTAGGCGATCAGCGTCTGGGCCTTGAACAGGCGCAGGAACGCCTTGCGGGCCTTGAACAGCGTCCGCACAGACTGCACGAGCAGGAGCACGACCACGAGCTGGAGGACCACCTGGACGAAGGTGGGCACGTCGAACGGCAGGCGGAAGCCCAGCAGGGCGGCGAAGTAGCCGCCCATGGCGAACAGGTAGACCCCCACGACCCCCGGGTAGATGGGCCAGATCGAGCGGCGGTAGGTACGATCAGGCATGCGGTCATTGTACGCATCACACCCATCGCCCGGACCTGGCCCGAAGGCCGGCGGGGGCGCGGTACAAGGGCCGCAGGCAGCAGAAGGCCCGCGGGCGCCCAGCCCGGCTGGCTGCCGCCCGGCTGCTACCGCCCGGCTGGCTGCCGCCCGGCTGCTACCGCCCGGGCTCGGCGGCCTGGCTCTCGGCCTCCAGCACGGCCAGGTCCTCGATGCCGCTGACCTCGACCGGGCCGGCGTGGTAGCGGCGGCGCTGGCGGACCTCGAGCCAGCGGGCAAGCCGGGAGAGCGAGAAGTTCACCGCGATGTAGATGACGGCCACCACCAGCAGGCCCTGCAGGAGCGAGGCTGGCTCGATCTCGCCGATGAGCTGCCCGCGCCGGAGCAGCTCCTCGTAGGGCAGCACAAACCCGAGCGAGGTGTCCTTGAGCAGCGTGATGAGCTGGCTGACCAGGGCGGGCACCATGCGCCGGATGGCTTGCGGGATGACCACGTAGCGCATCGCGCTCCAGTAGCCCAGCCCGACGGCATAGGCAGCCTCGGTCTGACCCCGGTCCAGGGAGAGGATGCCAGCCCGGAAGATCTCGCCGAGGACTGCACCGTTGTAGGCGACCAGCGCGATCACCAGGATCCACAGGGTGTCCACGTCGATGCCGTACTTCCCAAGCAGGCGGGCGGTGAAGAAGATCAGCAGCAGCAGGGGGACGCCCCGGAATGTCTCGACGTAGCCGCCGGTCAGCCAACGCGTCGGTTTGTTCCGGGCCAGCCGGCCAAGGGCGAGCCCGGCGCCGAGGACCACCGCGAAGACCATCGAGAGGACGGCGGCCTTGAGGGTGTTCCGCAGTCCCCCGAACAGGAACCGCCAGACCTCGCCATGGGTGAACAGCTCCCAGCGCTCGGCGTCGAGCTGGCCGTTGTCGGCGAAGCGGCGCAGGGCGACGTAGATCAGCCAGGCGATCACCGCGCCGGTGGCGATCGAGCCGAACAGGACCCGGCGGCGGGCGCGCGGCCCCAGCACGTCGTACAGGACGGTGCCGCCCCTGGCGCTCATCGACCCACCTTCGTCCCGGGCGAGGCTCCGAGCACGCTCGCCACCACCTTCGTCCCGGGCGAGGCTCCGAGCACGCTCGCCAGCCTCATCGCTTGATCGCCACCCTGCGCTCGATGGCGCCGAAGATGAACCCGGACGGCAGCGTGAGGACGAGGTAGGCGACCCCGGCGCCGGCGAAGACCAGGATCGGCTGGGCGGTATCCGTGTTCAGCCGGTCCGCCTGGTAGGTCAGCTCCGCGACCGCGACCACTGCCGCGACCGAGGTGTTCTTGGTCAGCGCGATGAACAGGTTGGCGAGTGGGGGCACGACCGTCCGGAACGCCTGGGGCAGCACGACCTGGCCCAGGGTCTGCCCGAAGGTGAGCCCGATCGACCGGGCCGCCTCGACCTGGCCCTTGGAGACCGAGTTGATCCCCGAGCGGATCGTCTCGGAGATGAACGCGCCGGTGTAGACCGAGAACACGATGATCGCCGAGACGAAGAAGGAGTAGCGGATGCCGATCTTGGGGAACCCGAAGACGAACAGGACGAGCAGGACGGGCAGGGGCGTGTTGCGCACGGTCTCGACGAAGGCCAGCCCCGCGGCCCGGGCCGGCCCGATCGGGCTGACGCGCATGACGGCGACGACCGTACCGACGACGAGCGCAAGCGAGTAGGACACCAGGGCCAGCTGGATGGTGACCCAGAAGCCGCTCGCATAGAAGTCCAGATTGGACGTGATGACGTCCAGCCCGATCCTCCTCGTTCGGCCGGGGCCGGCGGGCGTGCGCCCGCCGGCCCCGGGGCGCGTTTACCTGATGGTCAGTAGCGGTCGACCTTGGGCGGCTCGGGGGTGTTCTTCTCGACCTTGCCCGCGGTCTTTTCGAACGCCGCCTTCCAGCGGCCGTCCTGGTACATCTTCTCCAGCTCGTCGTTGACGAAGTTGCGCAGGTCGGTGGCGCCCTTCTTCACGCCGATCCCGTACGGCTCCTGGGTGAACGGGTTGCCGACCAGCTTGTAGGCGCCCTGGCTCTTGTCGATGAGCCCGAGCAGGATGACGTTGTCGGTGGTCACCGCCTGGACCCGCCCGTCGCCCAAGGCCTCGGCGCACTTGGAGTAGGTGTCGAACAGCACGGCCTCGGCCTGCGGCGCCTGCTCGGCGAGGTTCTTCTCCGAGGTGGAGCCCTGGACCGAGCAGACCTTCTTGCCGTTCAGGTCCTCGACGCCCTTGATGCTGGTGTCGTCGCTCTTGACCATGATGTCCTGGCCGGCGATGTAGTACGGCCCGGCGAAGTCCACCACTTGCTTGCGCTTGTCGTTGATGGTGTAGGTGGCCACGACGATGTCGACCTTGCCCTCCTGGATGAAGGGCTCACGGTTCTTGGACACCGTCTCGATGAACTCGACGTCGTTGCGGCTGCCGGTGATCGCCTTGGCGATCTCCCTGGCGATCTCGGTGTCGAAGCCCTCGAGGTCGCCGGACAGGCCTTTGAGCCCGAACAGGGGCTGGTCGAACTTGGTCCCGACGACCAGCTTGCCCTTCTTCTGGATCGCCTCCATGGTCGAGCCGGCCGGCAGTGACGGCTTCGCGTCGCCGCTGCCGCTGCCCGAGTCGCCGCCGCAGCCCGCTGCGGCCATGGCCAGGACGAGCGCGATTCCCACGATCGCGATACGTCGTCTCAGCATGTCGTCCCTCCTCGTCGATGGGAGCCCTGGGTCAGTGGGCGAGGATCTTGGAGAGGAAGTCGCGGGCGCGCTCCGACTCCGGCTGGCTGAAGAACTGGGCGGGTGGCGCCACCTCCACGATGCGCCCCTCGTCCATGAAGACGACTCGGCGGGCGGCGGAGCGGGCGAAGCCCATCTCATGGGTGACCACCACCATCGTCATCCCGCTCTCGGCCAGCTCGATCATGACGTCGAGGACCTCCTTGATCATCTCCGGGTCGAGCGCCGAGGTCGGCTCGTCGAACAGGATGACCTTGGGGCCCATGGCCAGCGCACGGGCGATGGCCGCACGCTGCTGCTGGCCGCCGGACAGCTCGGCCGGGTAGCGCTCGGCCTTCTCGGCGATGCCGACGCGCGCGAGCAGTTCGCGGGCGCGCGCCTCGGCCTTGGCCTTTGGGGTCCCGCGGGCCTTGACGGGGCCGAGGGTGACGTTGTCCAGCACGGTCTTGTGCGCGAACAGGTTGAAGGACTGGAACACCATGCCGACGTCGGCCCGCAGCCTGGCGAGCTGTTTACCCTCCTCGGGCAGGGGCGTCCCGTCGATCTTGATCGTGCCGCTGTCGATCGTCTCGAGCCGGTTGATGCAGCGGCACAGGGTCGACTTCCCCGACCCGGACGGGCCGATCACGACGACGACCTCGCCGGCTTCCACCGTGAGGTCGATGTCGTGGAGCACATGGAGCTGACCGAAGGACTTGTTCACCCTCTCGAGGGTCACGAGCTGTGTTCCCACACCGCACCCGCCTTCCCTCGCCGCTCGCTGGACCCGGATCATATGCCCGACACTACCGCGAAGTCCCCGCTGGGAGTGCAACCGACACGCCCAGGAACGGCTTGGAGCGCCCACGGCGCAGCGTTCACTCCGCCCGGCAAGTCCGCCGGGCGGCCGACGGCCAGGTCCGGAACGGCTTGGAGCGCCCACGGCGCAGCGTTCACTCCGCCCGGCAAGTCCGCCGGGCGGCCGACGGCCAGGTCCGGCCGTCGGCTCAGGCCACCACGCTGGCGCTCGGCTCGCGCCTGCTGGTGAGCTCGAGCCCCGCGGGGCCGGCGTCGACCCGTACGGTATCGCCGTCGCCGATCTCGCCGGCGAGCAGAAGCCTTGCCAGCTCGTCGCCGACCGCCTTGGCGACCAGGCGGCGGAGGGGCCGCGCCCCGTAGGCCGGATCGTAGCCGCGGTCGGCCAGCCAGGCCCGTGCGGCCGGGGTGAGGTCGAGCACCAGGCGGCGGTCGGCCAGGCGGTCGGCCAGCCTGGCGACCTGGATGTCGACGATCCTGGCCAGCTCCTCCCGGGTGAGCCGGTGGAAGACCAGGATCTCGTCCAGCCGGTTGAGGAACTCCGGCTTGAACGTCTCCCTGACCACGGCCAGCACGCGTTCGCGGATCACTTCCTCCGACTCGACCATGTCGGCCTGGAACTGCGACCCCAGGTTCGAGGTCATGATCAGCACGACGTTGGAGAAGTCGACCGTGCGGCCCTGGCCGTCGGTCAGCCGGCCGTCGTCCATGACCTGCAGCAGCACGTTGAACACGTCCGCGTGGGCCTTCTCGACCTCGTCGAGCAGCACGACCGAGTAGGGGCGGCGGCGGACCGCCTCGGTGAGCTGGCCGCCCTCCTCGTAGCCGACGTAGCCGGGGGGGGCGCCGACCAGCCGGGCGACCGAATGCCTCTCGCCGTACTCGCTCATGTCGATGCGGACCATGGCCCGCTCGTCGTCGAACAGGTACGAGGCCAAGGCGCGGGCCAGCTCGGTCTTGCCGACGCCGGTCGGCCCGAGGAACAGGAACGTCCCGATCGGACGGCCCGGCTCGCTGAGCCCGGCCCGCGAGCGCCGGATGGCGTCGGCCACCGCCGACACCGCGTCGTCCTGGCCGACCACGCGCGCGTGCAGCTCGTCCTCGAGCCGGAGGAGCTTGGCCATCTCGCCCTGCATGAGCCGGGTGACCGGCACCCCCGTCCAGGCCGACACGACCTCGGCAACGTCCTCGTCGTCCACCTCTTCCTTGAGCATCTTGCGGTCGCTCTGCAGCGCGAGCAGGCGCTCGTTGGCCTCACCGAGCTCGCGCTCGAGGCCGGGGAGCACGCCGTAGCGGAGCTCGGCGGCCCGGTTCAGCTCGGCGTCCCGCTCGGCCCGGTCCAGCTCGCCCCTGGCCTCCTCGATCCTGGCCTTGGTGTCGCGGATGGCCTGGATGACCTCCTTCTCGGCCGTCCAGTGCGCCTTCATCCCGTCCAGGTTCTCGCGCAGGCCGGCCAGCTCCTCCTCGAGCTTGGCCAGCCGCTCCTGCGAGACCGGGTCGGTCTCCTTGCGGAGCGCGGCCCGCTCGATCTCGAGCTGCTTGGCCCTGCGCTCGAGCATGTCGACCTCGACCGGCATCGAGTCGATCTCGATGCGCAGGCGGCTGGCGGCCTCGTCGACCAGGTCGATCGCCTTGTCGGGCAGGAACCGTCCGGTGACGTACCGGTCGGAGAGGATCGCCGCGGCCACCAGGGCGGAGTCCTGGATGCGGACCCCATGGTGGACCTCGTAGCGCTCCTTCAGGCCGCGCAGGATCGCGATGGTGTCCTGCACGCTCGGCTCGCCCACGAACACCGGCTGGAATCTGCGTTCCAGGGCCGCGTCCTTCTCGATGTGCCTGCGGTACTCGTCGAGGGTGGTCGCGCCGACCATGCGCAGCTCGCCCCTGGCGAGCATGGGCTTCAGCATGTTGCCGGCGTCCATGGCGCCCTCGGCCGCGCCGGCACCGACCACGGTGTGCAGCTCGTCGATGAAGGTGATGACCTCGCCCCCGGACTCGCGGATCTCGTCGAGGACCGCCTTCAGCCGCTCCTCGAACTCGCCGCGGAACTTCGAGCCGGCCACCATCGCACCCAGGTCGAGGGAGACGATGCTCTTGTCCTTCAGGGACTCGGGCACGTCGCCGGCCACGACCCGTTGGGCCAGGCCCTCGACGATGGCGGTCTTGCCCACGCCGGGCTCGCCGATCAGCACCGGGTTGTTCTTGGTCCGCCGGCTCAGCACCTGCACGACCCGGCGCACCTCGTCGTCGCGGCCGATCACCGGGTCGAGCTTGCCCGAACGGGCCAGGTCGGTGAGGTCGCGACTGAAGCGCTCCAGCGCCTGGTACTTCGACTCGGGGTCCTGGTCGGTGACCCGCTTGGAGCCCCGGACCTCGGTGAGCGCGGCCAGGATCGACCCCCTGGTCAGCCCGGCCTCGACGAGCAGCTTGGCCGTCTTCTCGCTGCCAGTGACCAGGCCGAGCAGCAGGTGCTCGGTGGAGACGTACTGGTCGCCGAGGCCGGAAGCCTCCTTGCGGGCGCGCTCGATCAGCCGGGCCGTCTGGGGCGACAGCACGGTGTCCTGCTCGGGCCCGTAGACCTTGGGGGCGCGGTCGAGCGACTCCTGGGCTCGTGCGCGCAGCGTGCCCGGGTCGGCTCCGGCCCTTCGGACCAGCGGCAAGACGATGCCGTCAGGGTCCGCAAGCAACGCAGCGAGCAGGTGCTCGGGCTCGATGCGCTGGTGGTCGCTGGCCCGGGCGGTGCGCTGGGCGGTCGCCAGCGCCTCCTGGGCCCGCAGCGTGAACGCGTTCACATCCATATCTTGCTCAGTCCTGCCTTCTGTACGCTCGATTCGATGGTTATCCTCTCGCCCCATTCGTTTGAGGCACTTCACGATGTACAACGCCGTTCGGACCCCGGATAGTCCCGGGATCAACTGGTCCTGCGCGGCTGTTCGGGCGGCTCGTAGCGGACGATCGCGGACGAGTAGGGGACCAGGTCGCGGCGGGCGGCGCGGCGGACCATCTCCAGCTCCTGCCGGTGTCGGCGGGCCTGCAGCGCGAGGTCGGCCTCGAGCCGGGCGTTGCGGGCCTCGAGCCGGTCGATCTCCTCGGTCAGCTCGATGACCCGCTGCACGCCGGCGAGGTTGACGCCCTTGCGGGTCAGCTCCTGGATCTCGCGCAGCCGCTCGATGTCGCGCTCGGAGTAGCGGCGCGAGTTGGAGGTGGTCCGCTTGGGACGCACGAGCCCCTTGCGCTCGTAGATCCGCAGCGTCTGCGGGTGCACGCCGGCCAGCTCGGCCGCCACCGAGATGATGAAGACGGCCCGCTCGTCGAGACGCTTCGGTCGATCGGCCATGGCGCTCTCACCTCACCACGGTGCGCTCACTCCACGCCGAGGTGCGCCCTCGGCGTCGCGTCGGACAGCGACGCGAACTCGCGCAGCACGTCGCGCTCCCTGCGCGACAGCTTCTCGGGCACCGCGACGTGGACGGTGACCAGCAGGTCGCCCGCTGCCTTGCGCGAGTTGTCTGAGCCAGGCACGCCACGGCCCTTCACCCGGAATGTCCGCCCGTTCTGGGTCCCCGGCGGCACCTTCAGGGTGACCGGGCCGTCCAGCGTGGGGACCTTGAGCTCGGCCCCGAGGGCGGCCTCGGCGAAGGTGACCGGGACGTTGATGGTCAGGTCCTGCCCCTGGCGCCCGAACAGCGGGTGGGGCTGCACCTGCACCTTGACGATCACGTCGCCGGCGGGCGCCCCGGCCTGGCCGGGCTCGCCCTGGCCCTTGAGCCGGATGGTGGCGTTGTCGTTCACCCCGGCCGGGATGCGGACCTTGAGCGTGCGGGTACGGACCTCGGTGCCCCGGCCCTGGCAGGTCGGGCAGGGGTCGTCGATCACCGTGCCTCGGCCCTGACAGGTCGGGCACGGGCTCGACAGGCCGAACAGCCCTTGGTCGCGGGTTACCGTGCCCCGGCCGTTACACGTGGAACATGGCTTCGGCAGGGTGCCCGGCCGGGCCCCGGACCCGTGGCAGGTCGAGCAGGCGGAGGGGCCGGTCAGGTTCAGCGAGATGGTGCCGCCGCGGACCGACTCCTCGAAGCCGAGGGTGAGCTTGGCGTCGACGTCGCGACCCCGGCGGGCTGCCTGCTGCGCGCGGCCCCCGCCGAACAGGTTGCCGAACAGGCCTCCGAGACCGCCCAGGTCGCCCAGGTCCTCGACCCGGACCCGCTGGCCGCCGGGGAACCCGCCACCCGGGAAGCCGCCCCCGCCGAAGCCGCCGGGGCCGAACGCACCCGAGCCCATCAGGCGCCGGGCCTCGTCGTACTCGGCCCGCTTCTTCGGGTCGGACAGGATGCTGTAGGCCCTGCCCACCTCCTTGAAGCGCTCCTCGGCCGTGCGGTCACCATGGTTGGCGTCCGGGTGCAGCTTCTGGGCGAGCTTGCGATACGCCTTCTTGATGTCGGAGGGCGAGGCGTCCTTGGGCACGCCGAGAACGGCGTAGAAGTCCTTCTCGAAGTACTCCGGGTTGTTCACGTTCGTTGCTCTTTCCCCTCCACGGGAGTCTCGCTCTGCGGCCCCCGGCCCCCAGCCCGGGGCCTGCGAGGCCCCGGGGAGCTCCTACCTGGCCACCTTCACCATGGCCGGGCGGAGCACCTTGCCCTGTAGCTCGTAGCCCGCCCGTACGACGTCCACCACGGTGCCGGGCTCGGCGCCCTCCTCCTCGACGGCGACCACCGCCTCGTGGCGCTCGGGGTCGAACGGCTTGCCCTCGGCCTCGATGCGGGAGAGCCCCTCGCCTCGGAGCACATCCTGCAGCTCGCCGTAGACCATCTCGATCCCCTTGAGCATGCCGCGGTCGAAGTCGCGGGACTGCTCGGCGTGGGAGATGGCCAGCTCGAAGTTGTCAAGCACGGGCAGCAGCTTGGAGACCAGGACCCGGGAGGCGGAGGCCATGCGCGCCGTCTGCTCACGCAGCATCCGCTTGCGGTAGTTGTCGAACTCCGCCTGCAACCGCCGCAGGTCGTTGAGGTAGCCGACGGCCTCGGCGCGGATGCCGGCGAGGTCGGCCTCAACCACCTGGCTCTGCTCGGCGGCCGTGCGGCCATCCTGCTCCCCGTTGGCGCCAGCGGGCCCGGCGTCGGCAACGGCCGGCTCGGCCGGCTCCTCGGCGGCCGGCGGGTCGCCGGCCTTCGGCTCCCCGACGGTCCGGACCGAGCCGCTCACCGGCTCCTCGGCGGCCGGCGGGTCGGCGGCCTTCGGCTCCCCGGCGGTCCGGACCGGGCCGCTCACCGGCTCCTCGGCGGCCGGCGGGTCGCCGGCCTTCGGCTCCCCGGCGGTCCGGACCGGGCCGCTCACCGGCTCCCCGGAGACCGGCGCGCCGTCGGCGGCCACCTTGACCTCGTCGTCGGGAGCCACGCCGTCCTGGCCGTTCCCGTCCGCCGCCGTGCCCGGGCCGCCGTCCCGGACCGCGTCGCGCTGGTCATCGCCGCGCGGGAGCCTCTTCCTGGTCACGTCGTCCACTTCCTGCTCGCTGTCCTTCTGCACCTGGTGTCCCCCTTCAGAGACCGGTGAGAGCGCCCTCGACCCGGTAGCCGTGCCGACGTGCGCGCTCACCGCTCCCGTGGGGGAGAGGGGAGGCAGGCCGCCTCCCCTCTCCGGAACCTGCTCCGACGGGCGACGCTGCCTACTGCGGGGTGCTGCTGCCCTCCACCAGCTGGCGGCCGGGGCGGATCTCGATCTTCTTCGGCTTGGCCTCCTCGGCCTTGGGCACGACGATCTGCAGCACCCCGTTGTCGAATGACGCCTCGATCGCGCTCGCCTCCACGCTGCTCGGCAGCGTGATCGAGCGGCGGAAGGCGCCGTAGCGGCGCTCGACCCGGTGGAACTGCTGCTCGGAGGACCCGGCGGTGAACTGCCGCTCACCCTGGACGGTCAGCAGGCCGTCCTCGAGCGTGATCTCGAGGTCCTCGGCGTTGACCCCGGGCACCTCGACGGTGACCAGGTAGGCGTCCTTGCGCTCGGAGATGTCGAGCGCAGGGACCCACATCCGGGTGCTGGCCTCGCCGCCCTGCCGGCCCGACGGCTGGCCCAAGGCCCGACCGAAGAGCTGGTTCATCTCGTCCTGGATCGAAAGCAGGTCCTGGAACGGGTCCCAACGCGACAACACATTGGCCATGACTGCCTCCCTTTCCTTCTTGGGGCCATACCGGCCCCGACCTCGGACCTGGCCCGGCCCTTCCGGGCCAGGTCCCTTACCTCTACGTCGAGCGTCGAGCGCCTGCAGGTCAGGCTCCCTTCTGCTCCTGGCCGCCCTCGTCGATGATCTCGGCGTCGACCACCTCGCCGTCACCGGCCTGGGCGGTGCCGGCCGCGCCGGCGTCGCCGGGCTCGCCCGTGGCGGCGGAGCCCGTCGGGCCTGGGCCGGGCTGCTGGGCCTGGGCGTAGACCGCCTCGGCCAGCTTGTAGCTCGCCTGCTGGAGCGCCTCGGTGGCCGAGGTGATGGCGACGGTGTCGTCGCCGGTCAGCTTCTCCTTCAGGGTGGCCAGCGCCTGCTCGACGGTGGAACGGTCGTCGTCTGAGATCTTGTCGCCGTAGTCCTTCAGGCTCTTCTCGGTCTGGTACACGAGCTGCTCGGCCCGGTTCTTGGCCTCGGCGGCCTCGCGCCTGCGCCGGTCCTCCTCGGCGTAGCTCTCGGCCTCGCGGATCATCCGGTCGATGTCCTCCTTGGGCAGCGAGGTGCCGCCCGTGATGGTCATCGACTGCTCCTTGCCGGTACCCCGGTCCTTGGCCGAGACGTTGACGATGCCGTTGGCGTCGATGTCGAAGGTGACCTCGATCTGCGGCACGCCCCTCGGAGCGGGCGGGATGCCGACCAGCTGGAAGTTGCCGAGGAGCTTGTTGCCGTAGGTCATCTCGCGCTCGCCCTGGAAGACCTTGACGTCGACCTCGGACTGGCCGTCGTCGGCGGTGGTGAACACCTCCGAGCGGCGGGTCGGGATGGTCGTGTTGCGCTCGATGAGCTTGGTCATCACGCCGCCCTTGGTCTCGATCCCGAGCGACAGCGGGGTGACGTCGAGCAGCAGGATGTCCTTGACCTCGCCCTTGAGGACGCCAGCCTGGACGGTGGCGCCCACGGCCACGACCTCGTCGGGGTTGACCCCCTTGTGCGGGTCCTTGCCGCCGGTGAGCTTCTTGACGAACTCGGTGATCATCGGCATGCGGGTCGAGCCGCCGACCAGCACGACGTGGTTGATGCCGGCCAGGTCCTTGCCCGTCTTGGCCTTCCAGTCGTTGATGGCGCGGTCGAACGGGCCCCGGCAGCGCTCGACCAGGTCCTCGGTCATGCGCTCGAGCTCGCCGCGGGTGAGGCGCTGCTCCATGTGGAGCGGGCCGTCGGGCGTGGCGGTGATGAAGGGCAGGTTGACGGTGGTCTCGAGGGTCGAGGAGAGCTCGATCTTGGCCTTCTCGGCCGCCTCCTTCAGGCGCTGCATCGCCATCTTGTCGTTGGACAGGTCGATGCCGTGGTTGCCCTTGAAGGTCTTGAGCAGCCACTCGACGATGCGCTGGTCCCAGTCGTCGCCGCCCAGGTGCATGTCGCCCGAGGTGGCCTGGACCTCGATCACGCCCTCGCCAATGTCGAGCAGGGACACGTCGAAGGTGCCGCCACCCAGGTCGAACACGAGGATCGTCTCGTCGCTCTCCTTGTCGAGCGAGTAGGCGAGCGAGGCCGCGGTGGGCTCGTTGATGATGCGCAGGACCTCGAGCCCGGCGATCTCACCGGCCTCCTTGGTGGCCTGGCGCTGCGCGTCGTCGAAGTAGGCGGGCACGGTGATGACCGCCTGGCTCACCTGGTCGCCCAGGTACGCCTCGGCGTCCCGCTTCAGCTTCTGCAGGATGAACGCGCTGACCTGCTGGGGCGAGAACTCCTTGCCGTCGGCGCGGAAGCGCCACGCCGACTCGCCCATGTGCCGCTTGACCGAGCGGACGGTGCGGTCGGGGTTGGTCACCGCCTGCCGCTTGGCAACCTCGCCAACCAGTACCTCACCGGTCTTGGACAGGGCGACCACCGAGGGCGTGGTGCGCGACCCCTCGGCATTGGGGATGACGGTAGGCTCCCCACCCTCCAGCACGGCGACAACCGAGTTGGTGGTCCCCAGGTCGATCCCAACGGCCTTGGCCATCTCATCACCTCGAACTTGCCTCGAAGGCACGCCTCGGCGTGCCGATCGGGACACAGAAGCTGGACACTTGCGCGACCGGCCGTCCCGGCCGCTTGCGGACAAGATAGAAGGTTGAGTGCATCATTGTCAAGTAAGTGCTCTCCGACAATTTATCTTGCCGCTGACCAGCGGATTCAGGTTGCGGCCGGGAGGTGTTCCGGCTCCCGGGGGACCACCCGGCTGCCCTCGCCGACCCCGGCGGCCGGGAACGCGCCAGCCTCCAGCTCGACCGCGTACCGGTAGGAGCGGTCCGGACCGTACACCGGGCACGGGTCGGCCGTGCACGGGGCCATCTCCCGCACCGCCACCACCCGGCCGTCGGCCGCGACGAACGCGATCGACAGGGGCACGAGGGTGTCCTTCATCCAGAACCCGACCGTGGTGTCGGCGGGGAAGAGGAAGACCATGCCGGTGCCCGGCGGCACACGGGCCCGCCCCATGAGGCCGCGCTCCCTGGCCGCGGGGCTTGCCGCCACCTCGAGGCGCACCGTCTCGACCGGGCGGCCCTCCCCCTGCAGCAGGTACTCGGCCACGGCCGGTCCCGGCCGCGGCGGCGGGGCCGGGTCGGCGGGCCGCCCGGGCGAGCGGGCGAGCGCGACCGCCACCCCGGCGCCGGCCAGCAGCAGCACGACGGCCAGCAGCGGGAGAAGCCGGCCACGGGCCCGTTCCATACCGGCCAGCCTACTGCCCCGGCCGGCGGGCGGCGGGCGGCGGCTGGACCAGCCTACTGCCCGTCCGGACGGTGCTGCGGCGGCGATGGCCCGGTCCCGGGTTGCCGGCCAACAACCTGGTCGTCCTTGGGGAACAGGGTGCCGGGCGGTGCGGGCAGGCCACCAGAGCGCTCGACCGGTTGGGTGCGCCGCGAGCGCGGCCTGCTCCTCGCCGGCAACCCTCACCTCCATGGCGGTCGTCCGCTCTGCGAGCAGCCGATGTTTGCGAGCAGCCGATGTTACCGAGCGGTAAGCTTCGTGCGCACGGCCGCGGCTGGCCCGCGGATCGCGCGTGCAAGATGATGCCGTCCAGGGAAGGCCGTCACACACCGGGGAGCCGGGAGTGCATCCGGGCCTGCCTCGTCAGGAGGATCCTCGTGCAGCTCGCCATCGGGGCCGTCGTCACGTTCTTCGCCGTCGCCCTGGCCGGACGGCGCGCCGAGTGGGTCACCCGGCTGATCGGCGTGGGCAAGCCGGCGCCCGAGCGGTTCCAGGGCGCCCGGGCCCGGCTGCGGGCCGAGGCCGTCGAGGTCTTCGGCCAGCGCAAGCTGCTCAAGCGGCCCGTGCCAGGGCTCGCCCACTTCTTCACCTTCTGGGGCTTCGTGGTCCTGCTGACCACCATCGCCGAGGCCTACGGCGAGCTGTTCGACGAGCGCTTCGCCCTGCCGCTGGTCGGCCACGCGGCCTGGCTGGGCTTCCTGCAGGACCTGATCGCGGTCGCCGTCCTGGTCAGCCTGGTCATGTTCGCCGTCATCCGGGTGCGCCAGTCCCCGGCCCGGCGCGAGCGCGCCTCCCGCTTCTACGGGTCCCACACCGGCCAGGCCTGGGTCATCCTGGCCATGATCGCCGCGGTGATCGTCACCCTGCTCGGGTACCGGGGGGCCAGGGCCGCCCGCGGTACCCTCCCCTACGGCGAATGGGCGTTCGCCTCCCATGCGGTCGGCCGGCTGCTCGACGGGCTCGCAGCCACCAGCCTGCGCATGGTCAACGAGGCGTTCCTGCTCGCCCACATCGTGGTCGTGCTCAGCTTCCTCGTGCTGGTGATGTACTCCAAGCACCTGCACATCTTCAGCGCACCGTTCAACGTGGCCTTCTCGCGCCGGCCCAAGGCGCTCGGGCCACTGCAGACCCCGGTGCTGGACGTCGAGAGCATGAGCGAGGAGGATGTCTTCGGCGTCGGCCGGGTCGAGGACTTCACCTGGAAGCAGCTCCTCGACCTCGCCACCTGCACCGAGTGCGGCCGCTGCCAGGACCAGTGCCCCGCCTGGAACACCGACAAACCGCTGTCGCCCAAGATGGTCGTCACCGACCTGCGGGACCACCTGTTCGCCAAGGGGCCGTTCCTGCTCGGCGAGGCGTCCGCAGAGGCGCCGGACGGCCACGACCCGGCGGTGCTCGACGCCGAGCTCGTCAAGGACGTGGTCGGCTACGACGTGCTCTGGTCCTGCACCACCTGCGGCGCATGCGTCGAGCAGTGCCCGGTGGACATCGAGCACGTCGACACCATCCTCGACATGCGCCGCTACGAGGTCCTGATGGAGTCCCGATTCCCGGCCGAGGCGGGCACCATGCTCCGCAACGTCGAGAGCTCGGGCGACCCCTGGGGGCTCGGCAGCGGCCAGCGCCTGTCCTGGGCCGAGGGCCTCGGGTTCGAGGTGCCGGTCGTGACCGGGAAGGTCCCCGACGACGTGGAGTGGCTCTACTGGGTCGGCTGCGCCGGCGCGCTCGAAGACCGTGCCAAGCGCACCACCCGGTCGGTCGCTCGCCTCCTGCACCGTGCCGGGGTCTCGTTCGCCGTGCTCGGCCCGCGCGAGTCGTGCTCGGGCGACCCGGCCAGGCGGCTCGGCAACGAGTACCTGTACCAGATGCAGGCGCAGCAGAACATCCAGACGCTCGACCAGGCCGGTGTGCGGAAGGTGGTCGCCTCCTGCCCCCACTGCTTCAACTCCCTCGCCCGCGAGTACCCGGACCTCGGCGGCCGCTACGAGGTGGTCCACCACTCCCAGCTCCTCGGCCGGCTGGTCGAACAGGGCCGGCTGGCCCCGTCGGCCCGGGTCGACGCCACCGTCACCTACCACGACCCCTGCTACCTCGGCCGCCACAACGACGTCTACGACGCCCCGCGGGCGGTGCTCGACGCCGTGCCCGGGGTCCGCTCGGTGGAGATGCACCGCTGCCGCGAGCGCGGCTTCTGCTGCGGCGCGGGCGGGGCGCGCATGTGGATGGAGGAGCGCATCGGCAGGCGGGTCAACCTGGAGCGGACCGACGAGGCGTTGGCCACCGGTGCCGACGTCGTCGGCACCGCCTGCCCGTACTGCATGGTGATGCTCGACGACGCGATCAAGCAGCGCCAGGCCGAGGGCACGGCCGAGGGTGTGCGGGTCCTGGACGTCGCCCAGGTGCTCGAGGAGAGCCTGGAGACGCAGCCGGGCTAGGACGAACCCACGAGACCCCCGGCTAGGACGAGCCCAAGAGACCCCGGCTTAGGCCGAGCCCAAGAGACCCCGGCCCGGCCTGGCCGGACGGCGGAGGATGGCGGTGATCGCGACCAGGACCACCAGGCCGCCCAGGACCTGGGGGACGGTCAGCGGCTCGCCGAGGAGCGCGAGCGCAGCGACGGCCGCCACCACCGGCATGCCGACGGTGAGCAGGGAGGTCACCGACACGTCGACGTAGCGCTGGGCCCAGCTCATCAGGATGTGGCCGCCCGCGCCGGGGACCAGCACGAACAGCGCCAGCCAGAGCCAGTCCACCGCGCGGGGGGGACGGAGGTCCTGCCCGGACGCGAGCGCGAGCGGGGTCGCCACCAGCGCGCCGGCGAGCATCACCCCGGTCATGTACCCGAGGGTGTCGACCGTCTGCCTGGCCCGCTTGGTGACCAGGAAGTAGCCGGTGAAGGTGAGTAGCGCCCCGACCGCGAGCAGGTCGCCGAGCGGGCTCCAGGCCGGCGTACCGGACGCGCCGGCGATCACCACGACCGCCCCGGCGACCGCTGCGAGGGTCCAGCCGACCTCCCTGACCCCCACCCGCTCGCCGAACCAGGGGCCGGCCACCACCAGCACGAGCGCCGGTTGGAGCGCGCCGATCAGGGTGGCGTTGGCCACGCTGGTCAGCTTCAGCGCGCTGAAGAACAGCGTCACGTCGAGGCCCAGGAGCAGTCCGCCGGGCGCCGACCGGCGCAGCACCTCCCAGCTGAGCCGGCGCCTGGCCAGGACGATCACGGGCAGCATCACGAGGAACCCGAGCCAGAGGCGCAGGAACGCCAGGGCCAGGCCCTCCATCGCGATGAGCTTGACCAGCACGCCACCAAAGCCCCAGACGATCACCGCAACCATCGCCGCGGCCATCCCCGGACCGGCGTGGCCAGGGATCGTCGCGCGCACGGTGCGGGTCGCCATCCCCCTCACCGTACCGGAGGAACGCTACGGCGAGCGGAAGTTCTCCCAGTACCGCGACGGGGTCGGGCCCCGCTGGCCCTGGTACTTCGAACTCACCCCGCCGGAGCCGTAGGGGCGCTCCGCGGGCGTGGTGAGCTGGAAGACCGCGATCTGCCCGATCCGCATCCCCGGGTACAGCGTGATCGGCAGGTTGGCCACGTTGGACAGCTCGAGGGTCACGTGCCCCTGGAAGCCGGGGTCCAGGAACCCAGCCGTCGAATGGGTTAGAAGGCCTAGTCTTCCTAGGCTGGACTTCCCTTCCAAACGGGCGGCGAGGTCGTCCGGTATGCCGATGAACTCGTGGGTCGAGCCGAGCACGAACTCGCCCGGGTGGAGGATGAAGGCGTCGTCCGGCTTGACCTCGACCAGCTCGGTGAGCCCGTCCATCGGCTGCTTGACGTCGATGTAGGGGTAGCGGGCGTTGTGGAAGACGCGGAAGCGGCTGTCCAGGCGGACGTCGATGCTCGAAGGCTGGAGCGCGTCGTCTTCGAGCGGGTCGACGACCAGCCGGCCGGCGGCGATCGCCTCGCGCAGGCTCCGGTCGGACAGGATCACCACACGCCTCCATCAGGACCAGGGAGCAGACGCGCGCATTCTCCCACGCCGCCAGCACGACCCTCCCCGTTGCCGCAGCTCAGCCAGGCCGGCTAGAATCGCTCCCCTCGCGGGCGTAGTTCAATGGTAGAACGCGAGCTTCCCAAGCTCGCAGTGAGGGTTCGATTCCCTTCGCCCGCTCTCCCTCAGGCGCGGCGTCGGACATCGTCCAGCGTCGTACCCAGAACGTTGTCGGAAGGCTCGGACGCGGGTCAGCCGTCTACTGACCGCCTCAACAGTTCGTAGCGAAGCGCGTCGCGCTTGAACTCGGGGAGAAGACCGAGGTTAGCAAGCCGCTCCAGCGTCGCCAGGGCGCTGGTGTTGGCGATGGTCGCCATCTGGACCAGCCAGTCGACGGAAGCATAGGGCGCATCGACCTCATAGGCCGCTCGGTCGAGCAACGGGCGGGGCATGAGGAGCGCCGCAGCAAATGCATTGGCTCTGCGTTCGATGTCCTGGGGCGCCCATGGTCCCGACGCGACCGCCAGTCTCCTAGCGCGCCAACGGTCGAATAGCAGATGGCACAGCTCGTGGGCCATGGTGAACCGCTTGATCTGCTCGCTGTGGCCGAATTGATAGTTGACGTTCACGAGGCATGCCGGCCAGTGCCCAGGTCCGGCAAGACTCACACCACGGATACCTCGATCAGACAGTTCGACGTCCTCGACACGGATTCTCTCCTGTTCGAGGATCGCTCGCACGTCGACAGGCTGCTCGTCGTCGACGTTGAACTCTGCAGTGGCGAATTCCGCGAGCCGGTTTCCCTGCTCGTAGTCGGGCACCGTAGGCGCCACGATGTCGATGAGCGCCCTCTGCAGGCCCCGCCACCCTTCGTCCTCCTCGGGACCCGGAGCCAGGTTCCGCTCCGCATAGAAGTCAAGCATCAGCCTGGTTAGCGTCGTGACATCCTCGGACGAGACATCCGGTGCCACGGAGCCGAACAGTGCTACTAGGTGTGGGCTTCCCTCTATGACGAGGTCACGCGAATCAGGCCCGAGTAGGGCGTCACGGGTCCGCTGAGCGGCCGACTCCAGCAGACGTCCCGCCACATCCCAGATGCCCGCCGCACGCTCTGCCGTGAGGCCGACCAGCCAGCGAAGACGATCGCTGGCCCGATCTTCCTGTGCGACGTCGACAAGCGCATCGCGAACTGCTGCGGCTCTCGCGGATGTGGGATGTCGCCGCACCAGCTCGTTCGCGGCTTCCATTGCGACCTCGTGAAGGATCTTGGCGATCTCACCAGCTGGATACTGTGCCCGCCCCAGCGGAGCGGCGAAGCGGAACCCTTCCGGCGCTCCCACCAATCCGTACGATCTCCAGGAGACCTCGATCTGGTCCCCCCACCGGCGGAGGAAGACCCGCGGGAAGAGCCCACCGTCGGCGGCAGATTCCAACGCATGACGCCGCCACCAGGCCTGCCACTCGTCCAGCGCGGCGTAGTGACGTTCCTCGTCCACCCCGATCGGTAGAGGTGGCTCGACGGTCATTGCCTCCGCCGCTGTGGTGAACCGACCGGGGACTGGCAGCCGCTCCTCATGCAGGAGTGGGTCCCAGTGTTCCGTGAGCCATTCGATGAGCGGGAGGAGATACCAATGCACTGACTCGTCCGACTCACCGCCGACCGTGTGAGCGCAGATGTCCAGGCCGTCGACCCAGATCCGGAGACTGCCCCAGGAGCCACTGTAGGCAGGGTCGTCGAACACATCCTTGTCAGGATCAGGCTCAAACGAGAGGCGCACAGCGAACCGAGCAGTATTGCCTGAGAATCGCTCCCAGGTGCTCACTGTCTCCCCCTCTGTCTTGACCGCTGGTCCAGCCGGTCCCGACGCAGGACCCTCCGAGAGATGCGGCCCTCCTGCTCCCACCTACGGAGAACGTCCGAAGGTACTTGATCGAAGGGTACTGGATAGCCATGCCACTCGTCTGTCTCTGCCCTGGTGGGCAGGGCACAGAACGCCCGACGACCATCCGTCGCCCATCGTCGCTGTGGCCACTTGGGGGAATCGAGGCTCTCATCGAGGAGCTGTTGCGGAGTGACCGTAAGATCGGTTGGGCACAGCGTCCCCTTCCGCCCAGGTTGCCAGGGATGCTTGTGCTTGTCGTTCGGCACATACCTCAAGCCGCGCTCCCGATCGGTTCTGGACAGGCTGGATGCCGTGAAGCGCGGACGCTATCAGACGGACCAGCGGCTGAACGCGCCGGCTTGGCATTCTGTGGGTCGCCTGTCCCGACGGCCGGCGGAGCGTCCCCCGGTGGGTAGCATCGCGGAAGCTGATCCCATAGCGGGCAGAAGCGGAGGTCAGCGTATTGGACGTGGCCGTGCTGAACGTCAGTTGCCGTCGCGTGGCGCACGAGGGAGCTTATTGAACGGGGCCGCGACCATCTCTCGCCAATCGATCTCGCCAGACCGCGTTCGAAAGTGTTCCCGCCAGGAGCTCCACCCCAACCTCCGCGGGCCACCTCGACCCGGTAGGCCCAGGCCGGGCGGACCAGCGCCAGGAACAGCCAGTCGGCCGGGCGGCGGCGGACGACCGGGGCGGTGATGACCGGTGGGGTCTCGGTCCAGGCGCCCAGCCGACTGGGTGCTGGGAGCCCTGCGAGCGACGGTGCCGGCTCACGAGGCCGCCCCCTTCCCGTCGCCGGGGACGGTGGGCTCGGTCAGCTCGGCCGCGGCCGCGACCTCAGCAGAGCAGCGGCCAGCTCCCGTAGCGACGACCCCGGCCTGCAACCGCTCACTGGCCGAGTCGTCATGGAGATCACCCACGCCACCTACGGCGTCGGGGATGAGCCGTTGGAGGCCGTGGTTAGCGTCCGGCCGGCGACCGGCAACGTGATCGTGTTCGAGACCTACGAAGGCGCTCCTGGCGAGGACCAGGACGACGAGCCCGCCGGCCAGCCCGGCGCCGGGCCGGCTGCCGGCAAGTGAGCGGGACCGCCCATACCCGCCGAGTCCGTGTTCGACGACACCGCCTCCCGCAAGCTCGAAGCCGCCTACTCACCCCCGACGTGGTCGAGCAGCGACGCGCCACCCTGCGGGCGCTCGGGTTGCGGCCAGGCGAGCGCGTCCTCGATGTCGGCTCCGGGCCGGGCCTGCTGGTCGCCGAGATGGCCCAGGCGGTCGGCCCGGCCGGGCACGTCACCGGCCTGGACGTCAGCGACGCCATGCTTGTCCTCGGACACCGGCGCTGCGCCGGGCTGGCCGGACTCGGGCGGGCGAGCTTCGTCAAGGCAGACGCCACCACCCTGCCGTTTGCCGACACCACCTTCGACGTGGCCGTCTCTACCCAGGTCTACGAGTACGTCGGGAGTGGAAGATCCACCGGCTGGAGAACGGCCAGGTCGGCTACAAGGAACGCGACGTCACCGACCTGCTCACCCGCTACGGCGTGGCCGACCCGGTCGAGATCGCCACGTTCATCAGCATGGCCCGCGAGGCCAACACGCCCGGCTGGTGGAACCCCTACAGCGACGTGCTGCCGCAGTGGTTCCGGGCCTACGTGGACTTGGAGGCCGTCGCGGCGCAGATCCGTACCTACGAGGGCCAGCTCGTCCCCGGCCGGCTGCAGACCGCGGAGTACAACCGCGCCTCGTCGTCGTCGGCGGCGTGCCCCAGGATCCCCATCAGCATCAGCGCGACCGGCTGGGTGAAGTCCAAGGTCCGGGCGGCGCCCTCCACGATCTTGCCGGGTTCGCGCAGGTCGGCGTCGACGTAGTCGGTGGCGCCCTCGGGGGTGCTGGTGAGCAGGGCGCGGGCGTGGGTCAGCACCAGGGGGTCGTTGTCGACGTAGACGATGCGGCACGCCGG
>WNFV01000601.1_pt1 | contig 48429 bp, 44 predicted proteins | sample 5400101 | NCBI WGS metagenome assembly WNFV01 (sample SAMN13153361, study PRJNA577476) | soil metagenome | isolation source: 115 cm soil or saprolite under grassland replicate 1 | place: USA:California | collected 2016-06-15
CGCGCGCGCGTCGGTCTTCGATTGGACGGTCATGCCGGCCTTCAGCGTCTCCCCGTCGGAACCGATCCGGAAGGGCGACTCCGGTGTCTCCTGCACGAGGACCTCGCCGCCGATGACCGTGAGGATCGAGCTCGACGCGATCGCGCGGCTCGGCGTGACGACGCCGAGCACTGTCGTGATGACGATCGCGAGCAGCACGACGCCCGCGAGCGCGCGCGTGGGCCGGTGGCCCATGCGCTCGCGGAGCATCGTCATCATCCCGATGTCGAGCTCGTTGCGGCGGGCGCGGACGCGGCGCCCGCGGCCGCCGAGGCGGCCCTGCGGGACGCTGATGCGACCCGCGAGCTGGTGGATGCCCGAGCGGAGCCGCTGCTCCTCCTCGTTCGGGTCGGACGGGCCGAAGCCCCTCGTCATGCTCATCTCAGCGCATCACGAAGCGCGGCACGCGCTCGGGTGAGCAGCGGGCCGACGCTCTCCGCGTCCATCTCGAGGGCCGCGGCGATCTCCGAATACGGGGCGTCGTTGTAGTAGCGAAGGACGATGGCGGCACGCTGCCTCGCCGGAAGCCGCCGCAGCGCCGCCTCGAGGTCCATACGCCGCGGATCGATGTGCCCGTCCTTGCGGCCGAGGAAACGCTGGGCGCGCTCCAGCAAGGCCCGCCGCCGCAACCGCCCGAGCGCCGCCCGGGTGGCCACCGTACGCAGCCACGCCAGCGGGTCGCGCACTCGGCTGAAGAAGTCCGGCTCCCGCATGGCGCGTTCGAACGCGTCCTGGACGACTTCCTCGGCCTCGCCCTCGCCCACCAGCAGGGCGGCCGAACGGTAGAGGGTCGGCCGGCAGGCCGTGTACAGGGCGTGCCAACGCGCGTCGAGCGCCGCCGCCATCCCACGTCACACTCTATAGATGCTCGGCCGGTCGCATACCGGTCCGGCCTGCCCCGTCGCGGACGGTCTCGACACCGGGCTGAGACCGAGCACACACGCGCACGCGAGATCACTCATCTCCACCCCGCCTGCTAGAACGTCACGCGATGAGGGATGGGACGGGTGAGCCGCGGCGCAGGTGCGTCCTTCTCGCGGACCCCGACGAGGGCCGCCGCCACGCCACCGCGCTGCAGCTGCGCCTGGGCGGCTACCGCGTGGTGGAGGTGTCATCGATGCGCGAGATCCCGCAGGCCGCGCGGGAGGGCATCGACATCCTGGTGAGCGAGGCGCAGCTCGACGACGGCAGCGCCGTCGCCTACGCCGCCTACCTGCGTCGTGACGCCCGGACGGGCTCCCTCCCGATCCTCATCGCCACGTACGACCGGGACCAGGTCCCCGTGGCGCAGCGGGCGCTCGGGGATGAGGGCGTGCTGGAGCTGCCGGCGGCGCCCTCGGCGCTCCTCGACCGGATCGGAGAGCTGCTCGCGGGCGCGTCGCGCTGAGCCCTGCCACACTGGCGCTCTCGTGACCCTCGAGCAGCGCGCGAAGCGCGTCCTGTCACCCGTCCTCGGCAACTACACCTGGCTGCCGGTCGAGCGGGCGGAGGGATCCTGGCTGATCACGACCGACGGCCGGCGCGTCCTCGACCTCACGTGCGGCATCGCGGTCACGCCGATCGGCCACTCCCATCCGGCGGTCGTCCGCGCTGTCACCGACCAGGCCTCGCGGCTCATGCACATCTCGGGCGGGGTCGCGAAGTACGAATCGAACGTCGCGCTCGGCGAGTTCCTGCAGACCGTCCTCCCGAGAGGGATCGACACGTTCGTCTTCCAGAACTCGGGCGCCGAAGCGATCGAGGGCGCGATCAAGCTCGCGCGCCAGGTCACGCGGCGCGAGGGCATCATCGTCTTCCGCGGCGGCTTCCACGGACGCACGACCGGCGCGGCGACGCTCACGACGTCGAAGGCCGCGTACCGCAGGGGATACGGCGCGCTCCTGCCCGAGGTCCACGTCGCGCCGTTCCCGTATCCGCTCGCGTGCCCGATCAAGCCGAGCCATGACGCCGAGGCGTGCGCCGCGCATGCGCTCGACGAGATGGCGATGATCCTCGAGCACGAGGTCCCGCCGGAGAACGTCGCGGCCTTCGTGATCGAGCCCGTGCTCGGCGAGGGCGGCTACGTGGCCGCGCCCGCGTCGTTCCTGCGCGGCATCCGCGAGATCGCGTCGCGCATCGGCGCGCTCTTCGTCGCCGACGAGATCCAGACCGCGTTCGGCCGCGCCGGCGCCTGGACGGCGATCGAGCGCGCGGGCGTCGTGCCCGACATCGTGACGCTCGCGAAGGCGCTCGGTGGCGGCCTGCCCCTCGGCGCCGTGGCCGCGCCGCGCGAGCTGCACGATCAGTGGCCGACAGGGACGCACGGCTCGACGTTCGGCGGGAACCCGGTGTCGTGCGCGTCGGGCCTCGCCACGCTCCGCGTCATCAAGGACGAACGGCTCGTCGAGCGTGCCGAGACCGTCGGCGCGATCGTCGAGGAGGAGCTGCGCCCGATCGCGCGTGACCCGCGCGTGCGCGAGATCCGCCGGATCGGCGCGATGGTCGCGATCGAGTTCGACGACAAGGCCGCGGCGAAGGCCGCGACGGCCGGCGCGCTCGAGCGCGACGTCCTGCTCATCACGTGCGGCTCGCACGACCAATGTGTGCGCTTCATCCCGGCACTGAACATCGCCGAGGCCGACGTGCGCCAGGGCGTGCGTGCGTTCGTCGACGCCGCGAAAGGCGCGGGGGCGGCCGCTGGGAAGGCGCTCAGCCGGGCCTAGCCGACCCCTTCGGCTGGGCCGATCCGCGGTCGACACCGTGTTCCGCCAGCGTTCGCCCACCTGACCGCATTTGATGCCTTGACAGGGCATCCGCGCGGGCACATATTTCGCGCCCCGACCCCTAGATGTTGGGCCCAGGAGGGCGGCGGACCCAAGGGCTAGGTGGCGAGGATGAGGACGGAGCGGAGGCGCGACGAACCATGGCCATTGCCGAGATCACCCGGGAGCACCAGCCCTCCGAGGCACCGCGCGGGATCGCGTTCGAGCGCATCTTCAGCCGTGCGGGCGTCCACCCGTACGACGAGATCGAATGGGAGCTCCGCGACGCGGTCATCCCGGGCGAAGGCGGCAACGTGTTCGAGCAGAAGGACGTCGAGGTCCCCTCCTTCTGGTCGCAGACGGCCACGAACGTCGTCGCATCCAAGTACTTCCGCGGCAAGCTCGGCTCGCCGCAGCGCGAGCGCAGCGTCCGGCAGATGATCGACCGCGTCGTCGGGACGATCGCGCGGTGGGGGATCGAGGGCGGGTACTTCGCGACCGACGCCGACGCCGAGATCTTCACGCACGAGCTCACCTGGCTCCTCGTGCAGCAGCGCGCGTCCTTCAACTCGCCCGTCTGGTTCAACATCGGCGTCGAGGGAGCGCGCCAGCAGGCATCGGCGTGCTTCATCCTCTCGGTCGAGGATTCGATGGACTCGATCCTCGATTGGTTCAAGACCGAAGGCGTCATCTTCAAGGGCGGTTCGGGTAGCGGCATCAACGTGTCGACGATCCGCTCGAGCCGCGAGCAGCTGTCGGGCGGCGGGCTCGCCTCCGGCCCCGTGTCGTTCATGCGCGGCGCCGACTCCGTCGCGGGGTCGATCAAGTCCGGCGGCACGACGCGGCGCGCGGCGAAGATGGTCGTCCTCAACGCCGACCACCCCGACGTCCGTGACTTCATCTGGTGCAAGGCGAAGGAAGAGAAGAAGGCTTGGGCCCTCGGCGAGCAGGGCTACGACATGAGCCTCAACGGCGAGGCCTGGCAGTCGATCCAGTTCCAGAACGCGAACAACTCCGTACGCGCGACGGACGAGTTCATGAGCGCCGCGGAGAGCGCGCGCGAGTGGACGCTGCGCACGGTCACGGCGGGCGAGCCCTTCGAGACCGTCGGGGCGCGCGACCTGCTCCGCGATATCTCCGACGCGGCGTGGCAGTGCGGCGACCCCGGGATGCAGTTCGACACGACGATCAACGACTGGCACACCTGCCCGGCCTCGGGCCGCATCAACGGCAGCAACCCGTGCAGTGAGTACATGCACGTGGACGACAGCGCGTGCAACCTCGCGAGCCTGAACCTCATGCGCTTCGTCGACGAGCGCGGGGAGTTCGACGTCGAGCGCTTCAAGCGCGCCGTCGACGTCGTGTTCACGGCGCAGGAGATCCTCGTGGGGCCGACGGAGTACCCGACGCCGAAGATCGGGCGTAACGCGCGCGCGATGCGCCAGCTCGGCCTCGGCTACGCGAACCTCGGAGCGCTCCTCATGTCGCGCGGCCTGCCGTACGACTCCGACGAGGGCCGCGCGGTCTCCGCGGCGATCACCGCCGTCATGACCGGCGAGGCGTACGCGCAGTCGGCGCGCATCGCGGCGGTCGTCGGGCCGTACGAGGACCACGCGAAGAACCGCGCGGGGCACGACCGCGTCATGCACAAGCACCGCGACGCCGCGTACCGGATCGCGTCGGAGCACGTGCCCGCGCCGCTGCTCTCGTCCGCGCGCAAGGTCTGGGACGACGTCGTGCAGCTCGGCGCCGTGCACGGGTATCGGAACGCCCAGGCCACGGTGCTCGCTCCGACCGGGACGATCAGCTTCATGATGGATTGCGACACGACGGGCATCGAGCCAGACATCGCGCTCGTGAAGTACAAGAAGCTCGTCGGCGGCGGGATGCTGAAGCTCGTCAACCAGACCGTCCCCGCCGCGCTCGCGCGGCTGGGCTACACCGAGACCGAGGCGTCCTCGCTCACGACCTACATCCAGCGCACGGGCACGGTCGAGGGCGCGCCCGAGCTGCGCGACGAGCACCTCGCGGTGTTCGACTGCGCGTTCCGCTCACCCGCCGGCACGCGCTCCATCACGCACATGGGGCACATCAAGATGATGGGCGCGGTCCAGCCGTTCATCTCCGGCGCGATCAGCAAGACCGTGAACCTGCCGGAGGACGCGACCGTCGAGGACGTCATGGACGCGTACGTCCAGGCATGGAAGCACGGCGTGAAGGCGATCGCGATCTACCGCGACGGCAGCAAGAAGACGCAGCCCGTCTCGACGAGCGACAAGGGTTCGAATGAGAAGAAGACGGAAGCGGTCGTCCCGCAGCCGGTCGCGATGGAGCGCCGCCGCCTCCCGGACACGCGCGCGTCGCTGACGCACAAGTTCTCGATCGAGGGCCACGAGGGCTACATCACCGTGGGGCTGTTCGACGACGGCTCGCCCGGCGAGCTCTTCGTCACGATGGCGAAGGAGGGCTCGACCCTCTCCGGGATGATGGACGCCTTCGCGACGAGCGTGTCGCTGCTGCTCCAGTACCGCGTGCCGCTCCCGCACCTCGTGGAGAAGTTCGGCCACATGCGCTTCGAGCCGAGCGGCTGGACCGGCAATTCGGAGATCGGCTTCGCGAAGTCGATCGTGGACTACGTCTTCCGGTGGATGGGGTACCGCTTCCTTGCCGCCGACGACCGCGAGATGCTCGGTCTGGTCAAGACGACCGAGGTCGCCCCGACCCCGCAGCTCGAGCTGCTCGAGAAGCTCGTCCCGATGGCCAGCGCGGCGAACGCCGCGACGAACGGCCACGCGCAAGCGACACCCGGCGCACGGCGGATGAACTCGACCCCCGACGCCCCGCCGTGCCCGCGCTGCGGCTGGCTGACCGTGCGCAACGGCACCTGCCACAAGTGCGAGAACTGCGGAGACACCACCGGGTGTAGCTGACCTCCTCACCACGTCAGGCCCGGGTCGGCCCGCCCGCTGACCCGTCCTGCCTCTACAGGCCCGGCACCGCCTGCTCCCCTGCGGTGCCGGGCCTCGCGTTTTGCCCTATTCCGACCCGCGGTCGGGCAAAGCGCTCCCTCGGGCCCAGAGCGCAACACGGAGCTTGCTCGGCCGTTACAGGTGACGGTGGGATACCCGTCGCGTTCGCGCGGGCCCGATGACCTCGACGACGAGCAGCGTGCGCGCATCCGTCGCCAGGTCCTCCAGACGGTCCGGCCCCGGCACCTCACGCTCTCGGACCGCGTCTTCGAGGTCTTCAGCATCCTGGCGATCCCGGCGCCGCACATCGTGCGCGCCGCCGTCGCCGCGGCGGTGATCGTGTCGATCGTCGGGACCGCGACCGTCGCGAGCGCCGACGCGCTCCCCGACGAGCCGCTGTACGCGGTGAAGCTCGCCGGCGAGCAGGTACGGCTCGCGCTCGCGGCGACGCCGCAGGACCGCGCCGCGGTCCAGCTCTCGATGGCGGAGCACCGGCTCTCCGAGGCCGAGCGCCTCGCGCTCGCTGGCAATGAGGCCGACGCGCTCGTGGCGACCAGCGCGTATGGCACGCACCTCGCGACCGCCGCCGCCGAGCTCGCCGCGGTGGAGCGCCTCGACGTCGCCGCGAAGCCTGTCGTCGACCAGCTGAAGCAGCGCCTCGCGCAGCAGCAGCAGCGCGCGGCGGACCTCGTGGTCCGTCTGGTATCCGATCCGACCACGTCCGCGGGAGCGCCGGTCTTCGAGACCGTGGCCTCGTTCGCTCCCGAGCTGCCGAGCGGCGCGAGCGTCGCGGAAGGTATCGCCGCGCACGCGGCGATCGTCGCCGGGCAGCTTGCCGCGGTCGCGGAGCGTCTCGCCGAGCAGGCAGCGCGCGCTGAGGAACAAGAAGAGAAGGACGCCGCGCCTCCCGCGGCCGATCCCCCGCGGGCGACACCGCGTCCCACCGACGCACCGCGCGTCGCCGCCGCGCCCGAGCGCCCGCCGGCGCGTGCGACGCCGACGCCGACCGAGGCCGCCGCCGCGGGCGGCACCGACGCGAAGCCCGCCGCGACCCCGAAGGCGACGCCGCAGGCCGTGAAGCCGGCCACGGACGCGAAGAAGGCGTCCGACGCCGCACGGGCGACCGCGGAGAAGGCGAAGGCCGAGGCCGAGAAGGCGAAGAACGCCGCCGAGAAGGCGAAGGAAGCCGCAGCCAAGACCGCGACGCCGAAGCCGAACCGAAAGCCCTAGCCGGACACCGCCCGCCGCAAGAGGTCCATCGCGGTCAGCGCTCCCCTCCGCCGCGCCTCCGAAGCTGACGCCGCCCGCACCGTCGCGCGGTCGCGCGCGAACGGCGTCCGGACGATGGCGAGCGCGCCGTCCGCCGTGGGCAGCGTCATGAGGTGCACGTCCGCATTGGTGCGCTGCAGCACCGTCTCGAGCGCCGCCTCGTCGGCCCGCGGCGCGACGCTCCCGCCGGCGTACCAGCCGGCGTCGTCGGCCTCCGAGAGGAGGCGCGCGACCTCGCCGCCCGTCACCGTCTCGGCGGTCGCGAGGCGCCACCCGCGCCCGCGCAGCGCCGCACCGACCACGCCGGCGAGCGTCTCGCCATCGGTCCCCCAGACGTAGCGGCCGATCCGCCGGCGGATCTCCTGCTCCATCCCGTCGATCCGCGCATCGCGCGCGGCGACGTCGGCGTCGCGGTCCGTGAGGCGCACGTGGACGCCGTCGGACTTGGCGTACGTCGCGACCGTCGGCGACGTCGAGCGCACGAGCTCGGAAAGCGCCTCCTCCACGGCGGACTCGCCGATCCCGAGGAGCTTCATGGTCCGCGAGCGGATCGCGGACCGCATCGGCAGCCGCGGCTCGACCTCGTGCTCCCACATGCGCGTCATCTCGCGCGGCACGCCCGGCATCGCGACGAGCGTGCGGCCGTCGCGCTGCACGAGCCATCCGGGCGCCGTGCCGAGCGGGTTCGCGAGCGCGCGCGCCGAGGGGATGAGCCACGCCTGCTTGCGGTTCCGCTCCGCCATCTCGAGCCCGCGACCGGCGAACCATGTGCGCAGCTCCGCCTCGAGCGCCGGCTCGACCGCGGGCGTCTCGCCGAGCGCCGCGGCGATCGCCTCGCGCGTGAGATCGTCCTCGGTCGGTCCGAGGCCGCCCGTGCACACGATGAGGTCGCTCCGTCCGAGCGCGCGGGACACGACCTCCGTCGCGCGCCCGAGGTTGTCGCCGACGGTCGAGACCCACAGGCAGTCGATGCCGAGGTCGGCCAGACGGCCGGCGAGCCAGGCCGCGTTGGTGTCGACGATCTGTCCGAGGAGGAGCTCGGTGCCGATCGAGATGAGCTCGGCTTTCATGTCCCGGCTTCATCCCTCGGTCGGTCAGTCGCCAGGCTGGATCGGCACGCGGGTTGCACTAAGACCGGGCGACTGAACAACTGAATTCCCAACCCTTCCCTTCCTCACCACAAGCCCCGCCGTCATATCGGCGGGGTTTTGTGGTTCTGAGCCGATAGCGGGCCGAAGCCGGGATCCTCGCTCGTTCGTTCTAGAGTGTCACCTGTGGCGAACGGCTACTGCGTCAAGTGCAAGGCTCCCCGGGAGATCCTGGACCCGAAGGTCATCACGATGAAGAACGGGCGTCCGGCCACCGAGGGGCGCTGCCCGGTCTGCGGCACGCGGATGTTCAAGATCGGTGCGCCCGAGGCCGCGGCCGCAGGTGTACCGCCCGAGCGGGGCGAAGCCCCGCCGACGCCGGGAGAGACAGGCACCCGGCCCTGATCTGACCCTCGGTCGGGGAGACCCCTCCCTCGGGCCCAGGTGCTCGACCTCGTCCTGCGGCCTCGGTCTGCGCGCCTGGGGGACGGTTGGCCTAGACGGTGCTGCACGTCTCTTCGACGGAGGTGCGTTACATGAAGGTCAAGGAGCTGATGACGCGCGAGCCCGCGTGCGTCGGGCCCGACGCGACCCTCGCCGAGGTCGCCACGCTGATGCGCCAGGAGGACTGCGGGTCGATCCCTGTCGTACGCGAGAAGCGGCTCGCCGGGATCGTCACCGACCGGGACATCGTCGTGCGCGGCATCGCAGCAGGGAAGGACGCGAAGACCACGCCGGTCTCCGAAGTGATGAGCGCCGACCCGGTGTGCATCGGACCTGACGACGACGTCCGCGAGGCGGAGCAGCTCATGGGCGATCGGCAGATCCGTCGCCTGCCCGTCGTCGAGGACGGCTCGCTCGCGGGGATGCTCGTGATCGGTCAGATCGCCCGTCGCGAGACCCACGAGGACCGGACCGGGGAAGCGTTGAAGGAGATCAGTCAGCCCAGCAGCGGTCGCGGCACGCACGCGCGCGGCTGAGATCCCTCGCGAGGCGGTCGAGCGGCCGGTCCGCTCTTCCGCCTCGTGATCCGCGAACGTACAATTCGTCCGGGCCAGTAGCTCAGCGGTAGAGCAAAGGACTCTTAATCCTTGGGTCCAGGGTTCGAATCCCTGCTGGCTCACACGAAGGCCCCGAGGGAAGGGGTTCCGAAGTGCCGAAGTGCCCCGAATGTGACGCCGACGTGACCGTCGGCGTCGACGCCGTGAAAGGCGAGATCGTCGCGTGTCCCGACTGCGGGGCCGAGCTCGAGGTGACCGAGACGGCGCCCCTGTCGCTGGCGCTCGCGCCCGAGGCCGAAGAGGACTGGGGTGAGTAGCACCCCGACCGTCGGCGTCCTCCTCTCGCGGGTCCGCGTCGAGGAGAAGCTCCTCCTCGAGGACCTCGAGCGCCGGCACGTCCCCTCGAAGGTCATCGACGACCGCGAGCTCGTGCTCGAGGTCGAGCGCAAGCCGGACCTCGGCGTCGACGTCGTCCTCGAGCGATGCATCCAGCACAGCCGCGCGCTCTACGCGCTCAGCGTCCTCAACACGTGGGGCGTACCCACGGTGAACACGTTCGAGGTCGCGGACATCTGCGGCAACAAGCTGCTCACGACGATGCGGCTCATCCGCGACGGCGTCCCGACGCCGCGGACGCGCCTCGCGTTCACGCCTGAGGCCGCGACCGCCGCCATCGAGGAGCTCGGCTACCCGGCCGTCCTGAAGCCGCTCGTCGGATCGTGGGGCCGGCTCATCTCGAAGGTGAACGACCGCGACGCGGCCGAGAGCATCCTCGAGCACAAGGACGTGCTCGGGACGTACATGCACTCCATCTATTACGTGCAGGAGTACGTACCGAAGCCCGGTCGCGACATCCGCGCGTTCGTCGTCGGCGACGAGACGATCGGCGCGATCTACCGGTCGTCGGACCACTGGATCACGAACACCGCGCGCGGCGGCAAGGCGACGCGCTGCCCGGTCACGCCCGAGCTGAACGACCTGTGCGTGCGCGCTGCGCGCGCGGTCGGCGGCGGCGTGGTCGCCGTCGACGTCCTCGAGGGCCCCGAGGGGCCGCTCGTGAACGAGGTGAACTACACGATGGAGTTCCGCAACTCCATCGACACGACGGGCGTCAACATCCCGGCGAAGGTCGTCGACTTCGTCCTCGAGACGGCGCGGAAGGCGAAGCAGAGCGAGGAATGAGCCTCCGCATCGGCATCGTCGGTGCGGCAGGCTACGCCGGCGGTGAGCTGATCCGACTGTTGCTCGGGCACCCCGAGGTGCGCGAGATCGTCGCGGGCAGCTCGTCGCTCGCGGGCAAGCCCGTGACGAGCGCGCACCCGAACCTGCGCAAGCGCACGGACCTCGCGTTCGTCCCGTACGACGCCGTGATGGACTGCGACGTCGTGTTCCTCTCGCTGCCGAACGGGAGCCAGCGGCTCCCGGAGTTCGAAGGGCGCGGCCGCCTGATGGTCGACCTCTCGTCGGACCATCGCCTGCGCGATGCGAAGGCGTACGAGCGCTGGTACGGGGCGCCGCACCCGCGCCCGGAGCGCCTCGGCGACGCGGTGTACGGGATCCCCGAGCTGCACCGGCAGCACATCGCCGGCGCCACGCTCGTCACCGGAGCCGGATGCAACGCGACGGCGGCGATCCTCGCGGTGCTGCCCCTCGTGCGCGCCGGTCTCATCGACCGTGACCGGCCGATCGTCATCGAGTGCAAGGTCGGCTCGAGCGAGGGCGGACGCGAGGCGAGCGACGACTCGCATCACCCCGAGCGGTCGGGCGTCGTGCGCAGCTTCCGTCCGGTGGGCCATCGCCATACGGCCGAGATCGAGCAGGAGCTGTCCTGCGATGGCTGGACGCCGCGCGTGCAGCTGAGCGTGACGAGCGTCGAGCTCGTGCGCGGCGTGCTCGCGACGGCGCACGTCCCGGTGAAGGGCGTCGCCGATGAGAAGGTGCTCTGGCGCGCATACCGCGAGGCGTACGCGGCGGAGCCGTTCGTGCGGATCGTGAAGGAGCGCAGCGGCATCTACCGCTTCCCCGAGCCGAAGCTCCTCGCGGGCACGAACTTCGCCGACGTCGGCTTCGCGCTCGACCCGCGCGGCGACCGCGTCGTCGCGCTCTGCGCGATCGACAACCTCGTGAAGGGCGCGGCCGGCAACGGCGTGCAGGCCATGAACGTCGCGCTCGGCCTCCCCGAGGACGCGGGCCTCGGCTTCACCGGGCTGCATCCGTGATCGTGGTCAAGGTCGGCGGCTCGTCCGGGATCGACCGTGCCGCGGTGGCGCGCGACATCGCCGCGGTCGCGGCGACGGGCGAGCGCGTCGTCCTGGTGCATGGCGCGTCCGCGGAGACCGACGCGCTCGCGACGACGCTCGGCCATCCGCCGCGCACGGTGGTCTCGCCGTCGGGGCAGCAGAGCCGGCGGACCGATCGGCGCACGCTCGAGCTCTTCGCGATGGCGGCGCTCGGGGTCGAGACGTTCTCGTACGTCGAGCTGCTCCGCCGCGGGGGCGCCGCCGCCGTCGGTCTGTTCGGGGTCCTCTCCGGACCGCGCAAGAACGTGCGCGCGGTCGAGGGCGGGAAGGTGCTCATGCTGCGCGACGACTTCACCGGCAAGGTCGAGCACGTCGACCTCGACGTGCTGCGCGCGGTCCTCGGTCAGGGCAAGGTGCCGGTCCTGCCGCCGCTCGCGGTATCTCCCGAAGGGGAAGGTCTGAACGTCGATGGCGACCGCGCGGCCGCCGCCGTCGCGACCGCGCTCGGCGCGGAGGCGCTCGTGATCCTCACGAATGTCCCGGGCCTGCTGCGATCGATCGACGACCCGGCGAGCCTCGTGTCGGATGTCTCGCTCGACGAGGCCGACGCCCTGGCGCAGGGTCGCATGAAGAAGAAGGCGATGGCGGCGCGCGAGGCCATCGAGGGCGGCGTCGGACGCGTCGTCATCGCGTCGGGCCGCGTCGAACGGCCGCTGTCGCGCGCGCTCGCGGGTGATGGGACGAGCATCCGTCCCCCGGGCGCGCAGACCGAGGCGCTGAGGCGAGGCCGAAGCGACGAGGTCGAGCACCTGGGCCCGAGCGAGGGGTCCCCCCGAGCGAGGGTCGGAAAAGGATGACGATCCAGCAGGGCGAGGACGCGCACACCTCCGGCCTCTACCAGAAGCGCCCGCTCGCGATCGTGCGTGGCGAAGGGGCGACCGTGTGGGACGCCGACGGCAACGAGTTCATCGACTGCGTCGGCGGGCAGGGGTCGGCGAACCTCGGGCACAGCAACGCCGCCGTCGCGGACGCCATCGCGCGCCAGGCGCGCACGCTCGCGTCGTGCACCGAGCTCTTCTACAACGACCGCCGCGCGGAGCTGTACGACCTGCTCGCGACGATCCTCCCGCCGGCGCTCGACCGCGTCTTCCTCTGCAACAGCGGCACCGAGGCGGTCGAGGGCGCGTTCAAGTTCGCGCGCATGGCAACGGGCCGCACAGCGGTCGTCGCGACCATGCGCGCCTTCCACGGCAAGACGATGGGCGCGCTCGCGGCGACCTGGGGCCCCGAGTACCGCGAAGCGCTCGGCGGCGATGCGCTCTTCCCCGCGAGCTCGCACATCCCGTTCAACAAGCCCGAGGCGCTCGAGGCGGCGATCACGACGGAGACCGCCGCGTTCGTGCTCGAGCTCGTGCAGGGCGAGGGCGGGGTCCGGCCCGCGAGCGCGGAGTTCGTGCGCGAGGCCGAGCGCGTGTGCAGGGCGCGCGGCGCGCTCCTCATCGTCGACGAGGTGCAGACCGGGTTCTGCCGGACGGGCGCGATGTTCGCGATCGAGCGCTACGGGATCGTGCCGGACATCCTGTGTCTCGCGAAGTCGATCGCGGGCGGCATCCCGATGGGCGCCGTCGCCTTCGCGCGCACCGTCGGTGATCTGCCGAAGCGATCGCACTCAAGCACGTTCGGCGGCAACCCGCTCGCGTGCGCGGCGTCGATCGCGGCGATCGGCGAGATGCGCCGCCTCGACCTGGCGCGCCGCGGTCGCGAGCGGGGCGACCAGCTGCTCGATGGCCTGCGCGGGATCGAGAGCCCGCGCGTCCGCGAGGTGCGCGGCCTCGGCCTCCTCGCGGGCATCGAGCTGAAGGAGAACGCGGGGCCGACGATCAAGCGCCTTCAGGACCTCGGGGTCCTCGCGCTCGGCGCCGGCCCGACCGTGGTGCGTTACCTGCCGCCGCTCGTCATCACCGCCGCGCAGATCGACCGGGTCATCAGGGCCACGGCCGAAGCGCTGGCGTAGTGGACCTACCTTCCGCCGACCTGGAGCTCGTGCGCGGGCTCGTCGCGATCCCGAGCGTCTCGCGCGAGGAGCGCGCCGCGGTCGAGTGGCTCGTCGAGCGGATGCGCGAGCGCGGCTATCTCGCGCACGTCGACCAGGCGGGGAACGCCGTCGGTGAGATCGGCGACGGACCGATCCACGTCGTCCTGCTCGGCCACATCGACACCGTGCAGGGTGAGATCCCGGTGCGCATCGAGGATGGCGAGCTCGTCGGGCGCGGCGCGGTGGACGCGAAGGGACCGCTCGCGGCGTTCGTCTCTGCGGCCAGCGAGCCCGTCGCGGGCGTGAAGGTCACGGTCGTCGGGGCGGTGGAGGAAGAGTCGCCGACGAGCGCGGGCGCGCGGCACCGCGCGCTGCACCCGGCGCCCGACTGGTGCGTCATCGGCGAGCCCTCCGGGTGGGACGGCATCACCGTCGCGTACAAGGGGCGGCTCGTCGCGGACCTCGCGATCGAGCGCTCCGCACGCCACGGGGCCGCGCCCGGCCTGACCGTGAGCGAGGAGGCGCTCGCCCTCTGGGAGCGCGTCCGCGACGCCGCGGCGGCCCGCGGCGGTGCGCGCTCGTTCGAACGCCTCGACTGTCGGCTCGAAGGGATCTCGTCGGACGCCGATGGCCTCGCCGAGCGCGCGCGGCTGCGTGTCGGCTACCGGATCCCGCCGGGGGTCGGGGTGGACGAGGTCGAGGCCGAGCTGCGAGCGTCCGTCGGCTCGAGCGCTCGCGTCACGCGTGTCGGATCGGAGGAGCCCGCGCGGACCGAGCGGACGAGCGAATTGGCACGCGCGTTCGTGCGCGCCATCGGTGACGCCAGCGGCCACGCGACGTTCCTCGTGAAGAGCGGCACGAGCGACATGAACGTGCTCGCGCCCGCGTGGCGCTGCCCGATGGTCGCGTACGGGCCCGGCGACAGCGCGTACGACCACACGCCGATGGAGCGCCTCCGGCTCGAGGACCACGCGCGCGCGATCGCCGTCCTGCGAGGTGTTCTACGACGAGCGGGCGCTAGCATCCCGTTACCGCGATAGACGCGTGGATAGCCGCGATCGCGTGCGCACATAGGAGGAGGGGGCGTGCTCCGGAACCGTAGGCAGCGTCAGCGCGTCATCCTCGGCACCATCGTCGTCATCGCGACGGCGCTGAGCGCCTTCCTCACGCGTGGCAACTTCTTCGAGAACAACCTCCAGGCCGCGGTGTACGACTACGTCATCACCGCCGCCCCCGCGAAGGTGAAGAACCAGATCACGATCGTGGCCCTCGACGACGCGACGGTGAAGCGCTACGGCCGCTGGCCGGTCCCGCGACAGGCCTACATCGACCTCCTCAACGCCCTGAAGCCCTTCAACACGCGCGCGGTCGCGTTCGACGTCGCCTTCTACGACCCCTCGGACAAGCCCGAGCAGGACCGGGCCTTCGCCGCCGCGATCAAGGACCTCGGCAACGTCTACCTCGCGATGCAGGGCATCGGCATCGCCGACTACCACGACAACGCGCAGCACTTCCCGGCGCTGCAGTTCCCGCTCGACATGTTCCGCGAAGCCGCCGCGGGCCTCGGCGCCGTCAACGTGAACCCGGAATTCGACTCCCGCGTCCGGGAGGCGCAGCTGATCATCAAGGGGCCGGACGGCAAGCCGTACTACGCGCTCGCGCTCCTCGCGTCGGCGCGCCACCTCTCGGCCGATCTTCCGAACGCGCGGATCGTCGAGGACCGCCTCATCGTCCCGGCGAAGCCGAAGGACCGGAACATGCCGCTCAACGTCGGCGGCGCGATGCGCGTGTACTTCGCCGCGCCGCCGCATCCGCCCGTCGTCGCCGGCGAGAGGCCGTGCGTCGAGGCCGACATCTTCTGCGTCGTCTCGATGGTCGACGTCGTCGACGGCAAGATCCCGAAAGAGCTGCTCCAGTTCCGCTCGATCTACGTCGGCGCCCACAGCATCTCGGCCGTCCCGGACAACTACCCGGTGCCGAACAGCGCAGACCAGAAGATGTGGGGGGTCGAGATCTGGGCGAACGCGGCCCAGTCGATCTTCACGAACCGCTATCCCGTCCCGAACGAGGGGTACGCGACGACCGTCATCCAGACGCTCGCGCTCACGATCCTCGGGATCTTCCTCGTCGTGCGCTTCCGTCTCTACGGGTTCATCGGCGCGCTCGTCGTGCTGGGGGCGTACGCGTTCATCAAGATGGCGCTCTTCCTCCTGTCGATCGAACCGTCCATCGGCGACGGGCCGGTGAATGTCCCCGCGATCGCGTACTTCGCACCAGCCATCTTCTGGTGGGTCGTCGTCCTCGGGTACATGCTCATCGAGGAGCAGCTCGCCGTCGCGCGGACGCAGTCGACGTTCGGCCGATTCGTCACGCCGTCGGTCGCCCGCACGATCATGGACCGCGAAGAGAAGGGGGCGCTGCAGCTCGGTGGCGAGGTGCGCGACGTGACCGTGCTGTTCGGCGACATCCGCGGGTTCACCACGATGTCGGAGGGGATGGATCCTGGCACGCTCATGGGCACGCTGAACCGGTACTTCGACGGGATGGTCTCGATCGTCAACCGCTACCAGGGCACCGTGAACAAGTACAACGGCGACAACATCATGGTCATCTGGAACGCGCCCGTGGAGGTCGCGGACCACCAGCGCAAGGCCGTCGAATGCGCGCTCGAGATGCAGAAATGGATCGTCGCCGAGCGCGCGAAGGGCGGTCCCGACGTGTCGTTCGGCTTCGGGATCAATAGCGGCACCGTCGTCGCCGGATTCCTCGGCGCCTCAGGCCGCATGGAGTACACGGTCATCGGCGACACCGCGAACGTCGCATCGCGGCTCACCTCGAGCGACATCGCGCGCCGCGACCAGGTCGCCTGCAGCGCGGACACGCTCGCGACGCTCGGTCCGGACGTCGTCACGGTCGACCTCGGCGCCATCTTCGTGAAGGGCCGCGGCGAGCCGATCCGGTGCTACCAGGTCGACCGCATCGGGCTGCTCGCGAATCCGAATCCCGCACCGCCGCCGGAGGTCCCGATCGGCAAGGCCGCGGTCGCGGGTTTCCACTAAGAGATGAGCCGAGCGGCTCTCGGCGAGCGGCAGCCGAAGGCCGCCTCCGACGGCGATCGATATGGATGAGAAGGTCGCGCTCGTCATGGTCACGCTCGGCCATCTGTCGGTGGTCCACGATCGGGTCGCCTATCTCGAGCGGGTCGTCGAGCTCTGCTCGCAGGCGACGGACGCCGACCGCTGCACGGTGTACGTCGTCGACCGCGAGCAGGGCGAGCTGCGCTCAGCCGTCGCGCAGCGGCTCGGCGTCGAGATCCACCTGCCGATCGGCCAGGGCCTCGCCGGGCACGTGGCGAAGACGGGCGAGACCATCAACGTCCCCGATGCGTATGCGGATGAGAGGTTCGATAGCAGCGTCGACAGCCGCAGTGGCTTCCGCACGATGAATATCCTTGCCGTGCCCGTCTGGGATCGCGGTGGGCGCTCGGTGGTGGGGGTGATCGAGGTCTTGAACAAGCGCGGCGGCGCGTTCGAGCGGCACGAGCAGATGCTGCTCGAGCGCATCGCCGAGGCGATCGGACCGATGCTGGAGCAGCCGGCGGAGCGTCGAGGAGGCGTGCGTTGACCAAGGGCGAGCGTCGGGCCGCCGATCGGCGTGGGACCGAGCGGCGCAGCGCCCCACGTCGCGGTGCGCCCGAGCGCCGCGCCGGGGAACGCGCGACCGCGACGGAACGGCGGGCGACGGAGCGGCGGAACGGCGAGCGTCGTAGAGGCGATCGCCGCATCACGGTGGCCAACCGCCTCGACCTGATCCTCGACGTCACGCGCCAGCTCATGAGCGAGACCGACCTCACCAAGCTGCTCTCGCTCATCGCGACCGCCACCACGAAGATCGTCGACTGCGACCGCGCGACGGTGTTCCTCGTCGACCACGACAGGCGGGAGATGTGGTCGAAGGTCGCGCTCGGCGCGAGCGAGATCCGCTTCCCGCTCGGCGTCGGCATCGCCGGGACCGTCGCCGTGACCGGCAAGACCATCAACATCCCCGACGCGTACGCCGACCCCCGCTTCAACCAGGACATCGACAAGCGCACCGGGTACAAGACGAACAACCTCCTGACGTTCCCGATGACGGGCCACGACGGCCGCGTCATCGGCGTCTTCCAGGGCGTGAACAAGCACGGTGGTCCGTTCACGGACGACGACGAGGAGACGCTGTCCTCGCTCGCGTCGTCCGCCGGCGTCGCCGTCGAGAACGCGCAGCTCGTCGAGGGGCAGCGCCAGCTCTGGCTGTCGCTCGTCGAGACGCTCGCGGTGACCGTCGACGCCCGCGATCAGCAGACCGCCGGGCACAGCCGGCGCGTCACGCGGTACGCCGAGGTCATCGCCGCGGCGATGGGGATGACCGCGCAGGAGGTCGAGCGCGTCCGCACCGCGGGGCTCCTCCACGACTACGGCAAGATCGCGGTGCGCGACCGCTTCCTCACGAAGGCGGGCAAGCTCGACGACGCCGAGTTCGCGTACATGAAGGCGCATGCCGAGAAGACGGGCGAGTTCCTGAAGCACCTTCGGTTCCCGCCGGACATGCGCGACGTCCCCCTCATGGCGGCGCAGCACCACGAGCGGATGGACGGCAAGGGCTATCCGCTCGGTCTCTCCGGTGACCAGATCCACGTCGGCGCGCGGATCGTCGCGGCGGCGGACGTGTTCGACGCGCTGACGGCGCCGCGCTACTACAAGCCGGCGTATCCGATCGAGAAGACGCTGGAGATCATGCGTTCGATGACGGGCGAGCACCTCGACCCCGCGGTCATGGTGGCGGTCCAGAGCGCGCTGCCGAAGCTCATCGCGACGCTCGAGGACCTGAAGCCGACGTGGCCGAAGCCCGGCGACGAAGGCATGGGCTCGCTCCAGGACGCATCCCAGCCGCTCTCCGAGCGTGACCAGGCGGCGCTCGCGCCGAAGGCGCCCGCGACCCCCACCGGGGGCGCCGCATGAGGATCCGCTTCTGGGGCACGCGGGGCTCGATCCCGACGCCGGGTCAGCGCACCGTCCGCTACGGCGGCAACACCGCGTGCGTCGAGGTGCGCGACAGCAGCGGCGCGCTCCTCGTCCTCGATGCCGGTACCGGGCTGCGTGAGCTCGGCCTCAACCTCATCCAGCAGAACGGCGCGGCGCCGCTCAGCTTCGACCTCTTCCTTTCGCATCTCCACTGGGACCACATCCAGGGCATCCCGTTCTTCCGGCCGGCCTACGACCGCCGAACGGCGATGCGCATCCACGCCCCGGAGCATCCGAAGCCGCTGAAGGAGCTGCTCGGGATGGGCATGGACGATCCCTTCTTCCCCGTCGACCTCGACGCCGTCCCGGCGCAGATCCAGATGGAGGAGTTCGCGAGCGGCACCGAGCGTTCGGCCGGGCCGTTCCGGGTCACGGCGGCGCGCATCTTCCACCCCGCGCCGGCGCTCGCGTACCGGGTCGAGGCGGATGGGCGCTCGATGGTCTACGCGACGGACACCGAGGACCCGTTCTCCGGGACGGAGAACCCTGTCATCGCGCTCGCGAAGGACACCGACTGTCTCGTCCACGACGCGCAGTACCTCGACGACGACTACAAGAAGGGCTGGGGGCACTCGACGATCGCGACGGCGGTCGACGTGGCCGTGAAGGCGAACGTGAAGCGCCTCGTGCTGTATCACCACGATCCCGACCGCTCGGATGACGCGCTCGACCGCGTCGGCGCGGACGCGCAGCGCCTCGCGCGCGAGCGGGGGAGCACCATCGAGGTGCTCGTCGCGTACGAGGGGATGGAGCTCGCGGTCTAGGACCGCGATCCGTGGGCGAGGAGGGATTCGAACCCTCACGCTCTTTCGAGCACCAGCTCCTAGGGCTGGCGCGTCTCGCCAGGTTTCGCCACTCGCCCGCATCCCATTGTGAATGCGAGCGGGTGTTGTGACTACGTCTCTTTCGCGCGCGCCTCGACCCCGCTGAGGCGCTCGAGCACCTTGATGAGCGCGTGATTCCCATCGCGACCCTCGCCGGCCTGCTGCAGCGCCGTGTACAGCGAGTGCGCGAGCGCCGTCCCGGGCAACGCCGTCTTCGCGGCATACGCCGCGTCGAGCACGAGCCGCAGATCCTTCTGCTGCAGGTCGACGAGGAAGCCGGGGGCGAAGTCGCCGGCGAGGATCTTCGGCGCGTAGTTCGCCATCGCCCACGACATGCCCGCGCCGCTCGCGATCACCTCGCGCGTCTTCGCGACGTCGAGCCCCTGCGCCGCGGCGAAGACGAGCGCTTCCGACATGCCGAGGTTGTTCAGCGCGACGGCGATCTGGTTCGCCAGTTTCGTCGCCTGACCCGCGCCGTGCGGTCCCATGTGCACGATCGTCTTGCCGAGCGCGCGCAGGACCGGCATCGCGCGCTCGACGTCCGCGTCGTCGCCGCCGACCATGATCGAGAGGCGCGCCTCGATGGCGCCGATCTCGCCGCCGGACACCGGCGCGTCGATCGTGCGGAACCCCCGCTCGGCGGCGCGGCGCGCGACGTCCTTCGCGACGTCGGGCGAGATCGTGCTCATGTCGATCGCGAGCAGCCCGGCGTGCGCGCCGTCGGCGATGCCGTCCGGACCGAACGTCACCGCCTCGACGTCGGGCGAGCTCGTCACCATCGAGACGACGACGTCGCTGTGCGCTGCGACCTCGTTCGGCGTCCGGCACACGGTCGCGCCCTCGGCGCGCAGGGGTTCGGCGCGCGACAGCGTCCGGTTCGTGACCGCGACGGGGAAGCCCGCCTTGAGGAGGTTGCGGGCCATGGGCAGCCCCATGATCCCGAGCCCGACGACCCCGACGCGCTCCACCGCGGAGCTAGTTCTCTTTGTCGTCCCGGCGGACGTAGACGGTGCGCGCGGCGTCGTCGGAGGTCACGAGGAACGTGTCCTCGTTCGTCTCGCCGACGTTGACGGATGCGAGGAGCCGGTCGTCGGTGACGTGGAGGAACCCGCTCGAGCGCTCGAGCTCGTTCGCGATCGCCTCCGACAGCGTGTCCTCCTCATACGCCTCCGCAAGGAGCGAGCGCGCCTTCTTCACGAGCGCGAAGAAGTCGGCCGGCGAGAAAGCCTGCTCATGCGCGAGGAGGACCGCGCTGCCGAGCTCGTCATCGCCTTCGTGGATCTCGTAGAAGTACACGGTTCGCACCGATACACTAGACCTCTCCGATGTCCACCGACCCCCAGACGTCAATGCCCGAGCAGAGCACGCCTACCGAGCAACAGGGCTCGGCCGACGGCTCGTTCCGCTACCGCATCGAGCGGCGCAAGGGCGCCCTCGTCACGATCGAGGTCGACGCTGACGCCGCGCGGCTGACCGCCGCGGCGGACCGCGTGTTCGGGCGGCGGAATCGCCAGGCGAACATCCCGGGCTTCCGGCCGGGCAAGGCGCCGCGCGCCATGTACGAGCGGACGTACGGCGCGCAGCACCTCTGGAGCGAGGGCGCGGAGGACGTCATCGACGAGACGTACCGGGAGATCACCCAGACCGAGCGCATCGAGCCGCTCGATCACCCGCAGCTCGAGATCAAGCAGCTCGAGCCGGGCAAGGACCTGCGATTCGCGCTCACGGTCGCGGTCCGTCCCGACGTCACGCTCGGCGACTACGCGGCGCACGGCGCGACGGTCGAGCCGACGGCGCCGACGGACGAGGACGTCGAGCGCGTCATCGCCGGCATGCGCGAGCACCACGCCGAGCTGCGGCCGGTCGACCGGGCGGCGGACGGCAACGACGTCCTCACCGTGGACATCGACGTCGAGATGAAGCCCGAGGGGGACGCGCCTGCGCGGAAGCTCACGATGGCGCGCAACGGCCACCTCGAGCTCGGCCGCGACTATGCCGTGCCCGGCCTCGCGGACGGGCTCGTCGGCGTCAAGGCGGGTGAGGAGCGGACGCTCGAGCTGACGTTCCCCGACGACTCCGACGAGGACCTGCGCGGGAAGACCGGCACGTTCGTCGTCAAGGCCTCGAGCGTCGCCGAGAAGATCCTCCCGGCGCTCGACGAGGAGTTCGCGAAGACAGTGGGCGTGGCCGACCTCGCCGCGCTGCGCAAGGCCGTCCGCGACGAGCTCGCCCACGGAGCGTTCCACGAGGCCCGCGATGCCGCCGCGGACAAGGCGGTGGCGCACGCGATCGAGACGAGCGAGGTCGAGGTGCCCGAGGTGCTCGTGCAGGACGAGCTCGACCACATGGTCGCGGACCTCAAGGGGCGCGTGACCGAGCGCGGCGCGACCTGGGAGCGGTTCCTCCTGCAGGCGCGCAAGACCGAGGGCGAGATCCGCGAGGAGTGGCGCGAAGCGGCGCAGCGGCGTGCGAAGTCGCTCCTCGTGCTCGACGCGATCGGGAAGAAGGAAGGCGTCACGGTGTCGAGCACCGAGCTCGCGCAGGAGGTGGCGCTCACGCCGCTCGCCCAGCAGGACCCGCAGGCCCTGCGGTCGCCGCAGGTCCTCGCCGCGCTCGCGCGCTCGATGCGCAACCGGAAGGTCGTCGACAAGCTCATCGGCCTCGACTCGCCCGACGCCGAGCGCGCGCTGCTGAAGCAGCTCGGCGCCGAGTTCGATCCGCACGGCGAGGCGGGCGGACGCCCGGCCGGACCGTCCGAGGAGGCTCCGGCCGCGAGCGAGCCCGCCGCGACGACGCCGTCGGGGATCATCGTCCCGGAGCGATCCGGTGGCACCGTCGAGGGTCGCGAAGCGATCCGCGAGCTCTTGAAGAAGAAGGAATAGGACCGTTCCGGAGACTGAGCCGGCAAGACGGTTTGATACCCTCTGAAGAGATCAAGTCGTCCCTTGAGGAGGGTTCCCGCATGACCCTTGTGCCCATGGTCGTCGAGCAGTCGGGGCGCGGCGAGCGCGCGTATGACATCTACTCCCGCCTGCTGAAGGACCGGATCATCTTCATCGGCGACATGATCGAGGATCAGATGGCGAATCTGATCATCGCACAGCTGCTCTTCCTCGAGTCCGAGGACCCCGAGAAGGACATCTACCTCTACATCAACTCGCCGGGCGGCGTCGTCACGTCGGGCCTGGCGATCTACGACACCATGCAGTACATCAAGGCGCCCGTGAACACGGTCTGCATCGGGCAGGCCGCGTCGATGGGGGCGGTCCTGCTGGCGGCGGGGGCCAAGGGAAAGCGCTTCGCGCTCCCGAACTCGCGGATCATGATCCACCAGGGCTCGGGCGGGTTCCGCGGGAACACCCCCGACGTGCTCATCCAGGTGAAGGAGCTCGAGACCCTCGTCGACAAGCTCACCCGCATCCTCGGGCACCACACCGGGCAGGCCGTCGAGAAGATCCGCCGCGACTCCGAGCGCGACCGGTTCATGAGCGCCGAGGAAGCGAAGGCCTACGGGCTCATCGACGACGTGTACGTCGGCAAGGAGTCGCTCATCTCGCTGCAGCACGACCTCGCGCGCGAGCCGGTGAGCGTCCGTTGACGACCCCGGCGAAGGGCGGGAAACCCTACCGCTGTTCGTTCTGCGGCAAGAGCCAGGACCAGGTCCGCAAGCTCATCGCCGGCCAGGGCGTCTACATCTGTGACGAGTGCATCACGCTCTGCCGCGAGATCGTCGACGAAGAGTTCATGGAGACGCCGAAGGCGCGCGCGACGGGCGCGAAGATCCCGAGCCCGAAGCGCATCAACGAGATCCTCGACCAGTACGTCATCGGGCAGGACCGCGCGAAGAAGGTCCTCTCGGTCGCCGTGTACAACCACTACAAGCGCGTGGGCGCCGGCCACCGCGTCGACGACGTCGAGCTCGGCAAGTCGAACATCCTCCTCATCGGGCCGACGGGCTGCGGGAAGACGCTGCTCGCGCAGACGCTCGCGCGGATCCTCGACGTGCCGTTCTCGATCGCGGACGCGACGAGCCTCACCGAGGCCGGCTACGTCGGCGAGGACGTCGAGAACATCCTGCTGCGGCTCATCCAGGCCGCCGACTTCGACCTCAATCGCGCGCAGCGCGGGATCATCTACATCGACGAGATCGACAAGATCGCGCGGAAGAGCGACAACCCGTCGATCACGCGCGACGTGTCCGGCGAGGGCGTGCAGCAGGCGCTGCTGAAGATCCTCGAGGGCACCGTTGCGAACGTCCCGCCGCAGGGCGGACGGAAGCATCCGCACCAGGACTTCATCCAGATCGACACGACGAACATCCTCTTCATCTGCGGCGGCGCGTTCGAGGGCCTCGAGAAGATCGTCGAGGCGCGCATCGGCAAGAAGACGATGGGCTTCGGCGCGACGCTGCGCGATAACACGAAGGAGACGAGCGCCATCCTCGAGCAGGTGATGCCCGACGACCTCCTCAAGTACGGTCTCATCCCCGAGTTCATCGGCCGTCTGCCGGTGATGGTCCCGCTGCACGCGCTCGACGAGAACGACCTGCTGCAGATCCTCACCGAGCCGAAGAACGCGATCGTGAAGCAGTACCAGAAGTTCCTCGCGCTGGACAAGGTGGAGCTGCAGCTGACGCCCGATGCGCTCACCGCCGCCGCGCGCGGCGCGGTGAAGCGCAAGACCGGCGCGCGCGGGCTCCGCTCGATCATCGAAGAGGTGCTGCTCGAGGTCATGTACGAGATCCCCTCGCGCACGGACGTGCGCAAGGTCGTCGTCACGGACGAGAGCATCGAGGGGAAGATGAAGCCCCTGCTGCTCAGCAAGAACGAGCAGCTGGTCCTCGAGGGCGAGCAGGCCAGCAGCGCCTAGCCCGCCTTGCCGAAGCTCTATTTCGCGAGCCCACGTGACCTTCCCACGACGCGGCCCCAGGCCGGCGTCACCGAGCGCACCCTGCGCGGGCAGGACGCGCTCGTGCATATCAGCGACCTCGGGGCGCGGACGATCGTCGAGACGCACAAGCACGACGACGAGCGCGTCGGCGTGATCACGCGCGGCAGCGTGGCGATGGTGATCGCCGGCGAGCAGCGCATCCTCACCGAGGGCGACACGTACGTCGTGCCTCCGGCGACCGCCCATGGCATCCGCGTCCTCGAGCAGGGCGCGCAGGTGATCGAGGTGTCGCGGCCCTGAGCGGGCTGATCATGTACTCCCTCGCGACGTGCCCGACATGTGCGCGCGCGCGCAAGGAGATGGACGAGCAGGGCGTCGAGTACGAGGAGCGCGTCGTCGACGGCAGCGCCGAGCGCCAGCAGGAGGTCCTGCGCCTCACCTTCCAGCGCACGGTGCCCGTGTTCGTGAAGGACGGACGCGTCGTCATCGGGTTCCACGGCGAGCGCGGCTGAACGTTCTGACGGCCGCCGGGGGCGGTCACCGCGCTGATACCAGGAGGGGGAGCGGCCGAGACTAGCCTTGCCCCAGGGTGAGGGCACCGCCGCGCGACCTCTTCTTCTACGGGCATGCCGTGGCGCTCGCTGCGGGCAGTGTCTGGCTGCTGGCGGGCCTCAGCCCGTTGATCGGGCTCGCGCCGGTCGCCGTCGTGGCGGGCGCCACGGCCTACGTTCTCGTGCGCGAGCTCCGCACCGGCCGGCCGTTGAGCCTAATGACCTATCCGCGTCCGCTCTTCATCGCGGACCTCATCGCCGCAGGGCTCTGGATGATCGCGACCGCGCCGAACCCACGGAGCATCGCGTTCGTCGTCGTCATCTTCGTGGGCGCGATGGCGATCCCGCGCTTCGGTCGCGAGGCGCTCGGTCCCGTCTTCGTCACGTACGCGGCGGGCCGGATCGGGCAGGAGTGGTACCGCATCGAGACGGGTGTGGCGACGCCGCTCCCGTCGCTCGTCGCCGAAGCGGCGGTGTCGATCGGCGTCGCGGTCGCGTTCATGACCGCGCTGAGCTCGTACCGGCGCGAGCGCGAGCGTGGCGCGGCCGCGCTGCGCAGAGCGAGCAGCCTCGAGCGTGTCGCGCGCGATCTGACCGCGGAGATCGAACCGCTCGCGGTCTTCCGCTCGATCCCGGAGAGCGCCCTGGCGGTGATCCCGGCGGAGTACGCGGCGCTCGTCGTGCGGCAAGGCGACCGGTTCGAGATCGCCTCGGGCGCGGGCCTCGCCACGCGGGTCGTCGGGATGCGGCGTGGGACCGACGAAGGGGTCTTCAGCGACGTCCTGCGGACGCGCCAGACGGTGGCGCTCGACGACTATCGCGAGCATCCGCGGGCGGTCCCGGCGGCGCGCGATCTCGGGATCCGCTCGATCATGGGCACGCCGATCACCGTCCGTGGCGAGCTGGCCGCGTGCCTCGTCGTCGGACGCACGCAGATCCGGCCCTTCGACGAGGGCGAGCGTCAGGCCATCGAGGGGCTCGCGGCGCACGCGTCGATCGCGCTCGCGAACGCCCGGACCGTCGACCTCGCGCGCCGGATCGAGCGTCTGGCGCGGATGCTGAGCGGCGAGACCTCGAGCGACCGCGTCTTCGAGCACGCCGCGCGCGAGGCGAGCGAGGCGTTCCACACCGAGTTCGTGTTCATCACCGCGCTCGAGCCGGGCGGGACGCGTCTCGTGGCCGGGGTCGGAGCGGCGGCGGCCCTCGTCGGCCGGACGTACGACCGGCCCGGTCCGCTCACGCAGCAGGTCGTCGAACGGCGCGAGGCCGTGTTCGTCCGCGACTACCTCGCGACCTTCCCGATCCGCCCCGAGGACGAGCCCGTCCACGTGGACAGCGAGGGCCGGAGCGGGAGCGCGGGGCTCCTCGCGCGCGAGGCCGCCGTCCGCGCGGTCGTGGCGGCCCCGATGGTCGCCGGCGGAGCGGTCGCGGCCGTGCTCGTCGTCGGCACGCCGGAGCCATCGCGGACGTTCGACGAGCTCGACCGGCAGGGCATCGCCCGCCTCGCGGAGGCCGCGGCCGCGGCGCTCGACACGATCCGCCGCCGCGAGCAGGCGGAGCGGCGGCTACGACGCCTCGCCCTGCTGAACGAGGCCGCCACTCGCCTCGCCGTCGCGTCGACCGCTGATGGCGTCGCCAAGGCGGCGTGCGACGCGGCCGGCGAGCTCGTCGAGCGCGACGCGTTCTACGTCGCGCGGTACGACGACGAGCGCCAGGTGTTCCATTTCATCCTCCAGTGGGACGCGGGCCTCGTCGAGGAGACCGAGGTCTCCGAGCGCTGGGACGACGAGATGGTCGTGCCGCTCGGCGAGGGCCCGACCAGCGAGGTCGTGCGCAACGGCCAGCCGTTCGTCGTCCACGCTGGAGAGGGCGGGCAGCACGCGGGGCGCCGCTTCGGCGACCGGGCGAGGCCGAGCGAGTCCGCGGTCCACGTACCGCTCCGGCACGGCGAGCGCATCGTCGGGGTGCTCTCGGCGCAGTCCTACCGACCGAACGCCTACGACGACGAGGACGTCACGATCCTCCAGTCGCTCGCGAACCTCGTCGCCGGCGCCTTCGAGAAGCTCTGGCAGATGGAGCGGCTGCGCGACCTCTACCTCGCGACCGTGCGCGCGCTCGCGGCCGCCGTCGACGCGCGCGACCCCTACACGCGCAGCCACTCCGCGCGCGTCGCGGCGCTCGCGCGCGTCATCGCGGCAGAGATGGAGCTCGGCGCCGACGAGGTGCGGCGCGTGCAGCTCGGCGCGCTCCTCCACGACATCGGCAAGATCGGGATCCCTGACGCGATCCTGAACAAGCCGGGCGTCCTCTCCCAGGAGGAGTGGGTCGTCATGCGGACGCATCCGGCCGTCGGCGCGTCGATCATCGAGGCGGTCGAGCCGCTCGCGGACCTGGTCCCGATCGTCCGCGACCACCACGAGCACTACGACGGAAAGGGATATCCCTCCGGTCTTGCCGGCGACGCCATCGATCTGCCGGCGTGCATCGTGGCGGCCGCCGATGCCTACGAGGTCATCGTCACGAAGCGCTCCTACAAGGAGGCGCAGACGGTCGAGTTCGCGATGGACGAGCTCCGGCGCTGCCGCGGCACGCAGTTCCACCCCGGGGTCGTCGATGCCTTCCTCCAGGTGATCGAGCGCGACATCGCGGCCGGCACGCGTCTGCTCGCCCGCGTCGGCGCGATCCAGCAGGAGGACTTCGAGGATGTTGCCGGCCCGGGCGAGGTCCTGCAGGAGTACGTGGCCCGGTCGCAGACGCACGGCCGGCGCCTGGCGGTCCTGCAGCGCCTCGCGAGCGAGTTCGGCGCGGTGCTTGACATCGACGAGCTCGCCGGCCGGCTCCTGCGCATCGTCTGCGACGCGATGGGGTACGAAGAGGGATTCCTCACGACGCTCGACCGCGATGCCGGCGAGCTTGTGGTGCGCGCGGCGTTCGGCCCGTCCACCGCGTACCTCGGGTCGCACATCCCGCGGGGCGTGGGCATCTCCGCGTGGGTGCTCGAGCACGGGAAGCTGCAGAACGTCGGCGACGCGCAGGCCGATCCGCGCTTCTTCGGCCCTCCCGGCGTGCGCTCGAGCCTCGTCGTGCCCCTCCGGAACGATGACGACGTCGTGGGCGTCATGGGGATCGAGAGCCCACGCTCGAACGCGTTCACGGTCGAGGACGAGCAGCTCCTTACCGCGGTCTCGCACCAGATCGCCGCGGCGATCCGCGTCGCGAACCTGCACCGCGCCGCGAAGCACGCGGCCTCGACGGATCCGCTCACGGGGCTCGCGAACCGCCGCGCCTTCTTCGAGCGCCTTGACGCCGTCCTCGCCGCGAAGACGCGCGGCGACCGCGCGCTCACCGTCGCGCTCGTGGACGTCGACGAGCTGAAGCAGCTCAACGACCGGTACGGCCATCAGGCGGGGGACGAGGGCCTCACCCGGGTCGGCGAGATGCTCGTCGAGGGGGTCCGGAGCGACGACCTCGTCGCGCGCATCGGCGGCGACGAGTTCGCGGTCCTGTTCGTGGGCGAGCCGATCTTCGTCGCCGACCGCGTCATGCGCCGCGTATCCGAGCGGATCAGTGGGCAGCAGCTCTCGATCGGCGTCCCGGTCCCGACGGTCTCGTGGGGCCTGGCGCAGGCAGCCGGCCCGGCGACGGCCGATCAGATCATCGACGTCGCCGACCGCGCGATGTACCGCCGCAAGCGCCGCGCTCGCACCCGCACGGACGTCGGCTAGCGCGAGGCGCCGCCGGCGTGGGATGATGGACGGACACCGGCAGCGACCGGGAGGAGTACCGGCCCAGCACCGATAGAGAAGGAGCCCCACCGGCTGGAAGGGCTCCGCGGCGAGATGGGTCGGGAACGTCGCTCGCGAGCCGGATCGGGCAGCCCGTTACAGCGGCAATGAGGCGTGCTTCCGCACGCGGAACAAGGTGGTACCACGGGTCCCGCTCGTCCTTGGACGAGTGGGATCTTTGTTTTTGGCGACCAACGCTGCGCGGTCCCGCATTGCGCGGGAGCGCATGAAAAGGAGGGCGACCGACATGGCCATCGCGGAGAAGATCCCGGCGCCGCAGTCAGCGCTGTCGCACAACGAGAAGAACTTCCGGCCATCGGTCGTCGAGAAGGACCTCTACGACTGGTGGGAGCGCTCGGGCTTCTTCCGGCCGCCCGAGACGGACGACGGGCGCCGCTTCGTGATGATGCTGCCGCTCCCGAACGTGACGGGCGACCTGCATCTCGGGCACGCGCTCGGGTTCGGCGGGTACGAGGACGTGATGGCCCGCTGGCACCGCATGCTCGGCGACGCGACGCTCTATATGTCTGGGACCGACCACGCCGGGATCATCGCCCAGATCGTCGTGGAGAAGGAGCTCGCCAAGGAAGGCATCACGAAGGACCGTGGCCTCACGCGCGAGCAGTTCCTCGCGGAGATGTGGAAGTGGATGGACTTCTACCGGCCGCGGATCGAGCAGCAGCTGCGGATGCTCGGGTGCTCGCTCGATTGGAGCCGGCCGAACTTCACGATGGAGCCGAGCAAGCAGCGCGCGGTCCGCACGCACTTCATCCGCCTCTACAAGAAGGGCCTGCTGTACCGCGAGGGCCGGATCGTCCACTGGTGCCTGACCTGCCAGACGACGTACTCCGACCTCGAGGCGAAGCACGTCGAGCGCACGGACGCCCTCTACTACGTGCGCTATCCGTGGGCCGAAGAGGGCTCGAACAGGCCCGACGTGGTCATCGCGACGACACGGCCCGAGACGATCCTCGCCGACGTCGCGATCGCGGTGCATCCCGACGACGCGCGCTGGAAGCCGCTCATCGGACAAGAGGTGCTCGTCCCCGTGGTCGAGCGCCGCGTGCGCATCATCACGGACGAGGCCGTCGATCCCGCGTTCGGCACCGGCGCGCTGAAGATCACGCCCGGGCACGACCAGACGGACTTCGAGATCGGCCAGCGCCACGGCCTGCCGGTGCTCACGGTGATCGGCAAGGACGGCCGCATGCTGCCGGCGGCCGGCGCGCTCGCCGGGCTCGACCGCGACCGCGCGCGCACGGACATGATCGACCGGCTGCGGAAGAGCGGGCTCCTCGTGAAGGAAGAGCCGCTCGCTCACGCCCTCGGCGTGCACGACCGCTGCGGGACCGTGGACGAGCCGCTCGTGCTGCCGCAGTGGTGGGTGCGCATGAAGCCGCTCGCCGGGCCGGCCATCGAAGCAGTCCGCAGCGGGCGCGTGCGGATCATCCCGGAGTTCCAGGAGCGCATCTACTTCGAGTGGATGCAGAACGTCCGCGACTGGGCCGTCTCGCGGCAGATCTGGTGGGGCCACGAGATCCCGGTCTGGTTCTGCCGTGACTGCGACGAGGTGGTCGTGCCGGACGAGGACGGCCCGGATCCAAAGCGCTGCACGAAGTGCGCGTCGGACGACCTGCGCAAGGACCCGGACGTGCTCGACACGTGGTTCTCGAGCGCGCTCTGGCCGTTCACGACGCTCGGCTGGCCGGACCGCACGCCCGACCTCGCGCGGTTCTATCCGGGCAGCACGCTCGAGACGGGCTACGACATCATCTTCTTCTGGGTCGCCCGGATGATCGTGATGGGCATCTTCGAGATGGGCGACATCCCGTTCGACACGGTCTACCTCCATGGCCTCGTGAAGACCCAGGGCGAGAAGATGAGCAAGTCGACGGGGAACGTCGTCAGCCCGGTCGAGTACATCCAGGAATGGGGCGCCGACGCGCTCCGGTTCGCGCTCGTCCTCGACACCGCGGCCGGCATGGACACCGAGCTGTCCGAGGCGAAGCTCATCAACGCGCGCAACTTCGGCAACAAGCTCTGGAACATCGGCCGCTTCGTGCTGCGGCAGCTCGAAACGTATCCGGACGCCATGGCCGACCGCGCGATCGACGAGCGGCCGGCTCGCGAGCTCGCCGATGCGGAGCGCTGGATCCTCTCGCGCACGGAGTGGGCGACGGCGGAGGCGTCGCGCCTGCTCGAGGGCCACCTCTTCGGGGAGTACGTGCACTTCCTGCAGCAGTTCGTGTGGGGCGAGGTCGCCGACGCCTACCTCGAGCTGTCGAAGGCCGGGCTCCGCGACGATCGCCGCCGCGCCGGGACGGTGCGGACGCTGGCGTACGTGCTCGACCGCGTGCTCCGGCTCCTCCATCCGATCACCCCGTTCATCACCGAGACGCTCGCGCTCCAGCTCTGGCGCGGGCGCAGGACCGCGCGCGGTGAGACGTCCCTCGTCCTGGCGCGCTGGCCGGCCGCGGGACCGCGCGACACGAAGCTCGAGGAGCGCCTCGGTCTCGCGCTCGACGTGGTCCGCGCCGCGCGCGCGCTGCGCCAGGACGCGGGCATCGATCCCGGCGAGCGCATCCGCGTGGCGCTGTCGGGCGCGACCGGCGACGTCGCGGCGTCCCTCGACGCGATCGCCACCCTGACGAACGCCGACGTCACGATCGGGAAGGGGACCGGCCCCGCGAAGATCGTCCGTGCCGTCGAGGTGCGCATCGAGGCGAAGCGCGACGTCGCGGCCGAGCGCGCTCGGCTCGAGCGCGAGCTCGCCGACGCGCGCGAGGCGCTGCGCCGGTCCGAGGAGCTGCTCGCGCGTCCGGGGTTCGCCGAGAAGGCGCCGAAGGCCGTGGTCGAGAAGGAGCGGGCGCGCCTGGAGGAGCGGCGGGCGCAGGTCCGCCTCCTCGAGGAGGAGCTCGGCCGGCTGTAGCCTCTCGGCGATGGCGGCCGCGTCCTTCGCGACGTACGGCGACCTCCTCGATGAGATCGTCCGGCTGCGCGAGGCGGGCCGGCTGGACGACGCGCTCGCGCTGATCGAGCGCGAGGGCCGCAGGTTCACCGAGCAGACGGCGTTCGTGCACCTCTGGCGGATGTCGCTCGCCGTCGGCCTCGGACGCACCGAGCACGCGCTCGAGGCGTTCGCCGAAGCGGTCGCGGCCGGCTGCCGCTATCCGGAGCCGATGCTCCACGACTGGCCGGCGATCGGACCGCTGCACGACGTCGTCGAGTTCGAGCGCCTCGCGCACATCGCGGCGCTGCGGTACGACGCGGAGCTCGGCGCGTCACATCCGAAGGTCATCGTCGAGCGCCCCGCCGCCGTCGCGCCGATCGCCGGTCTGCCGCTCCTCGTCGTGCTGCACGGCAACAACAGCACCGCGGAGCGGACCATGCCGTACTGGCGGTCCGTCACCGAGCGCGGATGGGTCGTCGCCGCGATCGGCTCGGCGGAGATCGCGCTCACGCCCGGGCTGTTCGTGTGGAACGACGGCGAGCGCGCACAGCGCGACGTCATCACGGAGGTCGAGCGGCTCGTCCAGCAGCAGCGCCTCGATCCGCGGCGCATCGTCCTCGCCGGCTACTCGGCCGGTGCGCTACGCGCGCTGCAGCTCGCGTACGGCGGCCCGCTCGGCGCGGTCGGCGCGATCGCGGTCGCGCCGTGGCTGCCGAAGGACGAAGTGGATGCGCTCGCGGCCGCGAAGCCGGTGCCGACCTTCATCGCGGTCGGCGACCGCGACAAGGGCGGCTACGAGGGCTCGCGCGCCCTCGGCGAGCGCCTGCGCGCGGCGAACATCCGTGTCCACGTCGAGATCGTCCCGGACCACGGCCACGAGCACCCCGCCGACATGCCGCGCCTCCTCGGGGACGCGATCGAGGTCGTCGGCCGCGCATAGGACGGGGTGCGTGTCACCACACCCCGTCCTATCAGCGACTTGCTACTTGTTCTCCTTGAGGATCGCGTTCGCGGCGGTCGCCGCGTCCTTCAGGGCGTCCTCAGGCTTCGCCTTCTTCGTCGTGATCTTGGTGAGCGCGTCCGATGCCGCCGTCCGGATCTCCTGGTAGCCCCGGATGCTCGGACCCGCGGCGCTCAGCGGGATGAGGTCGAACGCCTGCTTGCTCTGCGGCCGCTTCGTCCAGTAGTCCTTCAGGGCGGCGTCGTTCGCGGCCGAGGCGCGCACCGGCATGTACCCGGAGAGCGACGCCCACTTCGCGGTCTGCTTCGTGTCGGTGAACCACTTGAGGAATTCCCACGACGCGAGCTGCTTCTCCGCGGTGCTCTTCGTGACGGCGACGACGCCGCCGAACTGGATCCCGCGGGCGCTGCCGCCGCCGTCGGGCCACGGCACGACGCTCCAGTTGAGCGGCTTGCCCTTCAGCGTGTCGATGATGAACCCGATCGAGGTGCTCGTGGCGCCGACGTACAGCAGGTTGCCCTCCGCGAAGCGGTCCTGCCAGTCGAAGCCCTTCGGCTGGTACATCCAGCCCTCGTTGATGCCGCGGTCGAGCATCTGGAGCGTGGCCAGGCCTTCCTTGCCGTCGAAGCCGACGGCGCTGAGGTCCGGCTTCACGATCGAGCCGCCGCGGTTGATCACCGAGCCGAAGAAGGTGTCGAGCGAGAACGTCGACAGCCCCCACCGGGTGACCTTGCCGGCGGCGTCGGCCTTCTTCGCGGCCTTCGCCTGCTGCTCGAGCTCGTCCCACGTCTTCGGCTGCGCACTGAACCCGAGCTCCTTCGCGAGATCGTCATTGCGGTACAGGACCTCGAGGCTCTTGATGAACGGGAACGAGTACGTCTTGTTCCCGTACTGCGGGTACTTGTTCGAGTCGAGGTACGGCTTGTAGATGTCGGCGAGCGAATCCTTGCTCAGGCCGTTCTTCTTCGAGCCGATGTACTGGTCGAGATCGACGATGATCCCGGCCTTCGCGTAGTCCGCGACCTGGTTCTCGACCGCGACGATCATCTCCGGCGTGGAGCCGGCCTGGATCGCGCCGAGCATCTTCTGGTAGAGGCCGGTGTACGAGTTCCCGGCCGACTGCTCCTCGGCACGGACGGTGATGCCCTTGCCGTTCGTCGCGTTGAACTCGGCGATCATGTCCGTGAAGCCCTTCGCGAGGACGCCGGTCTGGTTGTGCCAGAGCGTGACCGTGACCGGGCCGCTCAGCGTGACGTCGGCCTCGGTCGTCGCCTCGGGCGCCGGTGAGCCCCCACCGGTCTGTGCGCCGGGAGCGCATGCGGCGACGAGGAACGCGGCGACGATGCCGAACCTGAGCACTGTGCGCATTGGACCCCTTCCTCCCTATGACCCAGCGGTCTATCCGCGGATCCCTGTCCGTGCGACGCCTTCGATGAAGTAGCGCTGCGCGATGAGATAGACCACGAGGGTCGGCAGGATCACGAACGCCGCCCCCGCCATCAAGAGATGGTACTGCGACCCTCCTTCACTGGTGAACTGCATGAGCTGGACTTGGATGGGTCGGATCTCCGGCTTCGTCGTCGCGATGAGCGGCCACAGGAACGCATTCCATGCGGCGAGGAAGCTCACGAGCGCGACGGTGATGAGCCCGGGCCGAACGAGCGGCAGCGCCACGTGCCACAGGAAGGTGAGGTGTCCCGCGCCGTCGATCCGCGCGGAGTCCTGGAGCTCCTGCGGGACCGAGAGGAAGAACTGCCGCAGCAGGAAGACGGAGAACACCGAGACCAGGAACGGCGCGATCTGCACGGTGTACGGACCGAAGAGGCAGAGGCGGGTACACGTGTCGTACCACCCCAGGAGCCGGTTGCTGATGAGCACGAAGTTCGGGATGAGGGTGGCCTCGCCGGGGATGAAGATCGTGGCGAGCAGGATGGCGAAGAGGACGCTCCGGCCACGGAAGCGCATCCGCGCGAACGCATAGCCGGCGAGCACGGCGACCACCAGCTCGCCGAGCGTCGTGACGGTCGCGATGACGATCGTGTTGACGAACGCGTTCCCCCAGAGCGTGTGGGGGTACTGCCACGCGTCGGCCCAGTTCTCGAGATGCCAGGAGCTCGGCCAGAACACGGGCGGCGTGCGCGCAGCCTCCGGCAGCTCTTTGAGCGAGGTCGTGATCATCCAGTAGAAGGGGAACGCCATCACCAGCGCGCCGAAGATGAGGACCGCGTGCTTCGCGATGCCCGGCGCGGTCACCCTACCCATAGAAGACGCGCCTCCCGAGCACGCGGAACTGCACGAGCGTGATGCCGATGATGATGAGGACGAAGAGGAACGACATCGCCGCACCGAGCCCGATCCCGTTCACCGCGGTGCGCTCGAAGAACGTGCGGAAGATCAGCAGTGGCACGGTGCGCGTCGTGTCGAGCGGCCCGCCGTTGGTGAGCACGTAGATCTGGGAGAACGAGCGCATCGCACCGACGCTCGCGATGATCGCGATGAAGAAGATCGTCGGCGAGAGCAGCGGGAGCGTGATCCGCAGGAAGATGTCGCGCTCGCTGGCGCCGTCGATCCGGGCGGCCTCGTAGTACTCGCGCGAGATGTTCGTCAGGCCCGCGAGGAAGATCACCGTCTGGAATCCGATGAAGTGCCAGATCGTGAAGATCGAGACCGCGATGAGCGAGAGGCTCGGGCCGGCGAGCGATCCGGGCAGGGTCGCCCCGACGGCCGAGCCCACGAGCTCGAAGATCCCGCGCGGCTCGCGCAGCCATCCCTGCGCGCCGACCCCGACGAGCTCGAGCAGGTAATTGAGGAAGCCGAAGTTCGCGTCGAAGATCCACTCGAAGATCGTCGCCGCAGCGACGACCGACGTGATGTACGGCATGAAGTACACGACGCGGTACGCGCCGCGCCCGACCGTCCCCTGATAGAGCACGAACGCGACGACGAGGGCGATCGCCATCTCGACCGGGACGGTGAGGAGCACGTACCAGACGGTCACGCCGAGGGCGTTCACGAACTCGCCGAAGCGCGAGCCGGACGGGTCCAGGATCGCGGCGTAGTTCTCGAACCACGCCCAGCGCTCGTAGATGACGCCCCATTTCGTGAGGCTCATCACGAACGCCGCGATGCCGGGGAGGATGTGGAAGAGGCCGATGAGGACGAGCGCCGGAGCGACGAAGAGATACGCTTCGACGTGCTCGAGGACGATGCGACGGCGCCGCGCCGCGCCCCGCGCCTGAGCGGACGCGACCTCCGCAGCCACCGTCGGCGATGATAGGGGCGTGCCGATCTACGACTACCGCTGCGATCACTGCGGTCACGCCTTCAGCGCTGTCCAGTCCTTCAAGGACGATGCGCTGGCCGCGTGTCCGAGCTGCGGCAAGCACCCGCGCCGCCTGATCACCCTCCCGGCGATCGTGTTCAAGGGATCCGGCTGGTACAAGACCGACAGCCGCGGGCCCGCGCCGGCCGCGAAGGACGGCACGGCATCGAAGGAAGGCACCGAGTCCAAGGACGTCCCTGGGACGAAGGCCGGCAGCGGGGCGAAGGACGGATCCGGCGACGCCGCGGACAAGAAGCCGGCGCCCGCGAAGACGGGCGAGACGACCTCCTGAGCGCGCCGCGTGGATAGGCTCGAGCGGACCATCAGCCAGGTCCTCGAAGGCTGGACCGCCCGCCTCTTCCGGACGCGCCTCCAGCCGGTGCAGATCGCGAAGCGGCTCATCCGTGCGATGGAGTCGCACCAGACGATCTCGCTCGCGAAGACGTTCGTCCCGAACTCGTACGTCGTGTCCCTCTCGCCCGCCGACCACGCCCAGTTCGAGCCGTACCGCCGGAGCCTCGAGCGCGATCTCGCCGAAGCGCTCCTCGGCGCCGCGCGCGAGCGCAACTTCACGCTCCTCTCGTTCCCGACGATCGAGATCGAGGGCGACGACGACGTTGCCCGCGGCGACGTCCGCGTCTCGTGCGCGCTCGTCGACGCGTCCGGCGAGGAGGTCGACGAAGGATCCTCGGAGCTCGGCAAGGTCGCGGCGGGTCACACCATGATCCTCGATCGCGACGCGCTCCTGCGAGACCGTCCGCGCGCGCCGAGGGCCTTCATCGAGCTGCCCGCGGAGCGCCGGCGCCTCGCGCTCGCCGGCGAGCCCCTCACCATCGGGCGCGATCCCGAGAACGACCTCGTCCTCGACGATCGCCGCGTCTCGCGCCGTCACGCCGAGATCCGCCTGCGGCTCGGGCGGTACACGCTCTACGACCTGCAGAGCACGAACGGCACGTTCGTGAACGGGCGGCGCGTCGCCGAGGTCGTCCTGTCCGACGGCGACCGCATCGCCATCGGGGGCAGCGAGCTCGTGCTCCAGCAGGAGGCGGGGCAGGCGGGCTGATGGAGATCCCCTATCAGGTCGCCCTCTGGGGCGTGCGCATCGCGTTCCTCCTCGTGCTCTATCTGTTCCTCGTGCGCGCGTTCGCGTCGCTCTGGCGGTCGCTGCGCACCGAGACGGAGCTCGCGGCGCGCCCCGCGCTCGGGTACCTGATCGTCCAGCGCACGCACGCCCAGGGGCCACGCTCGGGCGAGCGCCTCCCGCTGCGCGCCATCAGCGCGATCGGCCGCGACGCGACGAACGACGTCGTCATCAACGACGAGGCCGCGTCGGCCCGGCACGCGCTCATCGAGCTCATGGACGGCTCGTGGTGGATCCAGGACGAGGGCAGCACGAACGGCACGCTGCTGAACGGCGCGCGCCTCGCGCGCCGCGAGCGCATCCGCGACGGCGACGTCGTCGAGATCGGCCGCATCGGGCTGCGCTTCGAAGGTTTCCAAGTACGCTCCGGAAGCGCGTAGCGTGACCTTGGGAGGCCAAGTACGTTGCGGAAGCGCGTCGCGGGACGATGGGAGACCGCTTCTGATCCGGGACCGCGGAACGTGATCGTCAGGCCGGCTTTCCGTGGGACCGAACTGGGTCACTTGGTGTGGGTCGCGCTCCTCGTCGGGCTCGGGTTCGCGGCGGTCGTCGGCGCGCAGGCCGAGCGCTTCACGCCGCTCGCGCTCGCGGTCCCCGCCGCCTTCGTCGTCGTCGCGGTCGCGCTCCATCTGTTCCTCGTCATCACGGGGTTCCGCGGCGACCAGCTCCTCCTGCCACTCGCGCTCGGGCTCACCGGGATCGGGCTCGTGCTCGTCCAGCGCCTCGCGCCGGCGCAGCTCCTCCTCCAGCAGCTGACATGGACGCTCGTCGCGGCGGGCGCGTTCGTCGCGGCGATCCTCATCCCCCGCGACCTCAGCCTCCTGTCGCGCTACAAGTACACGTGGGCCCTCCTCGGGATCGCGCTCCTCGCATCGCCGCTCATCCCCGGGTTCGGCCGGGAGATCAACGGCGCGCGGATCTGGGTCGGCTTCGGTGACCTCCTCAGCTTCCAGCCCGCCGAGATCGTGAAGGTCGTGCTGGCGGTCTTCTTCGCGGCGTACCTCGAGGAGCACCGCGAGCTGCTCGCGACGCCGCCGCGGCGCATCGGGCCGGTCCCGGTCCCGCCGCTCCCGTACCTCATCCCGATCGTCCTCATGTGGGCGCTCGCCATGGGCGTGATGATCCTGCAGAAGGACCTCGGCGCGACGCTCCTCTTCTTCGGGATCTTCCTCGCGATGCTGTTCCTCGCCACCGGCAGGGCCGCCTACTCGCTCGCGGGCGTCGTCATGCTCGTGGTGGGCGGCTGGGCCGCATCGCGCGTCTTCGAGCACGTGAACGCGCGGATCGTCACGTGGCTCGCGCCGTTCTCCGACGAGCTGCGCTTCGGAGCGGGGTACCAGCTCGTCCAGGGCCTCTTCGCGTTCGGGAACGCGGGGCTCCTCGGCGCCGGCCTCGGCAACGGCATGCCGGAGCGGATCCCCGTCGTGTGGAGCGACTTCGTCTTCGCCGCGTTCACGGAGGAGGTCGGCTTCGTCGGAGCCCTCGCGCTCCTCGCGCTCTATCTCGTGCTCGTCTTCCGCGGCATGACGATCGCGATGCGCGCGCCGACGCCGTTCCTGCAGCTCTTGGCCGGCGGGCTCTCGTTCGCGCTCGCGTTCCAGACGCTCGTCATCGTCGCCGGCAACGCGAAGCTCATCCCGCTGACGGGCGTGACGCTGCCGTTCCTGTCGTACGGCGGGAGCTCGCTGGTCACGAACTTCGTCATCGTGGCCATCCTGCTCCGGATCAGTGACGTGACGATGAGGGTCAGGGGTGGCTGACGCGATGACCAACGCCCCGCGAGGACGGATCGGAAGCGGTCTCCCAAAGGCGCGTCGCGCGCTTCCGGAACGTACCTGGTGATCGCGCCGATCGGCGGCAACGTCCGCGCGCTGACGCTGCTCATCGCGCTCGCGTTCCTCGCGACGTCGATCGGCGTCGGGTACTGGAGCCTCGTCGCGTCGGCGGACCTGTCGGGGGACGCGTTCAATCCGCGGCTGCTCGCGACGCTCCAAGACCGCCCGCGCGGGCGGATCCTCGCGGCGGACGGCACCGCCCTCGCCGAGAGCGTGCGCCAGGCGGACGGATCGCTGCGCCGGCGCTACGCGGATCGCTCGCTCGCGCAGGTCGTCGGGTACGCCTCGTTCAAGTACGGCGCTGCGGGCCTCGAGGCGGCATACGCCGAGTCCCTCATCGGCCGCGACGCCGCCGATCCGATCGGCCAGTGGCGCGCGCGCTACCTGCGCGAGCAGCCCGACCCGGGCAGCGTGCGCCTCGGCATCGTCCCGAGCGTGCAGCGCGCCGCCGTCGCGGCGCTCGGCGGGCGCCGCGGGGCCGTCGTCGTCCTCGATCCGCGGACGGGGGCCGTTCTCGCGTCGGTGAGCGAGCCCGGGTACGAGCCGAACCTCGTCGTCGACCCCGCACAGCAGGACATCGCGTGGCAGCAGGTGAACGGGAACACGGGCCGGCCGCTCCTCGACCGCGCGACGCAGGGCCTCTACCCGCCGGGTTCCACGTTCAAGCTCGTGACGACGGCGGCCGCCCTCGAGAGCGGCTGGGACCCGAAGGCGAAGGTCCGCGTGGACGATCCGTACAAGGCCGACGCGTCGTGGGGGAACTACGCCGTACGCTCGGCCTCCCAGGCGCACGGCGACTTCGACCTTTCGCTCGCGTTCCAGCGCTCCGAGAACATCTACTTCGCGAAGGCCGGCCTCGCGACCGGCGGCGCCCGCCTCGCCGAGTACGCCGCGCGGTTCGGGATCGGCAGCACGCCGAGGTGCGAGGTGAACGCGGCGAAGGGGCAGGTCTCGACCAACGGCCAGCTCGACCGGCCGATCCTCGTCGCGGACACTTCGTTCGGGCAGGGCGAGCTGCTCGTCTCGCCGCTCCAGATGGCGCTCGTCGCCGCGACCATCGCGCGCGGCGGCTCGCTGCCGACGCCGCACTACGCGACCGCGGTGCTCGACGCACGCGGCGATCCGCTGCGCCTCGTGGAGCCCGGCGCCGCGGGACAGGCGATCCGTCCGGACACGGCCGCGACGATCGCGGCGGCCATGGTCGCGGCGGTCGAAGCACCCGGCGCGTTCGCGTTCGGGGCGCGCATCCAGGGGGTCCACGTGGCCGGGAAGACCGGGACGGCCGAGACGCCGTCGGGCGCGGCGCATGGATGGTTCGTCGGATTCGCGCCGGCCGAGGTGCCGACCGCGGCCATCGCCGTGCTCATCGAGAACAGCCCGAGGGGCGGCGAGGACGCGGCCCCGGTGGGCGGCGCCGTGCTGCGTGCGGCGCTCGGACGTTGAACCTAACGACCAAGTCGGCACGTACCATGAGCACAGGGCGATCGGCCCATGGGAGTACGTAGGGTGGACGGTTCGGAGCTCAGCGGGCGCGTCGAAGGCGTCGTCGCGAACGTCGAAAAGGTCATCTTTGGCAAGCACCACGAGGTCGAGCTTGCCATCGTGGCGCTGCTCTGCCGCGGGCACATCCTCATCGAGGACGTGCCCGGGACGGGCAAGACCGTGCTCGCGAAATCCCTGTCGCGCTCCCTCGGGTGCTCCTTCCGGCGCATCCAGTTCACGCCGGACCTCCTGCCATCGGACGTGACGGGTGTCGCGATCTTCGACCAGCGGACGAACACGTTCGAATTCCGGCCAGGGCCGGTGATGAGCCAGATCGTCCTGGCCGACGAGATCAACCGGGCCACGCCGAAGACGCAGTCGGCGCTCCTCGAGGCCATGGAGGAGCACCAGGTCACCGTCGACGGCGTGACCTATCGGCTGCCCGACCCGTTCCTCGTCATGGCGACGCAGAACCCGATCGAGTACGAGGGCACGTTCCCGCTCCCCGAGGCGCAGCTCGACCGCTTCTTCCTGCGCCTCCAGCTCGGCTACCCGACCGAGGATCAGGAGATCGCGATCCTCGATGCGCAGCGCGTCCAGCATCCCATCGAGACGCTCGGGCAGGTCCTCGCGGCCGACGACCTCATCGATGCGCAGGCTCGCGTGCGTGACATCCACCTTGCGCCCGCGGTGAAGCGCTACATCGTGAGCGTCGTCGCCGCGACGCGGTCGCATCCGGACGTGTACCTCGGAGCGTCGCCGCGAGGGTCGCTCGCGCTCACGCGCGCGTCACAGGCGTACGCGGCCATCCGCGGCCGCGACTTCGTTCTCCCCGACGACGTGAAGGCGCTCGCCGCGCCGACGCTGTCGCACCGTCTCATCCTCCAGCCGCAGGCCCGCCTGAAGGACCTGGCGACGACGACCGTCATCGCCGAGGTCCTCGCGAGCGTGCCGGTGGAGATGTCGACCGCGGCCGCGCGGGCCTAGGCGCCATGCGGCCCTGGCACTTCGGCGTCCTCTGGCTTGCGCTCTTCGTCACCGCGGTCGCGAGCGGCATCGACCTGCTGTCGTACCTCGCGTACCTCGTGCTGTTCGTCGGCGCGGCGATGTGGATCGTCTCGCGCCAGACGCTCGAGGGCCTCTCGGTGCAGCGCCAGATCGGCCAGGCCTATGCGCATCTCGGCGACACCATCGAGCTGCGCTATGAGCTGCGGAACGAGCACCGCTTCGGGAAGCTGTGGCTCGAGGTCTTCGAGGAATCGAACTGGCCGGAGCACCTGCCGGGCCGCGTCCTGTCGATCGCGGGCCAGAGGGACCGCAAGTGGAAGGTGCTCGTGAAGGCGCTGCGGCGCGGGCGGTTCCACCTCGGGCCGATCGTGCTGCGGTCGGGCGACCCGTTCGGCCTCTTCGCCACGGAGACGCGCGTGGACGCGCCGGCGCTCATCCTCGTGTACCCGAAGGTGCTGCCGCTCCCGCACTGGCAGCTGCCGGGGTCGATGCTCGAAGGCGGCGTGCTCACGGGCCAGCGGTCGCTCCAGGCGACGAGCATGGTCATGGGCGTCCGCGAGTACCGCCCCGGCGACGCGTTCAACCGCATCCACTGGCGGTCGACCGCGCGCTTGCGGCAGCTCCACGTGAAGGAGTTCGAGCTCGACAAGACCGCCGACCTCTGGATCTACCTCGACCTCGACCGCCACTGGCACCGCGGTGATGGGGAGAACGCGACGATCGAGCGCGCGGTGACGGTCATCGCGTCCGTCGTCGCGAAGGCCCTCCACGAGCACCGGAACGTCGGGCTCGTCACCAGCGGCCGCCGGGCCGAGATCATGCAACCGGACCGGGGTACGAAGCAGCAGGGGAAGGTGATGCAGTTCCTCGCGGAGGTGCAGGCGGGCGGTGAGATCGGCATCGCCGAGACGCTCATCGAGACGACGCCGCGGATCCGCCGCGGCTCGTCGTGCCTCATCGTCACGCCCTCGCTCGACCGCCAATGGGTGCGGCCCGCGGCGACGCTGCGCGAGTCGGCCATCTCGACCCAGGCCGTGATCGTCGGGTCGCCCATCCCGGGGGACGAGCGCGACCGCGCGCGGCGCAACGCGATCCTCGGCGAGCTCGCGGTCGCCGGGATCGCCTCGGCGTACCTGCCGGCCGATGCGCGCATCGAGGATCTCTTCCGCGAGATCGCGGCGGCCGCATGAACGCCACCCTGCGCGCGCTCTTCCCACCGATCGACCTGCGGCGCCTGCGGTTCCGCGGCGGCTGGTCGGGCCTGCCGATCTTCGCGATCATGACGCTCGTCTACCCGCTCTCGCTGCAGCAGGCCGACTGGGTCGAGCTCTCGCAGCACCTCACCTGGGTCGCGCTCATCGGTCTCGTCCTCGGCACGCTCGTCGGGAACGGTCCCCTGCGGCCGCTGCGCGCGGCGCTCCTCGGATCCGCGCTCGGCGCGCTGATCGTGACGATGTTCACGATCTCCGCTGTCGACGAGGGTCCGTTCCGCGAGCGCGCGATCTCGCTCGGCATCGACGTGAACACGTGGCTCACGCAGGTGCTCGCGGGCGAAGCCGCGCGCGGGCAGATCGTGTTCACGCTGTTCCTCGGCGCGAGCGTGTGGGCGGCGGCGTTCGTCGGCGCGTTCACCCTCGCCCGCAGCGGGCGTGTGTGGGAGGCGCTCCTCATCAACGGCCTCTGCCTCACGCTGAACGTCTCGCTCGCGCTGACGCCGCTGCTCCTCGACCTCGTCGTGTTCACGCTCTGCGCGCTCGTCCTGATGGTCCGTCTGCACATCGTCGCGCTCCAGGAGCGCTGGGACCGCCGGAACATCCAGCCCACCGGCGAGATGGACTGGCGGGTGCTGCGCGGCGGCCTCACGTGGACTGCTGTCCTCGTGATCATGGCGCTCGTCACGCCGCGCGTCGGCGCCGCCGAGGCGCTCGACACCGCCTTCAACGTCTTCGAGGGCCCGTACCAGCGCGTCGAGACGGAGTGGCAGCGCTTCTTCGCGGGCGTGTCCGGCCCGAGCCGCCTCCGCGGGGTCACGTTCTCCGACGCCATCCGCCTCGGGCAGTCGCCGAACCTCGGCGAGAGCGTCGTCATGACCGTCGACGCGCCGCAGGGGCGGTTCTGGCGCGCGATCACGTACGACTTCTACACGGGGCAGGGCTGGCGCACGACCGAGGTCGACCGCGTCGACAAGGTCACGGCCGAGCGCTTCCAGCAGCGGGAGCGGCTCGACGCGACGTTCGAGATGCAGGAGGCGTTCGGCAACATGCTCTTCGCGGCGAACGAGCCCGTGAAGGTGAGCGTGCCGGTGCAGTTCCTCACGGGGGACGATCGCTCCTTCTCGAGCCGTGTCCGCGCGCTCGAGCAGCGCAACTCGGGGAGCTACACGGTCACGTCGGTCGTCTCGACCGCGGACAAGGGATCGCTGCGGCGGTCGCCGGCGCAGTACAGCGACGCGATCAAGCGCGCCTACCTGCAGATGCCGAGCACGCTCCCGCAGCGGGTGCGCGAGCTCGCCCGCAAGGTCGTCGAAGGCCGCGACAACCCATACGACAAGGCCGAGGCCATCGAGTCGTTCCTGCGGACGAACTACCGCTACGCGCCCGTGGTGCGGCCGCCGCCTCCGGGGCGCGACCCGATCGACTGGTTCCTCTTCGACCTCAAGGAGGACTTCTGCGAGTACTTCGCGGCGTCGATGGTGATGATGGCGCGCGAGGTCGGCATCCCGGCGCGCTTCGTCGAAGGCTTCACGAGCGGGACGTTCGATCCGACGACCGGGCGCTACATCGTGAAGCAGATCAATGCGCACGCGTGGGTCGAGGTGTACTTCACGGGCTTCGGCTGGATCGAGTTCGAGCCGACGCCATCCGAGACGCCCTTCTTCCGCTCGGAGGACGCGACCGACCCGAACCTGAACCCGGAGAACGGGACGCCGAACGATGGCGACCTGCTCCTCGACCCGAGCCAGCGGCTCCTCGACAAGGACCTCGCGCTCGACGAGGGCGCGACAGGGGACGGCTCCGCGGTCGCGACGAGGCCGGTCGACCCGACGCCGCTCGTCGCCGCGCTCGGCCTCGCGCTGCTGGCGCTGCTCGCGTTCGTCGTGCGGTTCGAGTGGCGATTCCGCGGGCAGTCGCCGGTGGAGGCGTCGTGGGGCAAGGCGCGCCTGCTCGCGTCGTACATCGGCCATCCGTCGCGCCCGTCCGAGACGACGTACGAGTTCGCGGACGCGCTCGGCGCGGCCGTGCCCGACGTCCGCCAGCCGATCCGCGTGATCGCTGACGCGCGCGTGCGCGAACGCTACGCGCCCGCGGGCGCGAGCGACGAGGCGCGCGAGCAGGCCGAGGACGCGTGGTGGAGCGTGGCGCGCGAGCTGATCGCGCTGGTGCCGCAGCGCGTGCTCGACACGATCACGAGGCTCATCCCGAAGCTGTAGCGGGGTAGATCAGCGCTCGGGCGGGTGACTCATCCAGCGATCGAGCGCGTCCGCGCGCATGCGAAGGAGCACGGGCTCGACCTCGACGTGCGCCGCTTTCCCGCGGGGACCCACACGGCAGCGGACGCGGCGCGCGCGATCGGGTGCGAGGTCGCGCAGATCGTGAAGTCGCTCGTCTTCCTCGCCGCGGGCGATCCGGTCGTCGTGCTCGTAACGGGCAGCGACCGCGTGGACGAGTCGAAGCTCGCGGCGGTGCTCGGGGTCTACTCCGCGCGGCGCGCGACGGCGAACGAGGTGCGCGCGACGACCGGCTTCGTCGTCGGTGGCGTGCCGCCGTTCGGCCACCGCGTGCCCCTGCCGGTGGTGGTCGACGACGCGCTGCTGGGGCATGAGGTCGTGTGGGCGGCGGCGGGCCTGCCGGACGCGGTCTTCCCGATCTCGCCGGCGGATCTGGTGCGGCTCAGCGCTGCGACCGAGGCGGACGTCCGTGTCTAGCGGTCGTCTTCCTCTTCTTCGTCCTCTTCCTCCTCGTCGGAGTCGTACTCGTCCGAGTAGAACCCGAGCTCCTCGCCGCGGTAGACGGTGACGAGGAAGTCCTCGCGCTCGGGGTCGTGCGTCTGCACGAGCTCCTCATCGAGCTGATCGATGAGCTGCTGGACCTCGTCATCGGTGAGCTCGACCTCGAGGAGGAGCGTCCCGTGGACCTCGAAGCGCGCGTAGTGCAGGTCGATCCGGCCGATGCGCCGCGCGCCGCCGTAGACGATGAAGACCTCGCTCGCTTCGGTGCGGACCTGGCGCTCGAAGCGCGCGGCTTCCATGGAGCAGCGAATATACGCGGCGGTGCATCCCCTCCGCATCGGGCTGAAGCTCCCTCCGCAGGTCCACCCGATCGAGGTCCATCGCGACGTGTGGCGGATCGCCGACGAGGCGGGATTCGACGGGCTGTGGGGCTTCGACCATCTCGTCTCGCTCGGTGCTGATCCGACGCGGATCGTCTTCGAGGGCTGGGCGATGCTCGCCGCGATGGCCGAGGCCACGAAGCGCGTGCGCATCGGCCTCATGGTCGCGGGCAACCTCTACCGCCACCCGGCCCAGCACGCGAAGCTCGCGGCGACGATCGATCACCTCTCTGGCGGCCGCCTCGAGTTCGGGATCGGCGCGGCGTGGAACGAGCCGGAATTCCGGATGTTCGGGCTGCCGTTCCCGAGCGTCGCGGATCGCATCCGGATGCTGAACGAGGCCTGCGCCGTGACCAAGCTGCTGTGGACGGAAGAGCGCGCGACGTACGCCGGGAAGTTCTACCGGCTCGAGGGCGCGATCGCGGTGCCGAAGCCGGTGCAGCGCCCGCACCCGCCGATCTGGATCGGCGGCTCCGGCCCGAAGCGGACGCTGCGCGTCGTCGCCCGGCACGCCGACGTCTGGAACTCGAACGCGGACGAGCACGCGACGCTCGACCTCGTGAAGGTGCTCGAGGAGCACTGCCGCGCCGTCGGCCGCGACCCGGCGGCGATCCGCCGCTCAGCGCAGATGCGCTGGCAGGGCGCGGACGCGACGCTGCGGCAGATCGAGACCTACCGCCGCGCGGGGTTCAGCGAGATGGTCGTCATGGTCCACGGCGACGAGCCGCGGCGCCTCGCCGAGGAGGCCGCCGCGGCGCTGTCGCGGATGCGCGTCCTCGGCTAGCGCGCGACGGGAGCGCGGGGCGTCGCCGCGCGCGCGGCGGGCTTGGCCTTCGGCGGCGGCTGCGTCGCCTCGTCGTACGCGCGGAGGCATGCGGCGATCGCCTGGCCCGGCTCGACCGGCTGGTGCAGGTCGCGCATCGTCAGCTCGAGCGCGCTGAGGAACGAGACCATGTCCTGCAGCGTGACGAAGCCCATGTGGCCGATGCGGCCGATCTGCCCCTCGAGGCGGCCCTGGCCGCCGGCGATGACGGTGTCGTAGCTCTCGCGCAGGATCCGTATGAGGTTGCGCGCGTCGACGCGGGTCGGCGAGCGGAACGAGGTCACGGTCGGCGACGCGTGCGCCTCGTCGGCGAAGAGCTGCAGCCCGAGCGCCTGGACGCCGCGGCGCGTCGCGTACGCGAGGTCGCGGTGGCGCTGGCAGATCGAGGCGATGCCCTCCTCGGCCATGAGCTTCAGCGACTCCTGCAGCGCGATGAACACGGTCACCGCGGGCGTCGACGGGGTCTGTGCCTTCTCGAGCGACGCCTTGGCCTGCTGCAGGTCGAAGTACGCCTTCGGCAGGTCGGAGCGGTCGTACGCCTTCCACGCGCGCGGGCCCATCGTCACGATCGCGACACCGGGCGGCGCGCCCCACGACTTCTGCGACGCGCTCACCAGGACGTCGATGCCCCAGTCGTCGACCTCGACCTCGGTCGCGCCCGCGCCCGAGATGCTGTCGACGATGAAGAGCTTGCCGCTCTCGCGGACGACCTCGGCGATGTCCTTCAGGGGGTTGAGGACGCCCGTGGACGTCTCGTTGTGCGTGAGGAGCACGGCCTTCGCCGCGTCCTTGCCCTTCTCCTTCGCGAGCTCGTCGCGGACGAGGTCGGGGTCGACCGCGCGGCCCCACGTGACGTCGACGCGACGCGCGTCCACGCCGTACGACTTCGCGATCGAGTGGAAGCGCTCGCCGAAGGCGCCGTTGCTGAAGACGAGCACGCGGTCGCCGCGCGACAGCGTGTTCGCGACGGCGGCCTCCATGGCGCCGCTACCCGAGGACGTCAGCAGGAGCACGTCGCCCTGCGTCCGGAGGAAGTCCTGGAGCGCGCGGGTCAGCGCCGCGAGCAGCGACGCGAATTCGGGGCCGCGGTGGTTGATGAGCGGCCGCGACGACGCGGCGAGGACGGACTGCGGCACGAAGGTCGGTCCCGGCAGGCGCAGGTTCTGTGGGCGATACATGAGCTGGCGCTCTCCTTGGCCGTGATGTGAGCCTCTCACGACCGCTCCCCACGAAGATCCGGAGGCCCTGTGCTGACGCGTATGATGCCCGACCCAGTTGGCCCGAACAATGGCCCGGCGGATGCCGCCACTTATCGCCCCATCCATACTGTCCGCGGACTTCGCGCGCCTCGGCGACGCCGTGCAGGCGGCCGAGCGCGCGGGCGCGGACTGGGTCCATGTGGACGTGATGGATGGGCACTACGTCCCGAACCTCACGTTCGGGCCAAAGATGGTCGCGGATCTTCACGCCGCGACACGCCTGCCGCTCGACGTCCACCTGATGATCGAGCGGCCCGATCGCTGGATCGGCCACTACGCCGACGCGGGCGCGACGTACCTCACGATCCACGTGGAGACCGCGCCGGATGTCGCGGGCACGCTCGCGGAGATCCGGAGGCGGGGGATGCGCCCCGGCGTCACGTGCCATCCGGACACACCGCTCGAGCGGATGCTCGCGTTCGTCGGCGGCGTCGACCTCGCGCTCGTGATGAGCGTGCGTCCGGGGTTCGGCGGGCAGTCGTTCCTCCCCGGGTCGCTCGAGCGGATCGCCGCGGCCCGGCGCGCGATCGACGATCGCGGCGCGACGTGCGAGCTCGAAGTGGACGGCGGTGTGAAGCCCGAGAACGCGCGGGCCGTGTCCGACGCCGGCGCGACGGTGATCGTCGCGGGCTCCGCGGTGTACCTCGATCCCGACGGCCCCTCAGCCGCGATCGCGAAGTTCAGAAAAGCGCTGATATAGCTCCGCATCACGGGTCGGTCAGACTGCGAGCGACCCTGAGCGGGGAGGCCGGTCACGCGCTATTCGGCATCGTCCGTTGGTCCTAGTGTCCGGCCCTCGCGCTCCGTCCGAGTACGGTGATCGGGAC
>WNFV01000630.1_pt1 | contig 48399 bp, 32 predicted proteins | sample 5400101 | NCBI WGS metagenome assembly WNFV01 (sample SAMN13153361, study PRJNA577476) | soil metagenome | isolation source: 115 cm soil or saprolite under grassland replicate 1 | place: USA:California | collected 2016-06-15
CGCCTCCGCGTGCCGCCCCGGCAGCGCCGCCTCCGATGGCTGCGCCACGCCCGGCGATGGCGCCGCCCGCCGCGCCACCGAACCGTCCCGCGGCGCCCGCCGCGCCGATTGCGCGGCCGGCGTTCGCACCGGCCCGGCCTGCGTCGCCGGCACCGACGCCTACGATGACGGCACCGAGAGCCGCTCCTCCTCCCGCGGCTCCGGCGCCGCCCGCCGGGGTTGCGAGCACGCCCGGAAAGCGACCCACCGGACCCCTGCGGCCCGTCAACCCGTTCATGGTGCAGGATCCGAAGCAGAAGGCTCGGCGCTTGGCGCGGGCCCTGATCTCCGACATGCTGGTTTATCATCCGGAGAAGCGGCAGCAGGGGATTCGCGACGGCACGCTGCCGCAGCTGTTCAAGGACGAGATCGAAAAGAGTTGGCAGGAGTACGTCGAACAGGTCGGCGCCGACATGGCGCAGAGCACGCCGTTCTGGGCCGAGGCGCTAAACGAGATTCTCGCTGGAGGTCACAAGCTTTTCTAATGGCACTGGCCGAGAGATTTGCCGATTTCGATCGCCGCCTCACCGAGCTCAGGGGCTTTCTTTGACGTCGAGGGGAAGACCGCGCGGCTCGCGGAGCTGGAGCAGAAAATGGCGGACGGCGCCCTCTGGGCCGACTCCGAACGCGCCCGTCAGACGGTCACCGAAGTCAAAGCCCTGAAGGGCTGGCTCGAGCCTTACCACGCCCTGCGCAAGCGCGTGGACGAAGGCCGTGAGTTGAACGAGCTCCTCGAAGCCGAATCCCACGTCGATCTCGCGCTGCAGCGCTCGCTCGAAACGGAAGCCGAGGAAATCGCCCGCCGGCTCGAAGCGCTGGAGATGCAGAACCTGATGCAGGGGCCCGACGACGTGCGGGACGCGCTCCTCACGATTCATCCGGGCGCCGGCGGCACCGAGTCGCAGGATTGGGCCGAAATGCTCGTGCGGATGTACACGCGCTGGGCGGAGCGGCGCGGGTTCGCGATCTCGATTCTGGACCTGCTGCCAGGCGACGAAGCGGGCATCAAGTCCGCCGAGATCGAGATCCGCGGGCGGTATGCGTTCGGATTGCTCAAAGCGGAGAAGGGCGTGCACCGGCTGGTGCGGATTTCACCCTTCGACTCGCAATCGCGGCGCCACACATCGTTCGCGTCGGTGTTCGTCTATCCGGAAGTGGACGACGAAATCGAAATCGAAATCAAGGACGACGATTTGCGCATCGACGTGTTCCGCGCCTCCGGCAAGGGCGGGCAGCACGTCAACAAGACGTCGTCGGCGGTGCGGATCACCCACCTGCCCACGAACATCGTGGTCTCGTGCCAGCAGGAGCGCAGTCAGGGGAAGAACAAGGCGACCGCGATGAAGATGCTCAAGGCGCGGCTGTACGAGCGTGCGGTCGCCGAGCGCGATGCCAAGAAGGCGGAAGTCGACAAGCAGAAGACGGACATCGCCTGGGGCAACCAGATCCGCTCGTACGTCTTCCAACCGTACACGATGGTGAACGATCATCGCACCGAGCTCAAAGTGAGCGACGTCCACAAAGTGATGGACGGCGATCTCGATCCGTTCATCGAGGCGTTTCTGCAGCGCTTTGGGAGTAACGGGAAGTGACCACCGGATTCGTCGAAGCCGCACGGCGCGAGAAGCTCAAAGAGCTGCTGGAGCGCGGCGTCGCACCGTTCGCCTACCGGTTCGAGCGGACCGCGACGGCGCAGCAGGCCATCGTCGCCTACAAGAGCGATGACGACACGGCGCGCTACGCGCTCGCCGGGCGGCTCGTCGCGCTGCGCCCGCACGGGAAGACGACGTTCGCGCACCTGGAGGATCAGAGCGGCAAGATCCAGCTCTACTTCAAGGGCGACGAGCTCGGCGCCGCGCTCTACGAGGTGTTGGAGCTGCTCGACCTGGGCGACCACGTGGGTGTCGAGGGCCGGCTGATGAAGACCCGCACCGGCGAAATCACACTGCGCGTCGCGGGGTTCACGCTCCTCTCCAAGGCGTTGCGGCCCCTCCCGCTCGGCAAAGAGGACGCGAGCGGCGTGAAGCACGGCGAGCTGTCGGACCCCGAGTTGCGCTCGCGGCAGCGCTACGCCGATCTCGCGGTCCATCCGGAGGTCCGGGAAGTGTTCCGGCTGCGGACGCGGATCGTGCAGGGAATCCGGGCTTTCCTCGATGCCAAGGGGTACTTGGAAGTGGAGACGCCGGTGCTGCAGCCGCTGTACGGCGGCGCCACCGCGTGGCCGTTCAAGACGCACTACGAGGCGCTCGACGCCACCTTCTATCTTCGCATCGCCGACGAGCTGTACCTGAAACGGTGTCTCGTGGGGGGTCTCGAGAAAGTGTATGAGATCGGCCATGATTTTCGCAACGAGGGATTGTCGCGGTTTCACAATCCCGAGTTCACGATGGCGGAGTGGTATCAGGCGTACGCGGACTACAATGACATGGCCGCACTGACGGAAGAAATGCTTTCGGCTCTGGTGCTCGCGCTGTTCAACAGCACCGAGCTGCAGCGCCACGGCGCGACATTGTCGTTCGCTAGGCCCTTCGCGCGCCAGGACTACTACGCGCTCGTGCGCGAGCACGCGGGCGTCGATCTTCAGAAGACCACGGATGCGGCGCTGCGCGATGTCCTGAAGCGTCACAACGCGCCGCCCGCCGAAGTCGCCGCGCTCAGCGGCCCGAAGCTGGTGGACGAGGTGTTCAAGACCTGCGTCGAGCCCAAGCTGGTGCAGCCGACGTTCGTCTTCGACTACCCGCTCGCGCTGTCGCCGCTGGCCAAGCCCAAGCGCGGTGATCCGACGAAGGTCGAGCGCTGGGAGCTATTCATGCAGCATCGCGAGCTCGCCAACGCGTTCAGCGAGCTGAACGATCCCGACGAGCAGCGCCGCCGGTTCGAGCAGCAGGCGGCGCTGCGCGCCGCGGGCGACGCCGAGGCGCAGCAGCTGGACGAGGATTTTGTGCGCGCGCTCGAGTACGGCATGCCGCCCGCGGGTGGCGTGGGCCTGGGGGTGGACCGGCTGACGATGATCCTCGCCGATCAGACGAACATTCGCGACGTCATTCTCTTCCCGATGCTGCGACCCGAATGATGTCCGTCACCGTGCTCGACATCCTCAAGGGACTGTTCGTTGCCGCCACGGTTGGCGCGATCGTGGTGCTGGCGACGAACTGGCCGGGGCGTCTCGATCTGCGCGTTGCGATGCGGTATTTGCGCAGCCGGCGCTCGTCTCGGCTGATTTCGCTGATCACCGTGATCGCGGTTGGTGGTGTCACGATCGGCGTGATGGCGCTCGTCATCGTGCTCGGTGTGATGAACGGCATGCAGAACGACCTGCGCGAAAAAATCCTCGTCGTCAATCCGCACCTGCGCGTCCTGACGTACGGCGAAGGGCTGCGGCTCGACGACTGGCCCGAGGTGCTGGCCAAAGTGCGGCGAGCTCCCGACGTCGTGTCCGCGGCGCCGTTCGTGATGACGCAGGGTCTCGTCTCGGCGGGGCACGACTATGCCGAAGGCGTGATGGTCATCGGCGTCGAGTCGGATACGGGGCGGCGCGCGGTCACGAGCCTGCCGCACTACTTCACGAAGGGCGATCTCACGTTCCGGAGGACCCGATCGGACGTGGAAGGCGGCGTCGCGATCGGGACCCGGCTGGCGTCCAAGCTCTCGGCCTATCCCGGCGACGTCATCACGATGGTGGCGCCCGCCGGTTCGCAGTTCAATCGCAGTCTCGGCACGTTCGTTCCGAAGTATCGCCGCTATGAAGTCACCGGCATGTTCGAAACGGGGATGTACGACTACGACAACAGCTACATCCTCATGCGCCGCGAGGCGGCTCAGGACTTCGCGGGCCTCGGCGGGGCGGTCACCGGAATCGAAGTCCGGCTCGCCGACCCGGAGCACGCCACCGAGGCGGGGAAGCAGCTGGAGAGCATGCTCGGGTACCCGTACCGCGCGCTCGACTGGCAGCTGCAGAACCGCTCGCTGTTTTCCGCGCTCAAGCTCGAGAAGCTCGCGATGGGGCTGGTCGTCTTCCTGATCTGCGTCGTCGCGGCCTTCAATGTCGTCGGGACGCTGACGATGGTCGTGCGCGACAAGACGCGCGAGATCGGCATCCTGCTGGCGATGGGCATGCACCGCGGTCGCATCCGCCGCGTGTTTCTGACCCAAGGAGTGTTCATCGGCTTGACCGGCACCGTGCTGGGTGCGGCGCTCGGGCTGTTCGTAGGATCGCTGGTCAATCGCGGCCATTTGATCCCGATCGATCCGTCGATCTACTTCATCGACCACCTGCCGGTGCTGATCAATCCCCTCGACGCGCTGGCTGTTGTCGCCGCGAGCGTCGTGATCGCCACCCTCGCGCCGTTGTATCCCAGCGTGCAGGCCGCCCGGCTCGAGCCGGTGACGGCGATCCGATACGAATGAACGCGCTTCTGACGGGCAAGGCGATCCGGCGCGTGTTCGCGGGCGGCGATGGACAAATGCTCGAGATCCTGCGGGGCGTCGACGTCGAAGTGCGGCGCGGCGAGTTCGTCGCGATCGTCGGGGCGTCGGGAGCGGGGAAGAGCACCCTGCTGCATCTGCTCGGCGCACTCGACGGCCCGACCAGCGGCGACATCTGGCTGGACGGGTCGCGCTATGCCGACCTCGACGCGCGTGGCGCGGCAGAACTCAGGAACCGAAAGCTGGGGTTTGTGTTTCAGTTTCATCATTTGCTGCGCGAGTTCTCGGCATTGGAAAACGTCATGATGCCGCTCCTCATCGGCGGTGCGCCGCTGCGCAAGGCACGCTCGCGCGCCGAAGAGGTGTTGTCCGAAGTCGGCCTGGCGGGACGCATGACCCACCGGCCCGCCGAGCTCTCGGGGGGCGAGCAGCAACGCTGTGCCGTCGCGCGCGCTCTCGTGCACGATCCGAACGTCGTGTTGGCAGACGAGCCCTCCGGCAATCTCGATCATGCGAATGCCGAGCGGCTGCACGAAATCTTCTTCCGTCTGGCGCGGGAATACGAAACCGCGGTGGTCGTGGTCACGCACAACCGCCAGCTGGCGGGACGCGCCGACCGGGTTCTGCTCCTGGAGGACGGCCGGCTCACTACGGTGAGCTCGGTCGATGCGATCCCCTGATGCTGTGCGATAACTGCAAGGAACGCGAAGCCATCATCAACCTGACCCAGGTCGAGCACGACTCCAAAGTCACGCTCCACTTGTGCGAGCAGTGTGCCCAGCAAAAGGGCGTGGAAACCGGCGGCGCGATCTTGAAGACGCCGTTGGGAAATTTCCTCGGCGCTGTCGTGAAAGGCGGGGGGGCGACAGGGGCGCTCGTCCCCGCCTCGGCCGACGGCATGCGGTGCCCGGCCTGCGGCAGCACGCTACGGGATTTCCGCGACTCCGGCCGCCTCGGCTGCGACCAATGCTATGTGTCCTTCGACACACATCTGCGCGATCTGCTGCGGCGGCTGCACGGGTCGAGCCAACATGTGGGCGAGCGCTACGACCTGCCGGGTATGGGTGGCGAAGCGGGCGTCGGAACCGACGCCGATCCGCGCAGCCGCTTGCTCGAGCTGAAGGCGCAGCTGCGCCGTGCGGTCGAGGGCGAGAACTTCGAGCTCGCAGCCGAGCTGCGGGATCGCATTCGGGTGCTGGAATAATGGATCTCTCACTCCTTCCTGACGGCGGGATGCGGTGGCTCGATGCCTCCGGGCCCAAGTCCACGATCGTCCTGTCCACCAGAATCCGGTTGGCACGCAACGTCCGTGGCGTCCCCTTCAGCCAGCGGGCCAAGGATGCCGACCGGACGGCCGTGCTGGAGCGCGTCATCGAAGCGGCGGCGGCGTCCGATCACCTGTCTGCCGCGGTGGCATTCCACCTCGATCAGATGGAGCGGGCCGAGCGGCAGCTCCTGCACGAACGCCATCTCGTCAGTAAGGAGTTGGCCGGACTGGAACGGGAGTCACGACCGCGTCCGGGGGCGGCGCTGCTGGTCCAGGACCAGGTGGGTGTGATGGTAAATGAAGAGGACCATCTACGCTTGCATGGTATGTGGTCGGGGTTCGATTTGGAGGATGCGTACGCCGAGGTGGAAGCGGTCGACGCTGAGTTAGGCCGGCTCGTTCCCTTCGCCTTTCATCATGAATTTGGCTATCTTACGTCCTGTCCGACGAATGCGGGAACGGGACTCAGGGCCAGCGTCCTTATCCATTTGCCGGGTCTTGTTTTGACCAAGGAAATCAACAAAGTTCTGCAAGGACTGTCGCAGGTAGGACTAACCTTTCGGGGCTTGTACGGGGAAAACAGCGAGGTCGTAGGCAATTTCTTCCAGTTGTCCAACCAAACAACCTTAGGGAAGACAGAAGACGAGCTGATCGATCACCTCGGGAAGATCGTGCGGCAGGTCGTCGAGTACGAGGAACAGGCACGGGACGTGCTGTTGAGAACGGCACCCGAGGAAGTTGAAGACAAAACATGGCGCGCTTACGGCCTGCTGAAGCACGCGCGCCGGCTGTCGTTCGAAGAGACGATGAACTTGTTGAGCGGAGTGCGGTTGGGTGTCGGTCTGAAGTTGCTTCCAGGACCGGGAGTTTATACGCTCAACAAGTTGCTGATCTACACTCAGCCTGCCCACCTGGCGGCGATGGATGGCCGGTCAACCGGCGATCGCGAGCTGCCGACGGTGCGTGCGGCGTTCGTGCGACGCCTGCTCGAAGCGGAATCCAGTTGAACGGCGAAAGGTGCGTTCTACTTAGATGAACGGCTACAATTTCACGGATCGCGTTCGGAAAGTTCTGCAGATGGCGCGCGAAGAGGCGGCGCGTCTGCATCACGAGTACGTCGGGACCGAGCACATCCTGCTCGGTTTGATCCGCGAGGGGGAGGGCGTCGCCGCGGCGGTCCTGACCAATCTCAACGTCGACCTGGAAGAGATTCAGCAGAAGATCGAGGAGACGGTCAAGAAGGGCAAAGCGGCGGCGGCGGCCGGTCCCGACCTTCCATATACATCGCGCGCCAAGAAGGTGCTCGAGCTGGCGATGAGCGAGGCGCGGGAGCTCAATCACTCCTACGTGGGCACCGAGCATCTGCTGCTCGGGCTGCTGCGTGAGGAGAAGGGGATTGCCGCACAGGTCCTGACGGACGCAGGGGTGAACCTCGAGCAGGCGCGCGCCGAGACGCTGCGACTGCTCGGCAGCGAGATGCCCTCGACGCCGGCCGGCGGCGGGACGGGTGCCCAGCCGACGCCTCCCAAGAGCGAGAAAAAGTCCAAGACGCCCGCGCTCGACCACTTCTGCCGCGACCTCACGCAGCTCGCGGCGGAAGGGGCGCTCGATCCGACGATCGGGCGGCAGAAGGAAATCGAGCGCGTGATGGAGATCCTGTCACGCCGCAAGAAGAACAATCCGGTGCTGATCGGGGAGCCCGGCGTCGGCAAGACGGCGATCGTCGAGGGGTTGGCGCAGCTGATCGCGGGGGGGCAGTGCCCCGACGCGCTCAAGGATCACCGCGTTCTGTCGCTCGACATGGCCGCCGTCATCGCCGGTACGAAATACCGCGGCCAGTTCGAGGAGCGCCTCAAGGCGGTCATCAACGAGATCGCGCAGAACAAGAACATCATCCTGTTCATCGACGAGCTGCATACGCTCGTCGGCGCCGGGGCGGCGGAGGGCGCGGTGGACGCGTCCAACATGCTGAAGCCGGCGCTGGCGCGCGGCGAGCTGCAGTGCGTGGGCGCGTCGACGCTCAACGAGTACCGCAAATACATCGAGAAGGACGGCGCGCTGGAGCGCCGCTTCCAGACGGTGATCGTCGATCCGCCGACCGTCGACGAGACGATCGAGATCCTCAAAGGCCTGCGCAAGCGCTATGAGGACCACCACCGCGTCATCATTCCCGACGAGACGCTGATCGAGGCCGCGAAGCTGTCGGAGCGATACATCACCGACCGCTTCCTGCCCGACAAGGCGATCGACGTGATCGACGAAGCGGGCGCGCGCGCCAGGCTGGCGGCCCAGGTGCCCCCCCCCGAAGTCGCCGAGCTGAAGGACAAGCTCGAGAGCTTGAGCGGCGACAAGGAAGCCGCGGTGCGCGATCAGAACTTCGAGAAGGCGGCCTCGTTGCGCGACTCCGAGCGCGAGCTGCAGTCGGAGATCCGGCGCAAGCAGGAGGAGTGGGAGCGCGAGCGGCAGACCCGCCGGCCGACGATCAGCGAGGAAGGCGTCGCCTTCATCGTGTCGCGCTGGACCGGCATTCCCGTCACCCGCCTGCAGGAAGCGGAGACCGCGCGCCTGCTGCGGATGGAAGACGAGCTGCACGAGAGCGTCGTGGGCCAGAACGAAGCGATCCAGGTGATCTCGCGGGCCATCCGGCGCAGCCGGGCGGGCCTCAAGGATCCCAAGCGTCCGATCGGCTCGTTCATCTTCAGCGGTCCTACGGGAGTGGGCAAGACGGAGTTGGCGCGCGCGCTGGCGCGCTTCCTGTTCGCCGACGCGCAGGCGCTGATCCGCGTCGATATGTCGGAGTACATGGAGAAGTTTTCGGTGAGCCGGCTGATCGGCGCCCCGCCCGGATACGTCGGCTATGAAGACTCCGGCACGCTTACCAAGGCCGTGCGGCGCAAGCCGTACTCGGTGGTGCTGCTCGACGAAATCGAGAAGGCGCACCCCGACGTGTTCAACATCCTGCTGCAGGTGCTCGACGAAGGGCACCTCACGGATAACTACGGGCGCGTGATCGATTTCAAGAACACCGTCGTGATCATGACGTCGAACGTCGGTGCGCGCGACGTCGTGAAGGGCAAGACGCTCGGCTTTGGCAAGCAGGACGCGAAGAACGACTTCGAGCGCATGTCCGAGAAGGTCAAGGAAGAGGTCAACAAGGTCTTCAATCCGGAGTTCCTGAACCGGTTGGACGACGTGATCGTGTTCCACTCGCTGAACCGCGACCATATCGCGCTCATCGTGGCGATCCTGGCGCGCGACGTGCAGAAGCGCCTGGGCGAGGAAGAGCTCTCGCTGCGGCTCACGCAGGGCGCGACCGACTTCCTGGTCGATCACGGCTACGACGAGCACTTCGGCGCGCGGCCCCTCAAGCGCGCCATTCAGAAATACGTCGAGGACCCGCTCTCGGAGAAGATCCTCGTCGGCGATTTCGCCAAGGGTGACGAGATCGAGGTGGACGTCGCCCCCGACAAGGAACGCCTGGCATTCCGGGCACTCTCCGGCTCGAAGGCGTGATCCGCCGGCTCACTCTTCCATTCTTATTGAGTGTCGCCGCCGCCGCTCCGACCCTGTGCGCTGCACAGGCCGGGGTGGCCGGGGGTGCTGCACAGACGCCCGCCCCGGACTCGATCGCAGTGGTGGGCCAGCGCCGCAATAGCCCCATCGGCGTCATTCAGATCAGCGGCCTCGTGCCGGGCCGTGCCCTCAACTATCGCGACGTCCAGCGGGCGATCCAGGCGCTCTACTCGAGCGGCCAGTTCGACGACGTCCGAATCACGCAGGCGCAGACCGGCGGCAAGAACGTGCTCGTCATTCACGTGCACGAGCGGCCCATGCTGGTGAAGTGGGCGGTCCGCGGGGTGCAGCGCCTGTCGGAGCACAGCGTCCGCGACAAAGTCGCCATGTCCGAAGCCCGGCCCCTCGATCCGGCCGGCGTGGAGCGCGGCCGCGCACGCATCGATTCGCTGTATCACGCGAAAGGCTATTACCTCGCCCGCACCAAGCCCCTGTATGTCTACGAGCGCGACTCGTCGGGTGTCCGCGTGATCTTCGACATCGACGAGGGAAACCGCGTCGCCATCGCGCAGGTGGATTTCCAGGGCAACACGCATTTCACGGACGAGCAGCTCGCCGCGCAGATGGCCACGCGACCCGAAGGGTTCTGGTGGTACCACTCAGGCGAGTACAACGACGACAAGCTTTCCGACGACCTGCATCAGAAACTGCCGTCGTTCTACGGCAAGCAGGGGTTCGTGGACTTCCAGGTGCTCGACGACACGCTCGACGTGCAGGAGCGCGGCGGGAAAGCGACGCTGGTGGTGAAGGTCAGCGAGGGTGAGCCCTACCGCATCGGCACGTTCGAGATCGTGGGCAACCGGCGCTTCTCGACCGAAGAGCTGGAGACGTTCTATCCCTTCACCGGGGAGCAGCGCGGCGGCATCCTGGGTCTCGGCGGCAAGCACCGCACCGTCTACTTTGACGACCAGCAGTGGCAGGACGCGACGCGCAAGCTGCAGACGCTCTACTACAACAACGGCTACATCTACGTCAACGTGCGGCCCGACGTGCTGCGGCGCATCGGGCCCGACGGCAAGCCGGTCGTCGATCTTCGCTGGGTGATCACCGAAGGCCAGCCGGCGATCGTGAGCCACGTGGAGATCCGCGGCAACGACGTCACGCACGAGCGCGTGATCCGTGAGGCGATCGTCATGGTTCCGGGCGACGTGTTCCGCCAGGATGCCCTGATCGCCTCCTACCAGCGGGTGTCGAACCTCGGCTTCTTCAATCAGCCGATGCCGTTCCCCGACACCAAGCCGGCGAACGAGCAGGGGGACATCGACGTCGTCTTCCGCGTCTCGGAGAAGCGCACCGGCAACATCAACTTCGGAGCGTCGGTCGGGCAGGGCACGGGGGTCGGCGGGTTCCTCGGCCTCGACGAGCCGAACCTGTTCGGGCAGGGCAAGCGCGGCCGGTTCCAGTGGCAGTTCGGCAAGAACGTCAACGATTTCGACGTCTCGTTCACCGATCCTGCCGTCCGCGAATCGCGCATCTCCGCCACGATCGGGGTGCACAACACGCGCGTGCGGTACGTCGTGGGCAATTTCGGCCGGCTGCGACGCCGCGGCGCGAGCCTGCAGCTCGGCTTCCCGGTGTTCGGCGACAACTATACGCGGCTATTCCTGTCGTACGGCATCGACCAGCAGAGCTTCACGGGCTCCGATCCGACGACGTCGGCGGCGTTCCGCTGCAACGACTGCGTGCGCTCGACGATCGGCGCGTCCCTGATGCGGGATACGCGGATCGATCTGCCGTTCCCCACCGCGGGCACGATGGTCCAGCTCGGCCTGTCGCAGAGCGGCGGCCTGCTGGGCGGCTCCGGCAACTTCCAGCGTGCCGACCTGGAGGGGCACTTCTACGCGCCGATCGGCACGCTCGGGAGCTCGCCGTCGGCCAATGTGAAGTTCGTGCTCGGCTTCTCGACCCGGTCCGGATTCGTGTTCGGCAACTCGCCCTTCTTCGAGCAGCTGTTCACGCTCGGCGGCACGCAGTTCTTCATCCCCCTGCGCGGCTATGACGAAGGGTCGATCACGCCGTTCGGCTTCGATCCCAACGCGTCCGCGCAGATCAATCCCAATGCGTTCGGCAAGGCGTTCTTCTCGATGACCGGCGAGCTCGGGATGCGCGTGTCCCAGATGTTGTACCTCTCGACCTTCTTCGACGCCGGCAACGTCTGGTCCCGGCCCGCGCAGTGGGATCCCACCCGGCTGTTCCGGGGCGCCGGAGTCGGTGCGGCCGTCATTTCGCCGCTGGGACCACTCGGCATCGATTACGCCTACGGATTCGACCGGGTCGATACCTTCGGCCGGCCGGCGCCCGGCTGGAAGCTGCACTTCAAGCTCGGCAATTTCTTCTAAGCTCCACCACGTCCCACGTCCTACATCGGGAGTTCCAGCGTTATGCAGCGTCTCGTGCTCGTGTCGCTCGCCGCCGTCACCCTCGCGGCACCTACTGTCCTGGCCGGGCAGGGTGCTTCGTCCGCGACTGCGCCGGCCAGGATTGCGCTCATCAACTCCCAGGAAATCTTGCGCAACACGCCCGGCTACGTAGTCGCCGAATCGACGTACCGGAAAGAGTTGCAGGCGTCGCAGACCGAGTATCAGAAGCTACAGGCGCAGCTCGACTCGGCGGTCCAGCTCTTCGATCAGCAGTCGCTTGTGCTCTCGCCCGCCGCGCGCCAGACGAAGCAGAAGGACCTGCAGGCGATGCAGCAGCGCGTCGAGCAGCGCTCCACCGAGCTGCAGGAGCGCCTGCGGCAGCGTGAAGAGGACTTGTTGGGACCGCTCCGCACGCGGATCACCTCGGTGATTCAGGGAATCCGCGCCGAGATGAACTACTCGGTGATTCTGGACATCGACGCCGGCGGTGGAATCGTCGCCGCGGCGGACCCCGCGCTGAACATCACGGCGCGGGTGCTGCAGCGCCTCCGGCAGGCGCAGTAACCGGGCGGCTCGCGCTCCTCCCCCGATGAATTCGGCGGGAACGCGGCCGCTCTCCGCGAGTGAAATCGCGGCCCTCACCGGCGGTCGCCTGGTGGGGCCGGGCACCGTAACGGTCGCTGGGATCGCGCCGCTCGAACGCGCTGGTCCCGGCGACCTTTCTTTTCTTGCCTCGCCCCGGTACGTCCCCTACTTTGAGCGCACCAGCGCGTCGGTGGTGCTCGTTGCGCCGGCGCTCGAAGCGGCGGCCGGCGGACCCGAGACACGCATTGTCGTAGCCGAGCCGTACGCGGCGCTGCTGGTTGTGCTGCCGGTGCTGTATCCGCAGGCCGTCTGGGAAGCCGGCGTCCACTCCACGGCCGTCATCGGCCGGGGGACGATCTGGCAGGAGCCGGTGGCCATCGGCCCCCACGCCAGTCTCGGCCGCGAGGTGCAGCTCGGGCGCAACGTGCGCATCGGCTCGGGCTGCGTGCTCGGCGACGGCGTCGCGGTCGGCGATGACACGCAGCTGTTTCCCGGCGTCACGCTGTATGCGGGTACCGCGCTCGGGAAGCGGGTGATCGTGCACGCGGGCGCGGTGCTGGGTAGCGACGGGTTCGGGTACGTCCCGGGGAAGGGGGGTGGCGAAGCCCACCGCAAGATTCCGCACGTGGGCCGCTGCCTCATCGGGGATGACATCGAGATCGGCGCGAACACGTGCATCGACCGCGGCAGCGTGGACGATACCGTGATCGGATCGGGCACAAAGATCGACAACCTGGTCCACATCGCGCACAACGTGCGGATCGGTGCGCGCTGCCTCATCATGGCGCAGGCCGGCATCGCGGGGAGCTGTCAGGTGGAGGACGACGTGATCATCGCCGGTCAGGTAGGGATCTCGGATCATCTCACCATCGGGCGCGGCGCGCGCCTCCTCGTCCAGTCGGGGCTGATCGGCGATGTGCCGCCGGGCGCAACGCTGCTCGGCTACCCGGCGCGCCCGCGGCGCGAATACCTGCGCGCCCAGGCGGCGATGTACCGCCTCGCGGAGATCGTGGACGAGCTCGAAGATCTCGTAAAGCCGGCGTCCAATAACCCAGACCACTAGACGTTCCGTCACGCGCCGCACGGCGCTGCGTGGGACCGGGCTCCACACCGGCGCCACCACGGAAGCGACGTTCCTGCCGGCACCCGCCGGGCAGGGCATCGTGTTTCGGCGCACCGACCTCGCCGGCAAACCCGAGGTCCCCGCGCGGCTGGCGGAAGTCGAGGCGGTCGAGCGTCGCACCGCGATCGGGCACGGCGCAGCGACGATTCACACCGTCGAGCATGTGCTCGCGGCCGTCGCGGCACACCTGATCGACGACCTGACGATCGAGCTCACGGGTCCCGAGCCGCCGATTCTCGACGGCAGCGTGCAGCCGTACTTCGATGCGCTGGCGCAGGCGGAGCCCGCGTCCGTGGGCGGCGAGCCGGCGGTGCTCACCGTCACGGCGCCGTTCACGGTCACCGACAAGGATGCGGCCTATGTGGTCGCACCGGCCAAGACGTTCCGGCTGACGGTGTCGATCGAATGGGCGCATCCCTTGATCGGCCGGCAGACCGGCGCCTACGAGGTCACGCCGTCGAGCTTCGCGGCCGAGCTTGCACCCGCGCGGACGTTCGGCTTCACGCACGAGGTGGCCGAGCTGCAGGCGCGCGGGCTGATCAAGGGCGCGTCGGAAACGAATGCGATCGTGCTCGACGAGCGGGGCGTCGTGAATGGCGGCAAGTTGCGCTGGCCGGACGAATTCGTGCGGCACAAGGCGGCGGACATCGTGGGGGACCTGGCGCTGACGGGCGCCCGGATTCAGGCTCATGTGGTGGCGACGCGGCCCAGCCATGGCGGCAACATTGCGCTGGCGCGCGCGTTCGCTCGCGCAGGGAGGCGCACCGGAATGCCGGCGATGGACATCGCGAAAATCATGGACTATCTGCCCCACCGGTATCCGTTCTTGCTCGTCGATCGGATCGTCGAGGTCGAGGGAAACAAACGGATCGTGGGCATCAAGAACGTGACCATCAACGAGCCGTTCTTTCAGGGGCACTTCCCAGGTCACCCCATCATGCCGGGCGTGCTCATCATCGAAGCGATGGCGCAGGTCGGCGGCATGCTGTTAATGAGTCACTTCGAGGGTCAGGACACGGCAAACAAGGTCGTGTACTTCATGTCGCTCGACAACGTGAAGTTCCGCCGGCCGGTCGTGCCCGGTGATCAGATCCGCTTCGAGCTCGAGATGGTCCAGTTCCGCGGCAAGACGTGCAAAATGAAGGGAGCCGGGTTCGTGGATGGGCAGGTCGTCGCCGAGGCCGAAATGATGGCGATGGTGGTCGACAAGTGATCCACCGGACGGCGCTCATCGACCCGACCGCCGAGCTGGGCGCCGACGTCTCGGTCGGACCGTACTGCGTGATCGGTCCGCGGGTCACCGTGGCCGAGCGGTGCAGTATCGGCGCCCATGCCGTGCTCGAGCGCAACACACGCGTGGCCGAGGGCGTGAAAATCGGGTACGGGACGATCATCGGCAACGATCCGCAGGACCTGAAATACAAGGGCGAGGAGACATGGGTCGAGATCGGCAGCGGCACGATCATCCGGGAGTACTGCACGATCAACCGCGGCAGCACCGCGACCGGCAAGACGACCGTGGGTGCGCGCTGCTTCCTCATGACGTACGTGCACATCGCCCATGACTGCGTCATCGGCAACGATGTGATCATCGCCAACTCCGTGCAGATGGCGGGGCATGTCACCGTGGATGAACGCGCCATCATCAGCGGTCTGGTGCCGATCCATCAGTTCGTCAGGATCGGCACGTATTCGTTCGTGGGCGGCGGCTCGCGGGTCAATCAGGACGTGCCGCCGTACACCAAGGCGGCGGGCAACCCGGTGCATCTCTACGGCCTCAACTCCGTCGGTCTGCAGCGCGCCGGATTCTCGCCCGACCTGAAGCTCGCGCTGAAGCGCGCCTACCGATTGGTGTTCAACTCCGATCTGACGGTGAGCCAGGGAGTCGCACGCGCCCGCACCGAGCTGCCGCAGGTTCCGGAAGTCGAAAACTTCCTGCGCTTCATCGAGGCGTCGCAACGCGGGGTAATGGTGTGAAGCCCGTGCGTGTCGGTGTCGTCGGGGCGGGTGCACTCGGATTCCATCACATCCGGCTCCTCAAGAAAATCGACGGCGCGGATCTCGTGGGATTCTACGACCACAATGCGGCGCGTTCGGCGCAGGTCGCCAAGGAGCTCGAGACCACGGCGTTTCCGTCACTGGACGCGCTCCTGGACCGCGTCGATGCGGTCACCGTGGTGGTCCCGACCCCCGCGCACGTCGACGTCGGGTTGCCGGTGCTCGAGCGCGGGTTGCACGCGCTCGTCGAAAAGCCGCTCGCCGACGCGCTGCCCGGCGCCGAGCAGCTCGTGCAGACGGCCCGGGAGCGGGGCGTGTGTCTCCAGGTCGGCCACGTCGAGCGATTCAACCGGGCGGTGCGCGCCGCGGCGCCCTATCTCGAAGAGCCGCGCTTTCTGCAAACCGAGCGCCTGGCGCCGTTCCAGCCGCGCGGCACCGACGTCGCAGTCATCCTCGACCTCATGATTCACGATCTCGACCTCATCCTGGAGCTGGTGCGATCCGAGGTCGGCGAGGTACGGGCGACGGGCGTGCCGATCCTCACGCCGCACGTGGACATCGCCAACGCCCGGGTGGAGTTCGCCAACGGCGCCGTCGCGATCATTACCGCGAGCCGCGTGTCGCGCGAGCGCACGCGCAGGCTCCGGATCTTCCAGCCCACGGGATATTTCTCGCTCGATCTCGCGCAGGGCAACGGCCATTTCTACCGGTTGAAATCGGGATGGCAGGGATTCGGCGCGACCAAGATCGAAGAGATCGTCGAACATGTGCGGCTCGACGCGCCCGAAGCCGAGCCGCTCAAGCTCGAGCTCGAGAGCTTCCTGCGCGCCGTGCGCGGTGACGGCGACGTCGTCGTCACCGGCGCCGCCGGGCTGCAGGCTCTCACCCTCGCTTATCGCGTCGCCGACGCCATCAGCGCCTCGCCGCTCGCCGCGGCGCGGCCGTGACACGGATCTACATCTCGGCAGGGGAGCCATCCGCGGACGCGCATGCCGCCGCGGTCGCGACCGCATTACGCCGCCGTCTTCCCGGGCTCGAGCTGGAAGCCCTCGGCGGCCCGCTGCTGGAGCGCGCGGGAGCCCGGGTGCTGGACCGGATGGAATCGTACTCCGTCGTCGGATTTGTGGAGGCAATCGAGAAGATTCCGGCGCACTACCGCCTGCTGAACCGGATCAAGCAGTCGTTCAACGAGAAGCGCTACGATCTCGTGATCCTCGTGGATTACCCGGGCTATCACCTCCGTGCCGCCGCTGCCGCCGCCGCCGCCGGCATTCCCGTCCTGTATTACATCGCGCCGCAGATGTGGGCCTGGGCGCCGAAGCGCGTGCGGAAGCTCGCCCCCGTGAATCAGCTCGCGGTCATTCTGCCGTTCGAGGAGAAATTCTTCCGCGAGCGCGGGGTCGCCGCCACGTTCGTCGGTCATCCCCTCAAGGACCGGCCGGCGCCGCCCTCGCGCGTCGATGCGCGGCGCCTGCTCGGTCTCGATCCGGCCCGCCCCACCCTCGGATTGTTTCCCGGCAGCCGGGCGCAGGAGGTGAAGCGTCACTGGACGATGTTCCGCGAGGCCGCGGCGCGGGTCGCGGCGGCGCGTCCCGACTTGCAGATCATGGTGGCGGGTACGTCCGGCGCCGAGTACCCCGACCCCGGTCCAATTAAAGTGCAGCTCGGCGATCCGCTGCTCGTGTTTGCAGCGGCCGACGCCGGGATCTGCAAATCGGGGACGACGACGCTCGAGGCGGCGATCGCCGACCTGCCGATGGTGATCACGTACCGCGTGCACCCGATCACGTCGTTCATCGCGTTTCGGCTGGTCCAGGTCCCGTGGGTCGGCCTCGTCAATCTGGTGGCGGGGTACGAGGTCGCGCCCGAGTTCCTGCAGCGCCGCGCGAAGGCGGAGACGCTCGCCGACGGCGTGTTGCCGCTCCTCGACCCGGCAAACGCGGTGACGCGGCGCCAGCGCGAAGGATTGCGGCTGGTGCGCGACCGATTGGGTGCGCCCGGGGCCGCCGACCGCGTCGCGGAGCTGGCCGCGGGCCTGATCCGATGAAGTTGCGGTGGGCGGAGCCGATCGCGAAGGCGTTGGGGCCGCGCGCGATCAAGACGCTCGCCGCGACCTGGCGCTTTCGCGTGAGCGGCCTGCAGCCAAAGCCGCCGTTCATCTTCGTGCTGTGGCACTCGCGTATCCTCCCGTTGCTCGCGCTGCACAAGGGCGAAGGGGTGGTGTTGCTCATCAGCCGGCACCGCGACGGCGGGTACCTGGCCGACCTCGCGGACGGATGGGGCTACAAGTCGGTGCGCGGGTCCACGCAGCGCGGCGGTGAGGTCGGATTGCTGGGAATCGTCCGCGCGTTGCAAGCGGGCGCGATCGTCGCGATGACGCCGGACGGCCCGCGCGGCCCACGCGAGCGCGTACAACCGGGGGCCGTCGCCGCCGCGCAACACGCCGGCGTCCCGATCGTCGCTGTGGGCGCGCGAACGTCGTCCGCGTGGCATCTCCGATCCTGGGATCGCATGTGCATTCCCAAACCGTTCGCCGCGATCGATGTGCGCTATGCCGCGCCGATCCAGATCGGTCCGAAAAAGGAAGGCCTCCGCGCAGGGATCGAGGCCGTGACGCGCAGTCTGCACGACGTCAGCGGAACGGCGTGAGCGCCCAGCGCATCGCCCAATGGCTGTGGTGGAGCGCCGCCGCGCCTGCACGCGCGGCGCGCGGCGCCCTGCTGCCCGTCGCGTTCCTCTATCGCACGATCATGAGCGCGCGGGCGGGCGCGTACGCTCGAGGCTGGCTGCGGCAACGGCCACTGCCCCTGCCGGCGATCGCCATCGGCAATCTCGCCGTCGGCGGAGCGGGGAAGACGCCCCTGGCGGCCTGGATCGCCGCATTGTTCGCCCGCCGCGGCATCAAGCCCGGCATCCTGCTGCGTGGGTATCGCGGCGACGAACAGGCGGTGCATGAGCGGCTCGTGCCGGATGCGATCGTGGTGCCCGATCCCGATCGCTTGGCGGGGGCTCAGAAGGCGCGCGCGGCCGGTGCGCGGGTCCTGGTGCTGGACGATGCCTATCAGCGGCTCAACGTCGGGCGCGACGTCAACGTCGCGGTCGTGAGCACCGAGAGTGCGCCTCCGCGCCACGTCGCGTGGCCGCTGCCGGCCGGTCCGTGGAGGGAAGACTGGAGCGCGCTGGGGCGCGCGAACGTGATCGTGGTGACGCGGCGCCGGGCGGCGGTCGCCGAGTCGCGCGCGCTCGCGGCTCGCATCGCGGCGCGTTGGCCAATGGCGGTGGTCGCGACCGTGCAGCTCGCACTCGGCGGTCTCGCGGGACTGCGGTCGGGGCGTCGGGTCGAACTGTCCGCGCTGGCCAAAAAGCGCGTCATTGTGGCCGCGGGGATCGCCGACCCGGTCAGTTTCGCGGCACAGGTGCGCGCCTTCGGGGCCAGCGTGCAACTCACGGCATATCAAGATCATCACGCCTATCCTCCGGGCGATGTCGCCCGGCTCGCGCAGGCCGCAACAGACGCCGATTATGTTGTAGTCACCGAGAAAGACGCCGTGAAGCTGCGTAGCCGGTGGCCGGCGGATGCGCCGGAGCCGCTCGTCGCCGAGCTTGCGCTGCGCTGGGAATTGAACGGCGACGCCGTCGAACGGGTCCTCGAGGGGGTACTGAAAAAAGTCGTATGAGCGAACCAGCGATCATTCGTCCCGACAAACAGACGTTTCTCGCCGAGGAGAACCCCTTCGAGGCGATGATGGAGCGCTTCGACCACGCCGCGAAGCTGTTGAATCTGGATCGTGGTCTCTACAAGGTGCTTCGGAATCCCGAAAAACAGATCATCGTCTCGGTCCCGATTCTGCGCGACTCGGGCGAAGTCGAGGTCTACACCGGCTACCGCGTGTTGTACAACACGTCGCGAGGCCCCGCCAAAGGTGGTATCCGCTTCGATCTCAACGTCACGCTCGAAGAGGTGAAGGCGCTCGCCGCCTGGATGACGTGGAAGTGCGCGCTGGTGAACATCCCGTTCGGCGGCTCGAAGGGCGGCGTCGTGTGCGATCCGACGACGATGTCGATGGCCGAGCTGGAAAAAGTGACGCGCCGCTATACCTCCAGCATTATCGAGATCCTGGGTCCCGATTCCGACGTCCCCGCGCCGGACGTGAACACGAACGAGCGGGTGATGGCCTGGATCATGGACACCTACTCCATGCACAAGCGCCATACCGTCACCGCGGTGGTCACGGGGAAGCCGGTCGAGATGGGTGGATCGCTGGGTCGCCGCGAGGCGACGGGGCGCGGCTGCATGATCGTGACGCGGGAGGCGCTGGCGAAGTTGGGGATGAGCCTCAAGGGCACGCGCATCGCGGTGCAGGGCTTCGGCAACGTGGGCTCCGTGGCGGCCGACCTCATGGCCAGGGAAGGGGCCACCATCGTCGCGGTCTCGGACAAGTCCACCGCGCTCTACAATCCCAAGGGCTTTGACGTCCAGGACCTCATCAAGTGGGTGAAGGAGCACCGCCAGCTCGCGGGGTACACGAGGGCCGAAACGATCACGCACGAGCAGGTCTTGACCGTTGACTGCGACGTGCTCGTCCCCGCTGCTACCGAAAACGTCATCACCAGTAAGAACGCCCGTCACATCAAAGCCAAGATCATCTGCGAAGGCGCAAACGGACCCACCAGCGCCGCGGCCGACAAGATCCTCGAGGACAAGGGCGTGTTCGTGATTCCCGACATCCTCGCGAACGCGGGCGGCGTCACCGTGAGCTACTTCGAATGGGTACAGGATCGCGGTGGCTATTTCTGGGACGAGGAGACCGTCAACCGGCGGCTCGAAGCGATCCTGGTCCGCTCGTTCAGCGAGGTGATGGCCATGGCGTCCCGGCACAAAGTGGCCAACCGCATCGCGTCCTACATCGTCGCCGTTGATCGCGTGGCCGCCATGCACCGGTTGCGCGGCATGTATGCCTGATGCGGTATCGCGTGATCGCCCTGGGCGGGCCCCGCATGAAGAGCGCGGCTCTCCGGGCGGCCTGTGACGACTACCTGAACCGGATCCGGCATTACGCCAAAATCGAGGAACGGGAAAGTGCTGTCGCGCGGATCTCGAAGGATTCGAGGGTGATCGCGCTGACGGCGCGAGGGGAGGGTTGGAGCTCGGTTGAACTCGCTGAGCTCGTCGGCCGCTGGGAGATGGAGGGTCGCGACGTCACGTTCGTGATCGGCGATGCAGATGGCCTGCCGGCCGACGTGTTGGAGCGCGCCGAAAGCCGCTGGAGTCTGGGACCGCTGACCCTGCCCCACGAGATCGCGCGAGTGGTCTTGTACGAGCAGCTCTATCGCGCGCACACGATCCGCCGCGGAGAGAAGTACCATCGCTGATCCTGACCCCTGTCTGACGCCGGCCGACCGCGCCGCGCTGCTCGCGCTCGCGCGGGGCGCCATCGAAGCGGTGCTGGCGGGCCGCGCACCTCCCGAGCCGCCCGATGTTCCCGGCGCGGCGTTGCGCCGCGGAGCCTTCGTGACGCTCGAGGAACAGGAAGGACACGACCTGCGGGGCTGCATCGGCCACGTCAGCGGCGACCAGCCGCTCGGCGAAATCATCCGGCAAGTCGCAGTCTCGGCAGCCCGTTCCGATCCACGATTCCCGGCGGTGCAGCTCGACGAGCTGGCCACATTGCGGATCGAAATCTCCGTGCTCGGCGAACCGCTCCACGTTGAGCCGTCGGAGCGGTGCCGCCTGGTAATCGGGCGCGACGGCCTGCTGGTGCGCCGCGGGAAGGCCCACGCGGTCCTGCTGCCGCAGGTGGCGGTCGAGCAGAGACTCGGGCCTGAGGCGTTCTTGAACGCGGTGTGCCTCAAGGCGGGACTGCCGCCCGGCAGCTGGCGGGAACCGGCGACCCGCGTCTTCACGTTCACAGCGGACGTCTTCGTCGAATGACCGAGTGGTTCGAGCAGTGGTTCGGCGAGGAGTATCACGCCCTGTATCCGCATCGCGACGATGAGGATGCCCGTCGCGCCGTCGCGTTGATTCGCAGGGTCGTACCGTGGGGATCGGGCGATCGCATTCTGGATCTCGCCTGCGGGCCGGGTCGCCACGCCGCCGAGCTGGCGCGCTGGGGTGGGCAGGTGGTGGGATTCGATCTGTCGCGCGCCATGTTGCGGCGCGCGCGCGAGCGGAGCCGCGGTCCGCTGGTGCGCGGCGATATGCGGGCGCTACCGTTTCGCGACGGGAGTTTCGCGCTGGCGGTGAATCTGTTCACGTCATTCGGTTACTTTTTGGACGATGACGAGAACCGTCGCGTGGTGAGTCAGGTGGCGGCCGCGCTCGCGCCCGGCGGTCACTTTGTGCTCGACTATCTCAACGCGGAGCAGGTACGGCGCACGCTCCAAGTCACCGAGCAGGCCAAGGGCCGCGATGTACTCGTGCGACGCCGCATCGACGGCGCGAACCGCTTTGTGATCAAGGAGATCGAGTTGCGCGATGAGGGTCGCCGGTTTGAGGAGCGCGTACGCCTGTATGGCGCGGATGATCTGGCGGCCCTGCTCACCGGTGCGGGTCTGCGGGTCGCCGCGCAGTTCGGAGACTACGACGGCGCCGCGGCCGGACGGGATGCGCCGCGCGTAATCCTGGTGGCGGCTCGCGCATGATCTCACGCATTCTGTCGACCCCGCTTCCGATGGCCGCTGGCAAGATTCCGGGCGGCAAACCGCGCCGGGTGCACCCTGACGTACTCGCGTCGGTGCTCCCCGGGCCTGGCCGCGAGCGGCTCGCGGCGGGCGACGTGCTCGCCGTGACCACCGGGCAACAGCCCGCGCTCTTCACCGGGCCGCTCTACACCGTTCACAAGGCGTTGTCGGCGATCGCGCTGGCGCAGCGACTGGAGCGAGAACGCGGCGTGGCGGTGGTGCCAGTCTTCTGGGTCGCGGGAGACGATCACGATTTCGCGGAGGCGAACCACGCCACCGTGCTGGGGCGTGATGGAGAGCTGGTCAAGATCGTGCTGCGCGAGCGGGCGCATGAGGCGCCTCAGCTGCCGTTATTTCGCGAGGTGCTGGGCCCTGACATCCGTGTGGCACTCGACGCGCTCGATGCTGCGCTCCCCGATGCCGAGTGCAAGCCCGAGGTGCGGCAATTGCTCGAGGCCTGTTATCGCCCCGACGCGACCCTGGCGGACGCCAGTGCCGAGGCGCTGCACCAGCTGCTCGCCGGTCGCGGCCTGGCCGTGTTTCGGGCGCACGACCGCAATGCCAAACGCGCTGCGGCGCCGTGGATTCTCAAGGCACTCGACGAGACGTTGCCCGACGGGTTGACGCCCGTCATGGTGGAAGGGCGACTGGGTCGTGACCGCGTGCGCAAGGACGGCAATGCGTTCGTGCTGCGCCGCAGTGGCGAGCGATTGACGCGGTCCGAGCTCGAAAAAATCGCAGCCGAGACGCCGGAAAAGCTGTCACCCAACGTGCTGCTGCGCCCGGTCATCGAGGCCGCGCTGTTTCCGACGCTCGCGTACGTGGGCGGGCCGGGAGAGATGGAGTACCTGCCCGAGGCCGCGCCGTTGTTCTCCAGTATGGGCGTCGCGCCGCAGGCCCACGTGCCGCGCTGGTCCGGAGCAATCATCGAGGCGCGCGTGGACAAGATTTTGAGCAAGCACGGCCTGACACTCGCGGACTTCGACAGCCAGCCCGGGACACTCGAGACCAGGATTGCGAAAGCGGAGCTGCCTCCCGAGCTCGCCGACTCGCTGAACGCGTTGCGCGCCGACGTCGAGTCCCGCTTCGCCAGAATCAGCGGCGAGGTCCAGCAGCTCGATCCCACGCTGGAACGCACGGTGCAGTCGGCTCGCAACGCCGCGCTCGCCGGCACCAATGAGATCGAGAAGAAGCTCGTCGCCAGCTTGAAGCGCACCCAGGGAACGCTGGTGAGCCAGCTCGCGCGCGCGCGCGCGGCGCTGATGCCCGACGGCAAGCCCCAGGAGCGCGTGCTGACGACTGCATCGTTCCTGGCGCGCTACGGTGGTTCGCTGCTGGACCAAATCGATGCAGAGGTGGCGCGGTGGGCGGCGGGTTTATAGAATCCGATCCATGTGGGTGCTCGCTGTCATACTCATCGTCGCCCTGCTGATTCCCGTCGCCGCGATTCTCGTCGACTCGCCGCTGGGCAAGTCGTTCGCCCGCCGGATGGACGAGGGGCGAGGAGACGGACAGGGGGGAGGCCTGCCTGAGCTGCGCGAGATCAAGCGCAAAGTGGAGCTGCTGGAAACCGAAGTCGAGGACCTGAATCGGACGATCGCAGGGATGCGGGACGAAGTGCAGTTCATGCAGCGCCTGCTGGAAGACCCCCACCGCAAGAAACCCACGTCTTGAAGGGCAGTAGCGGCCGGCATGCTGCGCGGGTAGCGGCCGGGATTTTCGTCACCCGTGTGCTCGGCTACGTCCGCGAGCGCGTCTTCGCGCACTACTTCGGCAACGGCGCCGCGGCGGACGCGTTCCGCGCCGCGCTGCGCATTCCAAACGCGCTGCGCAATCTGCTCGGCGAAGGAACGCTGTCGGCATCGTTCATTCCCGCGTACGCCGCGCTCAACGAGAAAAACAAGGACGCGGCACGCGCGCTAGCGGGCGCGATTCTCGGACTGTTGCTCCTCGCCAGCGGCATCCTGGCCCTCATCGGCATCACGTTTGCTCCTGCGATCACCGCCTTTGTCGCGCAGGGGTTCGACGCACCGCGACGCGAGCTGACCACGGTGCTGGTGCGGATTCTGTTCCCGATGACCGGGCTGATGGTGGTGTCGGCCTGGTGCCTCGGCGTCCTCAACACGCACCGCCGCTTCTTCCTGCCATACGCCGCGCCGGCGCTGTGGAACGTCGCCGGTATCGCGGCCATGGTCGGCGCGGCCGCCTGGCTCAAGGGAGAGGGGCTCTACGGTCTGTCGCTCGCGCTCGCCTGGGGCACGGTGGCAGGCAGCGTGCTGCAAGTGGCCGTGCAGCTACCATCGTGCTGGCGCCTGCTCCAGGGCATTCCTCTGCGCGTGAGTCTAGCGCCCGAGGGCGTGCGGCAGGTGATCACGGCGTGGTCGCCGCTCGTACTCGGAGCGGGCGTCGCTCAACTCTCCGGCCTGGTGGACACGTTCCTCGGCTCGTACACGGGCGTGGGTGGACTCGCGAGTATCGGCTACGCGCAGCTCGTGCAGGTGTTGCCGGTCAGCCTGTTTGGTGCGTCGGTGACGGCGGTCGCGTTGCCCGATCTCGCTCGCGACGCGATCGCCGAAGGCGATGCGGCCAACGCGCAATTGCGCGCGCGCATCGCGATCGGTTTTCGCCGCATTGCGTTCTTCGTGATTCCCTCCGCCTTCGCTTTTGCCGCGATCGCCCGACCAATCATCGCCCTGTTGTTCCAGACCGGTCGATTCGATGCGGACGACACCGTCCTGGTGGCTGGCGTGTTGGCGGCGTATAGCCTCGGCCTGCTGGGCCAGTCGACGGTCAGGCTGTTCGCGTCCGGTTTTTACGCCCTGCGCGACACGCGCACGCCGGTGCGGATCGCGATCACGTCGCTTGTGATGTCGACGCTGCTGTCGTGGCTCTTCATGCCCCGTTTCGGTCCGGCCGGCATCGCGTTTGGCTCGTCGATCGCGTGGACATTCAACACGGTATTGCATCTCTACGACCTCGATCGGCGCATCGGCATGATCTTGCAGCGCACCGACTGGCGCACGCTCGGGCTGGTCGTCGTCGCCGCGCTGATCGCGTCCGGCGCGGCCGTCGGCGTGGCAATTCTCACGGCCGGCTGGCGACCGATCCCTCAAGGCATTGCCGTGCTGGGTATCTTTGGTGTGGCATACGGGGCGCTCACTCTGGCGTTCCGCCACCCCGACGCGATACGCGCATGGCACTCTCTGACCGGCTCGCCCGCCAACTAGCGGCACTTCCCGCTCGCCCCGGCGTCTACCTCTGGAAAGACGCCGCCGGGGAGATTCTGTACGTCGGGAAGGCGGCCAATCTCCGCACGCGCGTCCCGAACTACTTCGCCGACGAGCAGGGCAGCGCGGAGCGGGAGGTGTTGCAGGGGCAAATCGCCGACCTCGAGACGATCATCGTGCCGACCGAGGCGCAGGCGCTGCTGCTCGAGAATACACTCATCAAGGAGCACCAACCGCGGTTCAACATCCGGCTGCGCGACGACAAGAGCTATCCTCAGATCGCCGTGACCCTGGGCGAGCCGTTTCCACGCGTGCTGGTCGTGCGGCGGGTCACAATTCCGGGCGCCCGCTACTTCGGTCCCTACACCGACGTCGCGACGCTCCGGCAGACGTTGAAAATCGTCCGCCGGATATTCACGGTACGGTCCTGCTCCTGGCATCTGCCGGAAGAGGCGCCCGACCGGCCCTGTCTGGACTTCCATATCGAGCGCTGCAAGGCGCCGTGCGTCGCCTATCAGAGTGTCGAGGATTACCGGCGCATGATCGATGACGTTCTCCTGTTTCTGTCCGGTAAAACGCTCGACGTGCGCACCGGGCTGCGCGAGCGCATGCACAAAGCCAGCGACGCACAGGACTACGAGCGGGCGGCGCAGCTTCGCGATGCGCTCAAGTGGCTGGATCAGCTCGAGCAGCCGCAGACCGTGGAGGTCGTCGGGGGTGGCGACGCCGACGCGATCAGTCTCGCCCGCGATGGGGACGATGCCGTGGGTGTGATCCTCCGGATTCGTGACGGCAGGCTCATCGCGCGCGAGCATCGCTTCCTCGAGCATGTCGAGCACGCTCCCGAAGGCGAAGTGCTCCGGACGTTCCTGGTGGGTTACTATCTCCCACTCGAGCAGCGCGCCCAGCGCGTCGTGCTCCCGTTTGCGCCCGCGGATCTGGACGCGCTGCGCGAGCTGGCACCGGGGGTCGAGTTTGCGGTGCCGCAGCGCGGATCGGCCGCGAAGCTGGTCGAGCTCGCCGATCAGAACGCGCGCCACCTGCTCGACAGCTTCAAGATCGAGGCGTTCGACATCGATGAGCGCGCCGCCGATCCCGTGTTTTCCCTCGGCCGCGACCTTGGTCTGCCCGTGGTCCCGCGGGCGATGGTGTGCATCGATATTTCGACCAATCAGGGGCGGGACACGGTAGGCTCGCTCGTGTGGTTCGAGGGTGGCCGCCCCCGCAAGGCGGAATACCGGCGATATCGGATCAAAGGGGTAGAAGGAATCGACGATTTCGCGGCGATGAAGGAAGTGGTGACGCGCTTTCTGACTCGCCGCATTGCGGAAAACAAGCAGATTCCGGACTTGGTGGTGATCGACGGAGGCAAAGGCCAATTGGCCGCCGCAGTCGAAGCGGCGCGCGCCCAGGGACAGGAGCGTCTGCCGATCGTGAGTCTTGCGAAACGGGAAGAGGAAGTCTTTGTGCAGGATTCCGGCGAGCCGCTCCGGCTCTCGCGGCGCAGCCCGTCGCTCAAGCTGCTGCAGCGGGCGCGGGACGAAGCCCACCGCTTCGCGGTCACCTACAGCCGCAAACGCCGCGCGCAGCGCACCATCACGTCGGAGCTGCTGCGAATCCCGGGGATCGGGCCGGCGCGCCGGCGGCTCCTGCTGGAGCGCTTCGGTTCACTCGCCGGCGTGCGTACCGCGACGCCCGCGGAGATCGCCTCGTTGCCGGGATTCTCCACCAAGCTGGCGGACCGGATCCTCGACCGGTTGCATCAGCGCGCGTGACCACCTGGACACTGGAGTGCTCGGCGTGCGAACCCGTGCGCGCGCGCGATGCGGACGGATTTCCCGGTGTGTGCGAGGTCTGCGGATCCCCGTACCTCGTCCGCTACGCCACGCTCCCAGCGCCCGAAGCGAAGACGCAACTGCTTCGCCGGCGTTGGACGATGTGGCGCTATGACGAGTGGCTGCCACTCGGCGAAGGCGAGCACCCCGTCACTCTGGGCGAGGGCGGCACGCCGCTGCTCAAAGTCGAGCGCGTCGCCGCGCGGCAGGGTTTCGACCAGCTCTGGGTCAAGGACGAAGCCACGAATCCCACGGGATCGTTCAAGGCCCGAGGACTGGCCGCTGCCGTCACGCGCGCGGTGCTGGCAGGAGCGAAAGAGTTCGTGGTACCGACCGCCGGCAATGCGGGGATCGCGCTCGCCGCGTACGCGACCCGCGCGGGTGCGTCGGCGCGGGTGTACGCGCCTGCCACGACGCCGCGCCCCATCCTGGATCAGATCCGCGCATTTGGTGGAGATCTGATCCTGCTCGATGGGCACATCGGCGACTGTGGTATAGCGGCTCGCCTGCACGCCACCAATACCGGCGCCATTGACGTCTCCACCTTGAGAGAGCCGTATCGCATCGAGGGCAAGAAGACGCTCGGCCTCGAGTTGGCCGAGCAGTTCGGATGGACGCTGCCGGACGCGATCATCTATCCGACCGGCGGCGGGACGGGCCTGATCGGCATGTGGAAGGCGTTCCAGGAGCTGCGCCAAGGCGGCTGGCTGCGCGGGCCGCTGCCCCGGATGTACACGGTGCAAGCGAGCGGCTGCGCCCCGGTCGTACAGGCATTCGAATCGGGCGCCGAGCGATGCGAGTCGTGGCCCGATCCCAAAACCGTGGCGGCTGGTTTGCGCGTGCCGTCGCCGCTTGGTGACCGCCTCATGCTGCGGGCGTTGCGCGACAGCGGCGGCGGCGCTGTCGCCGTGAGCGACGAAGCACTGTCCGCGGCCGCGCATGAGCTGCAGCTCGCCGAAGGGATCGACGCGTCGCCGGAAGGTGGAGCGGCCTTGTCGGGCGCCGTCGCGCTCAAGAACCGAGGCGTGCTGCGTCCCGAGCAGCGCATCGTGCTGTTCAATACAGGCGCCGGGTGGCTCTACAGGGCCTAAGCTGTTTATATTCCAATACTTCGGCACATGCGCATCGCCATCCTGGATCCAGCCGCTGGTATCAGCGGCGACATGACGTTGGGGGCTCTCCTCTCGCTGGGACTGCCGGTTTCCTGGCTCGAGGAATTGCCGGAACGGCTGGGCCTCCGCGACGTCGGTGTTACGGTTCGAGACGTTCGCCGCTCTGGTATTACATGCAAGCAAATCGAGTTCGACATCCCGGAACAGCCGCACGGCCGCCACGTCGGTGAGCTGGTGCGACTCGTCGAGCGGGCTCCGGTTTCCGATTGGGTGAAGGAGCGCGCCGTGCACGCGTTCCGATTGGTCGGCGACGCTGAAGGTCGAGTCCACGGCGTCGCTCCTGAAAAAGTCCACCTGCATGAGGTCGGAGCGGTGGACGCCGTCCTCGATATCGTCGGTGGCATCGAAGGATTCGAGCGACTCGGCGTCGGGGGCGTATACCATCTTCCGGTCGCCGTGGGGCAGGGGTGGGTGGAGGCGGCGCATGGTCGCCTGCCGGTCCCCGCGCCGGCCACGGCGATTCTGCTCGAAGGGCTGGAGATCGCGGGCGGGGCGGGACCTGTGGAAGGCGAGGCGACGACCCCCACCGGCGCCGCGCTGCTGCGGGTACTGTCGGCAGGCGCGCCGCCGGACCGTTGGCGCATAGTCGGCAGTGGGTGGGGCGCCGGTCAGCGCGATCCCAAACACTATCCGAACGCGTTGCGCATTCTGATCGCCGAGGTCGCGGCTGAGGCCGGGCGGGTGGTCTTGCTCGCCACCGACGTGGACGATATGAGTCCGGAATATGTGGAGCCGCTGCGCCAGGCCTTGGTACAGGCGGGCGCGCTCGACGTGCAGACCTGGCCGGTGCAGATGAAGAAGGGCCGCCAGGGGTTCCGCGTGGAGGTCATGGCGCCTGAGACGCTCGCCGAGGCGGTGACCGCCGAGCTGTTCCGGCACAGCACCACGGCCGGCGTGCGTCGCTGGATTGCGGAGCGGGCCACGCTGCCGCGACATCAGCTCACGGTACGGCTGGACGGCGTGGCGGTGCGGGTCAAGGTGCTGGATGGCGGCCAGCCCCGAGTGAAGCCAGAATACGACGATGTGTTGGCGGCGGCGCAAGCGTTGGGCCGTCCGCCACTCGAGGTGGCGCGCGCCGTGGAGCGCGACGCCGAGGCTCTTATCGCGAAATCCAAGGAGTGAACGTGCGAACGGTTCGCAATCTCGGTGCAATCCTGTTTACCGCAGTCACGATCCCGCTCGGGGCGCAGCAGCAACCGCAAGCTGGACGGTGGGCGGAAGCAAAATGTGACCTGAAGCCGGGCCACCAGCTCGTCAACCAGGGTCTGTTGTTTTTGAAGAGCGCGACGACGTCGAAGTTTGAGGATCAGAAAAAGAAAGACCTGGCTGACGCCCAGCGGGTGCTGACGCAGGCCGTGACCGGTGACCAGAGTAAGAACCCGGCAGCGTGGTACTACCTGGGCCGCTATTACATCATGACGAACGACGCGTTTGGCACCGACTCGGCATTCACGCATGCTCAGGCGTTGAAACCGGAGTGCAAGGGCGACATGGATGTGTGGCGGCGGTATGTGTGGGTGCCCACGTTCAACGCCGGGATCGCGGCGTGGCAGGCGAACAACCTCGATTCCGCCATCCATTCCTTCGAGCGCGCGAACGCGCTGCTCTCCGACGAGCCGACCGGCCTCAAGTACGTCGCGACGCTGTTCTTCAACACCGGTAAGTCCGATTCCGCGGTCGTCTATTTCCGGCGGGCCGCGAACGTGGCGGCGACGGATCCCAAGTTCGCCGCGGACCGCAAGGACGCGCTGTACAACCTCGGCCGCATTCAACAAAGCCTGGGGCAGCTGCCCGAGGCGCAGGCGACCTATCGCGAGTATCTGGTTCTGTATCCCAACGACGCCGAGATCATGGCGGCGTTGGGCGGCGTCTACATGCAGAAGGCCGGCAAGGACAGTGTCTACCGCGACAGCGCCTTTACGATTTACCGGCAAATCATCAGCAAGGGCGACTCGATGGGTTACTACCAGCTCTATCGAGTCGGCGCCGAGATCTCCGGGAGCGTGCCGGAAGACCCTGACACGTCGGTCGCTGGCAGCAGCTGCCGTCGGGAAGCTCGCGCCAGCCGTCCGCCGCTGACCGCCGCGAGGATTCGCGCGCGTTGCGACTCTGTCACGACGGGCATGGCCAAGACCTATCTCGCGAACTCGCGCGCAGCGTTCTCGCTCGCCGCGCAGGCGCTCGATGCGAGTCTGAAGGTCAACCCGTATTACCGGGAGAGCCTGATCTTCCGTGCCAACACCGCCCTCGGTCTGCACGATTCGGTGACGGCGCTGGTGATGTCGCGCCGCCTGATGGCGGTCGATCCGATGAACCGCACCGGCATCAAGATCATGGCGTACGCTCAGCAACAGAACGGCAAGATCGACTCGGCGCTGTTCTACTACAAACTGAGCGACTCGCTCCTGATCGGGGACGTCGCGGTGACTCAGTTCGACTCGACCGACACAGGCCGGGACGTCAAGGGGGTCGTGACGAACACTCGGGAGAAGCCGAACGCGCCGTACAAGCTCGTGTTCGAATTCGTCGACCTGAAGGGTGAGGTGGTCGCGAGGGACACCGTAGAGATAGCGGCGACGCCGCCCGGGGGGCAGCAACAGTTCGCCATGAAGCTGGCGGGTCCGACCATCGCTGCGTGGCGGTATCGAAAACAGTGAGGTTGCTGAGGGCAAACGAAACGGCCGTCGCGAACAGCGGCGGCCGTTTATTCTTCAAGGAATTGCGCGACCGGAGGTTACGGATGCAGTTGGGGATCAGCGGACTCGGGCGCCCAGGCGTGCCGAGTTCGTCGGCCATGCGGAGTAACGCCTCCTCGACGTTGTCCAGCGGGAGGCGTTCAGTTACGCAGCCCTCCCCCGGTCGCTGACCGGTGCGCGTTCGGCTGCCGCTCCTATTCCCGCTTCCCCCGCTCGAAGACCCGATCCGCGCGGAGCTGTTCGGCATCGAGCGACTCGAACAGCACGCCGAGAGCCTCGCCGCCGCGCAGCGGGTCACGAGGGGGTTGGAACCGGGCCGCCCGCTACTGCCGCGCGTGGACGACAACGGCCGGGTGTTGCGGGAAGCGAACCGCGCAATCGCCGAGGCGGTCCGCGAGGAGCGGTGGATCACGCCCGCTGCGGAGTGGCTGGTGGACAACTTCTTCATCGTCGACGAACAGCTCCGCGAGATCCGGGACGACTTGCCGGTAGGTTTCTATCGCGAGCTTCCCGCGCTCGCCGACGGCCCGCTGGCCGGCTACCCTCGGGTGTACGGCATCGCCTGGGCTTTCGTCGCGCACACCGACAGCCGCTTCGATCCCGATACCCTGCGCCGTTTCGTCCAAGCCTACCAGCGGGTGCAACCGCTCACCATTGGTGAGCTCTGGGCGGTTACCATCTCGTTGCGCGTGGTCCTTGTGGAGAATCTGCGGCGTCTCGCGGACGTGTTGGTGCGCGGGCGCGTGGCACGTCAGGAGGCTGACGCGCTGGCCGACGAGCTCCTCGGGCTGACCAACCACCCCGGGAAGCGGGTCGCGCCGACCAGGCGGCGCTACGCCCGAGCGCCGTTTTTTCCGGCGTTCGCGGCGGAGCTGGTCCAGCGGCTGCGCGACCAGGACCCCGCAGTGAGCCCCGCGCTGGCCTGGCTGCACCAGCGTCTCGCGGCCCAGGGGACGACCGCCGACGAGATCGCGCTCGTCGAGCACCAGGGGCAGGCGGCGCTGACGGTGACCGTGCGGAACATCATCACCTCCATGCGGCTGATATCGGCGCTCGATTGGACGGTGTTCTTCGAGAGCGTCAGCCTGGTGGACGAGGCGCTGCGCGCCGGCAGCGGCTTCGCGGCGATGGACTTCGCGAGCCGGGACAGCTATCGCCACGCGATCGAAGCGCTCGCGCGCGGGTCCGGGCGTACGGAGCTGGACGTGGCGCGCGAGGCGCTGGCCCACGCCGGCCGGTCCCGCGACCCGCTATCGGGCGCGAGCGCGTCGCGCGACGAGCGCCGGGCCGATCCCGGGTTCTCTCTCGTCGGCGGCGGTCGGCGGGACTTCGAACGCGCGGTGGGCTTCCGCCCGCCGCCCCTACTCCGGCTGCGGCGCGCGTTCATTGACGCCGCGACGCCGGGGTATCTGGGAACGCTGTTCCTGATCACGGTGGGGATTCTTGCCGTCCCCTTGACCATCGCCTCCACCGTCCGCATGCCCCTCGCGGGGTTGGTAGTTCTGGGATTGCTCGCACTGGTCCCCGCGTCGGATCTCGCGGTCGCGTTGTTGAATCGCGTCGTCACGACCATCGTGGCGCCGAACCTCTTCCCGCGGTTGGAGTGGCCCGCCGGCGTGCCGGCGGAATTCCGGACGCTGGTGGCGGTGCCGACGCTCCTCACCGGACGCGCCGACGTGGAGGAGCAGGTCGAGCGCCTCGAGGTGCACTATCTCGCGAACGCCGACGGCGACTTGCGGTTCGCGCTGGTCTCCGATTGGCCCGACGCGGCCACCGAGCATTCGGCGGGAGACGAGGAGATCCTCACCGCGGCCCGAGACGGGATCGCGCGGTTGAACGCCCGACACGGGCCCGGGCCGGGGGGCAGCCCGCGTTTCTTCCTCTTTCACCGGCGGCGGCTCTGGAACGCGAGCGAACGCGTCTGGATGGGGTGGGAACGCAAGCGCGGCAAACTGCACGAGCTGAACCAGCTGCTGCGCGGCGCCCGGGACACGACCTTCCTCCCCGGAGGTGGGGCGGGAAGCGGGAACGGGCCGGTTGCACCGGATGGTGTGCGCTACGTCGTGACGCTCGACGCCGATACCCGGCTCCCGATTGGCGCGATCAGGCGGCTCGTCGGGACGATGGCACACCCGCTCAACCGGCCGCGGCTCGATCCGGCGACGCGCCGAGTCGTAGAGGGGTACGCCATCCTGCAACCGCGGGTGACACCGCCCCTCCCGGGTCCCGCGGGCTCGGCGTTCCAGCGGCTCTCCTCCGGACTGTCGGGGATCGACCCCTACGCGGCGGCGGTGTCGGACGTCTATCAGGATCTCTTCGGCGAAGGATCCTACACCGGCAAGGGGATCTACGACGTCGATGCCTTCGAGACGGCGCTCGCAGGGCGGGTGCCCGACAATGCCCTGTTAAGCCACGACCTATTCGAGGGACTGTTCGCACGCGCTGGCCTGGTGACCGACATCGAGTTGTTTGAGAGCGCCCCTCCGAACTATCTGACGGCCGCGGCGCGCCAGCACCGCTGGGCGCGCGGCGACTGGCAGCTGCTTCCCTGGATCCTGCGCGAGCGCTTCTCGCCGGTCGCCCGCTGGAAGATGATGGACAATCTCCGGCGCACCCTGGTCATGCCGGCAGCGTTTCTCACCCTGGTATGCGGATGGGTCTGGCCGGGTTCGCCGCCCGGTCTGTGGACGGCGTTCGTGCTCGGGGTCATCGCCGTGCCCCCGCTGCTCCCGGCATTCGCGGGCATGTGGCCCCGCGCGCCTGGGGTCTCCAAGCGGAGCCACTTTCGCGCGGTCGCACGCGACTTCCGGTCGGCTGGGGGTCAGATGGCGTTGACCCTCACGACCATGGCCGATCAGGCGTGGCGGATGGGCGATGCCGTCGTACGGACCCTGGGGCGTCTCTATCTGACGCACCAGCGGTTGCTGGAATGGAAGACAATGGTGTACGCGGCGGCGCGCATCCCACAGACCCTCGCGGGGTTCTATCGCCGCATGGCCCCCGCCATTGTCCTCACGGCGATGGCCGCCGCGGTCGTGATGTGGCAACGCCCCGGTGCGTCACCGGTAGCGTTGCCCATCCTGCTGTTGTGGGGCCTTGCGCCCGCCATCGCGCATCGGCTGAGCCTGCCCGGGACGGAGGCGCACGCCGCTCCCCTGTCCCCGGACGAAACGCGCGCGCTTCGCCTCCTCGCCCGGCGCACCTGGGCCTTCTTCACGACGTTCGTGACGGGGGACAGCCAGGGGTTGCCGCCGGACAATTTCCAGGAGACACCGCAACCGGTGGTGGCGCAACGCACCTCGCCGACGAACATCGGGCTGTACCTGCTCTCGGTCGTGTCGGCGCGCGACTTCGGGTGGGTGGGAACGCTCGACGCGGTCGATCGGATCGAGGCAACGCTGCACACCATGCAGACGCTCGAGCATCATCGTGGGCACCTCTACAACTGGTACGACACCCGGGACGGGCGTCCTCTCGAGCCGAGGTATGTCTCTTCGGTGGACAGCGGGAATCTTGCCGGCGCCTTACTCACGGTGGCCAACGCGTGCGAGGAGATGATGGACGAGGGCGCGCCCGGGCGGGCGGCGCTATCCGGCATCGTTGATGCCGCGCTCCTCCTGCGGGAGGCGACGCGCGCAGGGGAGGACGGCCGACGGCTCGATGAGGCGCTCGATGTGGTCGAGACCGTGGCGACGCAGCACCCCGGCACGCCCGCCGCCTGGGCCGCGCGGCTGGCGGAGCTCGAGGCCGCCGCGCGGACGGTGACGAATCGCGCGCAGGACGTGCGCGACTCAGAGACTGCGAAGCCGCCGCCGACGGTGCCGGCGGGAGTGGAGGCGTTACGCGGGGCGGTGGAGACGCACACCCGCGATCTGGACACGCTCCTCCCCTGGGCGGGGCTGCGCATGGACGCCGCCGCCGCGCCGCTCATGGCCCGGTTGACGCCGGCGCCGTCGGTAGCGGACACGCCGAGCCGCTGCGAAGCCGTACTGCGTGAACTCGTGGCCGTGCGGGCGGCGATGGTCGATGCCGGTGACGGGAGCGTCGCGCGACTCCGGAACATCGATGCGCTCGCCGGCGCCCTCGAACGCGCCGCCGCGGCTGCCACCGCGCTGTGCCAGCGGCTTGGACACCTTGCCGCCGAGGCGCGCGCGATGGTCACGACGATGGAGTTCGGCTTTCTCTTTGACCGGACGCGGATGCTGTTCGCGATCGGGTACCGCATGACGGACGGGGCCCTCGACTCGGGACGCTACGATCTCCTCGCTTCCGAAGCCCGGCTCTTGAGTTTCGTCGCCATCGCGAAGGGCGACGTGCCGGTGCGGCATTGGTTCCGGCTCGGCCGCGCCTTGACCCCGGTGGGACGGGACTCGGTCTTGCTGTCGTGGTCGGGATCGATGTTCGAGTATTTGATGCCCGGGCTGGTGATGCGCGCGGCGGCGGGCAGCTTGCTTGAGCAGACATGCCGCCTGGTGGTACAGCGCCAGATCGAATACGGCGTCGAGCGTGGTGTCCCGTGGGGCACGTCGGAGTCGGGGTACTCCGCACGCGACCTCGCGATGACGTACCAGTATTCGAACTTCGGCGTTCCCGGACTCGGTCTCCGGCGCGGCCTTGCCGACGACGTCGTAGTCGCACCCTACGCCACGGCGCTGGCGGCGATGTTCGATCCGGTGGCGGCGGTCCGGAACTTCCGGTCCCTCGTCAGCGCCGGCGCCGACGGGCAGTACGGATTCTACGAGTCGGTGGACTACACGCCGACGCGGTTGCCCCCCGACACGTCGCGGGAGGTCGTGCGCATGTACATGGCGCACCACCAGGGCATGGCGATCGTCGCGATCGGAAATGTCCTGCTGGGGGGGGCCATGCGGGCTCGCTTCCACGCCGAGCCAATCGTGCGGGCGAGCGAGCTGCTGCTGCAGGAGCGGACGCCGCGCGACGTCGCCGTCGCCCGGCCGCGGGATGACACGGTCGCCGTCGTGGGCGACGTGCGCGAGCTCGTGCCGCCGTTCACCCGCCATTTCTCGTCCCCGCTGGGCCCGGCGTCGCGAACCCTGCTTCTGTCCAACGGGCGCTATGCCGTGATGATTACCGCGGCGGGGTCGGGGTACAGCCGTTGGCGGGATCTCGCGATCACCCGCTGGCGTGAGGATGTGACGAGCGACGACACCGGTTCGTACATCTTTCTCCGCGATGTCGCCAGCGGCGAGCGCTGGTCGGCGGCGTTCCAGCCGAGCGGCGAAACGCCGCAAAGCTACGACGTCTCATTTGCCGAGGACCACGCGGAGTTCATCCGCCGCGACGGAGCGATCACGACCCGGCTGGAGGTCATCGTGTCGTCGGAGGATGACGCCGAAGTCCGCCGGGTATCGCTCACGAACCACGGTTTGCGGACACGCGAAATCGAGGTCACGTCGTACGCGGAGATTGTGCTCGCGCCGGCCGCGGGCGACGCGGCTCATCCCGCGTTCTCGAATCTGTTCATTCAAACCGAGAGCGTCCCGGAGCGGGACACGTTGCTCGCCACGCGGCGGCGGCGAGCGCCGGAGGAGACGGAGATCTGGCTCGCCCACGTCCTCGCGGTGGAGGGCGAGACGATCGGCGATTTGGAGTGGGAGACCGATCGCGGGCAGTTCCTCGGACGCGGGCGCCGCGTGCGCGCCCCCCAGGCGGAAACGGACGGCCACGAACTCTCCGATAGCACCGGTTCGGTGCTCGACCCGATCGTGAGTCTCCGCCGGCGGGTCCGGGTTCGCCCTGGTAAGACGGTCCGCGTGGCATTTTCCACGCTGGTGGCGCCCTCGCGGAAGGTGGTGCTCGACCTCGCGGACAAGTACCATGACGTCACGACGTTCGAGCGGGTCGCAACCCTCGCCTGGACGCAAGCGCAGGTGCAGATGCACCATCTCGGCATCGGGCCCGACGAGGCGCACCTGTTCCAGAGCCTCGGCGGGTCCATCCTGTATGCGGATCGCGCGCTGCGCGCCTCCGCCGAGGTGCTCGGGCGTCGCGCGGAAGGACTCCCGGCGCTCTGGGCGCTCGGGATCTCGGGGGACCTCCCCATCGTCCTCGTGGCGATCGACGAGGCCGACGACATCGGCATCGTGCGGCAGCTGCTGCGCGCGCACGCGTACTGGCGGATGAAGCGCCTGGCCGTCGATCTCGTCATCCTGAACGACCGCGCGCCCTCCTATGCGCAGGACCTGCAGACATTGATCGAGACCCTCGTCCGGACCAGCCAGTCCATGCCACGCATGGAGGGGTCGGAGCTCCAGGGACGAGTGTTCACGCTCCGGGCGGACCGGCTGACGGCCGCACAGCGCGACCTCTTGGAGAGCGCAGCCCGCGTGGAACTCTCGAGCCGGCGCGGAACGCTCGCGGCGCAGGTGGCACGGGCATATCGGCCCGACCCTGCGCCGGTCACCGTCTCGCGACCGTTCCCGGCGTCGGTGACGTCCGCCGCGGTCCCGGCGGCTCCGCACCCCAAACTTGAATTCTTCAACGGTGTCGGCGGATTCGACGCCGACGGGCGAGAGTACGTGACCGTCCTCCGCGGCGGGGAATGGACACCGGCGCCGTGGATCAACGTGATCGCCAACCCGAACTTCGGATGCCTGGTGTCCGAAGCGGGATCGGGATGTACCTGGTCTATCAACAGCCAGGAGAATCTTCTCACGGCCTGGTCAAACGATCCGGTGAGCGACCCGCCGAGCGAAATGTTCTACGTTCGCGATGAAGACTCCGGGGAGCTGTGGAGTCCGACGCCGCTTCCCATTCGCGAGGAGCGGGGCGAATATGTGGTGCGACACGGCCACGGCTATACGCGATTCACGTACGAGGCGCATGATGTCGCGCTCGAGCTGCTGCAATTCGTGCCCGCGGACGATCCGATCAAGATCTCCCGCCTCACCCTGACGAATCATTCTCCCCATTCCAGGCGCCTGTCGGTGACAGCGTATCTCGAATGGGTGCTGGGCACCTCGCGAAGCGCCTCCGCCCTGTTCGTGACGACCGAAATGGATCCCGTTACGGGGGCGATGTTCGCGCAAAACTCCTGGAGCCGGGACTTCGGCGCCCGGATCGCCTTCGCCGACCTGGGTGGCGCGCAAACCGCCTGGACCGGTGACCGCACGGAATTCCTGGGGCGGAACGGTGCTCCCGACCGCCCCGCCGCGCTGGGCCGCGGCGCGCGCCTGTCGGGACGCAGCGGGGCGGCCCTCGACCCCTGCTGCGCCCTGCAGACCACGGTCGAAATCCCCGCCGCAGGGCAGGCGTCCGTTGTCTGCTTCCTCGGTCAGACCGAGACCCGCGAACAAGCGCGGGCGTTGATTCGGCGATATCGAGCCGACGATCTGGAGGCGCGGCTCGCGACCGTTACGGACGGGTGGGCCCAAACGTTGGACACCGTGCAGGTGAAGACGCCCGACCGCGCGCTCGACCTCCTGCTCAATCAGTGGCTCCTCTACCAGACACTCGCCTGCCGCGTCTGGGCGCGGACGGCGTTCTACCAAGCCAGTGGCGCCTACGGCTTCCGCGATCAACTGCAAGATGTCATGGCGCTGGCCGTGTCGCGGCCCGACCTGACGCGCGCGCAGATCTTGAAGGCCGCATCGCGCCAGTTCGTCGAAGGCGACGTCCAGCATTGGTGGCACGAGCCGGCCGGCCGCGGCGTGCGCACTCGCATGTCTGACGATCTGCTATGGCTGCCCTACGTCGCGAGCCACTATCTCGAGGTGACCGGTGATCGGGCGATCCTGGATGAGGCCATCCCGTTTCTCGAGGGGGCGATGCTGGCCGCCGGACAATCGGAGTCCTACTTCGAGCCGCGAATTGCCGCCGAGCAGGGGACGCTCTTCGAGCATTGCGCGCGGGCGCTCGATCGGAGCCTCAGCGTCGGAGTCCACGGCCTCCCGCTCATGGGAACGGGGGACTGGAACGACGGCATGAATCGCGTCGGCGCCGAGGGCAAAGGGGAGAGTGTGTGGCTCGCCTGGTTCCTGCACACGATCCTCTCGACGTGGGCGCCGGTAGCGGCGGCGCGCGGAGAGAGGCAGCGCGCCGAGACGTGGGCAGAACATGCCAGGACGATCAAGCAGGCCATCGAGCGTGAAGCGTGGGACGGCGATTGGTACCGTCGCGCGTATTTCGACGACGGCACGCCCCTGGGTACCGCCGGCAGCGATGCCTGCGCCATCGATTCAATCGCGCAATCGTGGAGTGTCTTGTCGGGTGCCGCCGATGCCGATCGCGCGCGGCGCGCCATGGCGTCCGTTGACCAGCATCTGGTGCGGCGGCCCGATGACCTGATCCTCTTGCTGACGCCGCCCTTTGACCATACCGCGCTCGAGCCGGGCTACATCAAGGGATACGTACCTGGAGTGCGCGAAAATGGGGGACAGTACACGCATGCCGCCGTCTGGACGGTCATCGCGTTCGCCAAACTCGGTGACGGCGACAGGGTGGCCGAGCTGCTCGCGATGCTCAATCCGATTACGCACGCGACAACTCCGCAACGCGTCCAGCAGTACCGCGTCGAACCCTACGTCGTCGTAGGCGACGTCTACTCCGAAGCGCCGCACGTCGGCCGTGGCGGGTGGACCTGGTATACCGGGTCGGCCGGATGGCTGTATCGCGCGGGGATCGAATGGCTGCTCGGCGTCCGAGTACAGGGGACGCGACTGGTGGTCGACCCGTGCATCCCCTCGGGATGGCCCGGATTCACGCTGGCGCTCCGGTATCGCTCCGCGCGGTACCAAGTCGTCGTCGAGAACCCCGGCGGGGTTTGTCGGGGCGTGGCGGTGCTCGAGCTCGACGGCGTCGCGCTGGACGACCGCACGGGCGTTCCGCTCGCCGACGATCAACGCCACCATCGCGTGCGCGCGGTGCTGGGCAAGAAGGGCTGAGGATCCATGCGAGCCGATCTCGCGGTGCTGCCCAGTGCCGCCGCGCTCGCCGACGTGGCTGCGGAACGTTTCGTCGCGGCCGCGCGGGACGCGATTGACTCGCGTGGACAGTTCCTCGTCGCGCTTTCCGGCGGCTCGACGCCGCGCGACACCTACCTTCGCTTGGGCACCGAGGCTCTCGTGTCCCAGGTGATGTGGTCGCGAGTTCAGGTCCTGTGGACGGACGAACGGTGTGTGCCGCCGAACCATGCCGAGAGCAACTACCGCATGGCGCGCGAAACGCTGCTCGACCGCGTACCGGTCCCGGCGGCGAATGTGCACCGGATCCATGGCGAAGACGATCCTCTCAGCGCCGCCGATGTGGCGGATCACCTTGACGCCGGCGGTCATCAATGCCGCGGCCGAGGTCTTGTTCCTCGTCTCCGGCGGCGCCAAGGCGGGCGTTCTCCGTCGAGTGCTCGAGGATCCCCGCCGTCCGGAGGAGTTGCCGGCGCAGGCGATCGCACCGTCCAATGGCCGCGTACGCTGGTGCGTGGATGCAGCGGCGGCCGCTGAGCTCCAGCCATGAAGATCAGTCCCCTCGCAGGCCATCCGCCTACGCAGGCGATGTTGCTCGACGTCGCGAAGCTGGTCACCGCCTACTACGCCGAGATCCCCGATCCCTCCGTGTCCGCCCAGCGCGTCGCCTTCGGCACGTCGGGCCATCGCGGCTCGTCGTTCGAGAAGACCTTCAACGAATGGCACGTGCTCGCGATCAGCGAGGCCATCTGTCGCTACCGCCGGCAGCAGGGGATCGACGGCCCGCTCTTTCTCGGCTTCGACACGCACGCCCTGTCGGTGCCGGCTTGCACCACCGCCGTCGAGGTGCTGGCGGCCAACGGCGTCGACATCATGCTCGCCGAGCACGACGCTTACACACCGACGCCCGCGGTATCTCACGCCATCCTGAGCTACAACCGTGGGCGCACCGCGGACGGGGGGGGCGGGCTGGCCGACGGCATCGTCGTCACGCCGTCGCACAATCCGCCGGACAACGGCGGCTTCAAGTACAACCCTCCCACTGGGGGACCGGCCGATAGCGGCGTCACCAGCTGGATTGAAGCCCGGGCGAGTGAGTTGATGGAGCGCGGCCTCGAAGGCGTGAAACGCATCCCGTACGAGAAGGCGCTGCGCGCCGCCACGACGCACCGGCACGACTATCTCAACGCGTACGTGCGTGATCTGGGGAACGTCATCGATATGCCGGCGATCCAGAGCGCGGGGCTTCGCCTGGGCGTTGACCCGCTCGGTGGGGCCGGCGTCGATTATTGGGCTCCCATCGCGGAGCGCTACCATCTCGATCTGACGGTCGTGAGCGACGTCGTGGATCAGACGTTCCGGTTCATGTCGGTGGATTGGGATGGCCGCATCCGGATGGACCCGTCGTCGTCCTATGCGATGCAGCGGCTGATCGGCCTGAGGGACCGCTTCGACATCGCCTTCGCCTGCGATACCGATCACGATCGTCACGGGGTCGTCACACGGAGCACGGGACTGCTGCCGCCCAATCACTATCTTGCGGTCGCCATCCACCATCTCTTCCCGCATCGGCCGCAATGGGGTGCGGACGCCGGGGTCGGGAAGACCGTCGTAAGCAGCGGCATGATCGATCGGGTGAGCGCGAAGCTCGGCCGCCGGCTCCACGAGGTACCGGTCGGCTTCAAGTGGTTCGTCGCGGGCCTCGGCGACGGGTCCCTCGGTTTCTGCGGCGAAGAGAGTGCCGGGGCGACGTTGCTGCGCCGCGACGGAACCGCGTGGACCACGGACAAGGATGGCATCGTGCTGGCACTGCTCGCGGCCGAGATCATGGCGGGGGCGGGGCGCGATCCCGGGGAGCTCTACGGTGAATTGACCCGCGAGTTCGGTGCGCCGGCGTACGATCGGGTCGAGGCGCCCGCGACTCCGCCACAAAAGCGCCGGCTCGCGGCGCTCTCACCAGCCCAGGTGCAGTGCACAGAGCTCGCCGGGGAGAAGGTCCAGAGCATCATCAACGAAGCTCCGGGCAACCACGCGCCAATCGGGGGTGTGAAGGTCAGCGCCGCGACCGGATGGTTCGCCGCCCGGCCGTCGGGCACCGAGGATCTCTACAAGATTTACGCCGAGAGCTTCCGGGGGAGGGACCAGTTGAACCGCATCGTGCAGGAGGCGCAGGTGATTGTCGACAAGGCGCTCGCCGGATGACTGAGCGGCCAGCAGCGTCCGATGCGCTGGTGTTGTTCGGCCTGACGGGCGACCTCGCCCACAAAATGATCTTTCCCGCGCTCTACGCGATGGTGCAGCGTGGTGTCCTGACGGTTCCGGTAGTCGGAGTGGCTTCCCGGCCGTGGAATGTGGAGCAGCTGCAGGCGCGGGTCACCGACAGTGTCAAGCAGTCCGGCGTCGCCGTGGAGCAGGACGCGCTTCGCCGCCTCTTGTCCCACGTCCAATACGTGTCCGGGGACTACAACAACCCGGAGACCTTCGCGGCGCTCAAGGGGGCGTTGGGGAAGTCGCGACGCCCCACGCACTATCTCGCGATTCCTCCCGTGCTATTCGCGACCGTCATTCAAGGGATCGGCGCGGCCGGTCTGGCGGACCACGCGCGGGTCATCGTCGAAAAGCCGTTCGGCCGCGATCTGGCCTCCGCGCGCGAACTCAACGCCATCGCGCGCGCGGTCTTCCCCGAGGACGCGATCTTCCGGATCGATCATTTCCTGGGGAAGGAGGCGATCATGAACATCCTCTACTTCCGCTTTGCCAACTCATTTCTGGAACCGATCTGGAACCGTAACTATGTCGCCAGCGTCCAGATCACCCTTGCCGAGGAGTTCGGCGTGAACGGCCGGGGCGCTTTCTACGAGACCACGGGATGCCTGCGCGACGTGATTCAAAACCACCTGTTCCAGATTGTCGCGCTCCTGGCCATGGAACCGCCCGTCACCCGGGATTTTGGAGCGGTCCACACAGAGAAGGCGAAGGTCTTCGAAGCGATGCGACCGCTGCAGCCGCGTGATCTGGTGCGTGGTCAGTACGCCGGTTACCGGGAGGAATTGGGTGTGGCGCGCGATTCCGACGTCGAGACCTTCTGCGCTGTGCGACTCTGCATCGACTCATGGCGGTGGGAGGGCGTACCGTGGTATCTCCGTTCGGGAAAGTGTCTTCCCGAGACAGCCGCCGAGGTGCTGGTCGAGCTGAAGCCGCCGCCGGCGCAGCTGTTCGCCGACTCGGCGCCGGCGGCCGGTCCGGCGAATTATCTGCGGTTCCGGCTCTCCCCCGACGCCGCGGTCGCCCTCGCCGCTCGCGTCAAGCGCCCCGGCAAAGACTTCGTCGGCGACCAACGCGAGCTGTATATGGTGGAGGAGCTGATCGGAGCCCAACCGCCCTACGAGCGCCTGCTGAGCGACGCCGTGAGCGGTGACGGCGCGCTGTTCACGCGATGGGACGCGATCGAAGCGGCCTGGGTAGCGGTCGATCCCGTCCTCACAACCCATCCCCGGGCGATCCCGTACGAGCGCGGCACGTGGGGGCCGAAAGAGGCCGACGCGCTCGTCGCGGCGCACAGGGGCTGGCACAATCTCACGAGCGATGGAGTACCGCGTCGAGCGGCGCGCGGCTAACTTGGGAGCGCAGTAACCTGCGGGCGTAATTCAGGGGTAGAATGCCAGCTTCCCAAGCTGGACGTCGCGGGTTCGAATCCCGCCGCCCGCTCTGATGCGACAGACGAAAAAGGGGACCAACCACCGTTGGTCCCTTTTTTGCTTTTTGCTATGTTGAACCCCTCGATAAGGACTGTATGCGCGCGCTCTCCGCCGTCGTTACGCTCGCCATCAGCGGTTTCGTTGTGTCCTCGCCGACACCGTTGCGTGTCCTCCGGGTCACACCGACTGATCGCGCGGCTGCCACCACCGTTGTATCGGTCACATTCGATCGGCCGGTCGCCGGGTCCCTGGATGCCACTGTCGATCCGAAACGCATCTTCACGATCGCCCCCGCCGTAGCGGGCAAGGTGGAATGGCGCGATCCGATCACATTGCGTTTCACTCCCGCCGCGCCGCTGAGCCCCGCGACCGAGTACACGGTCACGGTCAGCAACGAGTTCGCTGCCATGGACGGCAGCCGGCTCGAGAAGCCCTACACCTTTGCCTTCCGCGTGCACGGCACGGTGGCGTTGACCGGAACGCCGGCGGGTCCTGACGAGTCGGGGCGGTTCCTCAAGCCGGATGCGCAATTCGAAGTCGTCTGGAGCAATCCCGTCGATCTCGGCGACGTGACCAAACGCGTCTACATCCAGTTCGATCGCGCTTGCCCGGTGCTCGTCGTCCGCTTGAAGGCCGTATCGCAGCGGCCGATCAAGGACGACGACTCGTGGCGCTATCGCGAAGCCGGCGGCTGGCAGCGCGATCGGGGAGTGGACGCGCTCCGCCGCGTGGTGCGGTTCACGCCAATCACACCCTTGCCCAAGGCGTGCAGTGGGTTCCTCGCAGTGCCGTCCGAGCTCGACCCTGAAGGCACGAGTCCCTACCTGCGCTGGAACCTCGCCACATACGGGCCGTTCGTGCTGCTCTCGGCGAGCTGTGGCTGGAACTGGGCCAGCTGTCCCACGGGGCCGCCGCGGATCGAGTTCTCGACGCCGGTGCGCGGCGCCGAGCTGCTGCGGGGCATCCACCTCCTGCCGCGCATCGCGATTGCCGTCTCGGATACGAACGAAGAATCGGCCACCTGGACGCTGGATGCGTCATTGAAGCCAAGGACCGGCTACGCGGTCGTCGTCGACACGCTGATTTTGAACGACGTCTTCGGACAGCGTCTCGCGGGCAATCCCGTGAAGGCATTCGGGACGACCGGATACGACCCGGCGGTGACATACGACTACGGCATGATGCTGGTCGAGCGCAACGGGTACCGCACGTTCCCGGTCCGGCACGTCAACGTCGACACGGTCTTCGTCACCACGGCGCCTGTGCCTGACAGCCTCGAGGCGCTGGTGCTGCGCGCACCGGCGTGGAACCTGGGCGATGTGTGGGCGAAGCTCGCCCCAGGGGCGACCCAGCGTTCGCTTGGAGTCGAATCGCGGCGCGACGTGAACCTCGTGAGCGTGGTCCGAGCACCCGTCTACGCCGCCCGGCAGGGAGGGCCGACGCTGAGCGCCGTGCGCGTCACGTACGCGGCGGATAGCAACGTGAAATCGCGCTCCCGGGCGGCTCCGATTGCCTTGCTGCAAACCACTGACCTCGGCATCACCGCGCGTGTTGGCCGCGAAGAAGCGCTCGTCTGGGTCACCGGCGTGCAGGACGGTATTCCAAAGTCGAGCGTCGACATCGAGCTACACGATCCCACCGGCCGGGTCCGGGCTCGCGGCACGACAAACGCGCAAGGCCTCGTCCGATTGGCCGGTCTGCGCGACACCAGTGAAAGCGGCGATTACGTGGAGCGCGGGTTTGCCGGCTATGTCTCCGCCCGCCTGGCGCTCGATCGGGCGGTCGTGGCGATCAATTCGTGGTCAGGTGATCTGTCGCCCTGGCGCTTCAATATCGGCTCGGCGTCGGGCACGGACCGGCTGCCCGTGGCCGCCGCCGTGTTCACCGAGCGCGGCATCTATCGTCCCGGCGAACCGGTCTACGTGAAGGCAATCGTCCGCAACGGCGCGCTGGGCGCGTTGCGCGTCCCGGCCGCCACCGATTCGCTGCGCTGGGTGTTCAAGGATCGGGAAAACGGCGTGATGCGCGACTCGATCGTGCGCCTCTCCTCGTTCGGTACCGCGGCGCAGACGCTGAAACTCGGCAACGACTTGCCCCTCGGCACGTACAATGTCTCGCTGCAGGTCAAACGCGGCACATGGCAGGACATCGCGAGCACGAGCTACCGCGTGGCGGAATATCGGCCGCCGGAATTTCTCGTCACCGTCACCGCCGACAGCGCGCCGCGCTTCAACGGCGACTCGCTTCACGGGCACGTCGAGGCGCGGTACCTCTTCGGCGCTCCGATGGCCCGCGCCGCCGTCAACTGGACACTCAATGTCGAACCGGGCACCGCGTACGGCCTCGATATTCCGGGGCTGGACCGCTACTACCTCGGCGAGAACGGCTGGTGGTGGGAGGAGTGGGAAGGGAACGCCTCACGGTCGCAGGTGCGGACGACATCGAGTGGCGTGGATACGTTGGATGCCGCCGGCCGTCTGACGTTGCGTCTCCCGCTCACCGCGATCGAAGGACGTCCCGCCACCGCCCGGCTCCAGACGACCGTGACCGACGTGAACCGTCAGACCGTCGCTGCGTCTGCCGGCGTCCTCGTCCACCCCGCGTCGTTCTATATCGCCGCGCGACCTCTCGGGAGCGAGTATTTCTGGACGGCAGGAACTCCCCAGCAGATCGCCGTACTCGCGGCTCGGCCCGACGGCCGGCACGTCGCAGGCGTCCGAATCAAGGGCACGATCGTGCGACGCGAGTGGCATCGCGTGCAGCGGTCGCGGGATGGCGTCGACGAGCAGATCGGCGAGTGGGTCGCCGATACCGTCGCACACTGCGATCTGATGAGCGCCGCTGATCCCGTGAACTGTCAATTCACACCCAAAGCGGGTGGCACCTACATCATCTCGTTCAGCGCCAAGGATGAGATCGGGCGCGCGGCGTCCACGAGCTTTTATCGCTGGGCGACCGGCAAGGACTGGATTCCCTGGAACGACGAGAATCAGTTCAAGATGGATCTCATCCCCGACAAGACGCGCTACTCCGTCGGGGACACCGCCACGATCCTCGTCGCATCGCCGTTCACCAACGCCGAGGCGTGGGTCACGGTGGAGCGGGAGGGCTTGATCGAACAGCGCCGCGTGCGCGTCAGCGCGGGCGCAACCTCGCTCAAGTTTCGCATCACCGAGGCGTACGCGCCGAACGTCTTTGTGTCCATGGTGCTGGTGCGTGGCCGCAGTGCGCCGCCCGGCGGGATCGCCGATCCCGGCCGCCCGACGCTGCGCGTGGGATACGCGGAGCTGCGCGTCACACCCGAAGTGAAACGACTCGACGTGGACGTGAAGCCGCTGCTGACCGAATACAGGCCGGGAGACAGCGCCCGCGTGCAGATCCGCGTGCGCGATGCCGGTGGAAGAGGTCGGCGCAGCGAGGTGACGCTCTGGGCCGTGGACGAGGGCGTGCTGTCCCTGACGGGCTACAAGACACCCGACCCGCTCGATCTGCTATACCAGCCCCGCGGCGTCGGCCTGCGGCTCGCGAGCAATCTCATTGCGATTGCGCCGCAAGTACTGGATCAGGAGGGAACGTCGATCAAGGGCGAGCAGGAGCCCGGTGGCGGCGGGGGGCTCGGGGGCGGAGACATCCTGCGGTCGCGCTTTGCCGCCACAGCATTCTTCGTCGGGGACGTCGAGACCGATTCCAGCGGGACGGCCGTGGCGGTCGCCAAGCTGCCCGACAACCTTACGACATTCCGCGTCATGGCCGTCCTGCGATCCGGCGACGCGTTCACCGCCGGCGTCGTGGTGAACCAACGTGCCGGCGGCACGCCGACCGTTACGGTGCGCGCCGATGCAAAGGGTGTGGTGCGCAGTGGCGCCGCCACGCGCACGGTGACGCTCGCTTCGGGACGCGGCAGCGAGGTCCGGTTCGCGTTCAGGGACACGACCGCCGATTCGACGACATTCCGCTTCGATGTCGCGTCGCAGAATGATTCCGACGCGGTGCTCGTGCGGCTGGCGGGACGCCCCGTCTACACGCCGCGGGCGTACACCGTCACCGGCAGCGTCGTCGATAGCAGCACCGTCGTCATCGATCTCCCGGAGCCGGTCGATCCAGACCGCTCGCGTCTCGAGTTCGGTATCGGCACGACTCCGCTGGCAGTCCTGGCGGGCAGCTATCGTTGGTTGGCGGTCTATCCGTTCGATTGCTCTGAACAGATCGCCTCCGAAATGCTCCCCTTGATCGCGATCTACCGGGCCGGCCCTGTGGCGCCGCTCACCGGTCTCACAACCGAGCGCGCACGCGCCGAGATCGAGCAGGGCGTCGCGGTGCTGAGCGCGCGCCAACGGCCGGACGGAGGAATCGGTCTGTGGTCCGCCGAAGATTGGACGACGCCGTGGCTGAGTGCGTACGCCGGTGAGGCGCTGCTTGCGGCGCGCGACGCCGGCATTCCAGTTCGAGACTCGGTGTTCGCCCGGCTCAGCAACTACCTGTACCGCGGTACCCACGCCCGCAGCACGATCATGGCGCCAATTGCCTCATGGTACGCGAACCTGCGTGTGGTACTCGCCGAGCAGGTCGCCGCCGCCGATTTCCTGAGCCGGGCGGGGCGGGCAGACTTGCCCACAGAGAACGAGTTGTTCCGCCAGGCGGCGCAGCTCTCGTGGGAGGACCGGCTCCGGTTGGCGCAGATGATGGCGCGTCGCGGAGCCCGCGGCGCGGCCCGCCAACTGATCGCTCCGATCTGGGCCTCGGTACGGGTCGAGGGTCGACGGGCCGTGCTTCCGGACTCCGCGCGGCAGGTCTACTGG
>WNFV01000603.1_pt1 | contig 48389 bp, 43 predicted proteins | sample 5400101 | NCBI WGS metagenome assembly WNFV01 (sample SAMN13153361, study PRJNA577476) | soil metagenome | isolation source: 115 cm soil or saprolite under grassland replicate 1 | place: USA:California | collected 2016-06-15
GTCGGGACCGGCAGATCTCATGCTGGTCCTCAAGGGACGAGCGACACTGGCCGTGTCCCGACGGTCACCGGGGGTTCAGCGGGGAGTCTCACCCCTCACCGAGCTCAAACCTCGGAAGAAGGGTGCACCAATGAGCGACCCGAGGACCACCGTGGGACGACACCGCTCGGAAGGGAACGGCGGGGACGAGGGCCGCGAGCGGTCTCGCCTGGCCAGGGCGCTCGATCGGACCCGGTTCCGCCGCACTCGCGACGAGCCCGCGCCCATGGAGGAGCTCGTCCCACCGGGCGGGAGGGAGGGACCTCCGCCCAGCGAGCTCGAGTCCCCTTCCGAGGAGCTGCCCCAGATCGAGGGCGCGATCCGCCTCATTCGGCGAGGCCTGCGCGAAACGCCTGAGCTGAGAGCGGGGCTGGGGTACACGCTGGGCCTGGCCATGGCGCTGACCGCCGGCCGCCTGCTGATCCCCATCCTCGTCCAGCAGATCCTCGACCGCGGCCTGAACGGCCCCGCCGGATTCCGGCCTCGGTTCGTGTACGGAGCCTGCGCCATTGCGGCGGGCGTCGTGGGATTGGTCTATGTGGCCGGGCGCACGACCTATCGGCGGCTGGTCCGGGCCAGCGAGACCGCCTTGGCGACACTGCGGGTGCGGGCGTTCGACCACATCCACAAGCTGTCGATCGCCGCCCAGACCGCCGAGAAGCGAGGCGCGTTCGTGTCGAGAGTCACGGCAGACGTCGACACGATCGGGCAGTTCCTGGAGTGGGGTGGCATGTCGTGGATCACCAGCACGGCGCTCATGTTCGGCACCGCAGCGGCCATGTTCGTCTATTCGTGGCAGCTGGCTCTGGTCGTCCTGCTCGCTGTCTCGCCGCTCTTCCTGGTGCTCCGGATGCTCCAGAAAGGGATGCTGCGTGCCTACGACCGCGTCCGGACGCGCGTGGGCGACACGCTCTCGGCGGTCTCGGAGAGCCTCATGGGCGCGGCCGTGGTCCGGGCCTACGGCCTGGAGGAACGAACGAACCGGCGGCTGAAGGAAGCGATCCGCCGCCGGTACAAGGCCGAGATGTACGGCGCCCGCTTCCAGGCCACCATCTTCCCCATGGCCGACCTGTTCGGAGCGGCCGCGGTGGCGTCGGTGCTGGCGGTCGGCGTGACGTTCGGGCCGCAGTGGGGTCTGTCGTTCGGGGACCTGGTGGCATTCTTCTTCCTGGCCAGCCTGTTCGTGCAGCCGCTGTCCGAGCTCTCGGAGACCTTCGACCTCACGCAGACCGCCATCGCCGGCTGGCGAAAGGTGCTCGGCGTGCTCGACATCCCGGTCGATCTGGTCGAACCGCTGCCCGGCACGGCACTCCCTGAGCGGGCTCTGGTGGTTCGGACCGAAGGTCTCGAGTTCGCCTATCAGGACGGCGGAGGGACGGTGCTCCGCGGGATCGACGTCGACCTGGCGGCCGGTTCCCACGTGGCCATCGTGGGCGAGACCGGCTGCGGCAAGACCACGTTCGCCAAGCTGTTGTGCCGCCTGGCCGATCCCACCGCCGGGCGGATCGTGATCGGCGGCCTCGACCTCCGAGAGGTCGCGCCGGATTCTCGGCGGCGGGCCATCCGGATGGTGCCCCAGGACGGTTTCCTATTCGACGCGACCGTCCGGGACAACGTCCGGTACGGGCGGCCCGGGGCCTCCGATTCCGACATCGAGGGCGCGTTCGATGCCCTCGAGCTCGGCGAGTGGGTCCGAGGCCTCCCCGACGGATTGAGCACGAAGGTGGGCGAGCGAGGGGAAAGCCTGTCGGTGGGCGAGCGCCAGCTCGTGGCGTTGGTGCGCGCGCAGATCGCGGACCCGGGCCTGCTGATCCTCGACGAGGCGACCAGCGCGGTGGACCCGGAGACGGAGCGGGCCCTGAGCGAGGCCCTGAAGCGCCTGTCCGAGGGCCGAACCACGGTCACCATCGCACACCGGCTCTCCACCGCGGAGGCCGCCGAGCTCATCCTGGTGTTCGACCGGGGTCGGATCGTGGAGCGCGGCATCCATTCGGAGCTCGCGGCCGCCGGCGGGGTCTACGCCTCGCTGTACGAGAGCTGGCTCGGCAACACCCGCGCCGAGGCCTAGGGCCTCGTCCAGCCCGGGCAGCGCTCGGGCCCGACCCGCTCGGGGATTCCGTTCAAGGACTCCAGGCCGGTTCGCACGTCGTCGAACGTCTCCCACGAGTGAAAGGTCACCCCGTCGGCGCGGCAGATGTCCACGAGGTGCTTCTTGGCGAAGACAACGTCCGCGTACAGCGCGCCGTAGCGGTCCGAGCGGCCCTCGCCGATGAAGGCCACCGGTCCCAAACGATCCCTCCGAGCCAGGACGGCTTGCATCTTGCAGGTCCCGCATCCCACGCAGACCGGGTGGGCGTTGGGGAGGAAGAACGAGGGCCGTTCGCCGGGCAGGATGGTGACCTCGTTGGTGAGGACGCTGATCCCCTCCACGCCCGCCGAGCGCAGCATGGGCTCGATGTAGAAGCCCAGCCCGTCGCTGGCCACGGCGATTTCGATGCCGACGTCCTGGGCCCATGCGACGAACGGAGCGAAGGTGGGGTCGATCACGTAGCCGTCCAGGGCGAATCGCAGCATGTCCGGCCGCGCGCCCTCCAGGAGAGCTCCCTGCCGGACCAGGCACTCCCGTGAGCCGATCTCTCCGCGCTGGAACTCGACGTCGATGTCCACCCACTCGGGAGAGGCGAAGGCCCGCAGGATCTCCTCGGACACGTCCTGCTCGCAGATCGTCCCGTCGAAGTCGACGACCGCGGCTCGCACGGGGTTGGCGGAGTCAGGCACGGACCACAGGGTGGCCGACGGGGCGGCCCGGTGGCAACCGGGGAACCGTGTGGACCGAGCGCCCGTCGAAGCCAGCAATGCCGCGGGGACCGACCCCCCGGGCCGAGGAAAGGGGCACCCGATGACGCGGCGACTGCTCTCGATCGTTGTCCTGATGATGGCGCTGCTCGTGTTGGGCGCCGGGAGCGCCCTGGCTTGCGGGGGACTGGTCGCCCCCGGCCATGCCGAGGTTCTCAGGAAGGCAACCACGCTCTCCGCGTGGCACGCCGGCTATGAACACTACGTGACGGGGTTCCGGTTCGCGGGCGACGCCGACGGGTTCGGCTACATCATCCCGTTGCCCGGGGTCCCCGCAAAGATCGAGAAGGGCGGAGGCTGGACGCTGGAGCGGCTGGAGCGAGAGATCAATCCCGTAGCGTTCGGCCTGCCCGCTGCCCTGGGGGCCTCAGCAGAAAGGGGTGTCGTCGTCCTGCAGCAGGTGCGGGTCGACGCCCTGGACATCACGGTCGTTCGGGGCGGGGGCCCGGACGTGGCCGCGTGGGCCCAGAAGAATGGATTCGACCTGACCCCGGACACCGGCCAGGTGCTGGGGCACTATTCGGACGCCGGAGCCGTGTTCGCCCTGGCCAAGTTCGACGCTCTCGAGTCGGCCCGCCGCGGCATCATCGAGGGGCAGGGCACCACCATCCACTTCACGATCCCCGCTGCGGCTCCCTGGATCCCGCTGCGGATCCTGGCACTGGGGAAGGGGGGGCCCGAGGTAGTCGATGCGGACCTCTTCGTGCTGACCGATCAGGAGCCGAGCCTCACGCCCGCCCTGTGGGACATGCCGGGGATGACCCTGAAGGCCTACGGGCCGGCCACCGATTCGCTCCTTCAGGACCTGCGGTCGGACAAGGGAATGAACTGGCTTCCGTCCCAGGGCATGTGGTTCACGGCCATTTCCCTGCACACCGCGGCCAAGAATGTGACGTATGACCTGTCCATCGACGGCGGCGGCCCTCCTCCGGTGCCCGGGCCGGTGGCGAGCTCGGTGTGGACCTGGTGGGCGGTCGCGTCGATCGCGGTCCTAGCCCTGGTTGCGGCGGTCACGATGTGGCGGCCCGCTCCTCCTCGGCTCGGAACCGCGTAGCGGCTATCGTGAACGGTTCGCGTAGACCGGCGTCAGCCAGTCCATGAACTCCTCCATCTCGCCGTGGACAGCGGCGAGGTAGAGGTCCTGGAGGGACCGAGTGATCTCGCCCATCTTGCCCTCACCGATCGCCCGGCCGTCCACCTTCGTGACCGGAGCGATCTGGACGCCGGTGCCGCACAGGAAGATCTCGTCGGCCACGTAGAGCTCGGTGCGGTCGACGCGCCGCTCCACGACCGGCAGCCCCAACTTCGCCGCGAGCTCGAGGACGGCTCCCCGCGTGATGCCGACCAGGATGTCGTCGGCGACGGCTGGAGTGACGAGCTTTCCGCTCATCACCAAGAAGATGTTGGCGGCGCTGCCCTCCGAGACGTGCCCGTCGCCGGTGAGCAGGATGGCCTCGTCGAAGCCGGCGTCCTGGGCGTCGGCGATGGCCAGGGCGGCGTTGAGGTAGCCGCCCGTGGCCTTGGCCCGGGCGGGGATGGCGTTGTCGTCGTTTCGGCGCCAGCCCGAAACCGTGACGGCCAGCCCGCGGGTGATGTCGAAGTACGCGCCCATCGGGGCGCTGAAGCAACAGAACCCGTCCTGGAGATGGAGGAGCCCGACCTTGATCACCGGCGACGCCTTGTACGCGATGGGGCGAACGTACACGTCCTCCCGGTAGCCGGTTCGCCGCACGACCTCGATGGCGACGTCGCATAATTGCTGCACGTCGTGGCCGATGTCGATGCGGAACAGCCGCGTGGAGTTCAGCAAGCGCTGGAAGTGCTTCTGGAGCTTGACGAGGTAGACCTCTTCGCGCTCGGAGTTCCAGTAGCCGCGAATGCCCTCGAAGCAGCCCGTCCCGTAGTTGAAAGCGTGCGTCGCGATGGAGATCTTCGCATCCTCCATCGGGACGAATCGCCGGTCGAGATACGCGATGCCTCGGGCGGGGAACCCTGCACCCGAGTGCTGCTCAGTCATGGGCCTCCGTCCTTCTCCCCGGTCGCGGCGCTGGGCGGAAGCATACGACGGAGGGGCCCAAACCCACCGGCCAGGCCCCGCGTATACTCACCGCGGTGACCGTGCTAGGTGGGGAGCTAGCGGTGCCCTGTACCCGCAACCCGCTCTAGCGGGGCCGAACTCCCGCCCGCGGCCCGGATGGTCCGGGACCGCTCCAGGTACGGAGTGTTGAAGGCCGGGTCCCGCGCGACGCCAACCTGCGAACCCCGTCAGGACCGGAAGGTAGCAGCGGTAAGCGGGCGCTGGCGGGTGCCGCGGGGTTACCTGGCTGGAGCCACCGGCCTGTTGAGCGACCGAGCCGTCCGCCGTCAACGGCGGGTGCACGGTCACCTATCCTGTCGCTGGAAGGAAGGTCGTGGCTGAGGAAGTCGCCCTCTACCGGAAGTACCGGCCGCAGAGGCCCGATGAGGTCATCGGGCAGGAGCACGTCGTCCGCGCGCTGGTCGGCGCCATTCGCGAAGGGCGTCTGTCCCATGCCTTCCTGTTCTGCGGGCCCCGAGGCACGGGCAAGACCTCGACGGCCCGGATCCTGGCCCGGATGGTGAACTGCGAGCGGGGACCGACGGCCGAACCCTGCGGAGTCTGCGAGCAGTGCGTTCGGATCCGGGACGGTTCGCACCTGGACGTGGTGGAGATCGACGCCGCCTCGCACGGCGGCGTGGACGACGCCAGGGAGCTGCGGGAACGCGCCCCCACCGCGCCGGCCATGGGGCGGGAGAAGGTCTACATCATCGACGAGGCCCAGCGGCTCTCCAGGGAGGCGTTCGACGCCCTGCTGAAGATCTTCGAGGAGCCGCCGCGAGGAGTTCGATTCGTCCTGGCGACCACCGAGCCCCACAAGATGCCGCCCACGATCGTGGGTCGGTGCCAGCGGTTCGACTTCCGGCGGGTCTCCACCGACCTCCTGGCCGATCACCTCGAGTGGGTTGCCAAGCAGGAGGGGCTGATGCTCGCCAGGCCGGCCGCCGAGGCCCTGGCCCGGCAGTCGGAGGGGTCCGTGCGCGATGCCCTGTCCCTGCTGGATCAAGGGGCAGTGCTGGGAGGCGGCGAGGTCGCCGAAGAGACCGTTGCGGCTTTGATCGGCGCCCCGCAGACCGATGTCCAGTTCGAACTGGGGGACGCCATCGCGGTCCACGACGGACGGTCGGTGTTCGAGATCGTCCACCGTCTCGTGCAGGCGGGGCATGACTTCCGGCACCTCACCGGACAGGTCCTCTCCCATTTCCGGGACCTGCTGCTGGTGCGTTCCGCCCCCGATGAGCCCGCCGTGCTCGACGTGCCGGCCGACCGTCACCCGAGGTTGGCGGCCCAGGCGGCCAAGTTCACCACGGCCGAGCTGTCCCGGATCCTCTCTCTCCTGGTGGCGGCACAGACCGACATGCGCTGGACGACGTCGCCCCGGCTCACGCTCGAGCTCGCCCTGGTGCGGGCCACCATGCCGGAAGCCGATCCGAACCCTGCCGGGCTCCTGTCCCGCCTCGAACGCCTCGAGCGCCTGGCGGGAGTGGAAGAGCAATCCGTGGGAGCCCCGCAGGCTGGCGTCGCCGCTCCGCGTGGCCAGCCCCCGCCCAACCCCACGCTTCGCGACGACGCCAGCCATCACGCCGATTCGGCTTTGACCACGAGCGAGCCCACCACTGTTGCCGTCGCACCGGAGGAGCGCGAGTCCAAGCACGACGACTCGGAACCAGCTACGCCGCATGCGCCGGATGCTTCCGCGCTCGACCTGCACACCATCCGTCGGTCGTGGCAGCAACTCCTCGACCGGCTCCTCGACCGCCGACAGATGATCCTTCGGGCCAACCTGGAGTCCGTGACCGCCGCAGCCTACGACGGCGCCACCCTCGAGCTGGCCTTTCCCCCGGGGCGCAAGTTCTCCGTGCAGAAGGTGCAGGCCAAGGAGCCGGAGCTTCGCGAGATCTTCTTCGAAGTGTTCGGCGTGTCGCCGAACATCCGGTGCGTCGCCCGGACCGAGGTGCCCGGCGTGGAGCTGGTCGAGGAGGACGAGCCGCCGGCGACGCGCGAGGACGCGGTGGCTCGATTGAAGGAGGCGTTGGGCGCGGAGATCGAGCCGGAGAAGGGCTAGTGTTCGAAGGCCCCATCCAGGATCTGATCGACGAACTGGCCCGCCTCCCCGGGATCGGTCCGAAGTCGGCCCAGCGGCTCGCCTTCTACATGGTCAAGGCCCCTCCCCAAGACGCCCGCCGCCTGGCGGAGGCGATCGTCGCCGCCAAGGAACGGGTTCGATTCTGCCGGGAGTGCTACGGAGTGGCGGAGGGCGACCTGTGCAGGATCTGCCGCGACCCAGGCCGGGATGCCTCGCTCATCTGCGTGGTGGAGGAGTCCAAGGACCAGGCCGTCATCGAGAAAGCGGGGGTGATCAAGGGCCGGTACCACGTGCTGGGTGGGGCCATCTCGCCACTCGAGGGCATCGGGCCCGACGACCTGAGGGTTCAGGAACTGCTGGACCGGGTGGGGAAGGACAGCGTCCAGGAAGTCATCCTCGCCACCAACCCGAACCTCGAGGGGAACGCCACCGCCATGTACGTGGCCGGGCTGCTCAAGCCCCTGGGCATCCGAGTGACTCGCCTGGCCAGCGGCCTTCCCGTCGGCGGCGACCTCGAGTACGCCGACGAGGTGACGCTCGGCCAGGCGCTCGAGGGCCGCCGGGAAATGTGACCGGAGCTCTCGACGAACCGAGAGTCCTGCGGTAATCTCCCGTCCCTTGCTCGATCGGAAGGCGGAGCCATGATGCATTCCCGAGTGGCGGCCACCGTTGCTGCCGTGGTTACGGTTCTGGTTGCCTTGCCGCAGGGCGGAGCCCTGGCGCGCAACGCCCCGCGCCCTCTTGTTCCGGGGGCGAACGTGGTCGTGCTGCAGGAGCTCAGCTTCGTATTCATCCCCGATCCCGCCAAGGCGAAGGTGGGACAAACGGTGCGGTGGGTGAACGCCGTGATCGCTCATCACACCACGACGGGGGCAGCTCCGCTCTCCCTATGGGACTCGGGGGAGATGTTGTACAAGGAGAGGTTCGACTTCACATTCACGGCCGCCGGTCGGTACCCCTACCTCTGCACGCTCCACGAGCGATACGACATGGTCAGCTCGGTCGGTGTCCGGGATCGGGCCGACCCTCCCAGTGGTCCGGTCGGAACGATCTTCACGATCACCGTGGCCACGATCCCCGCTCCGAGCGACTACATCTACGACGTCCAGAAGTGGGAGCCGGGAGGAGTGTGGCAGGACTGGATGATGGGTGTTACCTCCACGAGCGTCGAGTTCGACTCGACGGGGAAGCCCACAGGGACCTACCGCTTCCGGTCCCGACTGCACCGCATCTCCGACGACGCGAGCAGCGAGTACTCGCCTGCCGTCTCGATCACGGTCACCCCTTGAGCACGTTGATAGAGGCGCCAATGGCGAGTTCGAGATGGATCATGAGGTGACGACGCCAAGGGGCGCCTTTCGAAGGCGCTGGTTGCTCCTTGCGATTCCCGTGTTGATGGTGACATCGCCAGCGCAGGCCGTCCAGGTCTGGACCGGTGGAGCCACCTCGCTTCATCAAGGGCATCCCCAGACCGACGTACCGTTCCCCCGGGCTCAAACGGGCCTCGCCTATGACCAGGTCAGGCACACCACGCTGATGTTCGGCGGAGAGTACTTCGGCGCCCTAATGAACGACACATGGGAATGGGACGGGGTCAAATGGGATCTGCTGGCTCCCAGGCGTTCCCCTCAACCCAGGTCAGGACTGGGTATGGCCTATGACCCCGTCAGAAGGCAGGTCCTAATGTTCGGAGGCTTCAGCGGGAGCGGGTACATGAACGACACGTGGGTCTGGAACGGTCGTACGTGGAAGAGAATGGTTGTTCCCTCCCCACCGAGGGCGCGCGCGAACATGGGTCTGGTCTGGGACGGCGCCCGCCAGGTGATCGTCATGTTCGGAGGGGGGACGCTCGCCATCTTCAACGACACCTGGACCTGGGACGGCGCGACGTGGGCCCAGCAGTCGCCGGCCACGTCACCCCCGAAGAGATCAGATATGGGTATGGCATACGACCAAGCGCACCAGCAGATCGTGATGTTCGGAGGCCAGGGCTTCGACATCTTCGGCGACACGTGGACGTGGGACGGAACGAACTGGACGATGCAGACTCCCTCGTCATCGCCCATCGCCAGGTGGGGGCCGGGGATGGGCTATGACCGGGTCGGGAACCGGGTCGTGCTGTTCGGGGGAGAGATCTCGAGCGGTCCCCTCGGCGACACGTGGACGTGGGACGGAACGAACTGGACGGAGCAGTTCCCGGCCACTTCTCCTCTTGCGCGTTTCCGCTTTCCCATGGAGTGGTCCAGGGTCCACCAAGTCCTCCTGTTCGGGGGGAACGGAGCCGACGTCTATGGCGACACGTGGACGTGGGACGGGTCGACCTGGATCCAGCGCTGACCGCCCGGGCGCTTCCCCTTCCGCCCAGTTGAATTGCACTGGTTCAATAGGAGAAGGGCACTTGCAACGAATACAGGTTGGGAGTACAAACCGTTGGCTAAGTCCCTCCAGCTCCACGGGAAGGGGGTGAAGGATGGAGGAAGAGAGGACCGCTAGCAAGATCTCCCGTCGGCGCTTGATGAAGCGTCTGGGGGTGGGAACCGCAGTCGCGTGGCTCGCACCGGTCGTCACCAGCCTCGGCTCACGGGCCGAAGCGGGGGGGTGTCGGGAGTGCAGCGTGGACGACTGTGGCTGCAACTGGGTATGCGGTGGGAGTCTGTGCAAGTGCGGCTTGTGCGGTCCCTTCGGGGCCGCGTACTGTAGCGCGGACATCGACGGCAATTGCGCGTGCTGGGAGGACGGGTTCTGCATCGATTTCACCGACTGCACGCAGAGTTCGGACTGTCCGCCGGGCTACGCCTGCGTCCCCAACACGTGTTGCGGAAATCCGAAGTGCATACCTACGTGCGGGATGGGGCGGCGTCCGCGCCACCGGCACGGCAAGATGGCCTCCGGGAGGGTGCGCTAGGCGCTACCCGTAGGTATCTGGTCAAGGGGACGAGGGCCTTGCCCGAGGCCCTCGTTCTCTTTTCTCGGTCCTCAGCGGAGAGTCGACTGGTGCAGCCGCCCGCCCTCTGGCTCAAGCGGTGTGGAGGATCTGGAGCAGCGCGTCCAGCATCTCGGCCGGCGTGGCCGCGGCCATCTCGTAGCACCGAGCTTTCTCCACGATCGACCGAACGCCCTGGACGGCTTCCCCGCCGAGCAGCTCGAGGTTCACCACATGCGAGCCCAGCCGGTATAGGCCAATGCCCTTCGATACGGGCGCCAGCAACTCGGGTCCCCATGCGACCGACAGGACCACATCGATCGCGGTGGGCTCCTCCACCACCATTCGCGGATCTCTGCCGTCACCGGGGACCACCTCGGTCAGGAGGTCGAGCGCTCCCCCGGGGAGTTCGACCATGGGCTCGATGGGGACCACGCGTCCAGTCCCCGGCGCCATCGCCACCGCCGTCTCGGCCGGGAGGGTGAGGCCCGTCCGTCCCAGTCGGCGGCGTCCCAGGGTCCCGATGTACGGGATCACGGTGCTTGGAACGAGCGCGTTGACCCCATTCAATGAGACGACATTCATGTCGGCGAAGATCGCGTCGCTCCGATCCTGAAAAAAGAACATCTCGAGGTCCGAGAGGAAAGTCCGGACCAGCGTCAGGATGTCCGGGGTCTTGATGATCGCGATCGTTCCCTTGTACAGGATGTGGTACCGCTCCTTGGCCAGCCCGCCCTGCCCGGAAACCTCAGCGATCACGATCGAGTAGGCCGGCTGGTGCTTCTCTTGCGACCGGTGCTTACGGAGGGCGCCATCCACCCATTGGCCGAACTCTCGCGACGTGCTCCGCACGCAGACTTCAGCTCCCCCGAACGAGTACGAGCCCTCGACCACCCACCCGAGGCGGTCCAACTCGGACTGTCAGTGGGTCTGGGTTTTCTTGTCCTCCAGCTCTCCGCGCTGGTCAGGCGCTTCATCCACGGGAACGTTCCTCCATCTTCTTGGTGTGCTCGTGTCTGTGCACATGGTGCACGGGTTCCCTGGGGTGCCCGTCGAGCAACCCTTCTTGCTTGAACTGCGATACCACTTGGCGAACCTGGCGCAAGACCTTGTCGGTGGACATGCCCAGCACGTCGGCGATGTCCTCGGACAGCTCTCGAACCGTGCCGGAGCCGTCGCACAGCCTGAACACAACGGCGGCCGTCGGGTTCAAGTGGTGGAGCAGGACCTCCGCCGGGTCGTAGAGGACGGCCTCGCCGTCGATCTCCACCACGACGAGGTCCTCTCGCACCTTCGGCTTCAGGGCAGCCATGGGGGCGGCATTCTACCAGCGAGCCTGCGCGGTTCTCGACCGGTTCGGGGAGGACGGGTGCCGCGCCGCAGCGTTGGAGCCCTTCAGCGGCCGGTCCCGGCACCGGCCAGGCGCAAGCCCGACGCCGCCATCGCCCCGAGGATGATCAGGATTCCACCGGCGATGAGGCCGACCTGATTCCCGTCGAGGGAGATGACCAGCTTCACGTGACGGACATAGTGGGCCAGCGCGCCCACCCCGAGCGCGCCGGCTCCGAGGCCGACCCGGAACAGCATCTGCACGCCGCCCATGATGCGGCCCCGGATCCTGTCCTCCGTCATCTCCTGGGCGGTGGTCAGGGCCACAAGGATGGCGACCGAGAACGCCATCCCGAACACCACGGCCGCCACGAACGCCAGCCACAGGAAGGGCAGCACGGCCATCACGATCAGCACGGCGCCGCACAGGGTGACCGCGAGCAGGAACGTGGGAGCCCGCCCACGGTCCTTGATGAGCAATCGCACGAGGGCCAGGCCGATGCCCATCCCCGCGCCCCACAGGGCGGTGAGCCAGCCGAACGCCACGTCGCTGCCACCCAGCGTCTGATGGATGTAACCGATGCCCACGGCGAACAGCACGCCGCCCCCGAACATCGACACGACGACACCGAGGGCGAGGGACCGCAGCGTTTGGTTCGAGAGCACGTAGCGGAAGCCCTCGACCACTCCTTCCACGATCTGGACCTGTTGCCGGCGCTCTCGCTTCAGCTGCAGCTGGGCGATCATGGACGCCGAGAACACGAAGGTGGCCGCGTCGAAGAAAAACGCGAACGTGTTGCGGTGGCGGGTGAACAGGCTGGCGAACGGAAGGGCCTGCGGGACGTGGGACTCGACGGCGGAGAGGCCGCTGAACAGCGCGGCGGCGACGGGGATCGAGCCGTAGGACGTGGCCAGGATGAGTCCGTTCGCCTCGGCCAGCGCCCTGTTCGGCACCAGGAGCGGCACGCTCGCGTCCCGCGCCGGGAGGAAGAACAACGAGATCGACTCGTGGATGAAGGCGATCGCGTAGAGGAGGCCGATCCCCACGAACGGGGCCAGAGCGATGAGGGCCGCCCGCGTGAGGTCGCAGGTCACCATGATCGTCCGCCGGTACGCGCGATCGGCCACGACCCCCCCGATCGGCGCGGCGAAGATCGGCGGGACGAGGCGCAGGACCAGGACGACGGCCACGGCGGTCTGGTTGCCGTGCGTGAGGGTGAACGCCGCGGCGATGAACGCCAGGGTCGCGACCCAGTCCCCGAGTGACGAGACAGCCTGGCCGATCAACAGGCGGCGGAAGCCGCTCGCCTTGAAAGCCGCGCGGAACCCTCCCTCGAAGGTCTCGTCTTCTGTCCGGCTCATGACGAGGTGGTGGACTCCCTCCGGTATGGTGTGCGGGCATGGCCGGCGTCCGGTGGAGCGGATGCGGAGGGAACCTGGTTGGTCGCCATCGTCGCTGACAGCGCCGCCAATCTTCCGGGCGAGCTGGCTCGGGAGCTCGGCATCGAGATCGTCCCAATGTATCTGAAGTTCGGCGAGCAGGTCTACCGGGACGGCACCGACCTCACCCCGAGCGACTTCTACGAGCGCCTGGCCCGCGATCGAGAGCCAGCGTCGACCTCCGTTCCCTCGCCCGGTGACTACCTCGAAGCGTTCGAGCGAACGGGGCAACGCGAGATCCTGTGCGTCACCGTTGCCTCCTCGATGAGCTCGAGCTTCCAGCAGGCCTCATTCGCCGCGGAGCGGTTCGGCGGGAACGTCCAGGTGCTCGACTCGCGGACCGCGTCGATGGCCGAGGGATTCGTGGCGGTGGAGGCTGCTCGCCGGGCCGTGGTCGGAGCCTCGCTGGCAGAGGTCGCCGACCGAGCACGGGAGGTCGCCGCGCGGACCAGGCTGTTGGCCACGGTCGGAACGTTCGAGTTCCTGCGAAGGTCCGGGCGCGTGACGAAGCTCCAGGCGTACGCGGCGACGATGCTCGACATCAAACCGGTGTTCGAGTTCAGGAACGGAGATGCGGTCCCCGTCGCCAGGACGCGGACACGCCGGCGAGCGCTCGCACACATCGCAGGCGACACGCTTCGCGAAGCGGGGACCTCGTCGCTGCACCTGGCGGTGATCCACGCGGCGGCCGAGCAGGAGGCACGAGACCTGCTCGATCGCATCGTCGCCTCGGCCAACGTGGTGGAACGACTGGTCACGGAAGTCACGCCCGTGATCGGGGCCCACACCGGTCCGGGCCTGGTGGGCACGGCGTTCTATCGCGAATGACCGCCGGGGTAGGCTAGGCGGATGAGCTGGGGCGGACTGTCGTGGGCCGCCGGTGGATACCTCGCCGGGACCCTCCCCTCGACGTGGCTCGTTGCCCGGGCCAAGCGCGCCAAGGACCTCATCTCCGCGTCGGGCCGCTCCGCCGGAGAGACCGACGCACACATCCTGATGGCCAAGCATCTCGGTGTCGGTTGGACGGCCCTGGCCGCCACCGTCGACGTCCTGAAGGGACTGGTGACCGTGATCGCCGCTCGCCACTGGGGACACCTCGACGACGGGTGGGTGGCCCTGGCCGGCGTGTTGGTCGTGGTGGGCCACTCCTTCCCCTTCTACGCGCAACAGATGGCGGGGCGAGGCGTGGCGGCGGCCGCGGGAGTGTATCTCGCGCTCCTCCCGTGGGAGATGGTCGTGGCGGGCCTGTTGATCGTGATCGGAGGAGCGATCCGGTCGACCAGCCTGTTCACCACGGTCGGGATGGCCGCCGTGCCCGTGGTGGCCGCGCTCCAGGGACAGGCCGGCGAGTTCGTGGCGATGTCCACCGCGGTGTTCGCCGTCATCATGATCCGGCGCCTGGAGGGGATCGGGACCGTGATCCGGTCCGGCATCGCTCCCGGCCGGGCCGTCCTTTACCGGTGCGTGTTCGATTCCAGCAGCCGCCCGGGCGCCGCACACTGGTGGCGGTCCGGTGGAGAAGACACGCCGAGCTGATCTCCGGCTGTTCTGACGGCGCCCTTCGGGTGGCCGGCCCATCCCCGCGCTAGGCTCACCACGCCGTGGCGGTGATCGTTCAGAAATACGGAGGAACCTCGGTCGCGGACACCGGCCGCATCCGGGCCGTTGCCGGGCGGGTGGCCGGCGCGAAGCGGGCCGGCTACGACGTGGTCGTGGTGGTCTCGGCCATGGGAGATACCACCGACGGGTTGTTGGCCATGGCCGAAGAGCTGGCGACGGCTCCGAACGCCCGCGAACTGGATCTCCTGCTTACGGCCGGGGAGCGCATCGCCATGTCGCTGCTGTCCCTGGCCATCAACGCCGCGGGCTACCCTGCCGCTTCGTATACGGGCTCGCAGGCCGGGATCATCACTGACACGGCCCACGGCAGGGCGAAGATCATCGACATCCGGCCCGGCCGCATCCTTCAAGCGCTGGAGGAGGGAAACATCGTGATCGTGGCCGGGTTCCAGGGCGTGTCCACTGCCTTGGACGTGACCACGTTGGGCCGGGGCGGCTCCGACACGACGGCCGTGGCGCTGGCCTCCGCGCTGGGCGCCGAGTTCTGCGAGATCTACACGGACGTCCCAGGGGTGTTCACGGCGGACCCTCGGATCGTGCCCGAGGCCCGAAAGCTCCACGCAGTCTCCTACGAGGAGATGCTCGAGCTGGCCGCGTCCGGGGCGAAGGTCCTCCAGCTCCGGTCCGTAGAGTACGCTCGGACCCACGGGGTGAAGGTCCACGTGCGGTCGTCGTTCAACGAAGATCCTGGCACGTGGATCACGGAGGAGGACGTTCGGATGGAGCAGGCGATCATCTCCGGCGTGGCCGCCGACAACTCCGAGGCCAAGATCACGATCGAGGACGTGCCGGACCGGCCGGGGATCGCGGCTGCCATCTTCCGCGCGGTGGCCGACGAAGGTGCGGGGGTGGACATGATCGTGCAGAACGTCGGCCGCGACGGGAAGGCGGATGTTTCCTTCCTCGTCCCGAAGGCCGACCTCCGCCGAATCTCGGCCGTGATGGATCGCGTCCTCAGGGAATTCGGCGCCGCGCGCCATCTGATCGACGACGACATAGCGAAGGTCTCACTGATAGGGGCGGGCATAAAGAGCCACCCTGCCGTGGTCGCCGAGATGTTCGCGGCGCTGGCCGACGAAGGCATCAACATCGAGATGATCTCGACCTCCTCGATCCGGGTCTCGTGCGTGATCCGCGCCGGGGACTCCGAGCGGGCCGTTCGCGCCGTGCACGCGAAGTTCGGCCTGGGCCAGGACGAACGAGGGGTCCGGGAGCACGGCTGAACTCTCCATCCAGGGAGAGGGAGGGCCCGGCTCGTAGGATGGGGACATGCGCGTAGCGGTGGTCGGCGCCACTGGGGCGGTGGGCCGCACGATCGTCCGATTGCTGGAGGAGCGGCGGTTCCCCCTCGACGAGGTGGTGTTGTTCGCGTCTCCTCGATCCGAGGGGAAGCGGTTGTCCTTCCGCGGCGAGGAGGTCACCGTTCGCGGGGTCCCCGACCGGTGGTTCGACGGTGTCGACCTGGCGCTGACCTCGGCCGGGAGCGGAGTGGCCCGGAGGTTCGTCCCGCCTGCCGCTGCCGCCGGCACGGTGTGCGTGGACAACTCCTCGGCCTTCCGTATGGACCCGGACGTCCCTCTGGTCGTCCCCGAGATCAACCCCGAGGCCTTGGCGAACCACAGGGGCATCATCGCCAACGGCAACTGCACGGCCATCGCCGCGCTCATGCCTCTGGGCCCGCTGCACAAGCGGTTCGGCCTGAGGTTCCTGGTCACCTCGTCGTATCAGTCCGTGTCCGGGAGCGGGATGAAAGGGGTGCGTGAGCTGGCCGAGCAGGTCGAGAAGCTCCACGAGGAGGTGGAGGCGCTGACCAGCCCCGAACGCGAGGCCCTGCCGGTCGGAGAGGTGTTCGGGAGGACCATCGCCTTCAACGTGGTCCCCCATGTGGAGCAGTTCGATCCCGAGGGGTCCGGGTTCACCACGGAGGAGATCAAGATGGGGAACGAGTTCCGCAAGGTCCTGGGGATCCCCGACCTGGTGTGCGCCTCCACGGCGGTGCGCGTTCCGGTGGTGACCGGACACGGCGTCTCAATCTACGCGAGGTTCGATCGCCCGGTCACCCCCGAGGAGGCGCGGGCCGTGCTGGCCGAAGCCCCCGGTCTTCGCCTGATGGACGATCCCGCCCGGAACCTCTACCCCACGCCGCTCGACTCGGCGGGCATCGACGACGTCCTGGTGGGGCGCATTCGGCAGCCGGCGGGTGACGACCGCGCGCTGATGCTGTTCGCCGTGGGGGACAACCTCCTGAAGGGTGCCGCCCTCAACGCGGTGCAGATCGCCGAACTCCTGGTCGCGCGCGACCTGGTGGGAAACCGGTAGTCCCGGCGAGCGGCGGGCTCACGCGGTCTTCGGCGCCAGCCACATCCCTTCCACGAGGTCAGGTCCCCGCGTACCGGGGAGCTTCGCTCGATCCGAGATAGGTCCACGCGAGCAGGCACCGGAAGGCTTCCCGGAAGTCCTCGCTCTGGAACCGGACGGTGCGCGGCCCGGTCCGGTCGGTCCCGGGGGCCAGCGCACAGAGGTCGGCGGCGCTGGTATTCGCCACGTCGGCCTCCAGGACGAAGGGAGGATCCGCCCGATAGGGCTGGAGCTCGCCGCGGGCGGCCACGGTTTCGGCCGCCGCCTTGCGGATGGCCTCGCGGGCGGCGGACGGATGGATGCTCTTGGCGACGTTCCGGCCGTATCCCTCCTTGACCACCACCGTCCTGATGCCCGGCAGCCGCTTGGCGGCCTGGGCGCACGCCTTGTCGTCGCCGGTGACCAGGCCTACCGGAACCCCGTAGGTTCCGGCGAACGCCGCGTTCAGTTCCGCCTCGGTGGCCGGCTCGCCGTTCAGCCGGATCTCGTAGATGAGCCGGCCCGAATACGTGTGGTCCAGTACGGCAGCCTGCGTCCCGGCGGCGGCGTGGTATCCGACGAAGAGCGCGACGTCGAAATCCGGCCCGAACCCCTGCATCATCGAGAGTGTCTTCGGCGAGCCGAGGATCAGCTCCGCCCTTGCGTCGAGCTTCTCGGGCAGCAGGTTGTACATGTCACCGTGCGAGTCGTTCACCACAGCGGTCGTCGCCCCGCCCTCGAAAGCCCCGGCCACGGCCGCGTTCGCCTCCCCGATCATGAGCTCGCGGGCCGCCGGGAAGTCATCGCTGCCCCGCCACACCTGCTGGAGGTGGGCGATCCCCGCGATCCCTTCCATGTCGACGGAGATGAAGACGTTCGTCATGAGTCCTCCCAGAAGAATCGGAGCGTTCCGCGGGCGAGTCTACGGCAGGGGCCGCCGTCCACGGCGGAGAAAGCGACTACTTGGCGGCCGGGGTGGCACGCGGAACGACGCCGCCGGTGGGGACGGGAAGCGCCACCATCTCGGTCCGGGGGCGGTCCGCTTCGGCGGTGGCGCGGCCGGAGCGCTGGAGTGCGAATACGGCGACGGGGGGCCCGTATCTCAGCACCGCCTGGACGAGCGACACGGCCGGCGGCCAAGGAAGGGAGACCGCGATCAGGGACGTCGCCGAGAACGTCAGGATCGGATAGGTCAGCCGGTTCCTGGGGAGCACGGCCACCAGGGCGAGGGGCCCGAGCAGGTACCAGTAGAAGAACCACGGCGTCGCCAGGACGTAGGCGATGAGCACGACCAGGGCTCCCCACCACAGGCGTCGCTCGTCCCGGCAGTGCCGCAGGGCCCATACGGTCGCCGCCAGGAGGACGGCCCCGCCGAGCACACGAACCGCCACCGCGGCCGCCGTGTCCCAGTGAGCGATGCCGGAGCGCTGGAAGACGAACCCGAAGACGGTTCGCTGGAGGGTTCCGGCCAACCCGAGGTTGGTGATCTTCGACGCCTCGATCAGACCGCGGAACGTGGACAACCCGGCCCAGTAGGGCGCGTATGCTAGTGCGGCCAGCCCCGCGGACGCCGCGGCATGGCCGACCACTCGCCGGCCCCCCCGCTCCCTGGCCAGCAACACGAGGTGGAGGACCAGGCCGACCACGGCGTACACCTTGACCAGCGCCCCCAGGGTGAGCAGCACCGTGGCCAACCCGTTCCGTCCTCTGCGACGGGCCAGGATCGCCCCGAGGAACGCGGCCACGACGGCCACGTCCGCCGACCCGGCCAGCGGCACGGTGATCAGCACCAGTGGATTCCAGGCGAAGGCGAGCAGCCCCCACCCCGCGCTCCCCCGGGGATCGGCCTTCCCCCGGCCCAGGGCGACGATCATGGCCATGACCCCGACGTCCAGCGCCAGGATGGCCAGCTTCAAGGTGGCGAAGGCGAGGGTGAGGTGGCCCCCAACGACCTTGGCCACCGAGAACGACAGCAGGATCCATGCGGGGCCGTAGACGCTCGGCTGAGTGTTCCACCGGATCCACGGGAACCAGGGGTCGGCCCAGAACGTGTTGGGGTTGACCACGAAGGGGTTCGCTCCGTGGACCGCCTGCATCTTGCCGTAGAAGAGGTATTGGTAGAAGTCCTGGGACTGGGCCAGGGGCGCGAACAGAACCAACAGGTGGAGGATGACCGCCCCCCCGATCAGGAGCCGGAGGGAGGCCCGGGCTCCCCTTCGCCACGCGAACAGCGCCAGTGCCCAGGGGATGAACAGGAGGACGATCTGGGTGCTGTACACGTAGACCGTCCGGTGCCACCCGACCTTGTAGTAGGGCCCGGCCCCGAGGGCGGGCCCGATCAGGAGCCAGGCCCCCAGGGCCGCCGACCCGGCGAACAGAATGCCGAGCCAGGGCAGGACCGAAGGTGGCTGCCCGATGGCGGAACGGCTCTTCAAGCGTTCGATGGTGGCCATTTCGAAAACGACCGGGCTCCAGTTCCCGCCCGGGCGCTCGTGATGCTACCCGCCACGGCGACAACCCATACCGGCAAGGTGTGGAAAAAGGGTAACGGCGGGTGGCCGTCTAGGACATGAACTCCACGATCAGGCGCTCTTCGACCGGGACGGGGAGGGGGATCTCGCCCCGCTGGGGAAGGCGGACCAATCGTCCGCGAACCGCTTCCTTGTCTCGCTCCACGTAGGGAGGAGGGTCTGGGGTCACCTCGAGCGCCTCGCGGATCGCGATCATGTTCTTGCCGGGGGCGGTCGGCTCGATGGACTGGCCGGGCCGGACCTGCGCGCTCGGAACGTCCACCCGCTTGCCATCGAGCTGGATGTGGCCGTGAGAGACGAGCTGGCGGGCCTGAGGCATCGTCTGGGCGAACCCCAGGCGGAGAACCAGGGAGTCCAGCCGGGTTTCCAGCAGCCGAAGGAGCTCCTCGCCGGTGACGGCCTTCTTTCGAGTGGCCTCGTGGAAGTACCGGCGGAACTGTCGCTCGCCCACGCCGTAGATCGCGCGGAGCTTCTGCTTCTCGAGCAGCCGGATGTGGAACTCGGTCATTCGTCGCCGGGCCCGGCCGTGCTGGCCGGGAGGGAAGGGTCGCTTGGCGGTGGGGCAATTGGGCCGTCCGCAGACCGCGGTACCGACCCGCCGGCACATCCTGTGTTTGGGTCCGAGCTTCTGCATCTTTCCTCGCTGTGCCAGGCGGCGCGCCTCGACACCTGAAAAGGGAACCCCGCCATTATTCCAGCCCGGCGACCCCGCTGACATCCGGGCTCAGTGGGTCGGGACGGCGGGATTTGAACCCGCGACCTCAGCGACCCGAACGCTGCGCGCTACCAAACTGCGCTACGTCCCGCCGGCCATGCAGCCAGGCAGTCAGTCTACAGACCGCGCCGAGCGCCGCGGCCGATCCCGGGCTTTCCGCTAGGCTTCGCCAGCATGCGCATCGCCGAGGTCTCTCCCCCGTGGCTCGCCGTCCCGCCCAAGGGCTACGGGGGGATCGAATGGGTCGTGGCTCTCCTGGCAGACGGTCTGGTCGACCGAGGCCACGACGTCACCTTGTTCGCCACGGGCGACTCCACGACGCGGGCTCGGCTCGACTACGCGTTCGAGACGGCACCCGGGCCGAAGTTCATCAACGACATCTGGCACGACGTGATCCACACGCTGCGCACGTTTCGCGATCCTAGCCGGTTCGACATCTTCCACGTGCACTCACCGTGGTCGGCCCTGGCGGTGTCTGCCCTCCTCGGAGAGCCCACCGTCCACACGCTGCACGGCTCGTTCACACCGGAGATGCGCCGGGTGTATTCGGCCGTAGGGGACCGAGCGCGGTACGTGGCCATCAGCGAGAACCAGCGCTCGCACATGCCGGAGCTGCCGTATGCCGGTGTGGTCTACAACGGCATCGACGTGGCCGCCTATCCGTTCCAGTCCGAGAAGGACGATTTCGTGCTCTTCCTGGGCCGAGCCCACCCTGACAAGGGGGCCCACCGGGCCGTCCTGGCCGCGCGCCGAGCGGGCGTCCGGTTGGTGGTGGCGGTGAAGGTGGCCCACGAGGAAGAGGAGCGATACTGGAACGAGGAGGTTCTGCCGGCCATGCCTCCCGACGCGACGGTCCTCGCCGAGATCAGCAACGAGCACAAGCTCGACCTCCTATCGCGGGCCAAGGCCGTCCTGTTCCCCATCGACTGGGACGAACCCTTCGGGTTGGTCATGCCTGAGGCCATGGCGTGTGGAACGCCAGTCATCGCCACGCCCCGCGGCTCCGTGCCCGAAGTGGTCGTCGACGGCGAAACGGGGTTCATCGTCTCGGTGGAGAATTATCCCGAAGAGGCCGCGGCGTGCCTGCAGAGGCTCGACGAGATCGATGCGAAGGCGTGCCGGGCTCACGTCGAGGAGAAGTTCAGCAAGGAGGCCATGGTGGCCGGCTACGAGGCGGTGTTCGAGCGCGTGCTGGCCGAGTCTCGCTGAGACTCGCTCGAGGTCTCCTCATTCCGCGGCACCAGCTCGATCAGCGTCGCTTCAGGACGGCACAGGAACCGGAAGGGGGCGAACTTGCTGGTCCCCAGTCCGGGAGACACGTGCAGGTAGGCGCCCCCGAAACGCGATAGCCCCATGCAAAGGCGAGTGGGGATCGCGCTGTTGGTGACCAGGGCCCCCACGAACGGCATCCGAACCTGGCCCCCGTGTGTGTGACCGGACAGGATGAGGTCGTAGCCGAGCGCCGCCAGTTCCGGCACCGGGTCTGGGGAGTGGACCACGGCGAGCCCGAGAGCGGCCGGCTGCTCCCGAGCCGCCATGCGAAGGTCGTGGCGCTCGATGTGCGGGTCGTCCAGTCCGGCGACCTCCACCGACAAGCCGTTTGCGGAAAGCGCGGCCTTTCGGTTGGCCAGGTACGTCCACCCGTCCGCCTCCAGCTGGGCCCGGAGCTCTTCCGGCCGGCTTCGCCGTCCCGTCCGGTGCCGGCGGGCCTTGCGGAAGTACGACAGATAGCCGAGAGGTTGCGGAGCGAAGTAGTCGTTCGACCCAAGGACGAAGTACGAAGCCAGCCTGCCGCGGACCGGGCGCAACGCGCTGACCGAGGTCTGCACAGCCGCCGGCTCGCCGAGGATGTCGCCGGTCACGACGCACACGTCGGCCTGGGGTAGATCTTCTACGAAGGCGGCCTTCCTCCGGTCGCCGGCCAGGAAATGCAGGTCGGAGAGGTGAAGAACGGTGAGCGTCCCGGACGCGCCGGCCGGCAGGGCTGCCACTCGGTAGCTCGCTGTTCGGTACCAGCGCCGTTCGACGAGGACGCCGTAGGCCACACAGGCCACGCCGGCGATGGCAAGTCCAACCACCGACCACACCAAGATTCCGGTTACATTTGCGAGGGTTCCGGGCGACATGGAGACGCGATTCTAGTGGCGAGCGAAGACAACTCCGGGGAGGACTCTCCGTCGGGCGAACCGAGCCGCTATCAAGTCCCGGTCGGGAGCCTGAAGGCGCGTCTCGCGCAGGACCTGCGAGCGGCGCTGAAGGCCGGCGAGAAGGTCAGGCTCTCGACCCTGCGCCTGCTGTCCGCGGCGGTCACCAACCGCGAGGTGGAACTGGGCCGCCCGGTCACCGACGAGGAGTTCGTTGGTGTGGCCAATCGCGAAATGAAGCGCCGACGGGAGGCCATCGAGGCGTACTCCGCTGCCGGCCGCGAGGACCGGGCGGCCACAGAGCGGGAGGAGCAGCACGTCCTCGAAGCGTACCTGCCGGCCGGCCTGTCGGAGCAGGAAGTCGACGCGCTGATCGAAGAGGCCGTGGCCGCCACCGGCGCAGCCGGCCCGGCCGACCTCGGAAAGGTCATGGGCGTCGTGATGGCCAAGGCGAAGGGCCGGGTGGACGGGAAGCTGGTCCAGGCCAGGGTGCGGTCCCGCCTGGGCGCCTGAGGAACGACCGTCCTGACGGTGCTCAGCCGGGTGACGGCGACGGCGTGGGACTCGGTTCCTTCCTCCCCACATAGATCGTGACCGTGCTGCCGACCGGGTGCTTTCCGCCAGAGGGGACCTGTTGGAGCACGATGCCGTCGTTCTTCGGATCGGGGTCCGGCTGGTCCACCACTTTCACCACGAATCCAGCGCCCTTCAGGATGCTGGTGGCCTGCGCCTGACTGCGACCCACCACGTTGGGAACGGGCACCTTGGGCGCCTTCCCGTTGCTCACCATGATGGTGACCCGGCTCCCCAGCGTGGCACGGGCTCCCCCGGCCGGCGTCTGGGAGAACACGACGCCCGCCGGCTCCGTGGAAGGGCCGGTCTGGACGAACGGAGTGAAGCTGGCCTTGGCCAGCGTGCGCTCGGCGTCGGCCTGCTTCATCCCCACGACGTTGGGCACCGTGCCGCCCGCCGGAGGCGGCGGGGCCGGGAAGCCCTTCACGGGCAGCCCTGCCACAGCCTTGGCCATGAAGTCGTGCCAGATGGGGGCGGAGAGGGTTCCGCCGAACGCATGCAGCCCTGCCAGCTGGCCGGACGTGAGGATCGGAGCCCTCGTCATGTCGACGTTGCGATTCACGTAGCCGTAGCCGACCCATACCCCGGTGGCGAGCTGGGGGACGTAGCCGACGAACCACGCGTCGGCGAAGTCCTCGGCGGTCCCGGTCTTCCCGGCAGCGGGACGCCCGATGTTCGCCTTGGTCCCCGTCCCGTGCCCGATCACTCCCTGCAGCAAGCTGGAGACCGAGGCCGCGACCTTCGGGTCGATGGCTTTCTTGCACTGGGGCTTCGCCCTGAACAGCACCTTCCCCCTCCACGACACCACCTTCTGGATGGCGTAGGGGTAGCAGCGGATCCCGTTGTTGGCGAGCGTGGCGAACCCCGCCGTCATGGACAAGGGATTCACCTGCACCGATCCCAGCGTGATCGCGCAGACGGCCGGGACGCTCACGTAGGAGTTGTAGGCGTAGCTGACCACGCCCAACTTCTTGGCGACCTCCTGAACCTTGTCCGGTCCGACTTCAGCGATCAGTTGGGCGAACCACACGTTCACGGACCCGGCGGTTGCGGTGGCCATGTCCATGAACCCGCCGCCTCCGGGCTCGGCGTTGCCCGGACTCCACGAGGGGCCGCAGGGTCCCGGCGGGATGTGCACCGGGTTGGGCGTGTCGTAGACCTTGCCCAAGGGGATGCCCGCCTCCAGCGCCGCCGCCAGCGTGAACGCCTTGAACGCGCTGCCGGCCTGGCGCCTGGACTGCACTGCCAGGTTGATCTTGTGCTTCGTGAAGTTCGGGCCACCCACCATGGCCCGGATGGCCCCAGTCTGCGGCACGATGCTCACGAGCGAGCCCTCGGGGTTTCCGGCGAACGGGTTCCCCTCGTTCGGCATCCTGCCGGACACCGCTGCGGACGCGTACCGCTGGAGGTTTGGCTGATAGGTCGTGTAGATCTTCAGTCCGCCTTCGAAGAGGAACCGCTTGCGATCCGCCACCGTTTTGCCGAACACCTTCAGATACGTCTTGTAGTTGGGGTCGGACGGGATGGGATGCAGGATCGTGTCCTGCACGAACTGCGCGAAGTACGGGAGCGGCCGGTTGACGTTGCGCTTCTTGGCGGAGAGCTTGAGGGGGACCTTGATCGCGTCCGCGTACTGCTGGTCGTCGATCCAGCGGTACCTGAGCATGTCGTGGAGGACGACGTTGCGCTGCTTGACCGCGGTATCCGGCTTGCGGACGGGGTCATAGAACGTCGGGGCGGAGATCTGCGCGGCAAGCAGCGCCGACTCGGCCAGGGTCAGCTTCACGACCGATTTGCCGAAGTAGTACTCGGCAGCGGTCCCGATGCCGTAGGCGCCATGTCCGAAGTACACGTCATTGAGATACAGCTCAAGGATCTGATCCTTCGTTTGGGTCTGCTCCAGACAGATGGCGTCCTTGGCCTCCTGGATCTTCCGCTTCAAGGTCTGTTCGTTCCCCGTGTAGAAGTTCTTCACGAGCTGCTGGGTGATGGTGGACCCGCCCTGGACCACATAGCCGGCGCTGACGTTGGCCACGAGTGCCCGTCCGATCGCCTTCACGTCCACGGGCCCGTGGTCGTAGAACGAGTGGTCCTCCACGGCCAGCACCGCATGCCGGACGTCCTCGGGGACCTGCGAGAGCGCGACCGGGATCCGGTTCTCGTCGGCGACCTGGGAGATGACCGAGCCGTCCGCGGCGAGGATCTGCGACCGAAGAGCCAGCTCGGGGATCGTCAGCGATTGTCCGCATGTGAACTGTTGACCGAACAGCTTGGCGGCCTTGCCGAGTCCACCGACCGCAGGGAACAGTCCGGCAGCCACGAGGGCGGCCGCGGACAGGATCACGAACGGGATGAGCGCCGCACGGACCCTCGGCGGAGGCGTGTCGAGGTCAGGCCGAGCCTGCCAGGCTCGAGGGGTGTACGGGCGATTGGGGCCGGAGTGGGGCACTGGTCCCCGCTAGCTTACTGTCCTGGGAGCGCGCACGTCTCGCCTCGTCAGAGGGTCTGGAAAATAGTCCAGAAGGACTATTGGTCGGGCGCAAGCCTCTCCATAGGATGCCCGCCGTGTCTTGGCAAGATCAAGCTCGCTGTCATCAGTACGATCCCGAGTTGTTCTTCGATCCTCACCGAAGGTCGGAGCGCAGGGCAAAGTCGATCTGCGAGCGTTGCCCGGTTCGTGCCGAATGCCTGCTGTTCGCGTTCGAGGCTCGCGCAGAATTCGGTGTGTGGGGTGGATTGAACAGCAAGGAGCGGCGCAAGCTCCTGCGTCAATCGCCGATGACCGCCGACTGGCGACCCGTGCTCCAAGCCGCCGGCCTCATCGCCTGACGAGCTGATCGGCGCCCACGGGCTGGCGTCCCGGGACTCCTACAATCGCCTGGTGGCTCGGGTTCGCGCCCTCGCTCCCGTCATGGCTGTCGCGTGCTTGCTGACGCTTCCCATGACAGAAGCAGCGGCAGCGTCTCAGTCCCGGCCCATTGTGGACGTGATCAAGGTGAAGGGCTTGATCGACCCGGCTTTGTCGGACTTCGTTCAGGGCGCCATCACATCGGCCGAGCGGCAGGGCGCAGCCATCGTCGTCCTGCAGATCGATTCGTTGGGAGGGTACGGCGAACACGCCGAACGCCTGGGGGAATTCGTGCGCGGGGCAACCGTCCCCGTCATCGCCTGGATCGCGCCCGCGGGAGCGCGGGCCGAAGGCGGCGCGCTGTTCGTCGTGTATTCCTCGTCGTGGGCGATGATGGCCCCTGGTGCAGGGATCGGTCCGGCCCGTCCCTTCGACCTGGGAACGTCACGCGCGCGCGAGCATCCAGATGAGGTCTCCCGGTTGGCGGCTCAACTGGCCGCGCTCGCGCCCCGGGCCGGGGTCAAGGATGGCGGGGTCCGGATGCTTCTGGACCAACCCCCCCTTCCAGCGGGGCCGGCGCTTCAAGCGGGCGCGGTGGCCGGGGTTGCTTCGGGCGTGTGCGATCTCTTGGACGAGATCGACGGACGTTCCCTCCGAACCGGGACCGGCTCCGTCGTGCTCTCGACGAAGGGCTGTCCGAGCGGAGTGCTCGTGGAGTTCGACGGCATGGGACCCGTGCGCCGCGCCCTCCACGCGGTGAGCACCCCCACGGCCGTCTACGTGCTCCTGATCCTGGGGCTGTGGGCGATCGCCTTCGAACTCACCCAGCCGGGGTTCGGCATCGCCGGCGGTGCCGGTCTGATCTTCCTGGCCTTTGCCGGCTACGGCCTCGCGGTCATCCCGGTCCACTGGCTGGGAATCGGGCTGCTGCTTGGTGGCACGGCCCTTCAGGGATTGGACATCGTGGTCAGACGGGTCGCGCTCTTGACCGCCACGGGAACGGCGGCGTTCGCGTCGGGTTCGGTCCTGGCGTGGCGCGGGGTGGCTCCGGCCATCGACCTGGCGCCGTGGCTGATCGGCCTGGCCACGTTGGGCGGGCTGCTGTTCTTCGGATTCGGGATGACGGTCGCGCTGAAGGCCAGGGAGCGGGTGCGGACGGCTCAGGTGGGATTGGTCGGGCTTGTCGGGGACGCCAGGAGCGACCTGAATCCCGAGGGCGGAGTCTACGTGAAGGGCGCGATCTGGCGGGCTCGCTCCACGGACGGCTTCATCCCAAAGGGGACCCGGGTCAGGGTGAAAGGGATCGAGGGCCTGATCCTGCGGGTGGAGGAAGAGCCGGACTAGCGCTCGCCAGCCGCACCGCGGTCCTCAGCTTGGTCTCAGCTTTGTGCCGATTCGGTGAACACATCTCTGGCCAGTGAACGAATGACATCTTCGCGGCGTCCAGGTACGAAGAAACTCCAAGAGAGCCGAAGGAGGGACGGCCGCAGGCCCACGCCCATGGCGACGCACACTTGGGAGTACGGATGGCAGTGGCGGGCAGCGTGCCGCGGAGAGGACTCCGGGCTGTTCTTCCCCCCGGGAGAGTGGGAGTCCAGGGACGACAGGATGGCCCGAGAGCGCAAGGCCAAGTCGATCTGCGCTGCGTGCCCGGTGCGGATCGAGTGCCTCGAATACGCCGTCCGCATCCGCGAGCCCCACGGCATCTGGGGCGGCCTCAACGAGATCGAACGCCGTGTTCTCATCCGGGAGGAAAGGCACCGCGCTCTCCGCTCGATCGGCTGATCCCGAACCAACCGCCGTTCGGCGATCTTCGCCGGTCCACCGATCCCGGGGTAGCGTACGGTCGTGGGCGCCGAAAACCGTCTCCGCGAACTTGGCATTGAGCTCCCACCCGCGCAGGCACCGGTCGCCTCCTACGTACCGGTCGTCGTCTCCAGCGGTCTGGCGTATGTCTCTGGGCAGGTTCCGATGGCGGAGGGGAAGCTCCTGTGGACGGGGAAGCTGGGGGCCGAGCTCGATCTCGAGGCGGGCGCGGAGGCGGCCAGAAGGTGCGCTCTCCAGGCCCTCTCGGCGCTTCGAGCGGAACTGGGGTCCCTGGATCGGGTACGCCGGATCGTGAAGGTGTCCGTGTACGTGGCCTCGGACCGGGGGTTCACGGACCAGCCGAAGGTCGCGAACGGCGCGAGCGACCTCCTGGTCCAGGTCTTCGGTGATGCCGGGCGGCATGCCCGCGCGGCCGTGGGTGTGGCCGAGCTGCCCCTGGGGGGACCGGTGGAGGTCGAGGTGGTCGCCGAGGTCGAGGACTAGGACTAGGACTAGGACTCACGGCCACCGATCATGGACTGACGGTCCCTTGTCGGGCCCAGGGGGCCGGGCTACCGTGTGAGGATGAGCCGTCGGTGCGTGCTGTTCCTCCTGCTCTGCACCGCGGCGGCCTCCTGCGGAGTTCCATCGAGGGTCGATGTCGTGCAGACGCCCTCCAGCCCGGCGACCAGAACGTTCCGCTCGCATGGGGTCTCCTTCCACTACCCGGGCAACTGGGTCGCCTTCGATGCGCAGGCCGCCGACCCCCAGCAAGCGCCGACCCAGAAATCGCAGGACATCGTGGGTCTCGACGATCTCAACATCGTGTCGATCACGGCGCAGCTCGCTCCGCAGTCCAACCATGGGTTCTCGGTCTGGGACAGGCGGATCGTGACCCAGTTCTCCGACGCGTTCCTCCAGAACGGGATCGAAGTGAGGAGCGGTCCCGACAGGATCCTACTGGGCGGGGAGAAGGGCCTGCGATGGAAGATCAGACAGCCCAGTGGGATCGGGTACGTCCTGGATAGCACGCTGGTCGTGATGTTTCGAAGGGGTATCGAGTATTACCTGAGGTGCCAGCATACGGCGGCGCGGGCCCCCGAGATGGACCGGGGCTGCGACCAGGTCCTGAGCAGCTTCAAGCTCGGTAAAGCGAAGTCCTGAGGGGTCCTCACCGGGCTCGTAACAGGCGCACGTCTCCGTGCCGGCGAGTGAGGCCACTCGCGTCGAAGAACTCCAGGATGGGCAAAGCGTATTTCCGGCTCGTCCCCAGCGCCTCCCGGAAGCCCGACACGGTCAGCCCCGGAGGAGCGCCGCGGGCCCGGACCAGCTGCTCGGCGCGCGCCAGCATCTTCGGGCCGATGACGATGTCCTGGGAGATCCGGACCAGGCGGCCGTCCGCGCACACCGCCTTGATCAGCTCGGGGCCGTAGCCGGCGGCGACCAGCTCTCGAACGGTGGGGGGCGTGGGGTCCCCGTCTTCGACCGTCGCCACGAGCCGGTCCGCGTCTTCCCGCCCCGTCGTCGAGGCGCGGTGCTCCGCGAGGCGGACGACGGCGCCGTCCCGAACGATGGCGCCGCTCGCTGCCAGGGAGCGCAGGACGGCCTCTGCCAGCCCGGGGTCCGAGAGGACGCGGTGATGCTGACCCAGCAACACCCGCGCCTCAGAGACCTCGAACCCTGGCCGGAGAGGGTGCTCCGCGTGATAAGCCCGGAGCGCAGCGGACAGCTCACCAGCCGCTCCTTGCAGCACCTCCGGCGCCACCAGCCACCCCTCGAGCCTCACCGCGCCGTGCGCAGCCACTTCCTCCGGCGTGACCCCGGCCACCATGGCGATCTCAGGAGCTCGAATCGCCCCCCGGTCGGTGACCGTACGCCAGGCGAGGGTCGCTCGATCGAGCCCGATGCGCGCCCGGAGACGAGCAGCGGCGTCGGGCCCGGGACGGGCCGGGGGATCGGTGTCCAGCACCTCCCCGCCGGCCACGGTTTCCTGCCGGCCGGCTTCACGAAGGACGAAACTGTCGCCGAGGTCGATCACCACCGGCCGGGACAGTGTGATCCGGGCGAAGGCGCGCTCGCCGGACCTCAGTTCACTCGTCCCGTGGAACCGGATCCGGGCGTCGCGTTCGGCCGACCCCGCGTAGAGCTTGTACGCGCCCCGGTTCGTCAGCGGGTGATCGAGGCCCCTGACGGGCCGCACCCAGCCTTCGAGAACCGAAGTGGCTCGCCACTGGCCGGGGAGTCCCAGGATGTCTCCTCGTTCGAGCTCGCTCGTGGGCAGGCCCGCGAGGTTCACGGCCACCCGGCTGACCGGTTGGGCGGCCTGGAGGGATCGCTTGTGCGTCTGCAGCCCGCGGATGCGGGCCCGATGGCCAGACGGGAGAACCTCGGCCTCCTGTCCCACGGCGATGGGACCGCCGGTCAGCGTCCCGGTGACGACGGTACCGGCGCCTTTGATCGTGAACACCCGGTCGACGAACAGGCGGGGGCGGCCGTTCGCCTCGGGGCGCGGCGCGTTTCCGACCATGTGGTCGAGCGCGCCGATCAGGTGCTCCAAACCCTCCCCCGTGGCCGCCGAGCACGCGACGATGGCGGATCCGGCGAGGCGCGTGCCCTCGAGCCTGCCCCGCACCTCCAGGGTCCGTGCCTCGAGGGTGGGGTCGTCCACGAGATCTGGCTTGGTGAGAGCGACCACCGCGCCGTGGGCGCCGAGCACGTCGACGATCTGCAGATGCTCCTCCGATTGGGGCTTCCAACCCTCGTCGGCGGCGACGACGAACAGAACCAGCCGCACCGGTCCCACCCCGGCCAGCATGTTTCGCACGAATCGCTCGTGCCCCGGCACGTCCACGAATCCGATCTCCTGTCCGGACGGGAGCATGGTCCAGGCGAACCCGAGGTCGATGGTGAGGCCCCGTCGCTTCTCCTCGGCCAGGCGGTCGGGGTCCATCCCGGTGAGCCTGAGGATCAAAGCGGACTTGCCGTGGTCGACGTGTCCGGCGGTGGCCACGACCTGAAGAGATCGAGCGGCTTGGGGGCTCGCTGACTCGGAGAGCGCGCTCACGGCGCCGCGCCCGTCAGTCCTGTTGGAGGGCGTACCGCACGGCCCGGGCCAGCCGGTCGTCGTCCGCGGCGGGAACCGTGCGGAGGTCGAACACCAACGCCCCGTCTTCGATCCGGCAGAACACGGGTGGCCGGCCCATGCGGAGCCTGGCCGCGGCAGTGCTGGGGGCGCGAGTCGGCAGCACGACCTGCGCGGAAGGGATGCCGTATCCGGGGAGGGAGCCGCCTCCGGCCACGGCCTCGCTTGGCTGGGCCACCGCTCCTCGAAACATCGAGGCCAGCGCCCTGGCCCGGGCCAGCAGCCGGTTCTGCGGAACCGACAGGAGACTCCACAGCGGAACCTCCGCCCGCCGGTCCGTCGCGTAGAGGCGGAGAACGGCCTCCAGGGCCGCCACCGTCATCTTGTCCACGCGCAGGGCCCGGGCCAGCGGGTGGCGGCGGAGCCGTTCGACCACGCCGTCGCGGCCGACCAGGACGCCCGCCTGAGGACCGCCCAGGAGCTTGTCGCCGGAGAACGCCACGAGGTCGGCCCCTCCGGCCAGCGCCTCGGTTACCGCGGGCTCGTCGGAAGGTACCTCAGGGTAGCGGTCGAGAAGGCCACTGCCCACGTCGTACAGAAGCGGGACGCCGGCGGTTCGGGCCAGCTCGGAGAGCTCGGCCAGGCTGGGGGCGTTGGTGAAGCCAACCACCCGGTAGTTGCTGGGATGGACCTTCAAGATAAGCCCGGTCCTGCGTCCCAAGGCCCGCTGGTAGTCGGCGGCACGGGTGCGATTGGTGGTCCCCACCTCCACCAGCCGAGCTGTGGAGATGGCCATGATCTCGGGCAGCCTGAACTCCCCACCGATCTCGATCAGCTCGCCTCGAGAGACGAGGACGTCCTTGCCGGAAGCGAGAGCCGCAAGTGCGAGGAGGAGCGCTCCCGCGTTGTTGTTGACCACGAGCGCCGATTCCCCGCCGGTCAGGGCCTGGAGCATCGCCTCGGCCCGAGCGGTCCGTCGTCCCCGGCCGCCGGTCTCACGTTCCACCTCCAGGTCGGAGTAGCCCACGGCGGCGCGGGACGCGGCCTCCGCCGCTTGTCGGGGGAGCGGAGCGCGACCGAGGCCCGTGTGCAGGACCACTCCGCTCGCGTTGATCACCTCGGACAGGCCGTAGTAATTGCGAGCAGCCACTCCCAGGGCACGCGCCAGGATGACCGCATCGTCGGGGACGGGGTCGCCGCTTGCGGCCTCGGCCCGGAGGTCGTCGAGGGTCCCGTGGAGCGCCTGCTTCACCAGGGCCCGCCCGAACTTCGTGATCCCCTTCTTCCCGGGGGCGGACCGGAGCAGCGTGTCCACGGACGGCACGTTTCGCCTGACGTCCGACGCCGGTGGGGCCGGCTCCGTCCCGGCCTTGGTGCGTCTCTCGGCCGTCTTGGCCGCGGTCTTGGCGCGGGCGCTCACGATGCCGACCGAACCCATGGGACGAACCGCTGATGCAGGAGTGGATCGCGATACCTGGGCTCCCACTTCTGCATGACGCCGGAGTGCTCCTCTTCGTGCTCCCACGATCGGACCCGTTCGACGTCTTCCCACTCGGAGACCACGAGGTAGACGGTCGGGTCGACCAGGGACGGGCCCATCTCCGCCCACCGGAAGCCTGGCTGGCGTCTCGCCAGCTCGAACATCGCGCGCATGTCCCGTTCGAAGTCCCCTCGGTCCGCTTCTGGCACCAGCGAGAACTTGAGATAGGAGAGGATGGTCATGCGCCGTCGAGGTTAGCAGGCGGGGTGGCCACGAAAAAACCTCTGGTACGCTTCGGCCGATGGACCTCAAGGAACGCGCTGCCTACACGGCCGCGAGCGACGCCTGGATGTTGCGCGGCGGTGGCATCGAGGTCGTCACCGAGGGGCAGCTCCGCACCGAGGAGATGATCCTCAACATCGGCCCGCAGCACCCCTCGACGCACGGGGTGCTCCGGATCGTCCTCGAACTCGACGGCGAGATGATCATCCGCGCGGAGCCGGTCATCGGCTACATGCATCGGGGGGCGGAGAAGCTGTCCGAGTACCGCGACCCCCGCCAGGTGCTCGTCCTGATGAACCGCCACGACTGGCTGTCGGCGTTCAACAACGAGCTCGGCTGGATCATCGCCGTGGAGCGGATGCTGGGCATCGAGGTACCGGAACGGGCCCAGTGGATCCGCACGATGATGGCCGAATGGAACCGGTTGCTGAACCACCTGATGTTCACCGGCTCCTATCCGCTGGAGCTCGGCGCGATGACCCCGATGTTCTACGCCTTCCGAGAGCGCGAGATGATCCAGGACCTCATGGAGTCGGCAACCGGCGCCAGGATGCACCACTCCTATGTTCGGGTGGGCGGCCTGAAGGACGACCTCCCTCGGGGATTCCTGAAGCAGTGCGTCGAGGTCCTGAAGTGGGTCCGCAACAAGCTTCACGATTTCGAGACCCTCATCATGGGGAACGAGATCATCCACGCCCGGACCAGGGGGATCGGGATCCTCCCCGCCGAGGTGGCCACGGCCTTCGGATGCTCTGGACCGATCATCCAGGCCAGCGGCATCCCCATGGATCCGCGCAAGGACGAACCCTACGAGAAGTACGGGGAGGTCGAGTTCGACGTGCCCGTTGCGACCACGGGCGACTGCTACGACCGGCTCTGGGTGCTCGTCCAGCGGATGTGGGAGTCGTGCAAGATCGTGGAGCAGTGCATGGACCGCCTCCCGCCGGGTGCCTACGTCTCCCCCAAGCTGCCCAAGAAGGTCAAGGTCCCCGAGGGCGAGATCTACGTGCGGACGGAGAACCCGCTCGGCCTGATGGGCTATTACGTGGTCGGGGACGGCGGCGACTATCCCTACCGACTGAAGATGCGGACGGCGTCGTTCTCCAACGTGGCCATGATCCCCGCGCTCCTCCCCGGCGCGCTGGTGCCCGACCTCATCGCCATCCTCGGCAGCATCTTCTTCGTCGTCGGAGACGTGGACCGGTAGTGAGTCACCCGTTACTCACGGACCGCGGCGCCTCATCGATCCCGACGCCGAGACACAGCCATGAGAAGTCCCCCAGACCGCCCCGCGCCAGCAACAGGTTGGCTCGGGTTCGGTTCGAATAGATCCGCATGGCGTCGATCCCCCGCCCCCGTTCGATGGCCTCGATCTGGCGAGCCTGGGCGCGGTGATCGAGGTCCCGAAAGCCTAGCGCGAGCAGCGCCTCCCGTTGCGTCACCGGCCCCCACACAGAGAGACCTCGTTGCATCGCGTCCCGAGCGATCGCCGCGAAGTCCACCCCCGCCGTGATGTCGCGCGATCCGGGATCCGCAAGGACGTCCCCCTCCAATCGGTGGTGGCGATAGCCGTGGACCGAGGTCGGTCCCGGGTCGCTCAGTTCGTAATCGGAAATCCACACATAACCGCGGGACAGGACCCGGCGGGCCTGCTCGATGAAGTGAACTGCCGAAGGCCGGGTGAGCCACTCGGAGCCCTCCGTGAGGTCCGGCAGATGATCGGCCAGCTCGGATCGAGAGAGCCTTCCTTCGTGGAGCACGAACCGTTCTCCCTCCAGGCCGACATAGAGCTCGACGACGCCGCCGGCCGTCCGGCGGAGGCGGTGGAACGGGAGGTTGTCGAGCAACTCGTTGGCCACGACGCAACCGACCAAGGGGCCCGAGACGTCTGAGAGGTCCGCGGCCACACTCACGTCCAGGTCCGCCAGCGTCGCTCGAGCGGTGGCGCTTCGGTCGACGGCGCTATACCGCGTGACGCCCCGAAGGGGGTTCGGCAGCGCCCCGAGCACCTGCCGGGCCAGCGTGCCGTCGCCGGCGCCCACTTCGACCACCGAGAACGGGTCCGGGCGCCCGAGGAGATTCCAGAACTCCTCGATTTGCGTGGCGAGGAGGATCCCGAACACCGGTGAGACATGGGGGCTCGTGACGAAGTCGCCGGCCTCGCCCACCACACGCCTGGCATAGAACCCGTCGTCGGGGTCGTACAGGGCCGCTTCCATGAAGTCGTCGAACGTGAGGAGCCCTCCTGCTTCGATCCGAGCTCGGAGGCGGTCGCTCAAGCTGGGGGTCCGGCCGGGGTGGGGGGAGGGGCGCGCCGACATCACGACCGGAAGATTGCCGCCCGGCCCGCCGCCCGACAACTCGCCGCCGGCAGCGACGCTGGCATCATGGTACGCGTGGAACCCTCGGCGGGCCTTCGGGTGCTCCGAGTTCTGGCCCCCAATCCCGGCCCCTTCACGTTGGAAGGGACCAATACGTGGGTAGCCGGCTCGGAAGGCTGCCTCGTCATCGATCCGGGGCCGGAGGACCCGACCCATGAAGACGCGGTCCTTCAGGCGTCGGGCCCAGTGGCGGCCATCCTGCTGACACACCGCCATCTCGACCATGCGTCCGGAGCTGGCGCATTGGCCCGCGTGACGGGCGCACCCATCTACGCTGCCTCGCCCGGCGAGGGCGCACGAGCCGCCGGAGACGGCGACCGCATCGAAGGTGCGGGCGTGACGCTCGAGGTCGTGGCGACGCCCGGGCACAGCCCGGACCACCTCGTGTTCTTCGAGCCCGTCACCGGCGCGTTGTTCACCGGCGACGCCATCCTGGGGAGGGGGACGAGCGTGATCGACCCTCCCGAGGGCGACCTGTCCGATTACCTGCGGTCCCTCGAGCGCATGCGGCGCCTCGGGCCGCGCGTGATCTATCCGGGCCACGGTCCGGTCGTGGAGCGGGCGATGGAGAAGATCCAGGAGTACGTGGACCATCGGAGGCAGCGCGAAGAGGAGGTCCTTCGCGCGTTGCACGGGCATCCGCGTACTCCCCAGGACCTGGTGCCGGAGATCTACGCGGGGTACTCGAAGGAACTGTACCCGGCGGCCTCCCGATCGGTGCTGGCGCATCTCCTCAAGCTGGAACGGGAGGGGCGAGTCGTTCGCTCCGGTCAGGGCGACCAGTTCGCCCTGTCCGAACCGTCGGGCAGCACCACGTAGGAACGCCCCGAGCGGCTGATGGCGCCGGTCCGCTCCAGCGTACGGACCGCCCGGTTCACGCTCTCCCGCGTCGCGCCCAGCATGGCCGCCAGGTCCTCCTGCGTGAGGGGAACCTCGATGCCGGCGCCGGGCCCCGATGACCGACTCCAGTGGCGGGAGAGCGTAACCAGCAGGTCCAGCGTTCGCTCCGGAAGCCGAAGCGACAGTGCCCGCGCCAGCGACCGGTGGAGGTCGCTCACGCGTCTGGCGAGCGACGCGGCCAGCCACGCTGCCAGCTCCGCGTCGCGGCTCGAGGCATCCGCCACGTCGCGCCGGTTCAAGCCGAGGACCCGGCTCGCCATCATGGCCCGGCACTCCGGAAGAAGCGGACCCACACCTCTGTCCCACCCGTTCGCGCCGGTGCGGTCGAGGAGGGTCTGCTCGCCGAACAGGTCTCCTGGCCCCAGGACCCCCAGCACAATTCGATGTCCCGAGGGTCGGGTGACTGCGAGGGAGAGCGCCCCTGCTTCCAGCACGTAGATGGCCGGAGGCGGTTGGCCCTCGGGCAGCAGGACCTGGCCGGCTTCGAGCCTGCGCCGCCGCCCGAGGTTCCCGAGTGACTGCCCGGGCGGACCGCGCGTGCCGCTGTCGAGGGGGAGAGGGACTGGCAATGGATCCATGCCGGACCTCCCTCTCGTGTCCGAGTGTATCGCCCGGCGCTGACACCGGCCGCACCTCCTGCCCATTGCGCGTGACCAGTGGACGAATGGCCGTCGGCTGCTACCCTCGGTGTTTGCACGAGCCGGTTCCGGCGCCCTTGTCCACGACGAGGTGACATGACGGCGTACCGCCCCCACGTGTACTCGCAGGACGGCGAGGGCCCGTCACGCGCGCCGGCGGAATCCGCGAACCACGCGCCGATCATCGGAGCGGTGCGCGAGGACATCCGACAGACGCTTCGTACCGGGTGGATCGATCCGGCCCTCGACGCCGTCGCGGCCCATCCCGTCTTCTTCACCGCAGCGTGGTCCGCCATGCGGCCCAACGTCGGCAAGACCTTCGTCGGCCTCGCCCGGTCGGTCCGAAGCGGAGCGGCCGACTCGGTGAGGTCCTGGCTGCGCCTTCCCGATCTCCGCAAGCAACTGGACGGCGAGGTGTCCCGGGAGGAGCTCGGCCGGATCGAGGACTGCGTCCGTGCTTCCCACCTCGCCATGGCCAAGGCTCAGATCGTGGTCCACGCCTTCCATCTCGCCGTTCGCCAGGAGCGGATCCCGGGAACCGGACGGGAGGAGCCACCGATCCGGCGGGGGGTTCCGGAGTGGCAGCGATGGATGTCTCTTCAGCCGGCGCCCGAAGCCGCTCACCCGGTCCTGGAGGAGGCGGGCAAAGCCTTCGCCCTGCCATCCGCTCCCACTCCGCTCCGGCTCGTCGCGAGATGGCCCACAGCCCTGCGGGCGTCGTGGGCGGAGCTGCAGCGATTGGTACCGACGGATGCCTGGCGGTCGGCGCGAGCGAAGGTGCGACGGACGGTGCTCGCCGGGGTGGGAACCCTTCCTCATCCCGTCGAGCTGCAATGGGCCGCGCTCAGCGCGAAGGGGTTGGGCGAGGACGAGCGGAGGCTTCTGGCCGACGTCCTTGCTGCCCACGACGCGGCCATGCCGGCGCAGACCCTCACCGCAGCGTTCCTGTGGATCGCCTTCGGTGCCCCCGACATCTCGGAGGGATGATCAGCGGCGGTGCGAGCTGCGTTCTTCAAGCCGGACTCGCCCGACCACATCGTCGGGATCGCGAGATGGGATGGAGCCGGAGTGCGCATCGAGACCGCAGACGACGCCGCCGGCGCGGTTCTGAGCCGGATCTTCCGGCCGACCGCGATCTCGATCGACGATCCGGCGCTGCGAACGGCCGGAGCAACCGGTCCGGTCGTTTTGCCGCCCGGGTCCCTGCCCTGGTTCCAGGCGGCGGCGCGGACGCGATCGCCGGCCGAAGGGCTGTCCGTGCGTCTGGCGCCCGAGGGAAGGATGACCATGGGCTGGGACCCCGCCGGTGCCTACCGAACCTTCGGTGAGGTCATCGAACAGAAGGAGGAGTTGGCCGCCGGCCGAGCCGCCAGTCCCTCACTCACCGATTGACTCGCGCGATCCGCCCTCCCGGCCTGTCAGAGGGCGGAAGTAGCATGCAGGCCGTGGGCATCGGAACGGCGCTCGATCCTGACCCGGCCCAGCTGGCCGTCCTCGAGCATGGCCGGGGGCCTCTGCTCGTCATGGGTGCGCCCGGGACCGGAAAGAGCTGGGTCCTGCGCGAGCGGTTCGCCCGGCTGATCGAGGGTGGGGCCGATCCCGAACGGGTCGGACTGGTGGTGCGGTCGAAGCACGCTCGGGTGGCCGCCAGGCGAGCGCTCCTCGATCGGCTGTCCCGGCCGCTTCCAGAGATGAGGGTGATGACCGTCCACGGGCTTGCGTACCACGTGATGTCGGAGCGGTTCGAGTCTCTGGGATATCGGCGGCCTCCCTACGTCCTGGCCGCGCTCGACCACCTGGCCAAGGTTCGCGACCTCCTGGCCGGCGAGGATCCCTCCGACTGGCCGGCGTACGGAAGCATGCTGCGTCTGCAGGGGTTCGCCGACGAGGTGCGTCAGTTCCTGATCCGAGCCCAGGAGGCGCTGGTCGCCCCGGACGATGTCCTGGACCGAGCTCGAGGAGCGGGTCTCTCCGGGTTCCTGGAACTCGCTCGCTTCTACCGCCGGTACCTGGACGTGTTGCACGAGCAGGATCAGGTGGACTTCGCCGGCCTGGTCAACCAAGCGGCGGAAGCCGTAGGACACGGCGAGCAACCGTTCGACCACCTGTTGGTGGACGACTACCAGGACGCTACCTTCGCGGAGGAGCGGTTGGTGATCGGCGCGGCCGGGCGCAGCCTGACGGTTGCAGGCCATCCCGGTTCCCACATCTTTTCGTTCCAGGGAACGACCGACCGGCCGATCGCGAGGTTCAGGGACCTCCTGCGAGTGGCCGCGCACGTCGATCTGGCAACCAGACACCGCTCCCCGACCGGTCCGCAGTACGAGGCGTGGGCGGGGTCGCACGCCTCCGAGGAATACGCCGCCGCCACTCGGGAGCTGCGGCGGATCCACGTCGAAGAACGCGTCCCGTGGAGCGACCTGGCCGTCGTGGTGCGGCGAGACGACGAGCGCATGGGCGGGCTGTTGCGCGCCCTCGACGACGGGGGCGTGCCCCGAACCAGAGCCGAGGGGGGTCTGGCGCTTCTGTCCGAGCCGGCCACGCGCCCGTTCGTGCTCGCCTTCAAATGGCTGGCCCGGCCGGGTGAACGCGACGGCAACGTAGAAGCGATCCTCGCATCAGACCTGGCGCGCTTGTCCCCGGCGTCCGCGCGGGGCTTGATCCGGGCAGCCCGAGCGGCAGGGGAGCCTCCCGCCGGCGCCCTGCGCCGAACCGATGGCCTGACTCCGGACGAGGCCGCCGAGCTCGCGGCCCTCGGGACGTCGCTGGCGAAGGCGGAGGAGGTCGCGGGGCGGTCGGTCCTGGACGCCTTCAAGGTCCTGTGGGAGCAGCTGCCGTACGCGCGCCGCCTGGTCGAAGCGGCCGAGACCTCCGCCCAGGCACGTCGCGACCTCGATGCCGTCCTGGCTTTCTCCCAGGCCGTCAGCCGGCACGGTGGTCGATCGGACGCATCCGTGGGCGCCTTCCTGGAGGTCCTGGAGGGCGGCGCCGAAGCACCGGGCTTGGCGGAATCGCCCGGGTCCGACGACGGCGAGGCGGTCAGGATCCTGACCGCACACGGGTCGGCGGGACTCGAGTTCGACTCCGTCATCGTGGTGGGCGCCACCGAGGGGAACTTCCCCAGCATTGCTCGCCCCGAGCCGATGTTCGATCTGGCCGCGCTGGAGGGGCCCATCTCCCAGTCGGAGCGGAACCGGCTGCGCCTGCAGGATGAGCGCCGGCTGTTCGACGTCGTGGCGTCGCGGGCCCGTCGGCGGGTGTTGTTCACGGCGAGCGACCCGTACGGCGAGGAATCGGTGCTGGCGGCACGGTCGCGGTTCGTCCCGCACTTGGGCGTGAGGTGGTCCGGCCTCCCCGGGGGGCCGGTGGACGAACCGCTGTCGCGGTCCGACGCCGCGGCCTCGTGGCGAAGAGCGCTGGCCGACGCGGATCGCAGTGGCCCGCTGCGGCTCGCTGCACTGTCGGCGCTGCTGGAGCTGGGCGACCGCCCAGGGCGTTGGTGGTTCCAGCGAGATTGGACCGGGACCGACCGTCCCTTGCACGAGACGATCCGTGTGTCCTACTCGAAGCTGTCGACGCTTGAGAATTGCGCGCTGCAGTACGTGCTGTCCGAGGAGCTCGGGCTGGAGGGGCAGGCCGGCTATTACGCCTGGGTGGGGCACCTCGTGCACTCCATCATCGAGGAGTGCGAGAACGGTGGGATCGAGCGGACGGAGGCGGCGCTGGTGCAAGCCGCCGAGGACCGGTGGTCGCCGAAGGAGTTCCCGTCTTTCGCGGTTTCCGAGGCGTTCCGCCGGCTGGTGACCCGGGTGATGCTGCCCGCTTGGCTGGCGGCGTACGGCGAGACGAAGGCGCTGGCCGGGGAGATCGGGTTCGAGTTCGAGTTCGACGGTGCGACGGTGACGGGGAAGATCGACCGGGTGAGCCGCGCGGGGAAGGACGGCTGTCAGATCACCGACTACAAGACCGGGAAGTCTCGCAGCGCCCCGCCGTCGGAGGAGAACCTCCAGCTCGGCATCTACTACCTGGCGATCGCTCGCGCCCCCGAGCTCGCCGCCCTCGGCCCCGTGCGGCAGGTGGAGCTGGCGTTCCTGCGCGAGAAGACCATCGAGGGCACGATGAAGCACGTCCTGCTCGGGATGAACTCGAGTGCACAGAAGGAGTTCGGGGAGAGGATGGCGGGCCGGCTGTCGGGCCTCATCGGGGAGATCCAAGAGCTCTACCGGACCGAGATCTACCGGCCGAGCCCACAGGCGGAGTGCCGCTACTGCGACTTCAAGACCCTGTGCCCCCTGTGGCCGGAGGGACGCGAGCTGTTCCCAAGATCGGTGAAGGTCAAGAGGTGAGGACCAAGGACATGCTCCGAACCGCCGCTGCCTATCCGGAGGAGATCCGCCGGGTGATGGGCGGCGCCGATCCCACCGAGGAGCAATGGCGCGCCATCTCGATGCCGCTCGAACCCTTTGTGGTGGTGGCGGGTGCGGGCTCGGGGAAGACCTCGGTGATCGCTGCCCGGGTCGTGTACCTGGCGCTGGTCGCGATGGGCCGCCTCGATGCCGACCATCCCGGCGTGCTGCCCGGCAACATGCTGTGCCTCACCTTCACCAACAAGGCCACGGAGAACCTCTTCCTGCGGATCCGCCGAGCGCTCTCCGGCCTGGACCTGCCGGAGGGCGAAGAACCCACGATCGCGAACTACCACGGCTTCGCGTCGCAGGTCGTCGAGCGACATGGGCTCCTCGCCGGGATCGAACCGGGCCAGCGAGTGTTGACCTCGGCCCAACGCGTCGAGCTGTGCGCCCGCGTTTTGGACGAGATGGTGTTCGAGCACGTGAGCGCCGAATGGCAACCCTCCCTGATCGGCAAGATCCTTGAGCTCGCCGACCAGGTGGCCAACCACCGGGTGGACCCCGAACGGATCGTCGAGTTCAACCAGGAACGCCTCGTCGCCCTCGCCGCTCACCGCAGCGACCGCGCCCATGGAGCAGCGCTCGAACGCATCGAGCTGGCCAGAGCCGTCGCTCGGTTCCGCGAGCTGAAGCGAGACCTCGGGGTCATCGACTTCGGAGACCAGATCACGCTCGCCCTGGAGGTCGTCGAACGGTTCCCGCGCGCGGCCGAGGAGTATCGCTCCCGCTATTCGGCGGTGGTGCTGGACGAATACCAGGACACCAATGTGGCCCAGGGAGCGCTGATCCACGGGCTGTTCGGCGACGGCTTCCCGGTGACGGCGGTGGGCGATCCCGATCAGAGCATCTACGGCTGGCGGGGGGCCAGCCTGTTCAACCTCCTCGAGTTCCAGGAGCAGTTCCGCAAGCCCGACGGGACCCCCGCCGGGCGGCTGCCCCTGTATACGAACTTCCGGTCGGGGGCCCGGATCCTGGCCGCGGCCGACCGCATCATCGAGAAGATCCCCGAGGATCAGCGGCCGGACCCGGAGAAGAAGCTCAAGGCCTGGCCCGGGTGCGGTGAGGGCGAGGTGGAGGTCCGGCGTTTCCCCGACGAGTGGACGGAGGCGCGGTGGATCGCCCGCCGGATCCGCGAACTGCACGACGCGGGGGTGGAATCCCTGTGGTCGGAGCTGGCCGTGCTTTGCCGAACCAGCCGGCTGTTCGTTCCGCTCCAGGAAGCGCTGGCCGGAGAGGAGGTGCCGGTCGAGATCGTCGGGCTGGCCGGCCTCCTCCAGCTTCCCGAGGTGGTGGAGGTGCTGGCCTATGCGCGGGCGGTGGCCGATCCGTTCGCCAGCGTCTCGCTGGCACGCATCCTGCTCGGGCCGAGGTATCGGGTGGGGTTCAAGGACCTGGCCCGAGTGGCGGCGTGGACCCGGGACCAGAACTACCCGCTGCGGAGCGAGGACCGGGACGACGTCCCGCCGTTCCTGTTCGCCGAGGCCCTGGATCACCTCGACCAGGTGACGTACCTGTCGGACGAGGGCCGGGCCCGCTTGGACCAGTTCCGCGCCGAGCTGGCCGAGCTGCGGGCCGAGGCCCGGCGACCCGTCGGCGAGTTCCTGGCGGAGGTCATCCGCCGAACCGGGCTCCTCGCCGAGCTCGACGCGAGCCTCGACGCCGACCGGGCTCGCGCCACCAAGCGCAACCTCGCCGGGTTCCTCGACGAGGTCCATGCGTTCTCGCCGCTCGAAGGCGATCTGACGCTGCGGGCATTCCTCGACTACGTGGAAACCGTTGAAGCCGGCGACAAGCAGGAGTGGTCGCCGGTTCAGCCTTCCACGGAGAACTCGGTCAAGGTGATGACCATCCACCAGGCGAAAGGCCTCGAGTTCGGGGTGGTGTTCGTGCCGGGCATGGCCAAGGACCTGTTCCCCAACCTGATGGTTCAGCAGAACCCGGCCGAGCGGGGCAAGTCGCTGGACTTCGAGCTGCGGGGCGACGCCCGGATCCTGCCGGCCTTCCGCGGCAACCTCAAACAGTTCTGGATGGCCCTTCGCGACTACGAGGAGATGGAAGAGCGACGGACCTGCTACGTCTCGCTGACCCGGGCCAAGCGAAAGCTGGTCGTGACCGGCGCGCACTGGTACGGCGAGGGCCAGAGGCAGAAGGACCCGAGCGCGTTCTTCGAGGAGCTGTGCGACTGGGCCGAGGAGAGCGGCATGGCTACGTTCGACCGGGCCCGGGGCGCCCCGGAGCAGAATCCATTGGTCGGCTACCGCGAGCGGTTCGTCCGGGACTGGCCCGGCGACGCTCTTCGTGGCGAGCCCGACACGTTGTTTCCGGCGGGATGGCGCCGGGTAGCTGCCGAGGCGGAGCGAGATCCTGAGATCCTGAAGGAACTGGTGGACGGACTGGGAGACGACGAGCGCGCCCGTTACGAGCTGGAGGCCGCCCAGCTCTCCACGCTGGCGACACACCTCGTGGAGCGGGAGGCTGGGGGCCCGCCTCCGCCTGCCGTGCCCGGATCGGTCTCGGTGAGCTCCGTGATCGAGTACGCGCGGTGCCCCAAGCGGTTCTATTGGTCCACCGTGCGGCCCTTGCCGCAGTTCTCCGGTCCGGCGGCTCGGATGGGAACGCAGATCCACGCATGGATCGAGCGGAAGAGCAGCGGCCAGGCCTCGCTGCTGGAGCTGGAGGAGGCGCCGGACCTGACCGCCGAGGAGCTGGCGGGCCAGCCGGGGAAGATCGAGCGTCTCCAGAAGGCCTTCCAAGAGAGCCGGTTCGCCCAGGCCCCGCCCCTGTTCGCGGAGCGCCCGTTCCTGCTGTACCTGGAGGGGTTCGTGGTCGGCGGCCGAGTCGATGCCATCTTCGGCGCGCCGGAAGGGCCGTGGGAGGTCGTGGACTACAAGACCGGCAGGCGGCCGCCGGAAGACGACCCCCTGGCGTGGCTCCAGCTCGACCTGTACGCGCTGGCCTGCATGGAGATCTGGGCCAAGCGGCCGGAGGAGCTCAGCCTGACGTACTTCTACCTGGCCTCCGAGGAAGCGGTCTCGCGACCAGCCGAGGACCCGGCACAGACCCGGGCCCGCGTCGTGGAGGCCCTGCGCGGGATCGAGGCGCGCCAGTTCGCGCCCCGGCCGAGCGAGCAGTGCCGGTGGTGCGATTTCCTCTCGTTCTGCGACGCCGGCCAGAGGTACGTGTCGGGTGACCGGCCCTGATCGCTACCCGGCTGGCTTGATGTTCTGGTTCACGTGGAAGATCTTGTCCGGGTCGTACTTCGCCTTGATCCTTCGCGAGCCGGCCGGGGGTGATGGCCGCCACGCGGTGCTGGCTCAGGCTCCGAATGAACCCACCATCAGTTGGCCGTCCTTGTAGACGGCCTCGATCCGCTCGGAGAGGGTCTTCAGGTCGAACGGGTCTCCCTCCACGACCACGACGTCGGCGCGCTTGCCCGGTTCGATCGAGCCCAGCTCGTCCTGGAGGCCCATCAGCTCGGCCGCCACCGACGTGGTGGCGGTGATGGCTTGAGCCGAGGCCATACCGCCTTCGGCCATGAGCTCCAGCTCGCGGAGGTTCTCGCCGTGGGGCGTCACGCCGCTGTCGGTCCCCATGGCCACCTTGACTCCCGCCGCGACCGCCTTCCGGAAGGACTCGCGGTGGATCTCCACCACCTCTCTGGCCTTGCGCAGGCTCTCCTCCGGGATCTGGGCGCCGCCCTCGGCCGCGGCGATGACTCCCCGTGGAGCGATCAGCGTGGGAACGAGGTAGGTGCCCTTGTCCAACATCAGCGAGATCGCTTCGTCGTCGAGATAGACCCCGTGGTCGATCGAGCGGATGCCCGAGCGGATGGCGTTCTTGATCCCGTCGGCGCCCTGAGCGTGAGCCATGACCCACCGCCCGGCGGCGGTGGCCTCGGCCACCAGCGCTTCCAGCTCGTCCAGCCGGAAGTGGGCGTGGCGGGGATCGTCTCGCGGAGAGAGCACGCCCCCGCTGGTGGCCACCTTGATGACGTCGGCTCCGTCGCGGATCAGCTCCCGAACCTTCCGTCGCATGGCCTCGGGCCCGTCGACGATCGTGTCCGGCGAGCCCGGATAGGGCGGGCCCAACCACCGCACGTGTTCGCCGAACGGCATCCACTCGTCACCGTGGCCTCCCGTCTGCGAGAGCATCCGGATCGAGATCTGCAGGCGAGGGCCGGGGATCAGCCCGTCCGCCACCGCCTGCTTCACGCCGAGGTCGGCGCCGCCCGCGTCCCGGACGGTGGTGATCCCGGCGCGGAGCGTGGCTTCCAGGTTCTTGGCCCCTGCGTAGAACCGGTAGGAGAACGGCGTCTGGATGCCTCGCATGAGGTCGATGTGGCTGAACATGACGTGCGTGTGGCAGTCGAACAGCCCGGGGAGGAGGACCCGGTCCGAGAGATCGACCGACTCGTCGCCGTCCAGGCCGGTTCCCACCTCTGCGATCCGGCCGTCCTCGATCACGACGTCGGCGACTGACAGGGCACCGGAGCGCGGGTCGAACACCCGGGCGCCGGCGAGCAGGGTCCTCATGGCCGTCCTCCTTGTTCGTCGGGGCGCGGCGGGGGCGAGGCCGGCCCGGGTATCCGATACGTGGCCGGGGGGAGCGGGGGAGGTGGCTCGGCCGGACGGGTCCTTCTGCGACGCCCATGGGTTCGGAACAGCCGCGACAGGTCCTCGCGCTCGATGACACCGACCAGTCTCCCGCCGTCCATCACCAACACGGTCTGGGCCTGCCCATCCTGGATCCGGTCAGCCACATCGGTCATCCTTTCCTCCGGACCGGCCATCGCCACGGCATCGGTCCCGACCATGGCGTCTCGCACGGGACGGTCCGGGGCGGTGCCCCTGGCCATTCGAAGCGAGATGAACCCGACCACGTGACCGTCGTCCATCACCGGAAAGGCCTCCCCCTCCCGCCCCGAAAGGAACCGCTCGACGGCCGTCCCGATGGGGAGGTCGGCCGGCAGGGTGGGGGGAGGAGGAGACATCACTTGGCGGGCGGTGGTCGACTCGAGCGCTCGGCGCTGATCGGCCTGGGCCAGGGCCGCGGTCGAGGACGAATACAGCATCCATCCGATCAGGAGCGGCCACACGCCGCCGATATCGCCGGTGATCGCCACGTCGGCGGCCCCCGCGGCCGCGATCAGGCCGGCCACGACCTGTCCGGCCCGTGCGGAAAGCATGGTGGCCCGCGACCTCTTGCCGGTGACGCGCCACAGGATCGCCATGAGCACCCGACCCCCGTCGAGCGGAAGGCCCGGGAGGAGGTTGAACGCACCCATGAACAGGTTGAGCAGGGCGAGGTAGCCGAACATCGCTCGGAGCGCGTGGAGGCCTGCGCTGCCCGTCGCCACGTGCAGGGCCAGGAACAGCGCGCCCAAGCCCCCCGTCACGGCCGGCCCCACCGCGGCGAACAGGAATTCGTCGGCGGGCCGTTCGGCTTCCCTGCTCCCGGTCGTGTAGCCGCCGAACATGAACAGCGTGATCCCTCGGACGGGGATACGTCTGGCTCGGAACGCGGCGGCGTGGCCCAGCTCGTGGGCGAGGATCGAGATCAGGAACAGCGCCGTCGTGGCGAGCGCAAGCCCCAGGGCCGGGGCGGAAGCGAGGGGCGGATCCACCGAGTGGATCCGAAACGCGAAGAGCTGGAGGGTCGCGGTGTTCGAGAAGAAGATCCACAGGTTGTAGGTGATGAGGATGCCCAGTAGGGCCAGGGAGGGTTCCGCGCGGACCTCGACCCCGCCGATGCGACCGATCCTCCATCCACCGCGCATCGCGCCCCTCCTCAGACCGTCAGATCCACGCGCTCGGGATGCGTGTAGACGTTGAACCCTCCGTCGCGGACGAACCCGACCACCGTCAACCCGAGATCGCCGGCGGCCTCGACGGCCAGGCTCGACGGCGCGGACACCGCGCACAGGATGGGGATCCCGGCCATGGCGGCTTTCTGCACGATCTCGAAGCTCACCCGGCCCGACACCATCAGCACGCGGTCCGACAAAGGCAGCTCACCTTGCATGAACGCCCATCCCACCAGCTTGTCGACCGCATTGTGCCGCCCGACGTCTTCCCGCACGGCAGCGACGTCGCCGCGGGGGTCGAACAGACCCGCCGCGTGAAGGCCACCCGTCTGCTCGAAGATCCTCTGGGCCTCTCGTAACGTGGCGGGAAACCCCGCGATCGCCGATCGCGCCACGACCGGGCCCGACCCCACGCCGGCGCACGCCACCTTCACCTGGTCCAGCGAGGCCTTCCCGCAGACCCCGCAGCTCGACGTGGCGTAGAAGTTCCGCTGGAGCGACGTCGGATCGAACGGGCGCGACAGCCTCACGGTGACCACGTTGTACCGCTGCTCCGCCAAGGGGAGCTCGCAGTACGCCACGGAGACCACGTCGTCTCGGGAACGGATCAGGCCCTCGGTCCACAGGAAGCCCGCGGCCAGCTCGAAGTCGTTCCCGGGAGTTCGCATGGTCACGGCGACGCTGGCCGGCTCCTGGCCGGGGCCGCCGGCCCGGATCTCCATCGGCTCCTCGGCGGCCAGGCGATCGGCCCGGTCGAACCGCTCCTCGGCGCGGACGGCGGTCACGCGGGTTGCGGCGACGTTGCGCCGGAGGGGAGGGGCGGGGCCCATCCGACCATTATCCCCGGGCCGGAAGGTTCACCGTCCCGAGGGTTTCGACGCCCGGCGTTCGGCTCGGCAGTCGACCGTCTCTGCGTCGGTCACCACGAGGTCGACCGGTTCGTCCTCCACTCCGTGCGGCACCGCGGTTACGACCTGAGCGTGGAAGGCGACCCCGACCCGGACGGCGCGCGGCCCGAGACGAGCCAGGTAGCGGTCGTAATGCCCCCCTCCGTAGCCCACACGATATCCCAGCCGGTCGAAGGCGAGCGCGGGGACCAGAACCACATCCACCTCGCTCGGGTGCACGGCCACCCGTTCGGTCGGCTCCATCGGCCCGTAGTCCGTCGCGACCAGCGAGTCGCCGGCCGGCGCTTCCGCCGCCTCCATCTCGTGTCCCTCCACGAAGGGAAGGAGCACGCGACGACCTTCGTCGTGGAGGCGGCGAACGATCTCTTCGGTGGGGACCTCCGAGCCGAACGAAGAGAACGACAGGATAGTGCGGGCCATGCGCACCGTCGGCACATCGAACAACCGCGCCATCACCCGCTCGGCTGAGGCCGCCCGCTCCTCCGGGGAGATGGCCACGCGCATCTCCCGCATCCGCGCGCGGAGGGCCGCCTTCCGCCGGGCCAGCGAGTCCATCCGGCGAGGCCCTACTCCGGCTCGGCGTGTGGGGCGATCAGGGCCCGGGTTGCTTCCAGCGCTTCGGCCAGCGCCAGCCCCCGCGGCGTTCCTCCGGCCGCCTTGCGTCCCGCGTAGACACCTGCCAGGTAGGTGGAGACCGGAGCCAGTTTGCGTTCCACGCCGTGGGCCACGTCTCGGGCCAGCTTGAGAACCGCCCCCATCTCTCGGGGGTCGATCGGCTCCTCGCCGAGCGCCGTCGCCAAGTTGTCGATCCACTCGTCCAAATCGAGTTCCTCCTCAGTCTCAGGGGAAGAGCGTAGCCGGGCGAGGGGAGCGCAGAAGAGCGATTCCCTAGTGCGTCAGCTGAAGGCTACGGAAAGGGCCACTCCTGAACGGCGCAAGCCAGGGCAATGAGAAAGAAGAGAGCACCGCAGGCTCCTTACCCGGGGAAGGGCCGGGGAAAGGCTCGTGGGGGCGCTTGCTCCCTTATGTGCTGAGCAAGTCCAGGATGTCAAACGCGCACCCGTTAGGCTTGCCGCGCCATGCGGGGGGGATCGATCCTGGGCCACCCGGTCCGCCGGGTGGAAGACCCTGACCTCGTCACGGGGACGTCCCGGTACGTGGACGACATCCCGGTGGACGGGG